>CDYU01039665.1_pt1 | contig 44799 bp, 42 predicted proteins | sample 480701 | NCBI WGS metagenome assembly CDYU01 (sample SAMEA3182105, study PRJEB8094) | gut metagenome | biome: human; feature: gut; material: Stool; isolation source: human stools | place: Canada | collected 2013-02-26 | reverse complement strand
AGAAAAACCCTAAGCTCACTTTGACAAAAGAGTATGGTATATATAGATATTTCAAGATTTTCAGAGCCTGAGGAAGCAGCCATCGACAAAGTCGGCTTGACCTTGACGGGTTGCTGATGAAAATGCTACAATGCCGGCTTTGAAGGCAAGAAAAGTACAGATATTTCTGAGTTTCCGTCGCCTTCGATGAAAATTGAACAGCTTGCATTATTGCGGTAATGAGAGCAGTTGAAGGAATAGCTTTTCGGATCGTCCCGCCCGGCTGCTTTTGCCCGTTGACGAAGTTCGTGGCGAAGGTATGCCGCAGGCTGGGCACCCGAACTTCCGTGTGCTTACGGACTTCCGCATCCGTCCTCTCCGATACTTCCTTGCAGACCTGCGGTACAAGGAGGAATTGATATCCGGATAAGCACGGCAACCGGGCGCTACAACATCTCCATGGCACGACGGATACCCTCCGCCGGTTTGTCCGCAAAACGCTTGTTTTTATCCCGCAGCTGCTCATAAACGGCAAAGTACCGCCTTCCAAACGCATAGAGGGAATGAGCGCTAAAATGCAGATTATCCGGGTTGGCATCGAGCCCTTCGGCGGAAACAAATCCGGTCATCGGTTGCGTGGCGGCAATTTGCCGCAAAGCTGCATTAACTTTGTCGTAGTGTGCCAAATTGGCATCCAACGGGCAATCCGCCAGAAAGCTCCCCAGACCGCCCAGCAGAAAGGGAACGTCGTACAGATCCAATTGTTTGCGCAGCTCCGCCAATATCGCCGTGCATTTCTCCGCATACACGGCATTCAGCTCCTGGGCACAGTCCGCCTCTCCCTGGTGCCACAGCACCCCGGCGATGGTGGAGGTGCGTTGCGCCAACCGGGCAGAATACACCGCATGATCGAACAGCAGCCCGCCCGGCTGCCATTGCTCAAGGCTGGTGCCGCCATCGGCGCAGGGGATCAGCCCCACATCGACGCCGTATGTCTGCGCATACTGCTCGGCAAAGCTCTCCGCCAGATTGACTCCGGAAAAGGGGCGGTCGGGGTTGATGGGACGGAACATCGGCTGCCAGCGGCCGTTACGCAGAATCTTGATGTGCGCCGTGTCGATGGTCTCGGCTTCATCTAGCAATCCACGTCCGGCCATATTGGATTGCCCGATCATCAAAAACGAATGGATCATTGGTTTTCTCCCCTGCTACACAATACTTTCCGATTTCTTTTATTATAACAGAATGGCGGCATTCGTCAAGCGACAAACGGAATTCGGTCCGAAAAGTGACAAAAAAGGCAGGAATACTAAAATTCGGGTGTGTGATTGTTCCATATCCGTCTTTTTGCTATTATTCTATTGAAAAAGTGCAATCGTTTTGGTAAAATAATATAAAATCATAGATGTGCGGTATAGCCGATTTATGAAATCGAAAAGAGGGGGCGGTTGCAATCAATCTGCTGATCGTATTGGAGTCTCCGTTTATGGTATTTACTCATTTCCATTTTAACGGTTTCTTTCCAAATATGCTCTACTTTTTTATTTTATCTTATTTTTTCTTCGTAGGCTCTAATTGCTTACCCCAACATTTATTATAGAGCCGTTTTGAAATATAGTTGAATTATAGTTGAATTATTCGCCTGTTTCAGAGCAAAAAGAAAACCGCCTAACTTAGCACAAATGGCTTAGTCAAGCGGTTTTTCATTGGTTGCGGGGGCTGGACTTGAACCAACGACCTTCGGGTTATGAGCCCGACGAGCTACCAGCTGCTCCACCCCGCGATATTCATTTTTCAGAGAACAAATATATTATACACCAAATCCGAGAATAATGCAATACTTTTTTTGAAAAAAATAAAGTTTTCCGAAAAATAAATTCTTTTGCGAAGCGGCGGTGTTGTTTTTTGTTAAATTCAACTGAAGATCGTCGCTTCAACCTCAGCACAAAGATAATGGTATACCGGCAGGTGCAGCTCCTGTACCTTAAAGGTCTCGGTTTCGGGAACGCAAATGCAAATATCTGCCTTTTCTTTGAGTCGTCCGCCCTTCGCGCCGGTCAGTGCGATGACGGTAAGTCCGAGCGCTTTGCCGACCTCTGCTGCGGCAACGCAGTTTGCGGAATTGCCCGAGGTGCTTATGCAAAGCAGCATATCCCCGGGGGTGCCGAGTCCCATAAGCTCCTGCGCATATACAAGAGACGGATCAACATCGTTGCAGAAGGCGGAATTAAGACCCGTAAGCGACGGAAGCGGTATTGCGGGTACGGCAAGCTGCAGCTTTGAGAGCACATCCTCGCCGATATCGGGATTAAGCTTTTTCATTTCTGCCTTTTTTTCGGGAGAGATGGGTCGGCGGCTTAAAAAGCCCTTCATCAGCTCACCTGTTATATGCTCGCAATCGGCGCAGCTGCCGCCGTTACCGCAAAGCATTAGCTTATTGCCCGCTTTAAATCCGGAAATCAGTATTTCAGCCGTTTTTCCTATTTCTCCGGCACAGCTTTTAAGCGCCGGGTATCTTGTCAGTAATTCATCCATACTTCAAATCTCCTTATCACAAAAGCGCCGTGGCTATCGTCGCATAGTCGCCTATTTTCTCTCCGAGCTCTGCAGGAACAATCTTGCAGCACTTTGCCGCCTGCGGCAAAGCCTCATTGGCTATAACCTCTTCGGCGTATTTTCTTAAAAGATGCTCCGAACGAGCAAACACGCTTCCTATAACTATTTTTTCGGGATTCAGTATATCTATCAGCACCGAAAGCCCCGCGCCCAAATGCTCGCCGCAGACTCTGTAAACATTTATCGCCGTTTCGTCTCCCGCGTCAGCCGCTTCTGCAATTGCCTTTGCGGTCACATCGCTTTCGTTCATGCCTTTTTTAAAGTAAGCAGGCTGCCTGCCGCTTTGCAGAGCCTCAAGCGCCATACTGCAGCCGAGCTTCGCTATGCCTCCGCCGCTGCAGAAGCCCTCAAACGAGCCTGCCTTTCCGTAGCCTACGGGCCCGAAGCGTTCAAGACGGATGTGTCCTGCCTCACCCGCATTATCGTTTGTGCCGGTGTAAAGCCTGCCGTTCAGAATAAGCCCGGCGCCGAGCCCCGTGCCAAAGGTCAGGAAAACCATATTATCCGCTCCCATGCCTGCGCCGAACTTCCATTCGGCAACGGCACAGGCGTTAGCGTCGTTCTGCAGCAGTGCCGGCACTCCGAAATGCCGCGATATCCGCTCCGAAATATGTACCTCATCCCACCCGGGGAGATTAGGCGGTCCTAAAATTATTCCGTTTCGGGAATCGAGCGGCCCGCCGCAGGATATTCCTATTTTTTCCGGTCTTGTACCGTCTAAAATATTTTCAGCCGACCGTATCAGACCGTCAATCATTTCCTCAGGCGAAATATCAAAACGGGTGGCGCATTTTTCCTTTTTCAAAAGCTTAATTTCGCCGCCGTTCACATTCGCCGTAATAACGGCGCATTTTGTTCCGCCTATATCAAAACCGAGTATCATTTTTCCACCGTCCGTTTTCAGTTTGGTAAAATTCCCATTATCGCCGTGACCGATTTCATAGGAGTCATTAAAAACGATGGCGAAAGGGCTATGCCGAGGGTATAATCGGCATTGAGCACCGCTAAAACAGCCGGCTGTACCGAAAGCGGCAAATCTCCGTAGCCGGGAGAAAACCGTATCGGCTTTTTGCCAACTCCGCGAAGCGTATCGTCCGCAAGCTCACAAAGGCTTTCCGCCGCGGCGGATGCCAAAGCGTCGGTTATAAAAGCTTCTGCGGGAGAAGCGATTTCCAGCCTTTTTATCAGCATATCCGCCTTAATACCGATTGTGGCGCCGAGTATATAGGCTTCCTGACAGCCGCAAAGCGCCGTGCATAAATCGCGGCTTTCTATGTCGCCGAAGCCCAAATTGCAAATTCCGGCTTCCTTAAACTCGACCGGCACGCGGACATATGCGTATTTGCAGCAAAGCACGCTCTTAAGCGCCAAATTGCAGCGCTTTATCTCCTCGCTTTCGTATCCGCGCGGAATTTTAAGCCGCAGAGCCGCCTCGTTTGTATTTATTTTAAGCTCATCGGAACTGACCGAAACCGCCGTTACATTCGCGTTTCTCATTTCAGTATTTCCGAAAGGTTATTTTTTATCGCGGCGGCGACATCGGGCTTATTCATCGAATAAACATGAACTGCATTGATTCCGTTGGCATAAAGGTCTATTATCTGCTCTGTGGCGTAGGCGATTCCCGCCTGACGCATGACCTCGGGCTTATCGCCGTATCGGTCTACTATGCGCAAAAAGCGCTGCGGCAGCGCAGTGCCTGAAATTGAACATATCCGCTTTATCTGCGCGGCGTTGGTCACCGGCATTATTCCTGCAATGACAGGTGTTGTGACCCCGCGGCGCAAAAGTCGGTACATAAAATTATAGAGAATATTATTATCGAAGAACATCTGCGTCGTGAAGAATTCACAGCCGCTTTCCGCCTTTATTTTAAGCCCCTCTATATCTTTTTCACTGTTTGCGGAATCGGGATGATTTTCGGGGTAGCAGGCGCCGCCTATACAAAAGCCGCCGAATTCGGCTGTTTCCGCCATCAGCTCGCTTGCGTGGCAGTAATCCGAATCGGATGTATCATAGCCCTCCGGAATATCTCCCCTTAAAGCCAGTATGTTTTCAATGCCCTTTTCCTTTAAAACGGAAAGCTGATTTTTAACCGCCTCTCGGGTCGACGATATACAGGTTAGGTGCGCAAGCGGAGTTACACCCCGCTTTAAAATATCACCCGCAATGTCGGCGGTATACCGTGAGGTTCCGCCGCCCGCACCGTAGGTCACGCTCATATAGCTCGGCTTCAGAGCAGCTATTTTAAGCGCCGCATCTTCCACCGTTTCAAAATTCGCTCCGCTTTTCGGCGGAAAGACCTCAAACGAAAGGCTCGGCTTTTCTCCGCTTATTATATCGGTTATTTTCATTTTTCCGCACCGTCTCCGAGAAATTTTCTGTAGCCCTCTCCGTACTGAACACAGCGGGAAACGCGGCTCAGTGTAGCTGACGATATATCTGTCTCCTCTATTACCTGATTATAGGTTTTACCCTCGATTAAAAGCCGCGCGGCGCAGATTCGCTGCGCCATCTGCTCAATTTCCTTATTCGTGCACATATCGCTGAAAAGCGCTCGGCAGTCTTCTCTGCTTTTGAGCGACGCTATAAGGTCGTATAAATCGTCTGTCATCTTATTATCGGTGCCTTTAATATTCATACACTACACACTTTCAAGTGATTTATTTAAAAAGCTCTTTGTTTTATCCGATTGCGGCGTGCCGAAGACCTCCTCGGGCGTGCCCGATTCTTCAACCACTCCGTCCGCCATAAACAGCACCTTATCCGATACATTGCGGGCGAATTCCATTTCGTGGGTTACCACTATCATAGTGCTGCCTGTGCTCTTAAGGTCCTTTATTACCCTTAAAACCTCGCCCGTAAGCTCGGGGTCGAGCGCGCTTGTCGGCTCGTCAAAGCAGAGTATATCGGGCTCAAGCGCCAGCGCTCTTGCTATTGCCACGCGCTGCTGCTGCCCGCCCGAAAGCTGGCAGGGGTAGTTATTTATCCTATCGGTAAGCCCCACGCGCGCTATTAACTCGCGCGCCTTTTTTTCCGCTTCTTCCTCGGTCATTCTTTTAAGCAAAACGGGCGCTAATGTTACATTTTTAAGCACACTGTACTGCGGGAAAAGGTTGAAGGACTGAAATACAAGCCCGAAGTGCAGACGGTTAAGCCGTATTTCATTCTCCGTAGGTTTTTTCGCCGCGTCACCGTCGAATATTATCTTCCCGCCGACAGATATAGTGCCGCTCTCGGCAAATTCAAGGAAATTAAGGCAGCGCAAAAGGGTCGTTTTACCGCTGCCCGAAGACCCGATGATTGAAAGCACCTCACCTTTTTCAAGCGAAAAGCTTATTCCCTTTAACACCTCGGTCTTGCCGAAGTTCTTTTTTATATTTTTAACTTCTAAAACTGACATTGTTACACCTCAGGCGCTAAAGTAGCTAAGCTTCTTTTCTATGTAGCCGAAAAGGAGAGTAAGTATTCCGCTGAAAGCAAGATAAAATATACCCGTCATAAACAGCGGCCAAATAATAGCCGCGCCCTTTATAAAGGTCTGCCCCGCCCAAATAAGCTCATAAACCGCGATTATGCGGGCAAGCGAGGTATCCTTAACAAGCGTTATTATCTCATTGCTCATAGGCGGCACAATGCGCTTTATAACCTGCAAAAGCACTATTTTGAAAAATATCTGACTGCGGGTCATTCCCAAAACCTGACCCGCCTCAATCTGCCCTTTGGATATGCTCTCAATTCCTCCGCGGTAAATTTCGGAAAAATAGCAGGCATAGTTTATTATAAACGCTGCGAGTGCCGCTGTCAATCTTCCGTTTGCACCGCCGCCCCAAATATTATTGTCAAACAAAATTCCGGGACCGTAATATATTATTAAAAGCTGGAGCATAAGCGGCGTGCCGCGCACTATCCAAACAATCGTTCTTATAAGGGCTTTTAGCGGAATAAAGCGGCTCATTGAGCCGAACGCAATTATAAGCCCCAAGGGCAAAGCGCCGAGGAGCGTAACAGCAAATATTTCAAGCGTTTTTAAAAAGCCGCCGCAAAGCGTGGGTATTACCGTTTGTAACATAAATATATAATTCCTTTTTTACAGTACAAGGCAGGACTATCGTTTTAAGATAAAGGCACCCGCCCTCAAGGCTCCCTTCTTTTCATAGAGGGGAGCTGTCAACGAAGTTGACTGAGGGGTATTTTAATCTATAAGAATTTCCGCAGAGAGAAACTTATTCTGTGCCGTATTTTCTTAATGTGACAGCCCTGTCAAATTAAATTTTTACTTCTGTTCGATTACAGCTTCCTGAACGCCGTATGTAGTAGCGGTTTCTTTCATAGAACCGTCCGTATATGCTTTCTTGAAGAAATCATTGAGCTTTTCTGCCAAATCAGAGCCCTTGCGGAAGCCTACGCCGAAATCTTCTTCATCAGCTACGCCTACGGTGTAAGCTAGGTTTTCATAGCTTGTGCCATCGCCTATCATAGCGCCCGCCATAAGCAGGTCTATAACCGCCGCGTCGCTTGTTCCCGCGTTAACCTCCATAAGCGCGTCGGACTGTGCGCCGACAGCCGTTACACTGTAGCCAAGCCCTTTGAGCGCCTTTTCTCCGGCAGAGCCTGCCTCAGCCGCAAACTTGAGATCCTTAACGCTTTCAACCGTCTTATACTTATCGGCTGCGTCCTTTTTAACCACTACAACCTGCGTGTTTTTGCAGTAAGCGTTTGAAACCTCCATGCCGTTCTTAACCTCGTCGGTTATCGTCATACCGTTCCATACGCAGTCAATGCTCTTGCCCTTAAGCTCCATTAATTTGTTATCCCACTCGATAACAACAAATTCCGCCTCAACGCCAAGCTCCTTTGCAAACGCCTTTGCCATATCCGCATCAAAGCCTATCCATTCGCCGCTGCCCTTGGTCTTTTCATAATCCATAGGAGCGTAATCGGTTATGCCTATAACCAGCTTGCCCTTTTCCTTTACATACTCGCTGTCGCTCTGATCCTTACCTTTTCCGCAGGCAGTGAACATAACCGCGAGACACACACACATCACCATTGCCAATAATTTTTTCATTTTTCTGCACCTCTGTTAAATTGTTATCCTCATTATACTTCATTACGATAAAGTTGTAAAGTGTTTTTTTTGCTTTTTTTGCACTTTTCCCCAAAAAAACAATTGTTATCAATATCTATGCGAATTTTTAGGACAATTTGCACAGCGCAAGATAAATTTGACAAACCGAATTAATTATGATATAGTATTCTTTACAACAAACTTTAGGTGGAGATAACATATGTCTATATCTGTGTCCGAGCAGAAAACCGCAAAGGAAATTGCGGAGAAATTTAATCTTCCCGGCAAAATTACGGGCTGTAAATGCTTTGGCAGCGGTCATATTAACAATACCTTTCTCCTTGAGATGACCGAAAACGGCGGTCTGACGAAAAAATACATACTTCAGGCGGTAAATACAAATGTTTTCAAAAACATATGCGCCGTTATGGAAAACATAGACCGTGTGACCGAGCATATGAAAATCAGGGCGGAAAGCGGCGAAAAGATCATAAGCTTTTTAAAATCGACCGACGGACACACATATTATATAGATGAAGCCGATACATTTTGGCGCATTTACGAATTTATAGATAATTCCGTAAGTCTCGACCTGCCCGAAAGCGACGAGGATTTTTATCAGTGCGCGTTGGCGTTCGGCAGATTTCAAAGGGTGCTTAATGACTTTCCCGCAGAAAGCCTGCACGAAATAATTCCGGATTTTCACAATACCCCGAAAAGGTACAAGGATTTTCTGCAATCGGTAAGTGAAGACCGTTCCGGCAGAGCGCATCTTGCAGAGAATGAAATTGAGTTTATTAAGGCGCGTAAGGACTTTTACTCGGTGCTTTTTGAAAATTACGGTGCCGGGAAACTGCCGCTCAGAGTCAGCCATAACGATACCAAGTGCAACAATGTTTTGCTTGATAACACTACCCGCAAGGCGCTTTGCGTTATAGATCTTGATACCATAATGCCGGGCTTTTCGGTAACCGATTTCGGCGATGCGATACGCTTCGGTGCAAGCACCGCGGCAGAGGACGAAAAAGATCTTTCAAAGGTTAAGCTTGATATGGAGAAATTCCGCGTGTACACAAAGGGCTTTTTGGACGGCTGCGGCGGGCTGCTTTCGGATTCCGAAATTATGCTGCTGCCCGAGGGCGCTAAAATGATGACCGCCGAATGCGGAATGCGTTTTTTGGCGGATTTTATTGACGGCGACCGCTATTTCAAGACCGAATATCCGGAACACAATCTCGACCGCTGCCGCACGCAGCTGAAGCTGGTCGCGGAAATGGAAGCGCATTGGGCGGAAATGAAGGAATGCGTTTCGGAATATGTAGGCAAACGAGAGTCGAACTCATCAGTCTAAGCTCGCGTGCCTGAGAAACACCGGCTTAAATTAACAAATTTCAAAAAATTTTATTTTTTTTAAAAAAAGTGTTGACAAATGCGAAAAAGAGTGATATACTGATTAAGCTGTCGATGAGACAGGCAAACGAAATCAGTTGGTGTTGATTGCGGCGAGGGTCCACCCGTTCCCATACCGAACACGGAAGTTAAGCTCGCTTGCGCTGAAGATACTCGGCGGGAAGCTGCCCGGAAAAATAAGTAGATGCCAACACATAAACCCGTGTACTCTGTGGAGTATGCGGGTTTTTAATTTTCTGTTCTTTGATTTTCTGCCGAACCGCGCACATATACGGAGATTGACTTTTGCAGCGGATAAAGGTATACTGAAAACAGTAATTTGTGCCTCACGGCACTTATCGGAGGAGAATTATGAAGGCGCTTATACTTTCCTGCGGAACGGGCGGCGGACACAACGCTGCCGGCAGAGCGATAAAAGAAGAGCTTGAACGCCGCGGCGATTCGGTCTTAATGCTGAATCCCTATGATTTGTCGGGGAAGCACACCGCCAAACGGATAGACGAAACATATATTAAAACCGTGCAGGCGGCCCCGCGTGTTTTCGGGGCGGTGTATTCGGCGGGAAACGCTTACAGAAATCTGCCGTTCCGCTCGCCTGTGTATTTTGCAAATGCGGGTATGATAAATAAGCTGCAAGGGCTTTTGGAAAGGGAAAAGCCCGATGTGGTTTTTATGCCCCACCTTTTTCCTGCGGAAATAATAACGAATATGAAAAACCGCGGTATGGCGGTGCCGAAAACCGTTTTTATTGCGACGGACTACACCTGCATCCCATTTACCGAGGAGACCGACTGCGACGCGTTTGTTATACCGTCAAATAAGCTGACGGCTGAATTTTTACGGCGTGGAATACCGCGCGATAAGCTGTACCCCCTCGGTATTCCCGTAAGCCGCACCTTTTCTGAGCCTTTAACGCGCGAAAAAGCGGCGGAAATAACGGGGCTTGATAAAGATAAGCGCTATATTTTAATTTCCGGCGGCAGTATGGGCGCGGGAAAGCTTGTTTTGGCAATAAAACTTTTATACGACCGCTATAAGAATGATAAAAAAACTGGGCTTGTTGTAATTTGCGGCAGTAACAAGTGGCTTTACAAGCAGCTTCACGGGCGTTACCCCGGTAAAATAACCGCCGTTCGCTTCACAGATAAAATGGCGGCGTATATGCGTATGGCGGATGTATTCGTTACAAAGCCGGGCGGGCTTTCCGCCACCGAGGGGGCGGTTTTGGGCGTGCCTATGGTACACATAATGTCGATTCCGGGGTGCGAAACGCTTAATATGCGGTTTTTCGCGCAGCACGGAATGAGCGTTCCCGTAAAAAGAATAGGCATGGGTCTGCCCAATGCCGCCGACCGCCTGCTGAATAAAGTTGAGGCCGAAAAAATAACCGCAAATCAACGAAAATATATAAACCCGAACGCTGCGGCGGATATATGCCGATTGGCGGAAAAGCTTATAAACGGCGGGGTTTAGATTCGCCACTTGAAAAAGATTTAAAAAAATATTATAATATGTATTGTTCAGGCGTTTTCTTCCATAATAAATATGATGTTTATTGTAAACGGAGGAAAAGCGAATGAGTACCGAAGAAAAAAAGGAAACCGGCAAATCGGATGAACGCAGGGCGCAGCTTGAAGAGATAAAGGATATGGGCTCGGTTGCCGCGTTTGACGGCAAGCACAAGATCTATTGTCTTACCGTAATAGGCGAAATCGAAGGACACAGCGTTTTGCCCGAGCAAAACAAAACCACGAAATACGAGCATGTGATACCGCAGCTTGTGGCAATTGAGGAAAGCCGCGAAATTGAGGGTCTGCTGGTCGTACTGAACACAGTAGGCGGAGATGTTGAAGCGGGGCTTGCCATTGCGGAGCTTATATCGGGCATGAAAAAGCCGACCGTTTCATATGTACTCGGCGGCGGGCATTCGATAGGCGTGCCGCTTGCGGTTTCGGCAAAGCGCTCGTATATTGCGCCGTCGGCCACCATGACGGTGCACCCCGTGCGGACAACAGGTCTTGTTATAGGCGTGCCGCAGGTCATGAATCACTTTGCACGAATGCAGGCGAGAATAACCGATTTCGTGGTGCGTAATTCTTCAATTACGGCAGAGCGGTTTACCGAGCTTATGATGAACACCGGCGAAATGGTTACCGATGTCGGCAGTGTGCTATCGGGCGAGAAGGCGGTAAAAGAGGGACTTATTGATGAAATAGGCAGCCTCGGCACGGTTTTAGACGGGCTTTACAGGCTTATTGAGAATAAATAGAGCGGTCATATGACCGCGCATTACATAAGGAGTAAAATAAATGGCAGCAAAAAAGAAAAGCGGCAAATCGCGCGCGGGCAGCGCCACGGCGACCAAAATTCAAAACAGCTCGGCAAAAAAAGAAGCGGTTCAGGGCAGGAGGCAGTTACTTTCGGTGATTTGGTTCGCCGTAGCCGTGTTTTTGCTGTGCGTGGTTTTTATTCCCGGACAAAATGTATGGCTTGCAATACATAACTTTATATTCGGCGTGTTCGGTGTTACGGCGTATTTCTATCCGTTTTTGCTCGGCTTTGTTGCCGTGCTTTTCGCAATGGATAAAATAGGCGGCTCTATGAACGCAAAGGTTATAGAGTCGGGCATACTTGTAATACTTGTGGGCGCAGCGGTGGATATTTTCACAAAGCATAACGCCGCGCTCACCTTTTGGCAGCACCTGACCGCGGCATACAAATCGGGCTCGCATCTTAAAAGCGGCGGCTTTTTAGGTGCGCTTGTGGGGCATCCGCTGTATCTTGCTTTCGGCAAAACGGGCGCCGCAATAACCGCGATTCTGCTTATATTCGTATTTTTAATGATAATTACGGGCACTACGCTTATGTCGCTTTTCCGCACCATGGCGCGCCCTGTAAAGAGCATATCCGAGCAGGCTGAAAACGCTTATCAGGCGCGGCTTGAACGCGAAAGCGAAGAAGCGCAGAGCGGCAAGCAGCTGAAAGTAATAAAGGGCTTTAATGTCGATATCCCGGTTGACGATATCCCCGAAAAGCGAAATATACCCAAAACCTCGCTTGATGAAAAGCAGCGCAAGGTAGTGTCGGCTTATTACGGGGAAACGGCAGAAAGCGAGCCCGAAAGCCCCGCCGCACCCGAGCCTGAAGAAAAGACGGACGATATAAAGCCGGAGATTGAAACGGCGCTTAAAGCCGCAAAAAACGAGGCGGAGGCAGAGAAAAGGGATATACCAACCGAAAAACCGGCAGAGCCGACAAAGCCCGCCGAATTTTCAGTACCTGAAAAGGACGCAGAGCCTAAGACGGAGGGCTACAGCTACCCGCCGCTGTCTCTCCTTAATAAATCAAAGGCGACCGATACCGCCGCGCTTTCGGCGGAGCTTGACCACACCGCCGGACATTTGGTAGACACGCTTAAAAGCTTCGGGGTGGAAACCCGCATTGTGGATATAAGCCGCGGGCCTACGGTTACGCGTTATGAGCTGCAGCCCTGCGCGGGTGTAAAAATAAGTAAAATCACAAATTTGGCTGATGATATTGCCCTGAACCTTGCAACGGCTGGCGTAAGAATTGAAGCGCCAATACCTAACAAGGCGGCGGTGGGAATAGAAGTGCCGAACAAGGCAAGCGCCGTTGTAGGCGTTCGCGGAATACTTGAATCCCCCGCGTTTATAAACGCAAAAAGCAAGCTGACGGTAGCTTTGGGGCGCGATATAGGCGGCAACGTGGTGGTGACCGATATTGCAAAAATGCCGCACGGACTTATAGCCGGTGCTACGGGCTCGGGTAAATCGGTCTGCATCAACTCAATAATTATAAGCCTGCTTTACAAGGCGACACCCGACGAAGTAAAGCTTTTAATGATAGACCCGAAGGTGGTTGAACTCGGAATTTACAACGGCATACCGCACCTGCTTGTTCCCGTTGTAACCGACCCGCGCAAGGCGGCGGGGGCGCTCGGGTGGTCTGTTACCGAAATGGAGCGGCGCTATAAAATGTTTGCCGACCGCGGCGTGCGCGACCTTGCGGGATATAACAAGTTTGTTGAAAACTTAGGCGACCCCGAGGTTCAGAAAATGCCGCACATAGTTATAATAATAGACGAGCTTGCCGACCTTATGATGACCGCGCCGAATGAGGTTGAAGACTCCATAAACCGCATAGCGGCAAAGGCGCGCGCTGCGGGTATGCACCTTATAATCGCAACGCAAAGACCGTCTGTAGATGTTGTAACGGGCGTTATTAAAGCGAATATACCCACGCGTATTGCCTTTGCGGTATCTTCGCAAATAGACAGCCGAACAATTTTAGATTCGGCAGGCGCCGAAAAGCTTTTGGGGCGCGGCGATATGCTTTTCAGCCCCGTGGGTTCAACAAAGCCCAACCGAATACAAGGCTGCTTTGTAAGCGACGAAGAGGTTGAGGCGGTGGTTGACTACATAAAGAGCGATCACACCGTGGATTACGACGACGACGTTATGGTGGAAATAGAGCGCCAGGCGGCAATAGAGAAAAAGCAGAAAACAGGTCTGCCCGAGGACGGCCCCGAGGGCGACCCGATGCTCGACGAAGCAATAAAGGTAGTTGTGGAAAACGGTATGGCTTCCACCTCCCTTCTGCAGCGAAAGCTGAAATTGGGCTATGCCCGAGCTGCGCGCATAGTGGACGAAATGGAGCAGCGCGGAGTGGTAGGACCGTATGAAGGCTCAAAGCCGCGCAAGGTGCTTATTTCAAAGGAGCAGCTGCTTGAGCGCGAGGCAGCGGGTGAAGTAAATGAAACGGCGGAATAAAAGAAAAACCGCCGTTTCCGCAACCGCCGTACTCACGATCGCAATATTTATCATTGCCTTTGCAAACAAGCTTTTCGGCGATAAGCTTCGCAGCGCGTTTGCGCAGGATGCAGCAGTCGATTTTGATAAAACGCAGGATTTTGTTAAGATAATGGATGTAGGTCAGGCGGATGCGGCGCTTATTTATTCAAACGGTTGCTCCGCCGTGATAGACGCGGGTCTCAGCTCCTCCGCAAACGATATTGCAAAGGATCTTAAATGCGCCGATATAAAGGATATTGACGCGCTTCTCATAACCCACCTGCACATGGATCACGCGGGCGCGCTTGCCAAAATAGCGATGAGCTTTCCCATAGATAACCTGATAATACCCAACCGCGACAGCACCGCCGAGGCTATGCCGACGGTGAACGAAGCGGAAAAACGCGTGGTTGCCGAAAAGGGCAGAGTGTTCACGGCAACAGAGGGTATGAATTTCAATATAGGCGAATTTGAGGTTACGGTGCTCGCTTATTTCCCCGATGCGAAGAATGAAAACGACCGCTCGGTAATTACCATGGCGAAAATAGGGGATAAGAAATTCCTTTTCACGGGCGACGCCGAGAAAGCAACCGAAGCAGACGTACTGGCAGAAAAGCTGAATATCGACTGCGACGTGCTGAAAGTAGGTCACCACGGCAGCAAATCCTCAAGCAGCGAGGAATTTTTGAAGGCGGCAAGCCCCGAATATGCCGCGATATCCGTCGGGAAGGACAATTCGTATTCCCACCCGAACAGCAAGACCCTCGCCTCGCTCAGAAACTGCGGAGCAAAGATCTACAGAACCGACCGCGACGGCGATATCAGCTTTTTCGTTGAAAACTCCGATATTCGTGTGTCAACCGAAAAATAGCCCTTAAAAATACAAATAACAAAGGACTGCCCGCGTTAAGGATACTTTTGCACAAACATACCTTCCTCTGACGAAGAAGGTGACGCGGCGTAAGCCATAACGAAAAAAAGAGAAGCTTTAAACTCATAAAAGCTTCTCTTTTTTCTTCAGTTTTATTTTCACACAACAGCTTCTCGGCTTCCGTCTCAGCCGGTGCTTCTGCTTTGCGGAGGTGTCCGCCGGGCACCCGCACCCTCATCGGAGGAAACCGAAAGCTATTTGAGAATTTTTTGTTCGCGCATTATTGCCTTAACGCGGCAGTCCTTTGTATATTAAAAGCAAACAACACTGAATAAGTAAGGTAAACCTTCATTGATACCGCCGTGCGATTACTTAGCGTAATCCACCGCGCGGCTTTCTCTTATAACATTTACCTTTATCTGACCCGGATATTCAAGCTCATTTTCAATGCGTGCCGAAATATCATGCGCCATAAGCACCATTTCATCGTCGCTTACAGCCTCGGGCTTAACGATAATGCGAATCTCGCGGCCTGCCTGAATGGCATAAGAGCCTTCGACGCCGTTAAAGGAATTGGCGATTTCCTCCAACTTTTCAAGACGCTTGATATAATTCTCTATATTCTCGCGCCTTGCGCCCGGTCTCGCAGCCGAAATAGCGTCCGCCGCCTGAACTATGCAGGCAATAACGGTCTTCGCCTCAACATCACCGTGGTGCGCCTGAATCGCATGAATGACCTCTTCGCTCTCGCGGTATTTTTTCGCCGCCTCAACGCCGAGCTGAATATGAGTGCCCTCCTGCTCGTGGTCAAGCGCCTTGCCTATATCGTGCAGAAGACCCGCGCGCTTTGCAAGGGTAACATCCGCCCCCAGCTCCGACGCCAAAAGCCCCGAAAGATGGCATACCTCAAGCGAATGGTTAAGCACATTCTGCCCGTAGCTTGTGCGGTATTTGAGCTTTCCGAGTAATCTTACAAGCTCGGGGTGCAGGTTGTGGATGCCCGCGTCTATCATGGCGCGCTCACCCTCCTGCTTTATGGTCGCTTCAACCTCGGCTGTTGCTTTCGCAACGGTATCCTCGATTCTGCCCGGATGAATACGACCGTCAAGAATCAGCTTTTCAAGCGTCACACGCGCAATTTCGCGGCGGATCGGATCAAAGCTTGAAAGGGTTATGGCCTCGGGTGTGTCGTCGATTATAAGATCAACGCCCGTAGCCGCTTCGAGAGCACGGATGTTGCGGCCCTCGCGGCCTATGATCCTGCCCTTAATTTCATCATTCGGCAGCGATACTACCGAAACGGTCATTTCCGAGGAATGGTCAGCAGCGCAGCGCTGAATTGCATGGCCTATAACATTTTTGGCAATTCTGTCCGCGTCGTCTTTAAGCCGCTGCTCATAATCAAGAATCTTAACCGCCTTTTCGTGGTTGAGCTCTCCGTCAAGCAGCTCTAAAAGATGAGCCTTTGCCTGCTCCTTCGTAAAGCCGGAAATTTTTTCGAGGATCTCCATTTGGCTCTGCTTTATCTTATCGCATTCGGCGATTCTCGCGTCAATCTCCTTGGCACGCGCGCTTAATTTTTCCTCCTTTGCTTCAATGTTATCGGTTTTCCTGTCAAGCGTTTCTTCCTTCTGCTGAAGTCTGTGCTCCTGACGCTGAACCTCGCTTCTGCGCTCACGGATGTCCTTCTCCGCCTCCTGGCGCATTTGATGAATTTCGTCCTTCGCCTCAACAAGAGCTTCTTTTTTTCTTGATTCGGCGGTTTTCATAGCGTCGCTTAAAATACGCTTTGCCTCGTCTTCGGCAGAGCCGATGGCATTTTCAGCCGATTTGCGGCGGTAGACCGAGCCTGCAAAAAAGCCTATAACGCCGAGCAGGACGGCAGCTGCCGCAAAAACGACATATAAGATCGGATGCATTCTTTTTATTAACCTCCTATATAGTAAGCACGGTTTTTCTTCCGAGCGCAGTTATGCAGTTATATTGAGTCCGGATACCTGCGCGCTAAAACGAAAGCAACGGGAGCCGTGTCGTTTTCTCCCGTGATAAAATCAACCAATGCGGCGGGTATCGCCAAAAATTCCGCCGCATTTAAGCTGCACTGCCGCGGCGGTAAATCACGCCGCAGCCGAATTTACTATCTTAATAATTTTACCACTACGGCACCGATATGTCAAGAAGTACATATAATTATGTATGATTTTAATTGCGGTTTGCCGAAAATTCAGTTGTGGTAGAGCTTCTTGGTCTGATACTTCGGCTCGCAGGTAATATTTACGCCGAGCTTTCTGAACACCTGCTCGTCCACGCGGGAAAGAATAACGCTTGAGTGCGCCTCAAGCCCCGCAAGATTTTTAACCTGACCGAGCGCCTTTTTCGCAACATCGCTCGTTACCGCGCACATCGAAAGGGCAATAAGCACCTCGTCGGTGTGCAGCCGCGGGTTGTGATTGCCCATTATTTCGGTTTTAAGGCGCTGGATCGGCTCGATTATGGTTGAGGAAATAAGATCGATGCTGTCGGGTATGCCCGCAAGTATTTTAAGGCTGTTGAGCAGCATGGCTGAGGCAGGTCCCAAAAGGCTTGAGGTCTTTCCCGTGACTATCTGCCCGTCGGATAACTGAAGCGCAACCGCCGGCAATGATGTTTCCTCGGCTTTTTTCAGCGCTGCGGCAACCACGGGGCGATCCTCCACCGTCACGCCGACCTGCTTCATTAGAAGCTCTATCTTCGGCGCGTCGTTTTGGTCGCTCAAGCCCTGCCGCGCGCTCACCAGCGCCGCATAATAACGGCGGATTATCTCCTGGCAGGCGGCGTCCCTTACCGCCTCGTCGTCCACAATCCCGAAGCCCGCCATATTAACGCCCATGTCGGTCGGGCTCTTATAGGGCGACTCGCCCATTATTCCCTCAAGCATGGCATTTAAAACCGGGAATATCTCAATATCCCTGTTGTAATTGACCGCCGTTTTGCCGTAAGCCTCCAAATGGAAGGGATCTATCATATTAACATCATTGAGGTCGGCTGTAGCCGCCTCATACGCCACATTTACCGGGTGCTTGAGCGGTATGCTCCATATCGGAAAGGTCTCAAATTTGGCATAGCCCGCCTTTATTCCGCGCTTGTGCTCATGGTAAAGCTGCGATAAGCAGGTTGCCATTTTGCCGCTTCCCGGGCCCGGTGCGGTCACGACCACAAGCCGCCTATCGGTCTCTATGTAATCGTTTTTGCCGAAGCCCTCATCGCTTATAATATGCGGAATATCGGAAGGATAGTCGCTTATCGGGTAATGGCGGTAAACCCTGACGCCGAGCTGCTTTAAACGGTTCTCAAAGGCAAGCGCCAGCGGCTGACCCGTAAACCGTGTTATAACAACGCTGCCGACATAAAGCCCTATTCCGCGGAATGCGTCGATAAGGCGCAGCGTGTCAAGATCATATGTTATCCCGAGATCGCCGCGGCGCTTGTTTTTCTCGATTGCGTCGGCATTGATTACAATTACTATCTCCGCGTCATCCTTAAGCTTTAAAAGCATTTTGACCTTCGCATCCGGCTCAAAGCCCGGTAGCACGCGCGCAGCGTGGTAATCGTCAAAAAGCTTTCCGCCGAACTCCATATAAAGCTTTCCGCCGAACATGGCTATTCTGTCGCGTATATTCTGCGACTGAAGCTTTATGTATTTCTCATTGTCAAACCCGATTTTTCTCATTCCGCTTGTCTCCCGTAGAGTGATTCGTTTTTTATTCAAAATTAATTATAACTCATAACCGCCAAATTAGCAAGCGCTGATTAAAGTCTGTCGAATAGCCCCGAATTTAACGAAAAGTTTTGGATTTTTCGCCAAACCCCGTCCCTGCAGAAGCCGTGCAGGCACCGTTTTATAACCTGCCGACCCCTCACACTGTAAGGAGTCACCCTTTGCACAAGGGTGACTTGGGTTCGCACATCTAATATCTACTGTCTAACATCTACTGTCTAATATAATATGTGTACCTTCGCCTCTCCGCACAAAAAACACATATACGGTGTATAAAACACAAATTATTTGTCCCCGAAGCCTACCTATTGTGCCATTTGACTATTTGCACAAAAAGAAATCGAAATCTTTAGCCATACAGTAAGGCTTTTTGCCCCCCGAAATACTTGACAAAGGAATATTTTAATGATAAAATTAAGAAAACCGTTAGTGGCTGAACGTGGCATTGCCGCTTTCGGAAAGCGGCGTCGGAAAAGGCGACCGTAATATATGGCGAAAGCCGGTTAGGAGAAAAGATATGGAAAAGATTTTCAAAAAGTCTCTCGCGCTTATACTCTCGGCAGCCCTTTGCTTAACCGCACTCGTAGGTTGCCTGACTGTATCTGCAGCGGAAGGCGACACCACCAAGCCCGTTTACAGTGTTAACTCTGTCGAAGGCGCAGCGGGCGCAGAAGTTGATGTTGTTGCAAGCTTCAGCAAAATTTCAAATGTTTGTGCTCATCATGTTATCTTCACCTTCCCCGCAGGTCTTGAGGTTACGGCTGTTAAGAAAGCAGACGGCACCCCCTACACTGCCTTCAATAATTCCGGTGAAAGATTCGACTATAAGCTTGATAAGGCCGAAGACGGCACAACCAAGGTTCAGTTCCTCGATTTCGTAAACTGGGCTGAAGACGGTTTGTCCACCTCCGATATGTCGATCCACTTCACGGTTAAGATTGCCGCTGACGCAGCTGCTAACACCGAATATCCCGTTACAATCGCAGTTCAGGCTGCCGATTACGCTGCTGAAAACCTCCTCGATGTAACCTGCACAAGCGGCAAGGTTACCGTTAAGGCTGACCAAGTATGTGAGCATGATTGGGAGTTTGTTTCTGCTGTCCCCGCTACATATGATTCACATTATAATGAAACAGCTAAAGGCTCAATTATTTTAAAGTGCAAACTTTGCAATGAGCAAATTTCCAGAGAGCTTTCGTTTAATGTTTACTCTTCTCTTCTCACCCCGTCGATTGATGCCGGTGCTGAAACCAAAATTCTCTTCTCGACAAGAAAAGACCTTATTGAGAAAAACGGTGCAATAGAAAATCATTTCATTGTAATCGACCAAACTTATGCATCCGGTGCCACTAACAGAACTATCAGAAAAACTTCAGATGCAACTGTATCAACAGACGGTAGTAATAGAACGGTTTATACTCTTCCGATAGGTGTTCCTGCGAAACAGATGGTTGACAATTTCAGAGGAATAATATATACTTGCGTTAACGGCACTTGGTATAATGGCTATGTCACTGACACTTCTATAAAGGATCTTGCAATGAGTGTCATCAAAGCTGATGCTGTCTCTGAAAAGATGAAAAAGCTTTGCGCTAACCTTTTGGTCATGGGTTCAAAAGCTCAAAATTACTTTAATTATAATAAAGCTAGTTTAGCTGATGCTGAATTGATTGGTGATTATGCAAATTATATTGATACCACTGTTCCTACATTAGTCAAAGATGATACCAATTTCAACAATCCGTATCAGACAGGTGAAGTAGGCTTTAAAACTCCGAACTTGGCAATGGAAGATGCCATCATGATTAATTACACGATTTTAACAAATGTCTATACTGGTTCTGAAGATTTAAACAACTTAAAAGTTGTGCTCACTTATAAAGGCACATCCGGTGCAACGATTACTAACACCATTACTGACTTGGGCTCCATAACAAATGGTTATACCTTTACCTTTGGTGTTGCAGCGCGTTATATGCGTACTCCTATCACCGCTACGGTTTATAATGGAGATACCCCTGTAAGCGCCGGAGTTGTTTTCAGCGTTGAAAGTTTGCTTGTTCAAGCCCAGACAGAAAGTCTTAAAGATTTATCAAATGCAATCATCAACTATTCTAATGCTGCTGCCGTAGCATTTGCTCAATAGTGTAAAGTTTATAGTAAGAGGTGAATAAAATGAAATTAGAACTTGAAATAGTTAAGTTCAACACTGCTGATATTGTTGTTACATCAGCTGGAGCTTGCGGAGATCAGGATAATACGATTGATGTTCCTTGCGGAGGTCCGTTCGATTAATTTGGTTTGAAAAAGCCACGTGAAAACGTGGCTTTTTTAATTAAGGAGAAATCATACTAATGCTTCAATTACTTAAACCGATTGATTTTACACAAAAGCTCTTACAAAATCAAAATTATGTACCCGGCATCAACTACAGATTTGCATATTATTGCTTAATTTTAAATAAAACCAACGATGTGTTAATATATAATAATTTAACACGCGAATACTTAATATTAACTAAAAAAGAATATGCACAACTCATTGAAAGCAAATATTCTATGCCAAAAAAACTTGCAAGCAAGCTGGTTGAAAAATGGTTTTTAGTGCCGGAAAATAATGACGATTATGTTTTGTGTCAACAAATTAGAAATTTATTTCGCACATTATATACGAGTAAATCTATAGCAGTACATAATTTCAATATTCTTACCACTACCTCATGTAATGCAAGATGTTTTTATTGTTATCAAGCGGGAACAGCAGTAAAAACTATGGAACACAGAACGGCAATAGATGTTGCAAATTATATAATAAAAAAGAGTAATGATAAAACAGTCCAAATATGCTGGTTTGGCGGTGAGCCGTTGTGTAATATTGATGCCATTGATACAATCTGCGGGTATTTAAATGAAAAAAACAAAAACTTCTATTCCGCAATAACATCAAATGGATACCTATTTGATAAAAAGCTTGTGGAAAAGGCTAAAAATTATTGGCACTTAAAAAAAGCCCAAATAACGCTTGATGGGACTTCGGATATTTACTTAAAAATTAAAAATTACAAAAACAATGATACTAATGCGTTTTACAAAGTTATTGACAATATATCTTATTTATTAGAAAATGATATTAGAGTCGAAATCCGACTTAACATGGACAATCATAATTATAATGATCTTCACTCACTGATAGATTTTTTAAGTAAAAAATTTGCCGCTTATGATAATTTTTTAACATATGTGAGACCTATATATGAAAATGTCGGTTTTAACAAAATCTCACATAATGAGAGTTCGCGAATTGATATTGTACAAAAATTCAATGAGCTTCGTAATCAAATTAAAAATCAAAATCTTTTCGGAAGCGCAAATTTAATAAGAAATTACCGTATTCATGCTTGCCAAGCCGATGATGATGCATGGCGCCTAATCTTACCTGACGGTAAATTTGCTTTCTGTGAACATTTTTTGGATAATGACTCATTCGGTTCTATATATGATGATGCAAAAAAGCCTGTATGGTCTAACTACTGTAGTATAGAAGAAAAATGCAAAACCTGCCCTGCATATATTGATTGTATTAAAAATGCCAAATGTCCCGAAAGTCAGCACGGGTGCTATGATTATGAACAGATAATGCGTATCGACAGAATTTATCAAGGCATGGAAAATGAATACTCGAAATATATTGCAAATAAGGAATAAAAATTTCTATTGAATCCCGACAGAATTTATGATATCATATAAATGTAAAGGTTAATATATTTTATGAATTTAAAAATATCTGATTTTGTATTTAAAATTGATGATAATGATGCTTTGAAAAAATTTTATAATCGGCAAGGTTACTTGACAGAATCACCTCCCGACTTTACAATTCACATATCCGAAAAAGATATAAAGACCGATATGGAAATACTTGGCGGTGACAGATTTTTTAATCGTGCAACAGATTTGGCTATACATCGAAAAATTGCGGAATTATTACCGTTACATAATGCAATTTTACTACATTCGGCATGCTTTGATGTTGATGGTATCGGTATTGCCTTTGCTGCCCATAGCGGCACAGGTAAAACAACTCATATGCAATTATGGCAACATTTTTTAAAAAATCGAATGACTGTTGTAAATGGAGACAAACCAATAATTCGTTTTTTTGACAACGAACCGGATGTTCCATATGCCTACGGAACACCGTGGAACGGAAAAGAACGACTCGGTTGTAATATGCGCACACATCTTAAACATATTTGTTTTATCGAGCGCTCTGAAAAAAACTTTTGCGAGTCAATAGACAAAAGTGCTGCTGTAAATCTTATTTTAAATCAAGTATACATACCCAAAGATTCTATTGCTATGGCAAAAACTCTAGAATTGGTTGATAAAATGCTTTCCTGTTGTCGACTTTGGAAAATTAAATGTAATATAAGCCCAAATTCAGCCGAAATAAGTTTTAAAACAATTTTTTCGTAAAATCATAATAGAAAGAAGTATAGAAATGAAATTAAAATACAACTTTGTAACAAACGAAGTCGTTGGAAAAACTGTAGCAGTTGCTATTGGTGATGATCTCGAAAAATTTAATGGTTTTATTAAAATGAACGATGTAGGCGCATATATTTTTAATATGCTTAAAAACGATGTCACAGAACATGACCTTGTTGAGGCTATGAAGAAGGATTATCCAAATGAAACTGAAGACGAAATAAATAAAACTGTTTCTAAATTCATAGAAGAAATGAAGAAAAACGGAATTATTGAATAATGTCAAAATCAATCACCAATGAATCACAGATTAAAGATGCATTAAATTCCAATGCGGAAATAATGGTCTGCACTTCGGGTGTCAGTATGTACCCAATGTTGAGAAATCGAAAAGATATAGTCGTTCTAATTAAGCCAACTAAAAAACTAAAAAAGAATGATGTTCCTCTTTATCAGGCAAATGGAAAGCTGGTGCTACACAGAATACTGCGAATAAAACCTGAACATATTGTTATAAGGGGCGATAATCTCATTCAAAAAGAATATGTAGATCCCAAACAAATTATTGCAGTTTTAAAGGGCTTCTATCGTAATGAAAAATATTACGATTGCGAAAAAAGTATAACATATAAAATATATGTTATTCTCATGAAAATGACATACCCCATACGATGGTGTTGGAAAAGTTTTTTTCGTCCTATTCTATCTAAAATTAAAGCAATATTCATTAAAAAAGGCTGAATATGACCCATATAAGCTTGTGTTCGGCATTTCTACATCAATGTAATGTGGCTCTTTGTCAATAGTTGGGGTAAAGAGTTAAAATGAGAAATAGAGTGCAAGCAGTTTGCTGATAGGCAGCTGCTTGTTCTTTGTTTTGTTGCATATGAGAAAATATATGTAAAATACGGTTTCTGAATCTTCTGAAATTTTTATAACCGTATTTCTTTTAGGAAGTTTAATTTTGTTATTACAGCCTTCGGTAAGACCGTCAGTATAGTGTGACAGGTTTGAGTCCTGTCACACTAAGGTGGTGAAAAAGTTGCCGAAAAGGGTATAGTAATGCAGCTGCACTACGACGCTCAGAGAAATACAAATACGGCTATGTTCAATAAATTAGGCGCCGATACAGGGTTTGACTGCATTTCGGTTAAAAACTGCGGCGAGGCGCTTACGGGCTTCCTTAACGCTTTTAATGTTAAGGGCAAGCTTCCGAAAACTATTATTTATTCGCCTAATCCCAATGATAACGAGCTTATAGATACGGTGCTCGGCTGTTTTCAGGGCACCGAGGCGCAGGGCAAAATTCAGCACGGCTCCGCTTGGTGGTTCGGCGATACCAAAAGCGGTATGGAGGCGCAGCTTAAATCGCTTGCCAACCTTTCGCTTCTCGGGAATTTTGTGGGTATGCTTACCGATTCAAGGAGCTTTTTGTCCTATACCCGCCACGAGTATTTCAGAAGAATACTCTGCAATCTTTTGGGCGAATGGGTGGAAAACGGCGAATATCCCGACGATAAAATAACCCTTGTGACGATTGTTAAGGATATTTCTTATAATAATGCAAAAAAATATTTTAATATTTAGGCTTTAAACGCAAAAAAGAGCTGTCAAGTTAAGACAGCCGAAAAGCGGCCGGGCAGCCCCCAAAAAAGGTTGCCCGGTCGCTTTGCTTACCGTGTAATTAAATTGCTGAAAATGACCCGGAAATCAGGATTTGAAGAAGCACCTCCCGGTTAGTTGACCGATTAAATTTTCGTCTGACTTTTCGGGATCAGAACAATCGGGACGGTTTCTGTTTATTTAATGCCTGCTGAACAATCCAAAAGCACCTTAACCCGAGCATGTCGGTGTAAACTTTTGAATTGTTCAGGTGCAAGGTTTTTGCGCAATTTTGCGAAAAAACCTTGCACTTTAAAAAGAATCACATTTTGATTCTTTTTAAAATCAGGCGACAATCAATGTATACTGACGGTCAAAACAAAGGTTTTGACCTATAAAATCGAGATTTTAACTCGATTTTATATAATTGCATTTGCTAATGCAATTATTCAGTAGACATTATTTAAAAACTGTCGGGCGTACCCTGCGCAGGGGAAACGCAGGGCGGGGAAGCTCAACAAATTTTTAACTGCCTGCAGCGCTCGGCGGCGGACGCCGCCTTCGGAATACGGACTCTGTATTCAATGTATTTATCATTTTCATACTTTTTGGAAACGGCTTCTATGCCGGAGCTGTGCAGTGTGGTCACAAGCTTTGCGAGACTGTTTGCAAACAGCCTTGCATCGCCTATAGCGGCCTTTCTGATCGGCTCCTCGGACGCTTCGCACGGCTCGTCCTCGGGGTTCAAAAGATCGAATATGTATTCCTCCGTCTGTTTCAGAGTAAGCTCATCGGCAATTATGCGGTCAAGCGCCTCCTGCCGCCTTTCCTCCGGCAGCCGCAAAAGCGCGCGCGCATAGCGTTCGGAAAGTCCGGAGGATATTATTCTGCTCTGAACACCGTCGGACAGCCTTAAAAGTCTCAGCTTGTTTGAAAGGGTGGATTGAGCGATTCCGAGCCTTGCCGCCGCTTCGGATTGGGAAAGCCCGTATTCGGTTATCAAACGGTTTATGCTTTCCGCCTCCTCAAAGGCGTTTAATCGGCTCCGCTGTAAATTTTCGGTCACCGCATAAAGCGCGGCGGTCTCCTCATCGGTTTTATGCACTATGCACGGCACGCGCCTGAGTCCCGCGCGCAGTGCGGCACGCAGCCGCCTTTCGCCGGTTATAAGTGCATATCCGCCGCCCTGAAGCCGCCTTACCGCCAGCGGCTCTATTATTCCGCTTGCCTGAATACTGTCGGTCAAAAGCTTCAGCTCATATTCGTCAAATTCGCGCCGTGGCACCGCGGATGACGGCTTTATATCCTTCGGCCGCAGCATTATAAGCTTTTTATCGGATAGGGTGTACATCAAATTCCTCCTTTGCCCTTTCTGCTTCCCATTGTAAATACATTTTTTCGGTTTGTAAAGAAAAACAGGTCGGGAAAAAACGCCTCTTTACAACAAAAAAAGCCGCATTAAAGCGGCTTTTTTGAAATATCGGAGGGCTTGCGGGGGTATTTTGTCGGGGTTTGCGATATCTTTTTTGAAATAACAAAGGCTCTTTGCTCATTTCCGGTGAGAGTTTCGCATATAATAGTGGGTTCCGCAGCGCCTAAAATGCCGGCGGCTTTAAGGCTTAAAGCCTTTTCCTCCGCGGCGGAGGCGCCCTTCATAGCAATAAAGCTGCCTCCCTTTTTTACAAGCGGCAGGCAGTATTCCATAAGTGCCGGAAGCGAGGCTACTGCGCGCGCACAGGCAATATCGTATTTTTCGCGGTGCGCGGGCGCCCTGCCCGCATCCTCTGCGCGCATATGCACCGTGGAAATGTCCTGAAGACCGAGCTGTGATATCACCTCGTTTAAAAATAAAAGGCGTTTGTTAAGACTGTCAAGAAGGGTTATTTTTAAATCGGGGCGTATAATCTTAAGCACCATTCCGGGGAAGCCCGCTCCTGTGCCCACATCGATTATTTCGGCATTTTTATCAGGTGTTACAGCCTTGAAAAACAGAATGCAGTCGTAAAAATGTTTGTAAAGCACATCCTCGGGCGCTGTTATTGCGGTGAGATTTATTTTCTCGTTCCATTCAAGCAGCAGATTGCCGTATAGATTAAGGCGCTCTGTAATCTCTCTGTCGATTTTTATACCGAATTCGGCGCAGCGGTCGGTTATTTTTTCAATATGAAAGTCGGTCATTTTTATAAAGCTCCCTCGGGTAAATACGCCTCGAGCCGATAGATCGGCTGACCGAGGGCGGCAAATTTATGCTCGTATTCCGTTTCTATATTTCCTTCAAAGCCGCTTGCGTGCAGATCGAGCGAGATGTTTTTAAGCGCAAAGCCCGCGGCTGTAAGCTCCTCAAGCGAAAATTCAAAGAAATGCATATTGTCGGTCTTCTGGTGAATTTCGGCGCGAGGCTTCATAAGCGATTTGTAGATCGATAAAAACCGACGGTGGGTAAGGCGGTGGGCGGCATACTTGTTTTTCGGAAACGGGCAGCTGAAATTAAGAAAAATGCGTTCTATGCTGTGCGGCGCGATATATTTCGGCAGATATTCCGCCGCGCACTTTAAAAAATAGAGGTTATTAACTCCGGCTGTTTTTGCCGCCTCGCACGCCGCGACTATAACATTCGCGTCCTTTTCAACGGCGATAATATCGGCTTCGGGATTTCTTTTTGCAAATTCCACCGCAAAGCCGCCCTTACCGCAGCCTATTTCGAGAATATGCGGCGCGGTTCTGCCGAAGAGCTTATCAAAATCGATATATTCGGGATTGCTTGCCGCATTATTGAAGTTTCTGTCCTCAAGGTCGCTTATAAAAAGCAGCTCTGAAATATTCTCAAGCCTTTCCTCCAGGTGTTTTTTCTTGCGCATTCTCATTTTTGTTCACCTGCCGAAGTATTTTTAAGCGAAAAATGGGCAAGGGTAAACGCCGCGGTAAAAAGACCGTATGCCAAAAGTGAAATGTTGGATATGTTAGAGGTGTGGCGGTAAGCCCCTCCGTTTGAGATGTTGAATATAATGTGCGGTACAGACTGCGTAAGGCAGAGCAGCACCGAGGCAAAGCCAGATGCCTGCAGCTTTCTGAAATTGTATTCGCGGTCGATTCCGTTATAAAGCTTTCCGAAGCACAGGAAGAAGAACAGCAGCGTGCAGTATGCCGCGAGCATGAGAATATTATCGGTTATAAGCGCGAGCGAGGAAACAGAGGTGAAAACGCATATCACCTTGATTATAAAATAAAAAACCGGTATTACCGCGGAAATCGGCGGCAGCGTGAAATCGGAAATCAGGCTTATGCCGTAAGCAACGAAAAAGGCGGCGGCGGCAAGCCCCATAAGCATTAAAAGTGAGGACTGCCAACGCATTACCGTACCGGCAAAGGATTCCGAAAATATTTCAATTGCGGTAACGGCTGCGGTGATAAAGGAAAAAACCGCCGTCACAAGGTTTTTTTTCGGCGGATTCTCGGGATTTCTGTGCGAGGTTAAGCAGAGCACCGCCACAGCCGCGCAGCCGAGGGCAATCAGAACCAAAAGGCAGCGCCCCGCGTCCTCATATTCCGATTTGAAAAAGCCGGTTTTTACATCCACTGTGAAAAAAAGCTGCAAAAAGCGCATCAGCACAACGGCGGGCAGCGCAATTGAGGAAAACAGAAGGATTTTTTCGTATTTCATCGGTCACACTCCGTAAACAGACATTTATTGCTTAATATTATCATATTTTAAAATAGGATACGGTATAATTTTACCGCTGCCGTGGCTAAATGTCAATAAAATTATGGGAATATGAGGATCGCTATGAAAAAAATACTGTGCTCGGGGTTTTTGATATTATCCGCTATGTTTATTTTTCCGCTTTGCGGGGTAAAGACCGTCGGCGGAAAAAGCACGGCTGCCGCTGCCGTGAGGCTTTTTAATGTAAAAACGGACAACCGCGAAAAGAACGATACCTTCCGCGTATGTGATATGCAGACCGATACCGTGAGCGTCATGACGGCGGACGAATATATATTCGGGGTGCTTGCCGCCGAAATGCCCGCGCTTTATGAGAACGAGGCGCTCAAGGCGCAGGCGGTAGCAGCCTACACGCTGGCATGCCGCCGCAGAGCCGATAATAAGGATAAAAGCTACGATATTACAACCGATTATACGGTGGATCAAAGCTACATAACAAGGTCCGAGGCGAAAAAGCGCTGGGGAGATAAATATGACGAATACTCAAAAAAGCTCGAGAAAGCCGTCGGTGATGTTAAAAATCTTGCTGTTACTTATAACGGTGAGCCGATAACTGCGGTCTATCATGCGATATCGTCGGGAAAAACAGAGGACAGCCGCGATATATGGGGCGGCGAGCTTCCGTATTTAAAGGCGGTTTCAAGCCCGGGGGATAAGCTTTCACCCGATTACGCAAGCGAGGTAAGCGTCTCTGCAGAGGAGCTCAAAAGAAAATTGGGGAGCGAGTGCACCTTATCGGGCGACCCCGCCGCATACTTCGGCGAGCCCGAGCGCACCGACTCCGGCTCTGTTTTAACGGTGTCGGTATGCGGCAATGAGATAACAGGCGGCAAAATACGCAGTATTTTCAATCTGCGGTCGCTTAATTTCAGCGTTAAGTATGCAGATGGAAATTTTGTGTTTACGGTGCTTGGCTACGGTCACGGTGTGGGTATGAGCCAGTACGGCGCGAATTATATGGCAAAGCAGGGCAGCGATTTTAAGGAGATACTCACATATTATTATACGGATTGTACGGTCGAAAGGCTGTAAAGCATGCGTCGCGGCATATAATCGGTCACGAAAATGCGTCTTTTTGAAAAAAACTATTGACAAAAGGTATGCTTTGGTGTGATAATAATAAAGGTTATATTTTAACCTATTACACTTATCGGTGATACTAATGCGAATTATAACAGGAACGGCAAGAGGAAGAAGGCTTGCCGCCCCGGAGGGACGCGATGTGCGCCCTACCCCCGAACGCGTTAAGGAAGGTATTTTCAGCGCGTTGCAGTTTGATATTGAGGGCAGGCGCGTGCTCGACCTTTTTGCGGGCTCGGGTCAGTTAGGGCTTGAGGCGCTCAGCCGCGGTGCGGAAGGCTGCACATTTGTTGATGCGTCGGAAGAGTCCTTAAATCTGGTGCGGAAAAATATTGAAAGCACCGCTTTTTCGGATAAAGCAAAGGCAGTGCGCTCGGATTATGCGGCGTTTGCCGCCGCCTGCCGCGATACATTTGATATTGTCTTTCTCGATCCGCCGTATTCGGCAGGGCTTTTAATGCCAGCGGTTAAAGCTGTTTTGCCGCTTATGAGCGATTACGGCGTCATAGTCTGCGAGCATCCGCCCGAGGTAAAGTTAGATGAAGAAATCGGCGGGTTTAAAATTGCCAAAGTCTACCGCTACGGCAAGGTGCTTGTAACCCTTTACCGAAAGGAGGCGGGCGTATGAATGAGAGGATTGCGGTTTGCCCCGGTAGCTTTGACCCGGTAACCTACGGCCATCTTGATATTATAACCCGTGCCGCCAAAATGTTTGATAAGCTTATAGTCGTGGTGGCATCCAACGGTGCAAAGCATTGCTCCTTTACCCCCGAAGAGCGCGTGAATATGATAAAAAAGTGTATTCCCGACCTTCAAAATGTTGAGGTTGAGCATTATGACGGCCTGCTTGCCGATTATGCCGCAAGCAAAAATGCCAATGCGATAATTAAGGGTCTTCGCGCAATGTCTGATTTTGAATACGAATTTCAGATGGCGCTTACCAATAAAAAGCTGAATCCGCAGGTTGAAACTCTGTTTTTAACAACGGCTACGCAGAATATGTATTTAAGCTCAAGCATGGTGAAGCAGATTGCCGGCATGGGCGGAGATATATCAAGCTTTGTTCCCGAGGTTATAAGGGCGGATATAATGAACAGGATTTTTATTAAAAAGGATACTACGGAGGAATAAAAAATGACACTTGACGAATTACTTGAACAGTTTGACGAGGTGCTGGACAGCGGAATCAAAATCCCCGGCAAAAAAACCGTGGTAGATATTGAAAAGCTCCGCGCGGTGGTTGACGATATCCGCCTTAATATTCCGGCAGAAATTAAGCAGGCAAAGGGCATTGTTGCCGACCGCGCCGATATTATTACCAATGCAAAGCGCGAGGCGGACGGCATTATCCGTAATGCAGAGGAGCGCGCAAAGGCTATGACCGCGCAGGAGGAAATTGTAAAGCTGGCGCAGCAGAAGGCGGCTGAAATAATTGCCACCTCGCAGCAGAAGAGCCGCGAAATGCGCAAGGCCGCGCAGGATTTTGTGGATGATATTATGCGCCGCGCCGATGAAGGTCTTACCGCTAATTTAGGCGAGGTAAGAAAGACCCGCGCCGCATTAAAGCAGCAGATTCCTTCGGCAAAGGAAAATTAAGTTAATAAAAACACTTTAAAAGCTAAGACGGAGACCGCGGTTTTTAAAAAAGCGTTTTTCAGCGACCCGGGGGCGGTGCAAGCCCGGGAAACGCGTAAGACCGGTATCGCTCCAGAGCTGACGGCTGAAATTTTTACAGTAAGCCGCTCCGGTATTCCGCCGTTAGGGGGAACGCAGATTTTCTGTCTGCCGTAATGGGTGGTTTGAAGCTTTTAGGCTTCGTCCTGTTATGGGGCGAAGTCTTTTTATTTTGAAAGGAGAAAAAAACAGTGTACAAGAGCATATCCCCGAACCTTAACTTCGTGGAGGAAGAAAAAAAGGTTGAAAAATTTTGGGAAGACGAAAATATATTTGAAAAGAGCATAGCCGAGCGCGAGGGTGATAAGCCATATGTATTCTATGACGGCCCGCCTACCGCAAACGGCAAGCCGCACATAGGCCATGTGCTTACCCGCGTTATAAAGGATATGATTCCGCGCTACCGCACCATGAAGGGCTATATGGTTCCGAGAAAGGCAGGGTGGGATACCCACGGTCTGCCTGTGGAGCTTGAGGTTGAAAAGCTTTTGGGGCTTGACGGCAAGGAGCAGATAGAGCAGTACGGTCTTGAACCCTTTATCGAGCACTGCAAGGAAAGCGTTTGGAAATACAAGGGTATGTGGGAGGATTTCTCAAAAACCGTCGGGTTTTGGGCGGATATGGAGCACCCTTATGTTACCTATGACAATAACTTTATTGAGTCGGAATGGTGGGCGCTTAAAAAGATCTACGAAAAGGGTCTTTTATATAAGGGCTTTAAAATCGTGCCTTATTGCCCCCGCTGCGGCACTCCGCTTTCCTCGCACGAGGTAGCGCAGGGATACAAAAATGTTAAAGAGCGCAGCGCGGTAGTCCGCTTTAAGGTTGTGGGGGAGGACGCATACTTCCTTGCGTGGACAACCACACCGTGGACGCTGCCCTCAAATGTGGCGCTTTGCGTAAACCCCGAAGAAACCTACTGCAAGGTAAAAGCGGCAGACGGCTATACCTACTATATGGCAAAGGCACTGCTTGATAAGGTGCTGGGCAAGCTTGCGACCGAAGATAAGCCCGCTTATGAGATTATTGAAGAATACAAAGGCAGCGAGCTTGAATATAAAGAATATGAGCCGCTTTTCGATTGCGTAAAGCCCGTTTGCGAAAAGCAGAATAAAAAGGGTCATTATATCACCTGCGACACCTATGTTACCATGACCGACGGTACCGGCATAGTTCATATAGCGCCCGCGTTCGGTGAGGACGACGCAAAGGTGGGCAGACGCTACGATCTGCCGTTTGTTCAGTTTGTTGACGGTAAGGGAAATCTTACCGAGGAGACCCCGTATGCGGGCATATTCGTAAAGAAAGCCGACCCGCTTGTTTTAAAGGATTTAGACGAAAAAGGCTTGCTTTTCGACGCGCCCAAGTTTGAGCACGATTACCCCTATTGCTGGCGCTGCGATACCCCGCTTATCTACTATGCGCGCGAATCGTGGTTTATAAAAATGACCGACGTGCGCGAAGACCTTATCCGCAATAACGATACCATCAACTGGATACCCGAAAGCATAGGCAAAGGGCGTTTCGGCGATTGGCTTAAAAATGTTCAGGACTGGGGCATTTCGCGCAACCGCTATTGGGGTACGCCGCTCAATATTTGGCAGTGCGAGTGCGGGCATATGCACTCTGTAGGCAGTATTGCGGAATTAAAGGAAATGTCGGATAACTGCCCCGATAATATTGAGCTGCACCGCCCGTATATAGACGCGGTAACCATAAAGTGCCCACACTGCGGAAAGCAGATGCACAGAGTGCCCGAGGTTATTGACTGCTGGTTCGATTCGGGGTCAATGCCGTTTGCGCAGCACCATTATCCCTTTGAAAACAAGGAGCTGTTTGAATCGCAGTTCCCGGCGGACTTTATTTCCGAGGCGGTTGACCAGACTCGCGGCTGGTTCTATTCGCTGCTTGCAATTTCCACCCTTATTTTCAACAAGGCGCCCTATAAAAACGTTATAGTTTTGGGTCATGTACAGGATGAAAACGGGCAGAAGATGAGCAAATCAAAGGGCAATGCGGTTGACCCGTTTGAGGCGCTTGAAAAATTCGGAGCGGACGCTATCCGCTGGTATTTCTATACCAATTCAGCCCCGTGGCTGCCCAACCGTTTCCACGATAAGGCGGTAACAGAGGGTCAGCGCAAGTTTATGGGCACCCTTTGGAACACCTACGCTTTCTATGTGCTTTATGCCAATATAGACGAATTTGATCCCACAAAGTATTCTCTTGAAAACTGCAAGCTTACCGTTATGGATAAGTGGCTTTTATCAAAGCTCAACTCAATGGTAAAGGCGGTTGACGAAAACCTGAATAACTACCGCATACCCGAGGCGGCAAGAGCCTTGCAGGAATTTGTGGATGATATGAGTAACTGGTATGTCCGCCGCGGCAGAGAGAGATATTGGGTTCAGGGCTTGCCCGAAGACAAAATTGCGGCGTATATGACCCTTTACACCGCACTTGTTACTACCGCTAAGGCGGCGGCGCCCATGATTCCGTTTATGACCGAGAGCATTTATCAGAACCTTGTTCGCAGCGTGGATAAATCGGCACCCGAGAGCATACACCTCTGCGCTTTTCCGACCGTGGACGAAAAGGCGATAGATAAAGAGCTTGAGGATAAAATGGATAAGGTGCTCGAAATAGTTGTTTTGGGCAGAGCCGCCAGAAACGGCTCATCGCTTAAAAACCGCCAGCCCCTTGCTACTATGTATGTTAAGCTTGACGGAGAGCTTGACAGCTTTTATACCGATATTATCCGTGATGAGCTTAATATAAAGAACGTAAGCTTTACCGATAAGGTAGATGACTTTGTAACCTATCAGTTCAAGCCGCAGCTTAAAACCGTAGGTCCTAAGTTCGGCAAGCAGTTAAACGAGATAAGAACGGCGCTGTCAGAGCTTGACGGCACGGCGGCTAAAAAAGAGCTTGATAAAAACGGAAAGCTTGTTTTATCGCTGCCGTCGGGCGAAGTGACCCTTGAAACCGAAGACCTGCTGATAGAGGCTAAGCAAAAGGACGGTTTCTACACCGTAAGCGACCGCGGAATCACCGTCGCAATTGATACCACCCTTACAAAGGAGCTTATTGAAGAGGGCTTTGTGCGCGAGCTGATAAGTAAAATTCAGACCATGCGCAAAGAGGCGGGCTTTAATGTTACCGACCATATTAAGGTGACCGTGTCCGGCAGTGAAATGGTGACCGATATTGCCGTTTTGAAGAAAGCGGACATCGCCGGAGATACGCTTGCGGACTCGGTTGAGTCGGCTGACGCCGCAGGCTACACCAAGGATTGGGATATTAACGGCGAAAAGGTAACAATCGGCGTAGAAAAGGTATAAACCGAAAGGAGTACCCCAAAATGAATGACGAAATTTACAGTGATGGTGGCTTTGAGGATATAAGCTCCTCAACAGTACCCAGAACAAAAAGCAGCCTAAAGGCAGTGACCGAAAATTACGGAAACGGAGTTTTCAAGCACCTCGATAAAATAATCAAGGCGATATCCTTTATAGTGGCGCTCATGATACTTTTGGTTTTTGCTGCGGTTGCCGCCGTGCTTATTATGCTCGATAAGATTTTTGCCGTTGTGGCGGTCGGGGTATTTATTGTGGGCATTGTGCTCTCGATAATAATTCTTTTCCTGATCTACGCCGTGGGACACCTCATCTCGCAGAATAATGAGATAATAAGAAGATTATAAAATCAAAAGGCTCCCCTGTGTAAGGGGAGCTGGCAGCCGAACGGCTGACTGAGGGGTTGTCAAGGGCTGAATACCCCTCAGTCACTAACGCGACAGCCGCTGACGGCGGCTGTCTCCTTTTGTCGCTGCGCGACATTTTCCCCACACCGTGGGGAGCAACCCCCTCTGCTTCGGCAAAGCCGAAAAGAGGGGAGCCTTATTATTAAGAATACATACTGTTTGCCGACATATAGTCGTAAATTGCTTTGCCGTGACCCTGCTCTTCCTTTTGAATGCTGTTCAAAACATTTCGCAGGCTTTCCTGCGTGAATTCAAAAATACAGGTGTCGTAAAGGTGCGAAGCATGCTTTTCCATTGTGAGAACATCGGTGCAAAGATAGCTGTCGTGCTTTTTCGCATCGGTATCGGCAACGGAATAGGCGGCGGAAAATCCGGGCTGCGTGTGGCTTCCGCCTGCAGTCGCGGGGGCTGAGCCGCCCTCTATTTGTTCGAGCATGCTAAGGTGGTGCCGTTCGGTATCCGCAATGCCCGAAAACAGGGTCTTCAGCTGCGGATCAAGCGCCTCTGCCGAATACTTTTCGTATTTCTCGGCACAAAGATTTTCCTGTGTTTTAAGATCCTTTAAAAGGGAAGTTTCTTTTTGTGTTAATTGCATTTTAAATCACCTCAAAAACAGTATTGCTCAAAAAAAGATAATTATAACAAAGGATACAATTAAATGATTAAAAATATATTATTCGATTTGGACGGGACTCTGCTCCCTATGGATATGGAGAAATTCACCCAAGGCTATTTCAAGCGCCTCGTTATGAAGGCGGCGCCGCGCGGCTACGAACCCGAAAAACTTATAAAAAGCGTTTGGGCAGGCACCGCGGCAATGGTGAAGAATAACGGCGGAATTACAAATGAAGAGGCGTTTTGGAACAAATTTTCCGAAATTTACGGCGAAGAAAAAACCGCTGCGGATAAGCCGATGTTTGACGAATACTACCGTAAGGAATTTTCCGGGGTAAGGGAGGACTGCGGCTTTGACCCTGCCGCCGCCGAAACGGTTAAGACCCTCAAGGAAAAGGGCTTTGCGCTTGTGCTTGCAACCAACCCGATTTTCCCTGCCGCAGCTACGGAAAGCCGTGTTGAGTGGGCGGGGCTTGATAAAAACGATTTTCTGCTTTATACCACCTATGAAAATTCGCACTACTGCAAGCCGAACCCGAAATATTATGAGGAAATTCTCGAAAGACTTCATATGAACGCCGAGGAATGCCTTATGGTCGGAAATGATGTGAACGAGGATATGGTAGCCGAAACGCTCGGAATGAAGGTATTTCTGCTTACCGATTGTCTGCTTAATAAGGACAACAAGGATATCTCCGCTTACCCGCACGGCGGCTTCCCGGAGCTTTTGAGCTTTGTGGAAGAGCTGCGCTGAATCGGCAAACCAAAGTTAACAAAAAATTCAATATTATCCTGTTGACAAACGGGATAATTGTGATATAATGGTTAGCAAACTAACAAATTGCTTTTTGAGGTGATAATATGCCTTCCGAACGGGATATCGGATTTGAGATACGCACGCTTTCAAACCTTATAAGGCGGGATGTCGAAAAGAATATTGCAGCTATGGATCCGAAGCCTAACGGCAGGGTGCACGGCTGGGCGATAAATTATTTTTACGAAAACCGCGACAGGGATATTTTCCAAAAGGATTTTGAGGAAAAGTTTTTAATCAGGCGTTCGACCGCAAGCAATATGCTGAAGCTTATGGAGAAGGACGGTTATATTAAGCGTGTAAGCGTTGAAAACGACGCGAGACTTAAAAAAATCGTGCTGACGGATAAGGCGATAAAAACTCATACGGCGATATGCAGGGATATTGCCGCGCGGGAAAAAAGGCTGAGAAAAGGGCTGACCGATGAAGAGCTTGAAGCTTTTTTCCGCATTGTCGAAAAGCTTAAAAAAAATATGGAAAATGCGGAATGACCGTTTTATGACAGGAGAGATAGTATGATAAAAACACTTATGCGCAGTATAAGGGAATACAAAAAGCCCTCTGTCTTAACCCCGATATTGGTTTCAATTGAGGTTATAGTTGAGTGCATAATTCCTTTTTATATTGCAAAGCTTATAGACCACATACAGAACGGCACGGATATGTCGCTCATATTAAAATACGGCTTTATGCTGATTTTACTGGCGTTCGTTTCCCTGTTTTTCGGGGCTATGGCCGGAAAGACCTGCGCCACGGCTTCCTGCGGGTTTGCAAAAAATCTGCGGCATGATCTGTTTTACAGGGTTCAGGATTTTTCTTTTACCAATATCGATAAATTTTCGACATCCAGTCTTGTGACCCGTCTTACGACCGATATTTCAAATGTACAAATGGCATATATGATGATAATACGCATAGCGGTGCGCTCGCCTATGATGTTCATTTTCGCAATGATAATGGCGTTTAAAATGTGTCCGCAGTTATCTACCGTTTATGTGGCGCTTGTGCCTTTTTTAGCCTTTGCACTGTTCCTTATAATAAAAAAAGCTATGCCGCTTTTCCAAAGCGTATTTAAAAAGTACGATAACCTTAACAATTCGATTCAGGAAAATGTTAAGGGTATGCGGGTCGTAAAATCCTTTGTGCGCGAGGATTACGAGAAAAATAAATTCGGCAAGGCGTCCGAAGAGGTCTGCGCAGACTTTACAAAGGCAGAAAGACTTGTAGCCCTTAACAGCCCTGTTATGCAGATTGCAATGTATACGGCAATGATAATAGTTTCGTATGTCGGCGCAAAGCTTATTATAAACAGCGGCGCAAGCGAAATGGGCGTGGGCGCGCTGTCAAGTATGTTTACCTACGGTATGCAGATATTATCAAGCCTTATGATGCTTTCAATGATATTCGTTATGATTACTATTTCAAACGCGTCCATACAGCGTATCTGTGAGGTTTTAACGGAAGAAAGTACCATTGAAAACCCAGAAAACCCCAAAACAGACGTGCCCGACGGCAGCATTGATTTTAACGGCGTTTCCTTTAAATATCATGCGGATGCCGAAAAAAATGCCCTTACTGATATTAATCTTCATATAAGATCAGGCGAAACGATCGGCATTATAGGCGGCACAGGCAGCAGTAAATCATCGCTTATTCAGCTTATTTCACGCCTTTATGACGCAACCGAGGGCGAGGTGCTTGTCGGCGGCAGCAATGTTAAGGATTACAACATTGAAACGCTGCGCAACGCCGTTTCGGTGGTTCTGCAGAAAAATGTGCTTTTCTCGGGCACTATTAAAGAGAATCTTCGCTGGGGCGATATGAACGCGACAGATGAGGAGCTGGTGCGTGTATGTAAGCTCGCACAGGCGGATGAATTTATAAATACCCTGCCGGACGGGTATGATACCCACATTGAGCAGGGCGGCACGAATGTTTCGGGCGGACAGAAGCAGCGCCTTTGCATAGCGCGCGCACTGCTTAAAAAGCCGAAAATAATTATTTTCGATGACTCCACAAGCGCTGTTGATACCAAGACCGACGCGCTTATAAGAAACGCGCTTGCAACCGAAATACCCGATACCACAAAGATTATTATAGCACAGCGTATTTCATCCGTGCAGGATGCAGACCGAGTTGTGGTTATGGAGGACGGCAGAATCAATGCCGTAGGCACGCATGACGAATTGCTTGAGAGCAATGAAATTTACAAAGAAGTATACTATTCGCAGAATAAGGCAGGTGAAGAATAATGCCGGGACCCGGAGGATTCAGGGGCGGACCTAAGGCTAAAAACGCCAAAGGCACGCTTTTAAGACTTTTTAAATTTCTTTTCAAATATTATAAGACCTATCTCATTATAGTGGCAGTGTGTATTTTATTGAGCGCGCTTGCGGGAACGGTTTCTTCACTCTTCTTAAATCAGCTTTTGCTGGTTATAGGGGACGGAATAAATACGGGCTTCAATTCCGTTTCTGGAAGGCTTATGCAGGTAATAGGACTGATGATAGGCTTTTACGCTCTGGGCGTTATTACCACCTTTATTTACTCGCAGCTGATGGCTGTGGTTACGCAGGGCTTTTTAGATAAAATGCGCCAAAATATGTTCGGCAGCATGCAGAGCCTGCCCATAAAGTATTTTGATACGCATACCCACGGCGATATAATGAGCTACTACACCAACGATATTGATACCCTGCGCCAATTAATATCGCAGAGCATACCGCAGCTATTAACCTCATTTTTAACAATTGTGGCTCTGCTTTTCTATATGCTGTTTTTAAGCGTTTGGATGACCCTTGTGGTATTCCTCGGTGTTTTCGCTATGACTATGGTAACCAAGAAAATAGGCGGCAACAGCGCGCGTTATTTTGTAAGGCAGCAAAAGGCGATAGGTGTGGTAGAGGGCTATATTGAGGAAATGATGAACGGACAAAAGGTCGTTCAGGTCTTCTGCCATGAGGAAGAAAGCAAAAAGGATTTCGACAAAATAAACGATCAGCTGTTTAAAGATGCCGAAAGCGCAAATATTTTTGCGAATATACTGATGCCTATAATGGGCAATATCGGCAATATTCTGTATGTGCTTATAGCCTTTATCGGCGGCATTCTGATTATTGCCAAGGCGCCCAACCTTTCTCTTTCGGGTCAGGCGATTTCGGTGGCGGTGGTGGTGCCGTTCCTTAATATGACGCGACAGTTTACCATGAGCATAAGCCAGGTTTCGCAGCAGATAAACTCGGTGGTTATGGCTATGGCGGGCACAGAGCGTATATTCGAGCTTATGGATGAAAAGCCCGAAGCGGACGACGGCTATGTTACGCTTGTAAACGCAAATATTGACGAAAACGGCAATATAACCGAAAGCGAAAAACGCACAGGCGTTTGGGCGTGGCGGCATCCTCATCATGACGGCTCGGTCACATATACCCGCCTTATGGGGGATGTGCGGCTGTTTGATGTTGATTTCGGCTATGTCCCCGATAAAATAGTGCTTCATAATATCGATATTTTTGCGGAACCCGGGCAGAAAATAGCCTTTGTGGGCGCTACGGGCGCGGGCAAAACCACAATTACCAACCTTATAAACCGTTTCTACGATATTGCGGACGGTAAGATAAGATACGACGGCATAAATATCAACAAGATAAAGAAAGCCGATCTGCGCAGGTCTTTGGGCATTGTTTTGCAGGATGTAAACCTGTTCACGGGTACTGTTATGGATAATATCCGCTACGGCAGACTTGACGCAACCGACGAGGAGTGCATAGCCGCGGCAAAGCTGGCCAATGCGCACGGCTTTATAGAAATGCTGCCCGAGGGCTATAACACAGTATTAAAGGGCGACGGCAGCGGTTTATCGCAGGGGCAGCGGCAGCTGATATCGATTGCCCGCGCGGCGGTTGCAGATCCGCCCGTTATGATACTCGACGAGGCGACCTCAAGCATTGATACCCGCACCGAGGCGATAGTTCAAAAGGGTATGGATAGGCTTATGCAGGGCAGAACGGTATTTGTTATCGCCCACAGGCTTTCCACCGTTCAGAATTCGGATGTTATTATGGTGCTTGACCACGGCAGAATTATAGAACGCGGCAGCCACAAAAAGCTTATTGAGGAAAAGGGCAAATATTATCAGCTTTATACCGGCGCGTTTGAGCTGGAATAACAGTATTAAGCCTTGTAAATGCATAATTTATAAAAAAACAGCCTGCACCGTCGGCTTGACCGATGGTACAGGCTGCTGCTTTTACTGTGCGGCAAATTTCGCGTTATTTCTGCTCTGTCAGAATATAAATGCGTCGTGAACCACTCTTACGGCGCGGTCGGCGTCCTCTGCGTCTATAAGCACCGAAATCTTAATTTCGCTTGTGGATATCATGCGGATGTTTATGCCGGCGTCATAAAGCGCCTCGAACATTTTTGAGGCAACGCCCGGGTGGCTTTCCATTCCCGCACCCACAACTGAAACCTTGGCTATCGACTCGTCGATCGTTACTTCCTTGTAATTAAGGCTGTCTTTCATTCCTTCAATGGCAGATACGGCGGTCTTGCCATCGTCAAGCGGCACGGTGAAGGTGATGTCCTTTGTGGCATCTCTGCCGACCGACTGGAGAATTATATCGACATTGATTTTATGCTGTGCCAGCTTGTTGAAGATCTTAAAGGCAACTCCGGGGGTATCCTTAAGTCCGATAACGGAAATTGTGGCAACATTGGTATCCTTGGCAACGCCTCTTATAAGTGTCTTTTCCATTTTAACAGTCTCCTTTACGATAGTGCCGGGCTTGCTTTCAAGACTTGAAAGCACCTCAAGCTCAACATTGTATTTTTTAGCCATTTCAACCGAGCGGTTGTTAAGTACCTGCGCGCCGAGCGTCGCAAGCTCAAGCATTTCGTCGTAGGCTATTTCATCCATTTTTCGCGCCGTGGGAACCTTTCTCGGGTCGGCGGTGTAAACGCCGTCAACATCGGTGTATATCTGGCAGACATCCGCCTTCATCGAAGCGGCTATAGCTACGGCGCTTGTGTCCGATCCGCCGCGGCCGAGGGTGGTTATATCATCGTATTTATTAAGACCCTGAAAGCCCGCCACAATCACTATATTGCGTTTTGAAATTTCATTGCGTATACGCTCTGCGTTGACCTTTTTGATTCGCGCGATTCCGTGGTTTGAATCGGTTGCAAAGCCCGCCTGCCAGCCGAGCAGGGAAATAACGGGGAAGCCGAGCTTCTCAATTGCCATGGCAAGCAGCGCTATAGACATCTGCTCGCCTGCCGATAAAAGCATATCAAGCTCTCTTTTAGAGCCGCCGTCGGGATTTATTTCCTTTGCTTTTTCTATAAGCTCGTCGGTTGTATCGCCCTGGGCGGAGACCACAACAACAATATCGTTGCCCTTTTTATAGTCTTCGGTTATAATATTTGCAACATTGAAGACTCTTTCGGCGTTCGCGACAGACGAACCGCCGAATTTTTTTACGATTAAAGACATCGGGTGAACCTCCTCGGTTAAATCATAGTATTTAAAATTTTACGGGATCTGATATTTTTAAAGGCGGCAAGCTTTTTAAGCGTTTCGCTCGGCTTTTCCGCATTTGTTAAGAACGCTGTTTCATTTCGGAATTTGTTTTTGATGCACGAAACACCCGGGAAAGCGTTTTCAACCTCTGAAACAAGTCCGTCAAAATCATCGCCCGACAGAAGCACGAAAAGTCTTACCGGTTCATCTGAGCAATTATCCACATAATCTGCGCTGCCCTCTTCCCATGAAACATATTTGCGGGTATCAATGTGCTTTACGCAGTCGAGAATATCCGCAACGACCGCGCTGGCAGTGGCTTCCTTTCCCGCGCCCTTGCCGTAGAACATAACATTGCCGGTTTCGTCGCCCTTTATCATAATGGCGTTAAACACGCCGTTGACGTCCGAAAGAATGCAGTCGCGGCTGACAAGCGTGGGGCGGACAGAGGCGGTGATTTTGCCGTTTCCGAGCCTCTTGGCATGCCCTATAAGCTTGATCGTACAGCCGAAGCTGTCGGCATATTCCGCGTCGTCAAGCGTAATATCGGTTATACCCTCGGTCTTCACTTGTTCCGGATAAACATGCTTGCCGAAGGCGAGAGCCGCCAAAATGCAGATCTTGCGGCAGGCGTCATGCCCTTCGATATCCGCTGCCGGATTTTTCTCGGCAAAGCCCTTTTTCTGTGCGAGCGCAAGAGCGGAATCAAAATCCATATTCTCTACTATCATTTTATTTAAAATGTAGTTGGTCGTTCCGTTTAAAATTCCGGAAATTTCGGTTATTTCGTTTGCGGCAAGGCATTGGGATATCGGTCTTAATACCGGAATGCCGCCTCCCACGCTTGCTTCAAACAGGAAATTAGCGTTATTTTCCGCCGCGATTTTTAAAAGCTCGGCGCCCTTTGCCGCAACAAGCTCCTTATTGGAGGTAACGACGCTTTTGCCCTTTTCAAGGCATTTTTTAACGAAATCGTAAGCGGGATTAATTCCGCCCATAACCTCGGCTACCACCTTTACGCTGTCATCATTAAGTATGATGTTAAAATCCTTAACGAATTTATCGCTGTAGGAAAGCTCCGGGAAATCGCGGAGGTCAAGTATATATTTAACATTGACCGCGGTATGAGCCGCCTTTTCGGCACGCTCCGGGTGGTTTATCAGTATTTCGGCGGTTCCCGAGCCTACAACGCCGTGTCCCATTATTGCAACATTGATCATTTTTTGCCTCCGTCTATTCTTTTGATTGATATAACGCCGTCGGTTTCAAGCAAACGGTTTATAAGTCCGTCCGCGCCGATTTCGGAGCCTATACTGACAGTAAGGGATACATTTGCCTTGCCGTTTTCCGGCAGCCCCTGCGAAACGGTTATAATGTTCGCGCCGCAGTCATACAGAGCGGCGGTCAGCGCCGAAAAAACTCCCGCACGGTCGGAAAGAGCAGCGTTAAGACTTAATGTATTGCCGCCCGAGCCCGAATATTTGAAAACAAAATCCTTATACTTATAAAAGGCTGTTCTTGAAATACCCGCTTCCTTTACCGCCTGCGCCGTGCTTGATACCTTTCCCTCCGCAAGCAGCTCCTTCGCACGGATAACTCCCGCGAAGACCGGCGGCAGGATATCGGGGTCGATAAGCAGATAGCTTTTATCCATAATTGTCCTCCATACGCGAACTATTGTATTCTATTATAGTACGGCAGCGGCGCAAAAGCAACAAAAAAATTATCCTTCCGACATAAATGTAAAAATTATATAAAAGTTATTGCAGGGCGGTGTTTTCATTTGGATGAGCGGGCGAAAAAGAACTTTTTAATTACTGCGGCATACATTGTAACGGTAGGGGCAATCGTATTTATTGTGTGCCGGTTTTTGCTGAAATACCTTATGCCGTTTATAATCGGCGGACTTATAGCCTGGGCGGTACAAAAGCCGGCTTATTATATTTCGGGTAAAATACGGCTTAATTCCAAAATATCCGCGGCGTTGCTGACGGCTGCGGTTTTTGCGTTGCTGGCGGCGGCTTTGTTTTTCGCCGTGCTCGGCTTTACGACGGCAGCGGGCGGAATTATGCGGGAATTATCCGTAAGGGCGGGTGATATGGGGAAAATGCTTTCCTCCCTGCGAAATGATTTTGACGCGCTTTTTAAAAGGCTGCCCGATGAATTCGGCTCTGCCGCCGATACGCTGTGGAACGGCTTTTTAGCCCGTGCGGCTTCGGCTGCGGGCGGGGCGGTATCTTCCTTTGCGGGGGCTGTGGTAAGACGCGCGCCGTCCTTTTTGATCAGCTGCATTGTATCGGTGGCGGCGGGGTGCTACATCGCTGCCGATTTCAGGGGACTTTCAAAATTTGTCGTAGGGGTTATAGGTAAGAGGACATATGAAAACTGCGTTAAAATCAAAAATATTTTGGTCGGCAGCGTTTTTAAGCTTTTAAAGGGATATGCGTTTTTAATGCTTTTGACCTTTTCGGAGCTTTTTATCGGTTTTCTTGTTTTAAGGGTGAAATATGCGCTTTTGCTGGGCCTTTTGATTGCGGTCATCGATATTCTGCCGGTTCTCGGTACCGGCACCGTGCTGATACCGTGGGGAATAGCCGAGCTGTTATTTGAAAATACCGCGCTCGGCATAGGGTTACTTGTGCTGTATGCGGTAATAACCGTTATAAGAAATTTTGCTGAGCCTAAAATAATCGGCAGGCAAATGGGAATAAATCCGCTTTTTACCCTGCTTTCAATGTTTATAGGCATAAAGCTTTTGGGCTTTGCGGGCGTAATAATATTTCCCACGGCGCTTATAGTTACGGTTAAATATTACGGAGGGGACAATTAAGAGCGTGTCTGTTTTTCGACACGCGTAATCGGTTTGTCATTTGACACGCTCCGGCATACAATATAATATAATGTCTACTGAATAATTGCATTAGCAAATGCAATTATATAAAATCGAGTTAAAATCTCGATTTTATGGGTCAAAATCTTTGTTTTGACCGTCAGTATCCATTGATTG
>CDYU01058427.1_pt1 | contig 45039 bp, 35 predicted proteins | sample 480701 | NCBI WGS metagenome assembly CDYU01 (sample SAMEA3182105, study PRJEB8094) | gut metagenome | biome: human; feature: gut; material: Stool; isolation source: human stools | place: Canada | collected 2013-02-26 | reverse complement strand
CGCATATCCCATTTCAAAACGGACCGTTCCCACATCGAGCATATATGTAAGCAGCGTATCCGCGCTGTATTGCGTTGTGGGAAAGCCCGCAAGCGACTGCACAAGCGCGCCCACACCGAAGCATGCCGCTATCTGCATTACCGCGCTGAAAAGCAGCTGCGGCGCCATTGAGGGCAGCGTAATATACCAAAGCTCCTGCCAGCGGTTTTTTATACCGTCTATTCCGCCCGCCTCCGCAAGGCTTTTATCCATGCTCTGAAAGCCGGCTATGAACGTAAGAAAGCCCACGCCGAAGCTTGCCCAAAGCTGAACCGTTATAAGCGCGCCGAGCATTGTTTTTGGGTCGCTCAGCCACTGCTGCGGCTCGGAAATTACGCCAAGCTGCATAAGCACGCTGTTGGCTATGCCGTATTGGTCGCCAGAAAGTATCATAGCCCATATGGCGTAAAGATTTCCGCAAAGCGCCGGCGCGTAAAAGCAAAAGGTCATAACCGTTCTGACGGCTCTGCCCATTTCATTTATCAGCCACGCCGAAACAAATGAAATAAGATAGCTGAGAGGCCCTGTTATAATTGCGAAAACAAGCGTGTTTTTTAAAACCTGCGGGAAAATCTCGTCATCCAAAAACAGTCTTTCGTAATTTAAAAAACCCGTAAATTTCGGCGGTTCAAGCATATTGAAATAGGTGAAGGAAAGGCAAATTGCCGCAATAACCGGAATTACCGTAAGTAAAATGAATACGATCATATACGGAGCCATCATAGCATAGCTCACCGCACTCTTTTTAAGACGGGACGCAAGCCCGTATTCTTTACGTTTCACAAATTTCACCCGCCAAGCTCCGTTATTTTTCTTTTTATTTCCCTATCGATTGCAGCGTTTGCATTTTCTAAAGCAACTCTTGTGTTACCGTGCTGATACAGCACCTCTCTGAAAGCATTATCAATACACCGCGAGGTATAATATCCGCCGGGTATTTCGGGAATTTCTTTAACACACGCCCGCTGCCCGTTTAATATTTCAAGCTCCGTGCGAGTCCAGTTAAGGTTGCCGAACGCTTCAAGATTAGCCGTTGCGTGCCTTGCCGCCGCACCCAAAAGGTTTTCTGCGGCTGTGCCGTAATCGGTCTGAACGTCGGCAGAGGTAAGCCACTGCATAAAGCGCCAGCAGTTTTCCTTATTGCGCGCGTTTTTAAACATTACAACCGCCGTGCCCGAGGCTCCGCCCGAGCGGTCAATCCCGCCGTTTTTCTCTATTCCCGGCATAAGCTCCATTTTCCAAAGCCCGCGTATTTCGGGGGCGGCGCTCATAAGCGTGCCGTACATACCGTAGGACGCTACGGCAATGGGCATTTCGCCCGTTCTGAACCGCGTATTGAAATCATAGCTCAATTCAAAGCTGTACTGCGTGTAAAACTTTGTCCACAGTTCAAAAGCTGCAAGCGCCGCACTGTCGGAAAGGGCTGCGCCGGTAAGCGTTTTATTGTAAAAGCTGCCGCCGCACTGCATTAAAAGCGTAGGGAACAGATCCTTTGCGCCAAGTCCTAAATCCACCGCGCCCGACGCCGTAACAGCCGTATACGGCAGCCCCACGGTCATATTATTACGCTGCAGCCTTGCGGTTGCGTCAAGCAGCTCGTTCCAGGTTTGCGGTACGGATATTTTAAGCTCGTTCAGTATGTCCGTCCGCACAAACATTACAAGATATACCTGCGTAAGCGGCAGCGCATACACTCCGTTTTTTCGGGTGTAGGGCACAAGCGCGTCGTCCGTAAAGCGTTTCGCCGTTTCGTCAAAGCCTTTATATCCTTTAAGGTCTTCAAGTGCATTGCGGCTTGCAAGATTTATCGGCTGCCCGCGTGATACGCCTACCGCCACATCGGGGTTATTCCCCGTGAGCGCCGATTCCGTAAGCCCGCCCTGCACTAAATTAACGTTTACGGGTATTTTGGTTTCTTCGGTAAAATCCGATATAAGATTTTTAAGTATCTGCGCCTGGTCGCGTCCGTCGTTCAGCCATACGTTAACCGCCTCTGCGTCGTCATACTCGCTCATTGAGTCGTAATCATCGGAAAATGCGGAAATAAATCTTTTAAAAGAAAACACTGCGTTGCTTATAATATTTCCCTTAGCCGACGGCAGCCGATAGCCCTCTCCGTGAAATATAAGGTAATCCAGCTCCATAGGCTGATTTTTTGCGGAGACCGCAAAATCCGAAAGCAGCGATATATTACTTCTGAACGAGGAAAGCCGCGCCGGAATTTCCGACGGTTTTTTTGCAAACTCGCCCAGCTGCTCCGCCGCGCGCTTAAGCCCCGAAGATCCGCCTGTTTTACCGCCGTTTGCCTTTTCATACATTTCCGCCGCACTTTTCAAAGCCGAGGAAAGAGCGGAAAACCTTTCCCCTATATCGGGTATTTCACGTTCGAGGTAGTAGTCTCTGTACAAATCGGGGCTTGTGCTTGTAATCATTATTATTCTTCTGTAAAGGCTGTTCATTTCGCGGCTTACCGCGTCCACACGGTTAAGAGCCTCGGCAAAGCCGTCCGCCGTAACTTCAAGGCTTACGGTATTCTTGCCTTTTTTAAGCGGTATTAGGCAGACGCCGCCGTTTTCATCGGAAACCGTTTTATTTTTCCACCCCGAAGAATAGGGAAAGCTTACCGAGGAAAGCTCTTTATATGGTATTTCGCCGTTAATATAAATATTTCGCAGTACAGACATACCTATCTCGGTGTTTTGCCTGTATTTAAGAGTAAGGAAATAAAGTCCGTCCCGCGGGGCGTTTACCGTGTAGGTTATATACATCCCGGGCTTTGACCAGCCCGCGCCGCCGATTATATTGCGTTTCAAAGCATATGGGCTGTTCGGACTGGTTGCGGAATTTGAACGGTCGTAAACCGGGTAGAGCGTTCTGTCCGATTTATAAGCCGCGTCCTCCGCCTCTATGTAAATAAAAGTATCGTCCTTTATTATTTCCTTTCCCTGTTCCTCATAATTTTTTATCGCTTCGTTTTTATTTTTAAGATCTTGCGGCGGCAAAAGGCGCAGATCGCCGAAAATTATACCGTCCGAAAGCGCATTAAAGCGCAGCACATTTTTGCCGCTTTCAAGCTTTACAATAAACGGTGAAGTGCTATATCCCGAATAATCGGTTATTCCGCACTCCTGCCACACCGCAACCTGCTTTTGCTTTTGTATAAGGTCGTTCCCGAGACCGTCGGTTTTCATATCGCCGTCGTTTTCCCATACTCTTCTGAGGGTGCAGGAGCCCGCCTCCTCAAAGGGCTTTTCGCCGTTGAGCTCAAACGAAAACGCAAGCTCGTTCACCTTAGAGGTATCGGTAAGGTAGGAATATTTAAGCGATATATAATAAAGCGCGGTTTTCGGAATATCAAGCGTGTATTCCGCATATCCGCCCTCGGAAACCGCAAGACCTGTGTTTTCGCCCAGTGTGACGGCTTCAGCGTTTACCGCCGCGGAAAGAACGCCGCGGCACTCGCCGTCGGCATAAACCGTATTTTCGTTTTTCAGCATATATCGGTAATAGGAGCCTTCCGCGAAGAGCGCTGCCCCCTCTTTACTCTCTGCCGCCGCGCCGTTTGAATACAGTGCAGCGCCTGCGGTAATAACCGCCAGCAAAACCGAAAGAGCTTTTAAAAATACTTTTTTCTTTTTCATAGCGCTACTTCCCATCCGACTGAGGTTCTTGTGCCTGTTCGCTAATAAATGTCACGGGAGAACAGCCCATTGTACGCCTGAACGCCTTATTGAAGGTCTGAAGATCCGAGTAACCGAGCTTCAGCGCCGCCTTTGTCTCGCTTATTTTACCGTACTGCATCATTTCTATTGCCTTTTGCATTTTAAGATTATTTATATATTTCTGCACGGTAAGCCCTGTCGCCTTTTTGAACGTATTGGATATGTATGATGGCGTGTAACCCAATTCCTCGCACATCTGCCCGATTTTTATTTTTTCGTAAATATGCTCCGCAATGTAGTTTGCCGCTATTGAAAATGCGCGCGAGGATGAATCGGGGTTTATAACATCGAAATAAGTAGCCGTTTTGGTTTGCGTAAAAGCGCGGTAAACCGTAATAAGCATCTGCTTGATATATGCCGCTACCATGGAATTATAAAATTCGCCCCTGTTATATATCTCATCAAGATTTTTGGTAAGCGGCGCTAAAAGCTCGCGGCAGTTTCCTGCGGAAAAAACCTTTGTGCTTTCATAAAATCTTTTAAGCGCTACTATATCCGCGTCATGGGTGGTGCTGTCAAAATCAAAGCCGATATAGCCGTACCGCAGGTCTGAACCGGTGGTCTGAATTGCGTGCATAGAGCCTGCGGGCGAAAAATGAACGTAGCCCTCCATTAAAAGCTCGGTTTCGTTGTTTGTGGTAAAAAGCCCCTCGCCGCTTATAACATAGCTTATTTCGTGGCACCACTGCTTATGCAGCGGAACCTGATAACCCGAAAGACAGCTCAGATCCCCGAGCTGGTAAAGCGTTATGCCGGAAAAATTAACCGCCGTTCCCTCAGTATTATCTTTAAAAAGCTTATCAAAATGAAACTGCCTTCCCTGCACCTGCATTCAGCGCTCAGCCCCTTAATTTATTTTTTCGTTTTGCTTTTCACAATAAGCACGGCACACACGACTGCTGCCGCCGCCACTGCCGCAGACCCCGCAGCAATAAGCACGGTCACGGTATTTTTGCCGCTTTCCGATTGCGGCTTATCGGTATCGGACTGTATACTGCCGCTTGAAGAGCCGTTTGTATCCGTGCTTTCTTCCTTTTCGGACTCTGACGCTTCTTCTGTGCCGTATTTGACCGTTACGGTATTAAGCACGGTGTTCCAAACGCAGCTGTCCTTTACGGTAAAAGGGTTTATCTGTATTTTTATAAACTTACAGCCCGGTTCTATTTTATCGCGGTTGGTAACCGAAGACATCATCCAATACGCCATTTCCTCATTTATGTAAAGGTTTTCGTCAAATGTCTGCGGTGTGGTTTTGATCTTAACCTGTTTCCAATCCCTGTTGTTTTCGGAAACGAAAACGCTTATATCGGTATCAGCGTCGCCCAAACCGTTTACGTGCATACAGTCTATTTTAAACGAAATTATATCGTCGTCCATTTTGTAAACCACATATTCCGTTCCGCCGACATCCCCGTTTTCGGAATACTTTTCGTAAAAGGTCTCGCCTGTATCCTTGTTCTTTTCGTAACGCATTTTATCCGATTTTTCAAAGCAAAGCGGGTAATTATCCTCTAATGTGTCCTTAAATTCGCCGACTTCGGCGTTTGCGGTAATACACGGTACGGCAAATACCGAAATTACACACACAATAACCGTAAACAACTTTAACAGAGCTTTCATAAAGAAATTCCTTTCCGAATCAGATTTTTCTATATTTATATTATACACGATTTTTAAATTTTTTAAATGGTTTTATTTTTAGTATATTTGTGTCACAATTTATTAATATTAGTCTAAAAACACCATTTTTTTATTATATTGCAGTTTTTTAATATATTCATTGACCTAATAATGTTGTCTGTTTTTGCTTTTTTAAGCAAAAACAGGCTGCCGCTGTTGTAGATGGCGGCAGCCCGTTCGGATATTTATTATGCTGTTTTTAAGAGCTTTTTACGCATATTGATAAGATCGTTTCCGTCAAGCTTACCGTCATGATTAAAGTCGCATGCCGGTATTTTCTTATCGGCTGCTTCCGCAGCGGTCTTTTTCAAATATACAAAATCCAATATATTTAATACGCCGTCACCGTTGGCGTCGCCGGTGGTGTATACATCGTTGAAAACATAGACCTTATCGATTATAGCCGTATAATTGGTGTAATTTTTACCGTTGGGGTCAAGGGTTATTATAACCGCATCGGTATTGAAAGGCAGATTATTACAAAGCAGCTTATGGCGGTAAACGCTGTACGCTCCGTTATCATTTACAATGTTGCATTTTGTAAAATCAAACGCAAGCGGTGTGAGGGTATCGCCCGAAACGGCGGTTAAGGATACACTGTCCTTTATATCCTTGAAAAATGCGTCCATAATAAGCATTTCCATATAAACCGAGGTGATTTCCTTCCCGCTTTGCGCCGCGTAACGTATAACCCCTGCGGCGTCATTCGCATCCTTGGTAACTCCGTAATATGTGTTTGCACCGAAGGTTTCGCTGCGGGTCTTTACATTGCTGCTTTCAGACGTTTTTTCAAGAGTGTCAAGCTCATCAATCATAACCTTTGCGGAAACAAGCTCGGCGCTTATCTCGTCAAGTCTTAAAGTATAGCCCACCCCGCCTGCGGCAAAATTATCTGCGGCATGGGGTGCCAATGTAATGCGGATTGCCGTAGTTTTATCGGGGAATGCGGAAACATTTGAAACCAAAGCTCTTGAATAACCTTCTTTGCCGATTACAGTTTCCCTGCTGTTTATCGTAAGCGGCACTTCGGTAAATAAGTCCGAGCCATCTGTCAATGCCTCAAGCTTTATAAGGTAATCACAGGAATAATTCTGCACAAACGCGTCCATTAAATAAAGAGCGGCGTTAAATTTTGTTATATATTTATCCGCAAAATCATAACGTAAAACACCGGTTTTACTTCCGTCCGTTCTTTGCGCCGCAAATATATATTTTTCACCGAATATATCGTAGGTCTTTTCCATATTATCCGAGGAGAAGGTTACTCCCTCGGTTTCGTTAAACAGGGTCGGGTGCTCGCCGTTTGAAGTAGTGTAGCTATATGTCTCGGTGTAGCCCGAGAAAACACCGTCAAACGCCTCGGTCGTAAAGCTTGCCGTTAAGGGTTCGCTTTCCAGTCCGAACGACTCCGCCGCCTTAACCAAAACCGTATATTCGGTATTAACCGAAAGTCCCGAAACCGTAAAGCTTTGCTGCGGCTTCATATTGTTTATGTCAATATAATAATCGGTTATATACGTCTCGCTGAAATCGCAGTTGCCCGTTTTATTGTTTGTTAAGGTTACATTATAGCTGTGAACATAGTCGCTGTGAGCAGCCGACGGAAAAGCTATCCCGGCAGAATCGGCACTGACATTGCTGACGGTTATTCCCGCATTTTCGGGAAATACCGGTGCGGTTCTGTCGTTTCTTCGCGCGTCGGTATATACAAAGCTTTCTGTACTAAGCGGAAGGCTTAATACCCAAGGTGCTTTTGCATCCTTTACCGTTTTCGGGGATACATCGTTATTTATACGTTTACGGTTTACGGTTATTTTCCCCGCGCTTTCGTCTACATTCACAAGAAGACTGCCCTGTGCCTGATAAGCGTCGCTCGGGTTTACATCCGGCTCTAACGAAACGTACTGCATTGAGGTGCAGTCTATACAGGTAAATTCTCCCTGCCAAATGCAGCGTTCGTTTTCGCAGGGTCTGTGTGAATGACCGCTGAAATATACCACTTGCGGATAATTTTTAAACAGCTCCTTTAAAAGCTTTGTATTGCCCGCGCCGTGACCGCTGCCGTAGGTAGTTTCAAATATCGGCTGATGACAACCCACAAATATAGGTGCGTCGGGGTCTTCCGCCGCTGCTGCGTCAAGCTGCGCTTTAAGCCATGAAACGGTGGTTTCGGTATATCTTCCGTCAATTGCAGCGCTTTCGCTGTTAATGCCTATAAAATGGTAACCGTTCACTTTAACGTTGAAATTAAGCGTATCGTATCCGTAAGCGGTCATATACCTCTGCTGCGCGTCTGCCACAGTTTCCCGCTTATAATAGGCATTTTCAAATTCGTGGTTGCCCATAATCACAAGCCGCTTCGGTGCCGATTCCGCATCGGTAAATACAGAATCCCATGCGGTTGTGAATTTGGCAAACTGGGTTTCCTTGGCACTGTTCGCCACATCACCCAAAACAAGTATCGCGTCAACATTCTGTTCCTTGTAGTAATTCAGCATGGTATAAATATTACTGTCTATTCCGGTAGTACCGTCATGAAAATGAAGGTCGCTCATGACCCCGAATTTTACGCCGCCGCTGCCCTCTGCGGAGACAGGCGCAAAAACAAGCGAAGTGAAAATAGCAGATAGTGCAAAGAAACAACTCAGAAACCCGGTAAAAGCTTTTTTCATAAACCATAACCCTTTCGTATTTTATTTCGCACAGCCAGATATACAGTGTTGCATAATCTGTATTATCTTTCGATTATATTTTACAATATTTTGTGGATTATAACAATGTCTGAATTTTGCGGGTTATGTGTCTTAATTTATCTTTATAGTGTTTTATAAAACATTATCCTGAAAAATTTTATCATTTCCTTTGCTGTAATTATGCCGAACATTGACGCCTGTGCGCCGAAAACAAGATTGTTTTAGATATACTTCCCGAAAGATACAAACCGTATTTAACAACATATTTCTGTAAATATCCAAAGGAAGAGCGGGAAAAGGTGAAATATTTTGTTTTGGATATGTGGCGGACTTATTATGATACCGCATGTATATGGTTTAAAAACGCAATACGGATAGCGGATAAGTACCATTGGATAAGAAAGGTTATGTAGGTGCTTCTTCAAATTATGTATAAAGTCCAAAGTACGGTATAAAAAATCAAAAAATGAATGGCGTGTAAAAGGCGGCTGCTGCGGCAGGCGTTCATTTTACCCTTTACATGGCTGTGAATTTCTGCTGCTTCGCAACCTGTCGGCAAAGAAAATCTCAAACTGAGAATGAATCTCACCCGATACCTGCGCCTGCCGGTCCCTTCTTGTAATGTCTGCCTTAGCTGAGCAGGCTGTCATCGTTCGGAAATACCGACCTGTTTTTTGAGACCTTCCGCAGCTGCATGTTAAAATTTTCAATGGAATTCATGGTGTAAATCAGCCTTCTTACCGATTGCTATATATACGGCTTTATTTACAATTCTGCCCTCACAGCGGACATTGCAAAGATCTTTTCTTCAATATCCCGGCTTATTGATGTTGTGTTTTTTCTGATGCTCTGCGGTTCAAATTCGGATTTTCTGGCTCGCGGAACGGCCGTTTCCACTTCGCCCACACTTGTTTTAACGGTCTTTACGCTATGACCGTTTCGGCTGTTATCGGTGCCTTTCTTCCGGTAATCGTACTTGGTATAGCCGACTCGCCTTATAAAGACGACAAATGGAAATAAGCCGAAAATGCGCCGTTTTTGGCGGGTTCGGATTATTTTCGCTTGCCTATCGTCAAGCTATGCTTCAAGTCCGTTTTCGAGAACCCCTCCAACCATTTCTTTAAATACGGATTTCAGGTCTCAGAGGTTTACACAATATCTAAAGAAGTCTTCAATTTTTCATCCGCCTTTCACTTCGCCTAAGGCTCGTTTCAGGGCGGATGAAAACATAATACCATCCATTTTCTTTTTTTTTAAAGGAAATAGGTCATATCTCTTTACAACGCAGACAATTTACGGATTTTTCTACATTTTTATTGACATAGCGAAATTATTATGATATACTATAAATGCTTTGAGGCATAATAAGTTAAATTTAAGACATTGTATTCCTGTGTTTATTCTCGTTCATGCAAGTGAACCCGGGTAAACAAACGAAAACAAAGAATCAAATTTAATCTATTAGGTCTGACAAGGCTTCTTCGCGTACGGGAGAAGTGTATCTGTCAGACTTTTATTATGCCTTTTGGTAATTTATTTACTAAAAGGATTGTTTATTATGGACAGAAATTTAGGATTTAAAATGGTTCAAGGTCAAATAGGATACACCTTCAAAAATATTGATCTTCTCAATCAGGCATTTACTCGCCGCTCTTATTCGGAAGAAAACGGCGGCGAAAACAATGAGATTCTCGAATTTATCGGGGATAAAGCACTTGATTTGGCGGTTATAAAAATTTTGACCGCTAAATTCGGTAAGATGAAAAACGGCGAACCGGCAGACGGAACAAAGCTCTCATATTTTGAAAAAGAAATGCGTCGCCAAAAGGGATTGGATAAATGTGATGGCGCAAATGAATTTATCTGCGATTATTCAGAGGGTGAGCTTACAAAGCTGAAAAGCCGTATGGTTGAGAAAAAGACTCTTGCTCACAGAATAGATGAACTTGGATTTGCGAAACTGCTGCTCATGGGAAACAGTGATATTAAAAACAATGTTTCAAGCGAAAAATCTGTAAAAGAGGATCTTTTCGAGGCAATTTTAGGGGCAGTAACAATAGACAGCGGATGGGATTTTCCTGTAATTCAATCGGTTGTTGAGGCAATGCTGATACCTGAAAATTTTATCGAAAACGATATTGAAGATAACTATGTCAGAATGATTTACGATTGGGAAAGAGATGTAAATCATGTGCTTCCTTGGTTTTGGTTTAAGGAAAAACCGTACACTTCCACATGGTATATGAAAGAGGATAATGTAATATATCAAAGTTTTCCGCTCGAATATAATTATTCAAGGTTAAAGTATCATTGTGAATTAAAGCTTTTGGACGATTTACCGGTTTTTTGCGGTTTCGGTGCCTCAAAAAGCGAGGCAAGAATGAATGTCTGCAAATTTGCTTATGAGTATTTGGAAAAAAACGGATATATTCAATATATGACAATGCGGGATGAAATTGACGAGCCGAACAAGGATGACGCTATAAACCAGCTTGAAATTCTTGCACGCAGAGACTATTTTTCCATACCCACATACGAATTTGAAGAAGCGCACGATGATAACGGTAATCCTATTTGGAGAAGCAGATGCAGGATAAAAGAATATGATAAATCTTTTTCATCGAAATCAATGTCAAAAAAAGAAGCAAAAAAACTTTCGGCTTTGAAAATGCTTAAATATGTTATTGAGGAGGACGAAAAGAATGTCTAAATGGTGCTTTAATTATGAAACCGGCGATTATGAGGATATAGACCGTGACGGATTCAGCTACACCACAGGCAAATACACTAAACACTAATAATTGGGACGACGGCGAATATCGACAAGAAGAGGAGGAAGAACAAAATCCGGAAGGCAATGACTGGTAAAAATAGGCTCTTTGTTAATAGTTATGGTAAAGAGATAAAATGAGAAAGCTGCAGCATAAAATTATTCGTCTCATCCCCCGGTATCTTTTTTAATAAATTCCATCATAAAAGCAATACCCCTCCGGCTCTTGCAAAGCAGCAGATAACAGTATTCCACAATCAATTCGCAAAAAACTGGATATAATGTGTTGATTCATACATACAGCAGCAAAATGTAGCATTTCCTGTTGACATGGGACACAATATATTGTATTATTATACCTGTCTAAAGCAAAGGTGGTATGATACAAATGACGCATAAAAATTGGGAAGGCTTTACAGGCGGTGCATGGCAGGAGGAAATCGATGTTCGCGATTTTATTCAAAAGAATTATTGCGAATATAAGGGTGACGACAGCTTTTTAAGCACTGCAACAAAGCGTACAAAGGAGCTTATGAAACGGGTAAATACCCTTTTTGAGGTTGAAAAGCAGTTCGGCGGCGTGCTTGATGTCGATACCGAAACAATATCTACCGTTACCGCTTACGCCCCGGGATATATCGAAAAGAACAGCGAAATAATCGTAGGCATGCAGACCAACCGCCCGCTCAAGAGGGGCGTTAATCCCTTCGGCGGCATTCGTATGGCGCGCGGCGCCTGCGAAGCGTACGGCTATAAATTAAGCGATGAAATAGAAAAGAAATTCAAATACCGTACAACGCATAACGACGGTGTTTTCAAGGCATATACCGATGAAATGCGCAAGGCGCGCCACTCGCATCTTATAACGGGTCTGCCCGACGCCTACGGCAGAGGCAGGATCATCGGCGATTACCGCCGCGTTGCGCTTTACGGAATTGACAGACTGATTGAGGAAAAGAAAAAGGACAAGGCGGCTCTTTCGGGCGTTAATTTTGATGAGGAGCATATCCGTTTATCCGAAGAGCTTTCAAATCAGATATCGGCGCTTTCCGATATTAAAAAAATGGCGGAAAGCTACGGCTTTGATATAAGCGCGCCCGCAGGCAATACGCGCGAAGCCGTTCAGTGGACTTATTTTGCCTATCTTGCCGCAATAAAGGAGCAGAACGGCGCGGCAATGTCGCTCGGAAGGGTCAGCACTTTTCTCGATATTTTCATTGAGCGTGACCTGAAAAGCAATCAGCTGACCGAGCGCCAGGCGCAGGAGCTTATAGACGACTTTGTTATGAAGCTTCGCATTGCGCGGCATTTGCGCACACCCGAATATAACGAGCTTTTCGGCGGTGACCCCATGTGGATAACCGAAAGCGTCGGCGGCATGGGCGAGGACGGCAGAACCCTCGTTACCAAGAACAGCTTCCGCATGCTCAACACACTGTATACGCTCGGCTCCTCCCCCGAGCCCAACCTTACCGTGCTTTGGTCGCAAAAGCTGCCCGAGGGCTTCAAGCGCTTCTGCGCCAAGGTCTCGTGCGATACCGATTCGATACAGTACGAAAACGATGACATTATGCGCCCGATCTACGGTGACGATTATGCAATCGCCTGCTGCGTTTCCGCCATGAAGATCGGCAAGCAAATGCAGTTCTTCGGCGCGCGCTGCAATCTCGCAAAGCTTCTGCTGTTATCGCTCAACGGCGGTTATGACACCTCAAGCGGAATCAATGTCGGCCCGCAGATGAAGCCGTTTGAGGACGAGGTGCTTTCATTCGATAAGGTTTACGAAAGGTTTAACGAATACGCCGCATGGCTTTTAAACCTTTATGTCAACACCATGAACGTCATTCATTATATGCATGACAAATATGCCTATGAAAAGGCGCAAATGGCCTTGCACGATACCGCTGTGCACCGCTTTATGGCGTTCGGTATTGCCGGGCTCTCGGTCATAACCGACTCATTTTCGGCAATCAAATACGCCCGCGTTACGCCGATAAGGGACGAAAACGGCTATATAACCGATTTTAAGACCGAGGGTGATTTCCCGAAATTCGGCAACGATGACGACCGCGTTGATATGATTGCGAAGGAGCTTACGCATTCGGTTATAACCGAGCTTCGCAAAACGCCCACCTACCGCAATGCGGAGCATACGCTTTCGGTGCTTACCATCACTTCAAATGTTATGTACGGCAAGCATACCGGCGCTACTCCCGACGGCAGAAAAGCGGGCACTCCGTTCGCACCGGGCGCAAACCCGATGCACAACCGCGAGGAAAACGGTGCTTTGGCGTCGCTTAATTCGGTAGCAAAGCTCTCCTATGACGATTGCCGCGACGGTATTTCCAATACATTTTCAATAACCCCCGAGGCTCTCGGCAGAACCGGCGAAGAACGCGTTAAGAATCTGGTAGCGGTATTGGACGGCTATTTTGCCAAAAAGGCGCACCATATCAATGTTAATGTATTGAACAGGCAAACCCTTATTGAAGCGTATAACGACCCCTCGGCATACCCCAACCTTACGATACGCGTTTCGGGCTATGCGGTAAACTTCCACAAGCTTTCCCGCGAGCAGCAGCGTGAGGTAATAAGCCGCACCTTCCACGAGGCTATGTAATAATGGCGGAGGTAATCGGAAGAATCAGCTCCTTTCAAAGCATGGGCACGCTTGACGGTCCCGGTGTTCGCTTTGTCGTGTTCACACAGGGCTGTCCCCTTCGCTGCGCCTGCTGCCACAATCCCGAAACATGGAGTGTTAACGGCGGCAAAATCTACACGGCGGAGCAGGTGGCCGAACGCGCGCTTAAATATAAGGAGTATTTCGGCGAAACGGGCGGAATAACCGTTTCAGGCGGGGAGCCGCTTTTGCAGCCCGAATTTACGGCAGAAATATTTAAGCTGTGCCATGCATACGAAATAAACACATGCCTTGATACAAGCGGGTGCATAAGCAATGCCGACAGCGTATTGGATTTCACCGATTACTGTCTGCTTGATATTAAATATACCGCCGATGAGCAATATAAAAAATATGTCGGCTGCGGACTTTCGCAGCCGATGGAGTTTTTAAAGCAGCTTAATAAAAAAAATATCCCCACACGGATAAGGCAGGTAATAATCAAAGGTCTGAACGACAGTGAGGAAAGCATAAAAAAGCTCAAGGCCCTCGTTTCGCCTTATGACTGCGTTAAGGAAATTGAGCTTTTGCCGTTCAGAAGTCTTTGCGTTTCCAAATATGACAGCATGAATTTAACCTTTCCTTTAAGGAATACCCCCGAAACGACTCAGGCGGAAATTGATTCACTGAAGCGTTTTTTATAAAACCACGGTAATTGACAAAAAGCCCCTCCGCAGCATACTGTACGGTATGCTGCGGAGGGGCGTACTATATTAAACGGTTATTCCGATCGTAAACAAAGGTATTTGAACCGCTGCTTACCGTGCAGGATGTGATATTGCCCGCAGCGTCATATGTATTTGATTTGCTCTTTAGCAAACCAATCTAAAGGCATCAAAATGACAAGTTATTGGGGGAGGTTCTTTTTCCCCCAATAACCTGCAAATCTTTACAGTAAATAGTTTAATGATTTTAGCCAGCGGTTTACAATATCCTTGAATTCTTTAAAACATAAAAAATAAATTATTGAGTTCATTTAATATAACTGAATTTTGTCTTAACGATTTTGTTTTAAAGAGTAATAGTATTCATCAATACTATTTTTTCTCCCATAATAATAATTTTGCCAATAAATTAATGAAACCAACATCCATATTCCGCCTATCAATAAAAAAGCTATTGTCAAAACAAAAGATTCATTTATGCCGTTTAATGACTTATTCAAAATTGGCGTAAACAACAAAACAATAGGAATCACCAATATATAGAAACTCGTTCTTGACCTGTTTTTTTTATTAAATTGGATTTTGAAATTTCGATATACCAGTACAGCTATCCATAATACAAAAAACGCCAATAATTCAATAATATGACAAACTGAAAAATTCATTTTATTTGTAACAATAAACATCAAAAACAAATTATAAGATAGTAGTGCTGTAAGCAAAGTCACAATGGCACTATATAGTATAGAATATGATATATGTTTGGCTAGTTTTTTGCTAATAGCAAAATATAATCCCGATAAAGGCAAAATCAATATGGTAAAAAATATCGGAATGGGGACAAAAGTTATTGCATTTAAGAAGTTCAACAGAAAACCAATATCCATAAAAACAATTGTAAAGGCTATAAATAATCCTAACCAACTTTTCATTGTCTTTTTTTGTTCTTCCATTGACTTTAAACACAAAAAATTGCAAATTTCAATTTTCTCCAAACTAATGTTCCCTCACAAGTTCAATCACAATATGTGATATGTTTTAAAGCTTCCGCTTGTTTCCTCACCTATAAGTCCGATACCGTAAACATACTTTGTTATAACACCGTCTGTTGTTTTAACCAATAACTGACTTAATCTGCCGTTTGTATTATACGCATATGTTGTTCGCTTTCACCGCAAAGGTTACGGACGCGAACATCCTCAACACTATAGGTGTAGCTGTTTTGACCGGCGGAAATAAGCCTGTTTGCCGAATCGTAAGCAAATGACAGTTCATTACCGTTCAGATAAGCCGAAATTACATTACCCTCCGCAGCATACCGTACGGTATGCTGCGGAGGGTCGGACTATATACACCTTAATAAATCGTCTTTAAATAGTTAATGCTGGTTTCGGCGCACTCAAGCGGAGTTTTACCCATACTGGGCTGATCCTGCTCAACCACTACCCATTTAGCGTTAACATCCTTGCATGCTTCGAGAATTGCCGGGAAATTCTGAAGACCCGAGCCTACCGGACGGAACTCGAAGGTGCCCGAGGCTTCCTTCTTCTTGCTTTCATCGTTTCCGATAAGAGCATACATATTGCCGCCCTTTGTTCCCGCAAAGTCCTTTAAGTGGACGATTTCGATTCTGCCGTTATACTTGCGGACAAATTCAGCCGGATCTTCTCCGCCGACATTAACCCAGCAGGTATCAAGCTGTGTTGACAAAAGCTCGGGAGAGATTGCCTTATAAAGCAAATCAATCTTATACTCGCCGCCAAACTTTTCAAACTCGAAATCGTGGTTGTGATAGCAAAGCTTCATACCGTGCTTATTTGCAAGCTCGCCGAACTTTTTAACATTCTCATAAAACTCGGCGTTTTTCTCGCCGCCCGCGAGATATTCCGCATTTATCCACGGAATAACAATATATTTGCAGCCTATTTCGGCATAGGTCTTAAAGGTTTCGTCGCCCTTTTTAAGCTCGTCATAGGGAACATGCGCCGAAATCGGGGTGACACCTGCGTCGGCACACATTTTCTTGACTTCATCTGCGGTATGACCGAAAAGTCCCGCAAATTCAACTCCGTCATATCCGAAGGACTTAACCTTTTTAAGGGTGCCGGCAAAATCTGCCTCCATATCGTCCCTTACCGAATAAAGCTGTAACGCAATAGGAAAATTATACATAACAATTACTCCTTAATAAACTGAAAATCGACCGAAATACGGCAAAATGCCGCATTTCGGTTTATTTTAATTAAACTTCCGGAATCTCAATTTCTACTTCGTGGCCGCAGTCGCTTGAACGCTGAATACCGTCAAGTATAGCCTGGTTGTAGATGATCTGGCTGGTCGGAACGGGAGCCTCGCTGCCGGTGATGACAGCATTGAGGAAAGAGCGGATCTTGCGATCAAACAGATCAGTCGTTGCGGGCAGCAGCGGTACAACGGTCTCAACAGGCTCACCTGCAACATCATGATAAATAGTCATAGGCTTATTGAAAGAGCCGTTCCAGCAATCGGTTGACGGAATACGGAGAGAGCCCTTTGTACCCATAATGATGGTGTCTCCGGGAGTGTCAAGATGCATATACCACGCAATACGGAAGTCAAGAATTATGCCGCCCTCAAGACGGATATAAGCGGAAGCGAAATCGTCAACGCTGAACTTCTTAGCGCACTCGGGCTTGCCGACCTGCGAATAAGCCTCGGGAGTGGTGCCGAAATAATCGGTAGCGGTACCGGTAACGGTTAAGGGCTTCGGATTGCCGAGAGCGTTCATAACAAGGTCGATTGAGTAGCAGCCGATATCACCGAGAGCGCCGAGACCTGCCTTATCGTTCTCGATAAAGGTCTCCGACCAGCTTACCGGAATACCGTGTCTGCGGCCGCCGCCGGTCTGAACATAGTAAACTCTGCCGAGCTCGCCCGACTGAACTATTTTCTTTATCATCTGCATATTAGCGTCGAAACGGGGCTGGAAGCCTACGGAAACAATTTTGCCGCTCTTCTTTTCTGCCTCGCGGATAGCGATAGCCTCTTCAAGAGTAACAGTCATCGGTTTTTCAAGAAGCACCGGAAGACCGTGCTCAAGCGCGTAAATTGTGCATTCCGCATGGGTGCGGTTGTAGGTGCAAACGCTTACCGCGTCAAGGTTCATGGTGTCGATCATTTCCTTGTAATCGGTGAAGGCTTTAGCCTCTACCTCGTTATCCTTGAAAAACTTTTCAGCCTTTCCGGGGATAAGATCGGCGCCGGCTACTACCTCAACATCGGGCTGCTTTTTGTAGCTTGCAATGTGTGAGCCTGCAATTCCGCCCGTACCGATTATACCGATACGCAGCTTGCGGTCGCTTTTAACCTCGCCCTGTTCGTTTTGGTTGCTTGTGAAATTGTTCATGTCAAGTGCCATTTTTTATTCCTCCAAAAAATGTTATATTCAGGCTTGTGCCGAATTTATATTACAAACTGGCGCATATAGCGGCAGCTTAATGCAACGGAATCCATAACGCGCTGCTTTGAGCCTTCAAAGGCTTTATCCTCAACCTCAATGCAGGCGTAGCCGTCGTAACCTATATCGGTAAGGGCTGAAACATATTTGCCCCAGTCAACATCGCCGAGTCCCGGCAGCTTCGGGCTCATGAAATCAAGCGGATACCCCATTATGCCCACGTCGTCAAGCTTATCCTTAAACAGCTTAATATCCTTAAAGTGAACATGGAATATTTTATCCTTGAATTCATAAAGCGGCTTTATGTAGTCGATCTGCTGCCAGATAAAGTGGCTCGGGTCGTAGTTTATGCCGAAATTATCGCTGGGCAGCAGCTCAAACATTTTGCGCCAAAGCCTCGGTGTGGTAAACAGGTTCTGCCCGCCCGGCCACTGATCCGCGCCGAAAAGCATGGGGCAGTTTTCAATTGCAACCTTAACGCCCTTTTCCTCGGCAAGCTTTATTATCGGCGGCCAAATTTCCTTAAATAATTCAAGGTTTTCCTCCACCGTCTTTGTCTGATCCCTGCCTATAAAGGTAGTAACCATATTAACGCCCAAAAGCGCGCTCATATTTATTACCTTTTTAAGGTGAGCAATGTTTGCCTCGCGTTTTTGCAGGTCGCCGTCCATAGTGTTCGGGTAAAATGCGAGAGAGGAAATTTCAATGCCCTTTTTCACGCAGAAATCCTTTATATAGGCGATATACTCGGGGGACATATTATCCACGTCAATGTGGCTGACTCCCGCATATCTTCTTTCCGCCTTGCCCTGCGGCCAGCAGGCAACCTCCATGCATTCGCAGCCGTTTTGAACGGCGTTTTCAACGGCTTCTTCAAAGGTAAAGCCGTCGTAAATTGCGCTTACAATGCCTAATTTCATAGATTTATCTTCCTTTCCGGATATTTAATGTTCGCGCTTTGCTTTATTAAGTCCATACAGGTATGGACATTGTGCGTAAGAGCCGATACCGTGCGGTAATCGTTATAAAATTCTTTTCCGTTTTCAATATAATCGGCAAATTTAATTGCTTCATCGCCCATTATTTCATCACGGGCAGGCATTTCCGAAAGAATTGTTTCGGCGCCGCCCTTTACAAGCGAAATATCGCCGTATTGCGAAACAGAGCCGATTTTTAAAACGCCGCTGTCCCCCACTATTTCGGATTTTACGGCGGATTGCCCCGCCTTGCTGTAAGTCAGCACTGCGGTAAACCCGTCATATTCAAAAATTGCGGAGCCCGATTTATCCGCGCCGTTTTCAAAAAACGAGGCGCAGGCTTTAATATTTTTCGGCATACCGAACATATCAACCGCCGCATACACACAGTAAACGCCTAAATCCATAAGCGTTCCCGCGCAGAGCGACATATCGAAAATATTCATATGCTCGCCCGACATAAAAGCGTCATATCTGCTTGAGCGCTGACAAAAATTTATTCTCGCAACCGAAATATTTCCGATTTGCGAAAGCCCCTCAAGCAGCATATCCCGCCCCTTAAAGTGGCGGCTCATAATCGCCTCGGCGTAAATAAGCCCGCTTTTATCGGCAAGGGACAAAAGCTCATCATATTCCGCCGCCTTTGTCACGATAGGCTTTTCGCAGAAAACGTGCTTTCCGTTTTGCAAAAAAAGCTTGCTTTGCGCAAAGTGGCAGGAGTTCGGCGAGGCTATATACACAGCATTAGTCGCGCTGTCGCCCGCCAATGCGTTTATATCGGTGCAAAAGCCCTCAAAGCCCTGCTTTTCGGCAAATGCTCTGCCCTTTTCGGCGGTACGCGAATAAACGGTATGAAATTTGAAACGTCCTGTTTTACGCGCGGCGGATAAAAACTTTTCGGTAATTCCGCTCGTGCCCATTACAGAAAGGTTAAGCATTAAATATTAACCTCAATGCGCTGCTTTTTATCGGAGGACTCAAACGCCGCCTCCATAACCTGCATAACGCGGCGAACCTCGCTATGCTTAATGGCAGGCTCTGCTTTTTTATCAAGCACGGCGCAGAAATTGCGGTAGAAATCATGTACATCGCTTACAGGGCGCTCAACCTCATACATATCAAGGGTAATTTCATCACGCGGCGCCATGGTTTTGGTAATTCCCGCGGCGGTCTGCACGGGCAGGACTTCTTTTTCGTTCCATGCCTTCATGCGCGCAACCTGTGCTTTTTTCTGCCAGTCCTCAATAATTGCGCTGCCGTTTTTGCACTGCAGATAAAAGCGCGGCATTGCAATAAAGTTATATGTACCAACCTCAATATAGGCGGTCTTTCCGCTTTCAAAATAAAGGGTCAGCTTAAAGCCGTCATCAACCTCGTCGGTCGTGATATTGGTAACCGTGCAGTATACGCTTACGATTTTTTCCTTTATTATCTGCAGTATCTGGTCGATGAGGTGCACACCCCAGTCGAGTATCATACCGCCGCCGTAGGGCTTGTGGCAGCGCCAGTCGCTCGGTATTCCGCGCGAGCCGTGTATTCTCGATTCAATGTTTATAAGCTCGCCTATCTCGCCCGAATTTACTATCTGTTTCATTGCAAGAAAGTCAACGTCCCACCGTCTGTTTTGGTGAACGGTGAAGAATTTACCCGATTTATCGGCAGCGGCAATCATTTCATCAAGCGCCGCAACCGACATTTCAACCGGCTTTTCGCAAATAACGTTTTTCCCCTTTTCAAGCGCCTTTATAACAAGCTCCTTGTGGCAATCGTTCGGCACGGCTATTACAACCGCGTCAACCGCCGTATCTGCCAGTACTTCATCGTAAGAAGCGTAAGCATGTATTCCGTTTTTCTCGGCAAGCTCAGCTTTTTTCGGGTCAATATCGTAAATGCCGGTAAGCGCGGCAACGTCGCTCGCAAGTATCTGCCTTGTGTGCCAGCCGCCCTGACCGCCGTAGCCTATAACCGCAAAATTTTTTTTCATAAAGGGTATCATTCCTCGATTTTTTTAATATTGGGGCAATCAATTTCCTTGCGATAATCGTTGTAAGCCCAATGAATTGCATTTTTAATAACGCGAATTATCTGCGGGTTGTGGTAAGTCGGGAAGGTTTCATGCCCCGGCTGGAAATAGAAAATCTTTCCGTAACCGCGCCTGTAGCAGCAGCCCGCGCGCAATACCTCGCCGCCCTCATAGCTGCCTATAAATATAAGCTTATCGGGCTCGGGTATGCTGAAAGGCTCAGCATAGGTTTCCTCGTGCTCTAATTTTATGTAACGGTCAATACCCTGTGCTATCGGGTGTGAGGGGTCACAAACCCAAACATACTCACGGTCGCCGTTCTCACGCCAGCCGAGCGAGCAGGGTGTGCCCATAAGCAGCTTGAACGGCTTTGAATGGTGTGCAGAATGAAGGAATACGGCACCCATGCCCGAAAGCACTGCGTTTTGCACACGCTTTGCCACCTCGTCCGGCACCTTATCGTGTGCAATATGCCCCCACCAAATAAGAACATCGGTATTGCTGAGCAGCTCGTCGGTAATATCCTCAACATTATCGAGCGTTACGGTTTTTACCGTAATCTCATCATCTGTCAGGTGCTCTTTAAGGGCATTATGTATTCCCTCGGGATATATCGCCTTGACATTATCATCGGTTTTTTCATGTAAAAATTCATTATAAACGGTTACGCGAATCATATAATCGCCCCTCCTTATTTTATATTCTAATTTTACAAATTCCCCGAGGTTTTATCAAGTAAAATATATTGTATTTTATAGACAAATATTGCTATGCTTGGAAATCATTTCATATTATCGTGCAGATATATGGTTCTCGAATTGCGGTGTAGATAAACATTAAGCACCAAACCTATACCGAGATACAAGCATAAAAGCGAGGTTCCGCCCGCGCTGAAAAACGGCAGAGTTATACCTATAACGGGCAGTACGGACGTGCACATACCTATATTTATTACCGCCTGAGTAAATATCATTGCGAAAATTCCCACGCAAATAAGCTTGCCGCTGTCCTTTTTTGAAAGCCGCGCCACCTGTAAGCACCTGAAGCAGATTCCGCCGAGCAGCAGAATTACAGCCATACAGCCCAAAAAGCCGAGCTCCTCCCCTATGCTTACGAAAATAAAATCGTTAAAGCCGTAGGGCACAATTCCGTTCTGCGTGAAATCGCCGTTTAAAAAGCCCTGACCCGCAAAGCCGCCGTTGGCAAGTGCGGTTCTGCCGCGCCACTGCTGATAGGTAGGCCATTGCTCGTTCGGGTCGCGCTTCGCGCCGAAATTCAAAACGCCGAAGATTGCGGTAAGCCTGTCCCGCTGGTCGTCGTTCATAATAAAGAAATAAAGAATGGGCGCGGCAATCAGGATTACGGGAATCATAGCCAAAAAATATTTTTTTGAAACGCCCGCCGCCCAAAGCATAAACACGACCATGACCGCAAAAACAAGTGCCGTTCCGTCATCGCCCTGAAAATGTATAAGCAAGACCGGAAAAGCTCCGTGCAAACAAACGGGTATTAAGTATTTAAGCTTATTAATATTGGGCTTTACGGCGCTTATATGCGCGCTGAAGGTCAGTACAAAGCAAATTTTCAAAAGCTCCGCCGGCTGAAAGGTGGTAAAGCCTAAGTCAAGCCACGCCTTATCGTCGGTACCCTCGGGTGCAAAGCCTATAAAGAATGTAAGCATAACGGGAATTACACCCAGTGCCGCCGCAAGATACCAGTAGCGCAGAATTTTTGAGTAATCTACCGCCGAAATTATAAGCGCGGCAACGCCCCCCGCCGCAAAGCAGATAAATTGGATTAAAAACGGGCGATATGTAGCCCTGTAATGGGTGGCGGAAAAAACCGCCGCACAGCCGTAAAGACTGGTGAAAATGCAGATAATCAGCAGAATTTTATCCGATTCGCGGATAAAGTCCGCCATTTTTGCCAAAAGGCGTCGCAAAGCACACACTCCCCTGTGTATTTTATAACCTTATTATATTTGATTTTTCCGCAATATGCAAGTAATTATTGACAAACAGACTTAATAAGTGTAAAATAATTATCGGTGTTTAAAACACCGTTGCAGAGTAGACGGTCGTGCGTCAAGTGCTGTCGGGACGGGGAGTTGCCCGGCAGACGAAGGATATTTCCGCGGTACGGCAGTCGCATCCCGCTGCCGGCTAATATGAAGATACTTTTCTCCTTATTATCGGTAAAACGGGTAAATAAGGAGGTTTTTTTATGAAAAAAAGTAACAAACAGTATGTCCTGCAAACCGTAACCGCGGCGCTGCTCATAGCGCTTAAGATTGTACTCGAACGCCTTATGTCCTACAGCGTTTGGAATCAGCGCTTCGGCTTTGCGTTTATTGCGGTGGCGTTTGCTGCGGCAATGCTCGGCACGCCGTGGGCGATGGCGGTGGCGGGCATCGGCGATATTTTGGGCGCTTTGCTTTTTCCGAGCGGCGCCTATTTCCCCGGATTTACACTCACCGCCGTTTTAACAGCCGCCTGCACCGCATTTTTCATACATAAAAACGCCACCCTTTTGCGGGTGACGCTGAGCGTTATAATAAATCAGCTCTTCGGCTCGGTGCTGCTTAATTCACTTTGGATATCGGTGCTTTACGGCAAGGGATACATCGCGCTGCTTCCCGGCAGAATCATCCAGGCGGGAATTATGACTGTGCTTCAAATAGTCCTTACTTTTTTGCTTTTCGGCGAAAAAAGCCCTATAAGGCAGCGGCTTTCAAAATTTTTTAATGTTTGACAAATCGAAAAAAATGCATTATAATATCAAAAAATAATATTGCTGTTGACACGATACACGGACTCCTCCTGTCCTGATACGAAACCGAGGACAGCCCCGAAAAGGTACCGTGTCACTTAAAAAACCACGCACCTTTCGAGGGTGCGTGGTTTTTTGTGCCGCAGCGGGAGGCTCGAATAATGGAAAACAAACAAAACAATTCTTATCTTTCAAGTGAAGGAACCGGCAAACTAATGCTTAAATACTCCCTGCCCTGCGTAATTTCGCTGTTGGTCGGTGCGCTTTACAATATAGTCGACCAGATTTTCATTGCCAATGCGGATTATCTGGGCTCTTACGGCAACGCCGCAAACACGGTCGTCTTTCCGCTTACGGTAATCGCCCTTGCCATAGCCGTTATGATAGGCGACGGCTGCTGCGCGTTTTCAAGTATTTCGCTGGGTAAAAACCGCAGCGACAGCGCCGCAAAAAGCGTTGGAAACGCGGTTGTGCTCTCGGTTCTGTCGGGCGTAGCGCTTACGGTAATTTACCTTGCCTTTTCCGACGGGATAATAACCGTTTTCGGCGGAACGGTAAATAAAGAAACTTATAATTACTCAAAGGAATACTTTTTTTGGATAACCTTGGGGCTTCCCTTTTATGTATTCGGTCAGGCAATGAACCCCGTAATTCGGGCGGACGGCAGCCCGAAATTCGCCATGTTCTCAACCCTTGCGGGCGCAGTTGCCAACATTATTTTAGACCCTGTTTTTATTTTCACTTTCCGCCTAGGTATGATGGGCGCGGCGGTCGCCACGGTCATAGGGCAGATTATTACCGCCGCGTTAGCCATATGCTATCTTTGCCGCATGAAAATTATTAAGCCCTCGCTAAAGGATTTCGGTTTATCTGTCGCAATTATAAAGGAAACCTTATCCCTCGGAATGTGCAGCTTTTTATCGCAGATATCGCTGGTGGCGGCAATGGCCGCAATTAATAATATGGTAAGAAAATACGGCGCCCTTGACCCCGTTTTCGGGCAGGCGGAATATGCACAAATTCCTATGGCGGTGCTCGGGATAGTAATGAAGGTATTCCAAATCGTAATTTCAATCGTCGTGGGCATGGCGGCAGGCTGCATACCGATAGTCGGCTACAATATGGGGGCGGGGCTCAGGAGTCGCGTAAAGGAGCTTTTCACAAGGCTGCTTGTCGCCGAAGCTGCGGTCGGGTTTATCGCACTATTGATAATTGAAATATTCCCACACGGACTGATACAAATTTTCGGCGCGGCTAATGAAAGCGCATATTACACCGATTTTGCCGTGAAATCGTTCCGTATTTACCTTTGCATGATAGTTTTCGCCTGTATAAATAAGGCGGCGTTCATCTTTTTGCAGGCTATGGGAAAAGCGGTTGCCTCTACCCTGCTTTCTATGGTAAGGGAAATCGTTTTGGGAGTTGGGCTTTCGGTCACGCTGCCCGTATTCTTCGGACTTGACGGCGTGCTTTATTCAATGCCCGCAGCGGATATTTTAACCGCATTTATCACGCTCGCGGTAATAATTAAAGCTTACGGGAAATTAAGAGATTAACAGATTTTATTATCATCCTCAAGTCTTTTTAAGGTTTTTCTTTTAAGCTGTTCAATACCTCATCGTCTATACTCGGGTAAATACAATCATCGCAGATTCCAAGCATGTTTACGAATATTTTTTCTAAAATACACTTTCTGTCCCTTTCATAAATGAAAAGTGAATTTTCGCATTTCGTTAAATCATCTCCTAAAATTTAGCATACTTACTTTAAGTATACTTTCAACATTATATCACAGCATAATCTTAAAATCAACTTAAAAAAAGATTGCGGTGATATAATTGAGAAATAAAAACAATAAACATTTAGGCATGGAGATTGCACCCGATTTACACTTCAAATTGCGTTACATTTCAAAATACGAGGGGCGCTCAGCCAACGGGCAGATTGTGTATCTGATAAGAAGATGCATAAAAGAGTTTGAGGCTGAAAACGGCGAAATCGCTTTACCCGATGAGCTTAATAAGCAATAAACGCAATTCGGAATTTTATCATTTCATAATATTTTTCATTTCGTATTATAACCTCCCAATGTCTTCGGGAGGTTTTTTCATACAATTCCCGGGCAGATATATTGCCGACGGAAAGGCTTGAATTCGTTTTTTGACTCACAATATTATCAATAATGCATTTTAATTTACAATTTTCGACAAAAAATGCGCAATATCTATGATATTATTGATTATGGTGTATTAACTGTGCTATAATTATTAAATTGACGGAGAAAAATATGTACTGCGATAATTCGTCCGGCAAAGCCGCAAAGGAAACGGTGCGCCCGAAGATATATATTGAACCGTCACAAAAATCTCGGCGAATATTTCGGCTTTGAGCCTTGGGAGGAAAATTATGCTTTATTATAAAAACAGTCGGTTTCATTTCGGAGGAATGAGCTTCGCTCTGCCCGAGAATATTTTGATCGATACGGACTATGAACGCGACACGCCCAACGGGTTTGCTTTTTTAAGCCATGACCGTAAGATCAGGATCACGGTCTGGACAGAGGAAGTCGCTCAAAGTCTCAAGGATTATATCAAATCGGATGATTTTGCGGAAAACGGCTTTACCGTGTCATCTATAACCGAGGGCGGGTACGCGGGAATCTGCGGAGAACGCGCGGTTTATTCGGACACAGCGCACGAATACTGCGAAACGCGGCTTAAATTACCGCGTCCCGAGGACGGTATGACTGCATTTACAATCTTTATTGAGGTATGCAAAAAGGAAATTTCAATAGACGAGGCAGTTAAACAACCGATAATAACGAAGCTTTTAATGAGCCTTGAAAAGGATTTCTGAATCTATGCCGAATTTTGAATTTCGGTATTAACATTTTTACTTTTCGGTCGTATAATAACAGTGTTGCGAAACCGCGGTATGACGGCGCTTTTTGGGTCTTCGGGCTCGGATAATTCCACCCTTACAAAGCTTATAGCCGGCTTTTGAGATGTTAAAAACGGCTAAATAATGTCTACTGAATAATTGCATTAGCAAATGCAATTATATAAAATCGAGTTAAAAATCTCGATTTTATGGGTCAAAACCTTTGTTTTGACCATCAGTATCCATTGATTGTCGCCTGATTCTAAAAAGAATCAAAATGTGATTCTTTTTAAAGTGCAAGGTTTTTTCGCAAAATTGCGCAAAAACCTTGCACCTGAACAATTCAAAAGTTTACACCAACATGCTTGGGTTAAGGTACTTTTGAATTGTTCAGTAGGCATCAAATAACGATGGGTGCGCCGGCGCACATATACCAAAACCTGCCGCTGTCGGTTAACCGACAGCAGCAGGTTTATGCTTTATACGATAGATATTAGACGGCGGACATTAGATTAATACACCTCAGTCAGCCGCATCGACAGCTCCTCTGTGTAAGTGAAGGATGTCCCCGCAGTGCGGGGAAAATGTCGTGAAGCAACAAAAGGTGACCGCCGCAGTCAGCGGGTGTCATGCGTAAGCTATGACGGAAATTTCTTACAGCTGCTCAATCGTCGCCATAAGGTAATCGCCGAACTGCGAGCAGGTAGCGCCGTCCTCATGACCGGTGATAACATACTTTTTATCAACCTCGGTGCAGATGTGCAGCGCTTTATTCAGCTTATCCGCCTTTTCGGTAAAGCCGATGTGGCGCAGCAGCATTTCGGTAGCCTTAAACATACTGGTGGGGTTGGCATATGCTCCCCTGCCCGTTTCTATCATACGCGGCGCAGAGCCGTGAATAGCCTCGAACATGGCGTAAACGTCGCCTATATTGGCGCTGCCCGCCGTGCCTACGCCGCCCTGTATCTGCGCTGCCTCGTCGGTGATAATATCACCGTAAAGATTCGGCAGAAGAATCACCTGGAAGTTGCTTCTTACGCGCTCGTTTACAAGGTTCGCGGTCATAATATCAATGTACCAGTCTTCGGCGGTAATGCCGGGGTAATCCTTTGCAACCTCGTGGCAAAGCTCTGAAAACTTGCCGTCGGTCTTTTTCATAATATTAGCCTTTGTAACTATTGCAACGTTGGTTTTGCCGTTGTTCTTCGCGTACTCAAAAGCGGTGCGCGCAATGCGCTTTGTGCCCTCGTTGGTAGTAACCTTAAAGTCGAAAGCCAAGGTATCGGGAATTTCGACGCCGCGGCTGCCGAGAACATACTCGCCCTCGGTGTTTTCACGGAAGAATGTCCAGTCAATTCCAAGCTCGGGCACGGCTACGGGGCGGACATTTGCATACAAATCAAGCTCGCGGCGCATTGCCACGTTTGCGCTTTCAAGCGTGCCGCCTTTCAGCGTGGTGGTGGGTGCTTTAAGAATAACGTTGCAAGCCTTGATTTCGGCTAAAACATTATCGGGTATTGCCTGATTGTGCGCAATGCGGTTTTCAATGGTAAGCCCCTCAATGGTGCGCAGCTCAATTTTGCCCGCCGCAATTTCGTCCTTTAAAATAAACTGCAAAAGGCGCTCGGATTCGGCGGAAATTATCGGCCCTATGCCGTCGCCGCCGCAAATACCGATTATAATTTTATCAAGCTTTTTATAATCGGTATAGCGCTTATCCTGCTCCATTTTGCGCTCGCGCGCAATCTGCTCGTTTAAAAGTGTGCGGAACTGTTCAACCGCCGCCTCAATGTACTTTTCCATTTTATATCAGCCTTCCTTTTTGGTATATTCAAGCAGTCCGCCTGCTTTGAGAATTGCTTTCTGACGCTCGGTAAAGGAGCATACAAGCGGTATTTCATCGCCCGTAGTTTCATCCTTCAGCATTATTTCGCCGCTGTCCATTCCTGCAAACACATTTGTAAGGGTCAGCTTATCGGATTGGTTAAGCTTATCATAATCATCGGGGTTTTTAAAGGTAAGCGGCATAATGCCCGCGTTTATAAGGTTAGCAACATGAATACGCGCAAAGCTCTTTGTAATAACCGCGCGAACGCCTAAATACATGGGCACAAGCGCCGCGTGCTCGCGCGAGGAGCCCTGACCGTAGTTGCTGCCGCCTACAATTATGCTCTTACCCAGTGCCTTTGCGCGCTCGGGGAAGGTCTCGTCGCATACCGCAAAGCAGAACTGCGAAAGGTGCGGTATATTTGAGCGGTAAGGCAATATTTTAGCGCCCGCGGGCATAATGTGGTCGGTAGTTATGTTATCGCCCACTTTAAGCACAAGCTCGGCTGAAAGAGTATCGGTCTGCGGTTCCGATTTCGGGAAAGGCTTAATGTTCGGTCCGCGCAGAACCTCTAAATTCTTAGCCTCTTCGGGTGTTGCGGGGGGGATTACCGCGCTATCGTCAATTTTGAAAGCGGCAGGCATTGTAACGTGCGGTTCTTCACCCAAAAGTCTCGGGTCGGTAATTTCGCCCGTAAGCGCCGCGGCAACCGCGGTTTCGGGGGAAACAAGGTACACGCTTGCGTCCTTAGTTCCGCTGCGGCCTAAGAAATTGCGGTTAAAGGTGCGTAATGATACGCCCGCGGAATTAGGCGAAAAGCCCATACCTATGCAGGGCCCGCAGGCACATTCAAGCAGTCTTGCTCCGCTTGCTAATATATCTGAAAGCGCGCCGCAATCCGCCAGCATTGAAAGCACCTGCTTAGAGCCGGGCGAAATGGAAAGGCTCACGTTGGGCGAAATGGTTTTGCCCTTTAAAAGCGCCGCAACCTTTAACATATCAAAAAGTGATGAATTGGTGCAGGAGCCTATGCAGACCTGATCCACCTTTGTGCCCTTCAGCGACTCAACCGTAACAATATTATCGGGACTGTGGGGACATGCTATAAGCGGCTTTAAGTCATCAAGGTCAATGTCTATTACCCTGTCGTAAACCGCGTCCGCGTCGCTTGAAAGCTCTGTATAATCCTCTCCTCTGCCCTCTGCTTCAAGGAATTTCTTTGTAACCTCATCAGACGGGAAGATTGAGGTGGTAGCGCCAAGCTCGGTGCCCATATTGGTAATGGTGGCGCGCTCCGGCACGGAAAGGTACTTTATACCCTCGCCACCCCACTCGATTATGGCGCCTACGCCGCCCTTAACCGAGAGTATACGCAGAATTTCAAGGCTTATATCCTTCGCGGTAACAAAAGGCTTTAATTTACCCTTTAAATTTACCTTATACATTTTTGGCATTGTAATGTAGTAAGCGCCGCCGCCCATGGCAACCGCCACGTCAAGTCCGCCCGCGCCCATTGCAAGCATACCTATGCCGCCGCCGGTGGGGGTGTGGCTATCCGACCCGATAAGTGTCTTGCCGGGCTTGCCGAAACGCTCTAAATGCACCTGGTGGCAAATGCCGTTGCCGGGGCGCGAAAAGTAGATACCGTGCTTTTTCGCAACCGACTGAATGTAACGGTGGTCGTCGGCATTTTCAAAGCCCGATTGCAGTGTGTTGTGGTCTATATAAGCCACGCTGCGCTCGGTTTTAACGCGGTCAAGCCCCATGGTTTCAAACTCAAGGTATGCCATTGTGCCCGTAGCGTCCTGCGTCAGTGTCTGGTCGATTTTAAGCGCAACCTCGCTGCCGACGGTCATATCGCCCGAGAGCATATGCGCTTTAATAATTTTCTGTGCAATAGTGTAGCCCATAATTATTAGTCCTTTCTCATAATGTGCTTATAAGCGTTTTCAACATGCTCCGACGCATATTTTGCGGCAAGAGCGGTGTTTTTTGCCTCAATCGCTTCGTAAATTTTGCGGTGCTCCGCAACAGACGCTTCCGCGCGGCTTGAATTTGTAACAGAAGCGCGGCGGTATTTCTGAATTTTCTTGTGCAGCGGCACAAGGGTATCATAAAACGCGGTGCTGCCGCTTAATTTGTAAAGAGTCTCATGAAAGCGGCTGTCCATCAGCTTTATTTGGTCGGGGTCTTTTTTATTCAGGTAAAACTCCTGGAATTCAAGCGCCTCGCGCAGCTGTTTCAGCTGCTCTTCGGTGCGGTTTTTCGCCGCAAGCGCCGCAACCTGGCACTCAAGGCTTTTGCGAATCATAAAAATATCTTCAAGATCCTTTTCGTTAATGCCTATAACAACCGAACCTTTTCCCGATTCCTCAATAATGTGCTCCTGCTCCAAGCGGCGCAGCGCCTCTCGTATAGGTGTGCGGCTGACTCCCAACTCCGCGCTTAATTTGCTCTCGGTCAGAATTTCGCCGCGCTGATATTTGCCGCTTAAAATATCATTTTCAAGATGATCAAATACCTGATCAGCAAGGGATATTGTTTTATGCTCAATCATAACTTCTTCTCCTTAGGCAAACTAAAATCTTCCGCCCGACAGCTCTTTTAAATGCTTTTCAAGCTCGCCGTCGGATATGGCGGTCTGTCTTCCGTTCTGATATTCCGTATCCACCCATTCCTTAAGGGCGATAACCGCGGGGTCCTTTTTATCAACCTCGTTCTCACCCTTTAAGCCGTAATTGTGGTTTATCCAGTAAGCTATTCCCGCAAGTCCGCTGGTTTTACCTACCGAAACAGAGGCGGGGCGGTTGAGTATCTTCTCGGTATCAAAAATATTGTAAATTTCTTCGTCCTTTAAAAGCCCGTCGGCGTGTATGCCCGCCTTTGTAACGTTGAAGTTTTTACCTACAAAGGGGGTCATGGGCGGTATTTTATAGCCCATTTCCTTTTTGAAATATTCGGCTATTTCGGTTATGACCGTTGTGTCCATGCCGTCAAGCGAGCCGCGGAGCGAGGCGTATTCCATAACCATTGCTTCAAGCGGAATATTGCCCGTTCTCTCCCCTATGCCGAGCAGCGAGCAGTTTACTGCCGAAGCGCCGTAAAGCCACGCGGTAGAGGCGTTTGCAACCGCCTTGTAAAAATCGTTATGCCCGTGCCATTCAAGCATTTCGCTTGGTACATCCGAATAGTGCTGCAAGCCGTAAATTATGCCCGGCACGCTGCGCGGCAGGGCAACCTCGGGGTACGGCACGCCGTAGCCCATAGTATCGCACGCACGAATTCTTACGGGAATTTTCGCCTGCGCCGACATTTTCATAAGCTCGTTTACAAAGGGCACCACAAAGCCGTAAAAATCCGCCCTTGTAATATCTTCAAGGTGGCAGCGCGGCATAACGCCCGCCTCAAACGCTTCCGATACCGCCTCAAGGTACATTTTCATAGCCTCGCCGCGGGTCTTTTTAAGTTTCTTGAAAATATGGTAATCGCTGCAGGAAACCAATATTCCCGTTTCCCTGATGCCTAAGTCGCGCACAAGTTTGAAATCTTCTTTGCTGGCTCTAATCCAAGTGGTAATTTCGGGGAATTTAAGCCCTAAAGCCTGGCATTTTTCAATTGCTTCCCTATCCTTTTTGCTGTAAACAAAAAATTCGGTCTGGCGGATTATTCCGTAAGGCCCGCCCAGTTTTGACATAAGTTTATAAAGGTTAACAATCTGGTCAACCGTGTATGGCTCAACCGATTGCTGACCGTCGCGCAGTGATGTGTCGGTTATCCATATATCCTTCGGCATACCCATAGGCACCCTGCGGTGGTTAAACGCAACCCGCGGCACATCCTCATATGTATAAAAGTCGCGGTACAGGTTCGGCTCAGCCACATCCTGTAAGGAATATTTGTAATTGTCCTGTTCAAGTAAATTTGTTTTACCCGATATTTCAAGCAATGTATTCACCCTCCGTCGGTATCATTGTATACAATTATACACGAATATGTGATTTTTGTCAATAGTGAGCGGCAGGAAATTTAAAGTTTTTGCCGCCGCCATGCTGTTTTCCTTGACAAAAGCAGAGCGATGTGTTAATATCTTAATGACTTGAGGGAGTAGTGGCGCGCATAAAGCGCGTTGCAAGTCGACATATCGGCATTTATTGCCCGGCTTGTATTAAATAACGAGACTCGGTGCCGCGCGGCACACGGGTCTTTTTTTATCGGGGGTAATTTTTATGGGTATTGTTGAGCTTTTCTTAATTGCGGTGGGGCTTTCAATGGACGCGTTTGCCGTTTCGGTATGTAAGGGGCTGTCCACGCGGCAGCTGAAACCGAAGCATTATTTAATAATCGGCGCGTGGTTCGGCGGCTTTCAGGCGTTAATGCCCACTATCGGTTACCTTTTGGGCTCAACCTTTGAAAAATATATAACAAGGTATGACCACTGGGTCGCCTTTGTGCTGCTCTCGTTTATAGGCGGAAATATGCTTAAGGAGGGCTTTTCAAAGGACACCGAAACCACCGATTCGTCCTTCGGCGTATCGGCAATGGCGGTGCTGGCGGTTGCCACGAGTATTGACGCGCTCGCCGTAGGCATAACCTTTGCGCTGCTGCCAAATGTAAATATTATAGCCGCAGTGTGCTTTATAGGCGCCATAACCTTTATTATTTCGGGCGCAGGTCTTAAGGTTGGAAATGTTTTCGGTCTGAAATACAAAAGCAAGGCGGAAATTGCCGGCGGAATAATACTTATTTTAATAGGTATAAAAATTCTGCTTGAACATTTAGACATTATAAATTTTTAAAGCAGAATGCTTTCAAGCGCCGAAACGCTTTCTGCTATAGCGTCGGCTCCCGCGTTTTCAAGCTCTTTTCTGTTTCCGAAGCCGTAAAGCACGCCGACAGTCGCTATTCCGTTAAATTTCGCCCCCTCTATATCGTGAAAACGGTCGCCCACCATAACGGCGGCCGTTTTGTCTTTTATGCCGCAGGCGTTTATAACGTATTCTATTACCTGATATTTTTCATTGCGCGTGTCGTCAAAGCTTGCGCCGCCTATAAAATAAAAATATTTCGACAGCCCGAAATGCTCCAGAATGATTTTCGCAAATTTTTCGGGCTTTGAGGTTGCAAGCACTGTTTTCTTCCCCGCGCCTTGCAGCTTTTCAAGCAGCGCGGGTATTCCCACATACACCTCGCAATCAAGCACGCCTTTAACATGGTAATATTCGCGGTAGTATTCAACCGCCTTTTCCGCCATCTCATCGTTCAGCCCGCAAAACTCTGAAAATCCCGTTTTAAGCGGCGGGCCTATAAAGCGGCAAAGCGTTTCATACGGCGGTATTTTCTCCCCCATTTTTTTAAGAGCATATTTTACCGAATCGGTAATTCCCTTTGCGGAATCGGTTATTGTTCCGTCCAGATCGAAAAGGATGTATTCAAAATTTTTCATTCTATCACCTTTTATATTTTAGCATATTTTTTCACAAAGTTAAAGAATGAGAAAAAAATTTACTTTTAGGACTTAATTTTTTATTGACTGGGGCGCATTTTAGTAGTATTCTTAAATACGAAAAAAATTATAGGAGGTCTATAAATGTTTAAATCAGAATACTTAAACAGAGTATACGAAGGCGTTGAAAAGCGCAGCCCGGGCGAAAAGGAATTTTTGCAGGCTGTGCGCGAGGTTTTGGGCTCATTAGAGCCGGTTGTAGCCGCCAACCCGAAGCTAGAGGAAAACGGCATACTTGAAAGAATAGTTGAGCCGGAAAGACAGATTTTCTTCCGTGTTTCTTGGGTTGACGATAACGGCAAGGTTCAGGTAAACCGCGGCTACAGAGTTCAGTTCAACTCTGCCATAGGTCCGTACAAGGGCGGCATCCGTCTGCACCCCTCGGTTAACGCTTCTGTTATTAAATTCTTAGGCTTTGAGCAGATTTTCAAAAACAGCCTTACAGGTCTGCCCATAGGCGGCGGCAAGGGCGGCTCGGACTTTGACCCCAAGGGCAAATCCGACGGCGAAATTATGCGTTTCTGCCAGAGCTTTATGACCGAGCTTTCAAAGCATATCGGCGCGGACACCGATGTTCCTGCGGGCGATATAGGCACGGGTGCCAGAGAAATCGGCTATATGTTCGGTCAGTATAAGAGACTCCGCAACGAGTTTACCGGCGTTCTCACCGGTAAGGGTCTTACCTACGGCGGTTCGCTTGCACGCACCGAGGCTACCGGCTACGGACTTTGCTACTACACCGAAGAAATGCTCAAGTGCATGAAGAACGATTCCTTCAAGGGCAAGACCGTTGTAATTTCCGGCTCGGGCAACGTTGCTATTTACGCTACCGAAAAGGCTACGCAATTAGGCGGTAAGGTTGTTGCTCTTTCCGATTCAAACGGATATGTTTACGACCCGAACGGCATAAAGCTTGATGTTGTTAAGCAGATTAAAGAGGTTGAGCGCGGCAGAATTAAAGAGTATGCCGAGCGTGTAGACGGTGCCGAGTACCACGAGGGCTGCAAGGGCATTTGGACGATCAAGTGCGATATCGCTCTTCCCTGCGCCACACAGAACGAAATCGATGAAGAATCGGCAAAGATTCTCGTTAAGAACGGCGTGACCGCCGTTGCCGAGGGCGCTAACATGCCTTCGACCCTTGAGGCTATTGAAGTGTTCCAGTCATCGGGCATTCTCTTCGGACCCGCAAAGGCTGCAAATGCGGGCGGCGTTGCCACCTCTGCGCTTGAAATGAGCCAAAACTCCATGCGCTACAGCTGGACATTCGATGAGGTTGACGCAAAGCTTCAGGACATTATGGTTAATATTTTCCACAATTCCTACAATGCCGCAAAGAAATACAATATGGAAGGCAATCTGCTCGCGGGTGCTAATATTGCGGGCTTTGAAAAGGTTGCCGAGGCAATGCTCGCACAGGGTGTTGCATATTAATTAAAACTCCTGCCGCCGAAAGGATGAAGATTTATGATAACAGAACTTATTCGTAAAAAGAGATTTTATTTTGACGGCGGCACAGGCACACTTTTACAGGCTGCCGGGCTTCTGCCCGGCGAAGCCCCCGAACGGTGGAGTATAACCCACCCCGATGTTATAACCTCGCTGCACGCGGCTTATCTTGACGCGGGCAGCGATATTATTACCGCCAATACCTTCGGTATTAACCGTGATAAATTTGCCGATTACCGCGAGCTTATTTCCGCTGCAATCGGTTGCGCAAAAAAGGCGGTAACCGGCAGAAAAGATAAATTTATCGCCTATGATATGGGACCCTGCGGCAGACTTTTAGAGCCGCTGGGCGACCTTTCCTTTGAAGACGCGGTCGCGCTTTTTGCCGCCAATGTTAAGGAGGCGGTAAAAAACGGCGCAGACTTAATTTTAATAGAAACAATGAACGACGCCTACGAAACAAAGGCGGCGGTATTAGCGGCAAAGGAAAACTCCTCGCTGCCGATATTCGTTACAAATGTTTACGATGAAAGCGGGCATTTAATGACCGGCGCAGACCCTGCGGCAATGGTCGCTCTGCTTGAAGGACTCGGCGTTGACGCGCTCGGCGTAAACTGCTCGTTGGGACCTGATAAAATGCTTCCTGTAGTGGAGCAGCTTTGCAAATATTCCTCCGTTCCTGTCATCGTAAACCCGAATGCGGGTCTTCCGTCCACTAAAAACGGCAAGACCGAATTCAATATAAACGCAGAGGCTTTTTCCGACTGTATGCGGAAAATTGCCGTTTCCGGCGCGGCTGTTCTCGGCGGCTGCTGCGGCACAACGCCGGAATTCATAAAAAAAACAGTTGAAAAAACCGCGGATATTCCGCTTAATATAACAGAAAAAAATTACACCCTTGTTTCCTCCTACACTCACGCTCACGAGGTCGGCGGCAAAAAGCCAACCCTTATCGGCGAAAGAATCAACCCCACCGGCAAGCCGAAATTCAAGGAAGCACTCAGAAGAAACGATATCCCCTATATTGTAAACGAAGGGCTTTCGCAGGCGGAAAAGGGTGTGCATATACTCGATGTAAATGTAGGTCTCCCGGAAATAGACGAAAAGGAAATGATGATAAGGGCCGTTCTGCAGCTGCAGGCGGTCTGTGAGCTGCCGCTGCAGATCGATTCCACCGACCCCGCCGTTTTGGAGGGTGCAATGAGGATATATAACGGCAAGCCGCTTGTAAACTCGGTAAACGGCGATGAAGAAAGCATGGAAAGCGTTTTCCCTCTCGTTAAAAAATACGGAGGCACGGTAATCGCACTGACTCTTGATAAGGACGGAATACCCGAAACCGCCGCCGAACGCTTTGCGATAGCCGAAAAAATAATTGCAAGGGCTGCCGAATACGGCATTGCAAAAAAGGATATTGTCGCAGACCCGTTAGCGCTCACGGTCTCTTCAAATCAGGAAAGCGCAAATATTACGCTTGATACGGTTAAAATGCTTAAAAACGCCGGAATCCGCACAAGCCTCGGCGTATCGAACATTTCATTCGGTCTGCCCCACCGTGAAACGGTCAATTCCGTTTTTTTTACCGCCGCACTCTGCGCGGGGCTTGACTGTGCGATAATGAACCCCTTTGCAGAAGGTATGCTTAACGCATATTATGCATTTAACGCCCTTACCGGGCGCGATGCCGCCTGCGCCGAATATATATCCTATGCCGCGGGAATAACCGATATCGCCGTGACCGCAGGTGAAGCCTTAGGGCTTAAAGCCGCAGTGATAAAGGGGCTCCGCGAGCAGGCTGTAAAAGCGGCGCATAAGCTTGCGGAAAATACTCCGCCGCTTGAAATAATCAATAATTACATTATTCCGGCGCTTGATACCGTCGGGAACGATTTTGAAAACAAAAAGGCATATCTTCCGCAGCTTTTAATGAGCGCCGAAGCGGCGTCCGCGGCATTTGAAGTCATAAAAGAAAAGCTGCCCCCTAAGTCTGAGAGCAGCGACAGAAAGGTAATACTTGCCACCGTAAAGGGCGATATTCACGATATCGGCAAAAACATTGTCAAGGTAATGCTTGAAAGCTACGGCTTTACCGTGTGCGATTTAGGACGCGATGTGCCGCCCGAGGCGGTAGTCAAAGCGGCGCTTGAAGAAAATTGCCGTCTTGTGGGCTTGAGCGCCCTTATGACCACTACCGTCCCATCAATGGAGGAAACTATAAAGCAGCTTAAAAAGGCCGACCCGAAAATAAAAACCATCGTCGGCGGCGCAGTTTTAACACAGGAATACGCCGATATGATAGGCGCTGATTACTACGGCCGCGACGCTATGGAATCGGTGCGCTGCGCTGAGAAATTCTATTCGGAGTAATATAAACAATCCATATGTTTTGTACAATCCGCTGCCTCCCCTGTGTAAGGGGAGGTGGGACGGGAATCCGTCTCGGTCGGTGCTTCTGCTTCGCAGAGGCGTCCGCCGGATACCAGCACCCTCGTCAGAGGGAGGCTTTGGTCTGCGCAGAAGCTGTGATTTTGTATGTCCGGCATCCGCCTTATTTGAAATTCACGAAATCAAATGCTGCAAATCCGCACTCCATATTTTCGACCTCCGCGAATTTTTTAAGGCAGCGTATCAAATCACACATACCGACGCGGCTTTCCTCCATAAAATCGTTTTGCTTATCAAAGCTGCCGTCATATTTATCGCAATTTAAAGGGTAATTGTCGGTAAATACGGCGGGGTCTATATAGCCCGTGGCACTTCTGACGCTCTCACCGTTATCTCTGTAATAGCGCGAGGTCAAATACTCGTATTTTTTATTGTATCCGCCCCTCATACGGAGATAAAAGTTTTCACTGAATGTGTTATCAAGAGGACAGTGCAGGCAGAATTCCACCATATTGCTGTCGCCCCAGTAGGATATTGAAAAATATTCGTTTTCATACCCGCCGTACTTCGTTGCGGGCTGCTGATACATACAGTAATCTCCGTTAACGGTGCCTACTTTAATTGCAAAATTTTTGCAATATGTAAATAAATCAAGCTTTTCCGCCGGAGTTTTAGCGGTTGCTTTGGATGAAGACGGCGACGACGCAGCAGGCTTGCTGCCGTTACCCGTGCTTTTGCCTGCAGAGGATGCGGCTGCAGACGCCTTGGACTCGGTTTTTGCGGGTGCTCTTACCGCTGCCGGAGCGGATGCCTGCGAGGAGGAATTGCCCGGCGCCTTGCTTGTCGTTTTATTTTCGGCATTACGGTTCTTAAGGAGGAACAAGAAGGATCCCGCTCCGATAACCGCTGCCGCCGTAATAACGGATATTACCGCAATCAGCACGCCGTTCCTTTTTTTCGGAGCGACGGGTGCTTCCTGAAATGTCCGTGCGCCATCATAGCTTTCCAAAAGCTCGTCTGCGGTAATGTTAAATATCTTTGCCAAAGCAATAATATTATCAACCGTGGGCTGGGTCTGCCCGTTTTCCCAAAGACTTATGCTTTGCCTGGAAACGCCGAGCTTTTCGGCAAGCTCATCCTGCGATAGATTATTTTCTTTTCGGTAATTTCTGATATTATCAGATAGCATAGCGCCACTTCCTTTTGATTGTTTTGAGTTAATTATATCATAATCCGCGATTGCAGACAATAAAAATCATTTTGAATCTTGTCAAGCCCCGCTTGCGTTTTTAAAAATATATGTAAAACAGAGTTTACATTTATGTTTTTTGAATGCCGCGGCGGAAAATTAAAAAAGCGCCTCTCCTGCTATCTGATCTTGCTCGGCGGGCGGTATCGGAATATTTCAAAAGAAGTTCGGCAATATTCAGCCGCCATTATATTGATTGCGATATAACGCTTTAATTGTCCTCAATCGCATACGCAATATTTTCAATATCGCAAAGCGATGAAATGTCAAAATCAATTCGCTTATCTATTACAATATTCATACCTATATTCCCGTTTTTCTCGGATTTAGGGGCGAAAATCTGGTAGGTAAAGCTTTCTGGGATTACCTCGCGCAATTTTGAAAGAACAGCGTTGACCTTATATAGATCGTCTATTTCGATATATATAACCTCGGCGCTTTTTCTTTTTCTTTCAAACCTTGCAAACAGTATTATTGTACCGAGAAATAAGAGAGTTACAATTACCGCACCGATATAAAAGCCGTAGCCGAGAGCCACGCCTATCGTGGCGGTAGCCCATACTCCCGCCGCGGTTGTAAGCCCGGTTATAACGTTATTGTTTTTAAGAATTATCATTCCCGCGCCCAAAAAGCCTATGCCCGATACTACCTGTGCCGGTATTCTGAAAACATCGCCGTTATTGCCCAGCATATTTGCAACGTACATACTTGTCATACTCGTCATACAAGAGCCGAGGCAGACTAAAATATGCGTTCGCATACCTGCCGCTCTGCCGTGGCGCATACGCTCGCTGCCTATAAGAGTTCCTATTACCACCGCCGCTAATGAACGCAGCAATACTTCAACAATATTCAATCCTTCCACCACACTAAGATTATAATGCTTTCAAAAATTCTGCCAGCCGCAAAGCCAACACGCCGTGTCCCTTATCGTTAAAATGAAGTCCGTCCGCCGTAAATTCGCTTTTTTGCGCTTCGTCGTTCGGGTCTATACCAAGGTTATCATATAAATTCAAAACCGGAATATCATATTCCTTTCCTTTTTCGATTATTACCTTCACATACTCATATAACGGCTTTGCGTCGGATTTCTTCATCGGTCTTTCGGACGCCTTAGTGTCATAAAGGTCGTTATATTGCATATGCGCGGGCGTCATAAAAACAATTTTTGCTCCCCCGTATTCGCTTTTTAGCAGCCGCATAAGAAAATCCACTCCGCCGCAAAACGTTGCGGGCGTTTTATCCGTAAGCTTTCCGAAATATGCGTCGCCGTGTATATAATCGTTAACGCCGCCGTAAACAACTATTATATCCGCGTTTCTTTCCATATTGTATGCTCTGCCGCAAAAGCACAGATCATACCGCGGCTTTTCACTCGGAACGCTTTGATGCGCTATTCTGGTGCCTCCGATGCCGTAGTTATTTACCTTCTTTAATTCAAGCATTGCTTTTAAACGGTTATCGTATCTATTATTTTGTATATCCGAAACGCCTACGCCCTCGGTTATGCTGTCGCCGAGAAAATTTATTGTTTTACCCTTAAGTTCCATTTAATATTCCTCACATAGTTATAATATATTTGCCGGCGCCGCGCCGTTTACCGTCCGCCAAAATGCTCGGCAGCTCTTCAAGCGGCTCTGTTTTGTAAATCATTGATGATACATCTAACTTTCCGCTTTCAATAAGCTTGATTGCCGCGGGAAATGTATATGGGTTTATGTAGGACGATTTTAGGGTTATTTCCTTTTTGAATATTTCAAACGGCTTTACGCTTATCTCGGCGTCGGGCTTTGTAAGCCCGAACATCATAACGGTTGAATATTTTCCCGCAAGGGCTATTGCCTGTTCAATAGTTTCGGGTCTGCCCACGCACTCTATTACAACATCCACCTGCTCTAAACCCTGTTTCTTAAGAGCATCGGTAATATTATCTGCTTTAGGGTCAAGCGCTGTGTCCGCACCAAGCTTTAAAGCCTGTTCCCTCTTTTCCTTTATAGGCTCAATCGCTATAATATTTGCAGCGCCCGAAAGCCTTGCCAGCTGCAGCATTATAAGCCCTATCATTCCGCAGCCTATAACCATAACCGTATCGCCGCACTTGATATTGCACAGCTCTATTCCGTGCAGGCAGCAGGAAACAGGCTCGGTCATAGCCGCCTGCTCAAAGGAACTACTGTCCGCCACCTTATAAACCTGTGAAGCGGGTACGGCGCAGTATTCTGCAAAGCCGCCGTCCACCGTTGTGCCGATACCTGTTATATCGGTGCAGAAATGCCCTATTCCCCTGCGGCAAAAATCACAGCTGCCGCAAAGCTTGTTGGGGTCTACGCATACCTTATCGCCCGCAGTAACCGACTTTACATCTATGCCTACCTTTACGACCTCGCCCGCAAATTCGTGACCTAAAACCGTGTTTTCGGGCGTGGGCGCAGCGCCCTCGTCGCCGCAGAATATGTGCACGTCCGTTCCGCATATTCCGCAGGCGTGTACGCGCACCAAAACATCGTTTTTGCCGATTTCGGGTATATTTCTTTCTTCAACTCTTAAATCGTTTTTTCCGTAAAATACCGCTGCTTTCATTTTGTCATATCTCCTTTAATGCGGCTATTGCGCCGTGTTTTTCGGTGCTTTTGCCCGCAACATAAATTGCTTTTTTAAGGTATTTTTCCGCCGTTTCGGGCGTGATATTGTAGGCAGTGCTTTTGTTATTTATCCATTCGCTTAAAAATGTCCCGAAGAATATATCCCCCGCGCCTGTGGTATCTATAGTGTTTACCTTTTCGGCGAGTAAGGCTATATGCGCGTTTTCCATATAAAGCTCAGCACCCTTTGCGCCGTCGGTTACAAGAATTATTTTAACTCCGTAAGTAAATACCGCCCTTACCGCGCTTTCCTCACTTCCGCCGAACAGCATTAAAAGCTCATCCTTTGCGATTTTAAGAATATCCACCTTATCAAGGTGTAATTTCATCATCTCTATTGCGGTTGCTTTGTCTTTCCACAGCGGCTCTCTGTAATTCGGGTCGTAGGTTACAGTACAGCCCGCTTTTTTCGCAATATCAAGCGCATATTCGGTAGTGCTGCGCGCAGGCTCTGCTGTAAGCGATAAAGAGCCGAAATGGAATATCCGCGAATTTCTTATAATGTCCGCATTTATATCCTCTTTTTCAAGAAAAACATCAGCGCCGAAATTGCGGTAAAAGCTGAAATCGCGGTCTCCGCCGCTATTCAGCGCCACAAACGCAAGGGTGGTGTTGTGCAAATTATCGGTTATAAGCCCCTCGTCCGATACTCCCGCATTTTTAAGCGTTTCGCGCAGAAAGCTGCCGAACATATCGTTCCCGACCTTGCCTATAAACGCCGTTTTTCCGCCGAATTTTGAAACGGTCGCCAGCAGATTAACAGGTGCGCCGCCCGCCTTTCGTGCAAAAATAAGGTCGCCTGCCGAGTCCTTGCCGGACGGCGTAAAATCTATAAGTATTTCGCCTAAAGCCGTTATATCGTACTTCATAATTTTATCTCCTGCGGTATGGGTTTTCGGTTTTTGTAATAATAAATATTTTTAAAGCCGAGCCTTGAAAGCTCGCTTAAGGCATAATCAAAGCCGTGCGCTATGCGTTTCGCAATGTGCGCGTCCGACCCCAAGGTTAAAAGATAGCCGCCGAGTTCCTTGTACCGCTTTATTATCGGTATATCGGGCATAAGAAAATTGTAATCCGTATCAAGACAGGATGTATTTATTTCCAAAGCGACACCTCGGCTTATTATTTCATTCAGTATTATATCCGTTTTATCGGCAAATTTTTTCAAATCCACCGCTATTCCGTATTTTCCGCTTATGTATCTTAATGGGCAGGTCATATGCGAAAGCACATCAAAATCCGTCGTTTTAATCATTTCAAGCATATCGTCAAAATATGCGGAAATGTATTCGTTTATTTCGTTTTGCGAAAGAAAAGAAAAATCTATCCCGGAATACGGCTGTGTATAATTCTTGTACCTCACAGCGTGAACCGAGCCTAAAACAATATCAAAATCGCTGCCCGCAAGCACTTCCTCCGCATCCTTTTTATGCCATATTGCCTCGCCTATTTCAACCCCCGCAAGCACACCGTCACCCATTTCGTGCGCGCAAACGGCTGACTTTTTTATAGGCGTTTTTACATCCCCGTCACCGCAAAATTCAATATCACAGTGGTCGGTAATCGCAAACCCCGCTATTTGCCTTTCCTTTGCCGCCTTTAAGCTGTCATACGGGTCACATTCGGAATCGTGGGAAAAATGCGTATGCGTGTGGCAATCGAAAATACTGTTTCCCTTATTTTCGGGTTTTATCTGACCGGGAGTTTCAATAATATCCGCCCCGAATTTCTTTGCCGTTTCAAGCCCGTCGGTATCTGAAATTATCCAAAGACCTAATTTTCCGTATTTTTTAACGGTTTTACATAAGCTGCCGTCAGCTCTCGGCACATTTACCCAATCGGTAGCAGGCGACGGTACGGGCAGCCATATATACAGCTCGTTATCCTTTAAAATTTCCCGTAATTCGATAAGCCTGTTCTCATCTACGTAACCGTCGTAATGAATTTCCGCATTCGGAAAACGTGCAACAACTTTTTTAATATATTCCGTATCCGTGCTTGTAAAGCCGACGTGCGCGCCTGATTTTTCAACCGTATCAAAAAATATATCGGTTTGAATATCGGAAAAATACTGAATTTTATTGTCAAGCTTCACTGCTAAGCCGGTGTTTTTTGCAAATTTCAAAGCCTCCGCCAAAAGCGGTATTTGGGTTCCCCTGAATTTATATGCTTTGGCTATACCCGCGTCATACTGTAATGCCTGTTCGTATGATATATCGGCTATCATAATTTCATTTTTTATCGCCGTGCCTTTTTTATCTCTGCAGGTTCGGTTAATACTTTTATCGTGCATAATCACACATTTTCCGTCTGCCGTAAAGGCGGGGTCAAGCTCTATATAATCATACCCCTGCGCGGCGGCGGCGATAAATGCCGGCATAGTATTTTCGGGGAATTCAGTTCCTACCCCTCTGTGCGCCTGAAATTTCATAACTGATACCTCTTTTTATTGACAAATGAAATTATATGAATATAATATACTTATAAAATCAAATAATCAATAGCCGCCGCAAAAAATGATAAAACGCTCAAAATATTGAGCATTTGGAGCTGCATATGAACAAAGAAAGAGAAAAAAGAATACTTGAGATTGCAATTAAGGAAAAATCGGTCACGGTAAAGGATTTAGCGCAAAGGCTCTATTCAAGCGAGCCGTCTATCAGGCGCGATTTATGCAGTCTTGAAAAGCAAAGGCTGCTGCGGCGCACTCACGGCGGCGCGGTGCTTAACGAAAACGCGCTTAATGAAATTAAAATTCCGTTTTTAATAAGAGAGCTTGAAAAAAGCGACGAAAAAATTAAAATCGCGCGAATGGCAGCAGAACTGATAACCGATGAAAGCGTAATTTTTCTTGATGCTTCAACCAGCGCCTATTTTATGATTCCGTTTTTAGCCGAAAAAAGAGATATTATTGTTATAACAAACGGAATTAAGGCGCTCACGGCTTTAAGCGAAAATAATATTAGCTGCATAGGCACGGGCGGCGAGGTTATAAATTCCTGCCTTGCCTTTGTGGGGGAGGAAGCCCACAGGACTATTGAACACTACAACGCGGACTTTTGCTTTTTTGCTTGCAGAGGTATATCCGAAGACGGCAGGCTGACCGATATTTCGCAGCCCGAAAACTTGGTAAGACTTAAAATGTTAGAGCACTCAAAGCAATCCTTTATGCTGTGCACAAGCGATAAAATGAATAAATTATACTACCACAATCTGTGCTCGGCTGATGATATAAGCGGCATTATAAAAGCCGAAGCTGCCGACAGCTGCGCCCTGCAGAACCCTCAGAATTGTATCAGGTGACCGCAAATAATACAAAAACTCCGCTGCAGGCAAAAAGCATTAACCTGCAGCGGAGCTTTTATTACATCGGACTCATGCGGATTTACGGCATTCTCAAAGTCCGAATTAATTAAAGCCTGCCGAACAATTCAAAAGTACCTTAACCCGAGCATGTTGGTGTAAACTTTTGAATTGTTCAGGTGCAAGGTTTTTTCGCAAAATTGTGCAAAAACCTTGCACTTTAAAAAGAATCACATTTTGATTCTTTTTAAAATCAGGCAACAATCAATGGATACTGACGGTCAAAACAAAGGTTTTGACCCATAAAATCGAGATTTTAACTCGATTTTATATAATTGCATTTGCT
>CDYU01050046.1_pt1 | contig 45227 bp, 46 predicted proteins | sample 480701 | NCBI WGS metagenome assembly CDYU01 (sample SAMEA3182105, study PRJEB8094) | gut metagenome | biome: human; feature: gut; material: Stool; isolation source: human stools | place: Canada | collected 2013-02-26 | reverse complement strand
CTTGTTTTAAGCGTTGCAATGCTCATCGGCACTACCTTTGCGTGGTTCACCGACACCGCATCCACCGGTGTCAACAAGATCCAGGCGGGTAATTTGGACATTGAATTACAGATGAAGGACAATAACGGTAAATGGGTCAATGCCGAGGGCAAAACGCTTTCGTTCCTCGTAAATGGTAAGATTCCCGCCGAGGGTACTCAAATCCTGTGGGAGCCGGGCTGCACCTACACCCTGCCAGAGCTGAGAATTGTTAACAACGGCAATCTGGCGCTGAAGTATAAGGTCGTCGTTTCCGGAATTCAGGGCAGCGCAAAGCTGAACAAGGTTATCAACTGGACAATGAAACTGGACGATGCCGATTTTATTATGGGCAGCGAGCATAGTTTGGCTGCAAAAAATAATGATACTGTTGATTTTGATATCTTTACTATTTCCGGTACGATGGACAAGAACGCCGGAAACGAGTATCAGAATGAATCCATTGACGGTATCAGTATCAATGTTTACGCAACGCAGGACACCGTTGAGAACGACAGCTTCGGCAATGATTACGATAAAAATGCAGACGGCAAGCCTCAATTCGATACATGGTATGACAATGTAGCAACGACTGTAACGGTCGCTGCGACCGGTGATACTGTGGTAAAGGATAAGGAGACTGAGCCTACTATTCAGGCGACGGTTCCTGCAGGCAGTACAACTGCAAACAAGCTTACATTAATCAAGAATAAGGCTGAAACTTCTTCTAACATTACTGTTGTGACCGGTACCAAGGCACTGACTGCCGAGGTTAAGCTGATTGATCAGAACGGCAACAAGGTCAACGCCGCCAACGGCAAGTTCTTTACCGTGTCTATGGAAATTGGAAAGAACCTGAATGTTGTTGGCTTCTATCATAACGAAATGGCACTTACGAAGGTCGCTGATGTCAACAGCCTGACCGCAAATGACCGGTATTTCTATGATGCTGCTACCGGCTATGTGACCTTTACCACCGATGATTTCTCTCCCTTTACCGCGATTGCTTCCGATAGCGCCTTTAACGGCGGCAACGGAACAGAGGCAAATCCTTATTTGATTGCCAATGCCGAACAGGCTATGCAAATCGAAAAGCTTAAAAAAGGTGCATATTTGAAATTGGTAAATGATATTACCATTCCCGACGAGATTTATATGTCGGGCAAAAAGTTCGTCTTTGATTTAAACGGTCACACCGCTTGAATACGCGGAGGGTGTTAAGCCCAATAACGGCAGCGTATTGTACATCGGCGGTAAAAAAGGAAGCCTTACTATAAACGACAGCAGCGAAGCACAGACCGGTGCGGTTATCGGCTCGAATAAGACCTATACCAACAAGGTGACCAGCGCAGTTCGTGCAGGAAATTACGGCAAGCTTATTATCAACGGCGGTCATTTTTACGGCACAAGCGAGGGTACTTCCTGTATCTTTGTGTATACAACTATGTCCTCAAGCTCAAAGGCTACCGTAACAATTAACGGCGGTAAGTTTGAAACGGCAACTCCGTCTAACGGCACTTATTTTGTTTTAAATCATCAGGATAACGCGTCTACCGGCTGCACGATTACAGTCAATGGCGGTTCTTTTAAGAATTATAACCCCGGAGTTACTGTTGTTGACCCCGTTAACGCTAAAACGGGCAAAATCGTTCTCGGCGAAGGCTGCTCAACCACACAGAATGGCGAGTGGTATGTCGTTTCCAAGTAATAGATTTACTTAATTTCCAAGTCCTCTCCACCTATCACGGCGGAGGGGTAGTCAAAGGGCATAAGCGTGAGCTTGTGTTCTTTGACTGCCCGAAATATAAAAAATTTCGGCATGCCGAAAAAACAGGAAGGAGAAATTCTTTATGAAAACTGCACAATCGGCAAAAAATGTCATCGGGGGGGGGCAATGTTAACCCCGCATCAGTTATATTGACGAAAGCACGGGGAAAAACAAAAGCCTCAACCTAATACCTCCGTTTTTCTGTCGGTAAAGCGGAGAGTATTCGCATTTCCCACCGACGGAAAAATAAGGAGGTCATTGAAAATGACAAAAACAAACAGCAAAAAAGCATTGCTCTCAAGTGCTTTTGCACTTGTTTTAAGCGCTGCAATGCTCATCGGCACCACCTTTGCATGGTTTACCGATACTGCATCGACTGCGGTTAACAAAATTCAGTCGGGTAATTTGAAGGTCGGCTTCCAGTATTGGAACGGTGAAAAGTATGTTGACGCAAAAGACGCCACTCTTTTCTCCGAAGAGACTCTTTGGGAACCGGGACATACCGAGGTCGTATACCTGAAGGTAATCAATCAGGGCAATCTCGCGCTTAAGTATCGTCTTAACACGATCAATACCTTTGAGTATCAGTACGCGAAAAACAGCGACGGCAACCAGATATTGCTGTCCAAGTACCTCAAAATCGGTATTGCCGATGGCAAAAATGCGGCTGAAGGCGTGTATGAAACGCGTGAGGAGGCGATTGCCGCTGCTGCGGATAACCTTGTATCCTACGATTCATGCACAAAGGACAACACCTTACTGCCCGCAACAACCGACAGCGAATCTGCAGACTATTTTGCGTTTGTTGTTTATATGCCTACCGATGTCGGCAATGAGGCAAACTGGGATAAGAATGTACGCGGCAGCTACGGCGCTCCGTGGATTCGCTTCAATTTGGCTCTAAATGCGACACAGGCAAGCTATGAGAACGACAGCTTCGACAACAAATATGACGAAGGCGTTCCGTATCCGATTGCGGGTGTTGACGCAAACGGCACAGGCGAAGCAATTTATAACGAGCTTGAAAAAAAGAATCCCTCTATCCTGCTCGGTGCTGACGCTGCGCGCTCTTTCGGCTGGTTTGTAAGATATACAACCACCATTAATCTTAACGGTCATAGCATGACCACAAACGGATATCAGTCCGTAATTGATGTTACCGCTAACGGCAATTTGGTTATAACCGGCAACGGTACTTTGGATGCATCCGGCGGCAGAGACAGTGTTACTGCCGTAACAGTCGATCACGGCGGCAAGCTTACTATCGAGAACGGTACATTTATCGGTAAAGAGGGCAACAGCTGCATTTACAATGCAGGCGGCACGGTTGAAATCAAGGGCGGCACATTCAAGGGTGACCCGCAGTGGACGCTTAACTGCCAGGACGGCAGCGGCTCTGTCATTACCGTAAAGGGCGGCACTTTCTATAAGTTCGATCCCTCCAACGCAAATGTAGGCGCCGGTGAAATTGTTGTTCCCGACAGCTTCAAGGTTGTTCAGAACGGCGATTGGTACACTGTTGTTGCGAAATAATTTACATTAATAAAAATTAACAGCTTACTGACAGATTAAAAGAGGCTGTCGCGTTGTATTAAGACGCGACAGCCCTTTTTCCTTAAAGGTTTGAAAATTTGTTTTAGCGGCAATATAGCCGCTTTTTTGTTTATATTATAACTCCGCGTTTGCAGGCGGCTTTGCACTTGCCGCAGCCCGTGCAGAGGGAACGGTCTATAACCGCAAGATTATCAATGACCTTAACGGCGCCGCTCTCGCACGCCCTTTCGCACATTTTGCAGGCAATGCAGGAAACAGAGCAGTTTTTAACCACAGGCGCGCCCTTTTCCTTATTTGAGCAGGCAACCCTTACCTCAGCCGATTTCGGAAGTACAGATATAAGCGCTTTCGGACATACCGAAACGCATTTGCCGCACCCCACGCAAATATCACCGCAAACGGCGGGTCTGCCGTTTTCAAGGGTTATAGCCCCAAAGGGACATACCGCGGCGCAATCACCGAAGCCGAGACAGCCGAACGAGCATCCAAGCGGACCCGATTGAAGGGCAGCCGCGGCGGCACAGCTTTGCATGCCGCTGTAAGCGTATTTTAGCTTGGTGTTTTCGCGCGTGCCCTTGCAGGCTATAAAGGCGATTTTAGGCTCGTTTACAACCTCAACGCCCAATATTTCAGCCAGAGCAGCCGCGGCAGCGGCGCCTCCCGGCGCGCATTTATCGGGTGTTGCCTCCCCCGCGGCTACCGCCGCGGCGTAGCCGTCGCATCCCGAAAAGCCGCAGGCGCCGCAGTTGGCACCCGGCAGAGCCTCGCGGATTTTCTCCTGCTTTTCGTCCACGGGTACTGCCATAAACTTTGAGGCGAGGGAAAGCCCCACCCCCGCAATAAGACCTATTATGCCGACGATTATAACGGGTAAAAGTATTTCCATTTTTTAACCCCCTATTCCGGCAAAGCCTAAAAAGGAAAGCGACACAAGCGCAGCCGCAACAAGCGTTATGGGCAGTCCTTTTAAAAAATCGGGTATATCGGCGGTTTCAAGCCTTTCGCGCACGCCGGAAAAAAGCAGCATTGCAAGCATAAAGCCGAGTCCCGCGCCGAGCGCGTTCACAAGCGACTGCACAAAGCCCAGCTCGTTTGTAATGTTAAGCATTGTAATACCCAAAACCGCGCAGTTTGTGGTTATAAGGGGCAAATAAATGCCGAGCGCGTTGTATATCGGTTTTATATATCGCTTTAAAACTATTTCGATAAACTGAACTATCGCCGCAATAACGAGAATAAACACTATTGTTTCAAGGTAAGTGTAATTCGGCGATAGTATAAAGTGGTAAATAGGCCAGGTAACGGCGGTGGAAACCACCATTACAAGCGTTACGGCAATGCTCATTGAAAGGGCGGTATCGGTCTTTTTGGAAACGCCTAAAAACGGGCAGATACCGAGGAATTTTGAAAGCACCATATTATTGGTGAGTATAGCCGCCAAAAGAATTGACGCTATGGAGGTTGCGCTATTCATTTACTTCCGCCTCCCTTTCGCCGTTTTTGCCGCATATGCCTTTAGAGGGGCAGCTTTCGCACCCTAAATGCTCCACGGGCTTTTTGCCGTTTTTCTTTGCGAGCGCGTTGGACGCCGCTACCAGCATTCCGAAAACGAAAAATCCGCCGGGCGGCAGCAAAAATATTATCATCGGGCTTATAAAGCGGGAGGTGAGCGGCATCGAGAAAAGCGAACCTGCGCCCAAAAGCTCGCGTATTGCGCCCATAAGGGTTAAAACGGCGGTAAAGCCCACGCCCATTCCGAGACCGTCAAGCACGCTCGGAAGCACCGAATTTTTAGATGCGAACATTTCAGCGCGCGCAAGAATTATGCAGTTTACAACTATAAGCGGCAGATATATTCCGAGGGATTTATCAATTTCGGGCAGAAACGCCTTTACAAGCATTTGAACAACGCTTACAAACCCCGCTATAATGGTTATAAACGCGGGTATGCGCACCTTATCGGGAATAATATTGCGCAGCAGCGAAATTGCCAGGTTCGAGCATACAAGCACAAGCGTTGCCGAAAGACCCATACCTATGCCGTTTATTGCGGCGGTGGTGACCGCCAATGTCGGGCAGGTGCCCAGCACCAGCCGCAGGGTCGGGTTTTCTTTAATGAGCCCGTTTGTAAAACAGCCCAAATATTTATTCTTCATCTGCGGTCGCCTCCTTTACCTTTTCAAAATCATCGAGCGCCTTATTTACCGCGCGGGTCACGGCGGTTGAGGTTATTGTGGCACCCGTTACGGCGTCAACCTCGTTGTTTTCCGCCTTTGCACCGTTTTTAAGCACGGAAACTCCCTTTTTAAGCCCGATATACTGAGAAAAAAAGCTTTCCTTTGCGGCATTTTGACCAAGTCCCGGGGTCTCGCCCGAAACATCGAGTATCGCAACGCCCGCAACCGTGCCGTCGGGCTTTATTGCGGTCATTACCGAAACATCGCCGCCGTAGCCCTTTGAGCTTTCGGTGAATATGTAGGCGGCGGTTTTTCCGCCATTTATTGCGGCGTAGTAGGTTATTTCTCCGTTTTCGCACTCTTCAAAATTGTCTGCGTCGATCAGGCTTTGCATATTTTTTTTACTGTTAGCCGCTTCAAGCTCGGCTATTTTTTTAGCCGTTACCTTATTTGTTACGCTTAATGCCAGCGGAATTATAATGCAAATTGCAAGCAGAACGCCCACCGGCTTTATAATATCCTCGCGGTTTTTCTTTATCGCTTCAATAAATTTACTCACTCTTCGCCGCCTCCTTAACTTTTTCAAAGCCGAACGGCTTCGAAAGTGTGAAACGGTTTATATGCGGCACTAAAATATTCATAAGCAAAATTGAATATGAAACGCCCTCGGGGAGTGAGCCGAATTTTCTTATAACGAAGGTTATAATTCCGCAGCCCACGGCGAAAATCGCCTTGCCGAGCGGGGTTGTGGGACTTGTGGTGTAGTCGGTCGCCATAAACACCGCGCCCAGAATAAGTCCGCCGCCGAAGACGGAAAGCATAACACTTTCGCCCGAAATCAGTGAAAGCAGCGCCACCGTGCCGATAAAGCAAACAGGAATTATAGGTGTTATGACCCTGCGTATAACAAGATACAGCCCGCCGACTATCAGCAGAAATGCCGAGGTTTCGCCTATCGAGCCTGCGTGCATACCGAAAAACAGCGTTTTAAACGAAAGCGTACCCGCAGTGCCTGCTAAAGGCGTGGCGGAGGTCACCGCGTCGGAAACAGGCTCTGTAAACCGTGTCATTGAGGCAGGGAAGGAGACAAGCAGTATTATTCTCGCGGCAATGGCGGGATTTGCAAAGTTATGCCCCAAGCCGCCGAACATCTGCTTTACTACGATTATCGCCGCCGCGCTGCCTATTGCCGCCTGCCAAAGCGGCAGTGTGGGCGGCAGGTTCATACCGAGCAGCAGCCCTGTTACGACTGCCGACATATCCTTTATTGTATTCGGCTTTTTCAAAGCCTTGTTCCATAAAAATTCACATAGCACCGCCACACTAACGCTTGTTATTAAAACCGCAAGGGCGCGCAGCCCGAAAAGAATACAGCCGTAGGTGGCGGCAGGCGCCAAGGCTATTATCACATCCGACATAATGCCGCGTGTAGTATCGGGTCTTTTTATATGCGGGGAGGATGCAACCGTTAAGAGCTCCTTCATTTCGCCGTCCGCCTCCTTAATTCAGCCTTTGCAAGCCTCATGCTTTGCGTAAGCGGTCTGTGCGCGGGACATACAAACGCGCAGCTGCCGCATTCCATACAGTAATTAACATTAAGATCATCAAGTCGGTCATAAAGCTTGCTGTCCAGCGCCGCTTCAACATTTGCGGGGTAAAGCCGCATAGGACATGCGCCCGCGCAGCGGTCGCAGTGTATGCAGGGGGTAGTATCTGGCGCTGTTCTTTCTTCCATAACAATAATGGCGTTGTTGCGCTTTTCAATAACCGCGTCGGTGCTGCACACGTCTATTCCCATCATGGGGCCGCCCATCATAATTTCCGCCGCCGTATCGCTCACGCCGCCGGCAAATTTCAAAACATCTTTAATGGTTGTGCCTATGGGCACCAGCACATTTTTAGGCTCTTTAACCGCCGTGCCGTCCACCGTTATACGCTTTGAAACAAGCGGCACACCGGTGGTTATAAACCTGTAAAGCGCGGCAACGCTTGTTATATTCATAACAATACAGCCGACATCGCTCGGCAGCTTACCGAGCGGCACTTTTCTTCCCGTTGCCGAATAAATTATTACCTTTTCCGCTCCCTGCGGGTAGCTTGTGGGCAGTTTCATAAGCTTTACGGTATCGTCGGTATCACGCTTATCGGCGGCAATGGTGTAAAGCTTTGTAATAGCCTTTTCCTTGTTGCTTTCAATGCAGATTATTACTTTTTCAACGCCCAGCTTTTCTTTAAGCAGGTAGACGCCCTCTATAACGTCGTTATAGTTTTCGATGCACTCGCGGTAGTCGCTTGTTATGTATGGCTCGCACTCCGCACCGTTTATTATAAGGGTATCGATTTTTACTCCGTCCTTAATGCTCAGCTTAACGCCGGTGGGGAAGCCCGCGCCTCCGAGTCCCACAAGTCCGCACGCGGCGGCAGCGGCGGCTACATCCTCGCGCGTTTTCACTTCAAAGGGCTGAAGCTCGGGGTCGGGAGTCTGCTCACCGTCCGATTCGATTGTTACATATGTAACGCTGCGCCCGTTTGCGTTTTCCGTCCCTATGGCGCTTACCGTTCCCGAAACGCTTGAATGCACCGGTGCGCTTACAAAGCCGCCAGCCTTGCCAATAAGCGTTCCCACGCACACCTTATCTCCTACAGCCACAACCGGCTCAGCCGGTGCGCCTATGTGCTGGAGCATGGGTATTTTAACAATCTTAGGCGGCGGCATTATAACGGTTTCGCTTTCCGCCGTGCCCTTCAGGTGCGGCAGCAGTGTCCCGCCGTGTATCCTGCCTACAGGGCGCAGTATTTTTTCCTTTTTTTCCATACTGATGCTCACTTTCAATACAGGTTTATTTTATACTATTTTACAGTATCGCATTACTTTTTTCAAGCTTTATTATTATCTTTGAGGATATTGCACAGACAAAAAAGGTCAAAAGAGGCATGGTATAATTCAAAAACTACGGCAGCTCCTGCCGTTGTAAAGAAATGATTAATAAAAAAGAAACCCGAAAGCCCTTGAAAATAAAGGGCTTTCGGGTAAGCGGCGACTACTCCCACTCGTTGCCGAAAGGCTAAACTTAACGCATTTTGTTTATAAAATGTATCGTGTGGTCTTCGCAGTATTTTGATAATCCATATTATCATACCTGTATGACGAGAATTTATCATTTTCTTATCAGGTGCGATAAAACCGATGGTTGCAAGAAAAGAATAATCGCAACCGGATTGGTTTTACATTTATATTATACTTGATTTCTTTTTGTTTTGCAAGATGTATTTTAATTTTACGCACATATTTTAAAAAATGTGCTTAAATTTTAATTGATTTTTTTAGTTGTCTCAGGTATAATAAAATCAGCACACAATTACGTGTTCGCTGTGCGTGAATTTTATTTAAGAAAGAGGGTGAATGAGTGAATCTTCAAGAGCGAGCAAAAGAAGTGGTTGTAGACAATAATGGCATTGCAAAATCTGCCGACTTTGTTGCTGCCGGAATCAGAGCTGTTGATGTCGTAAACCTGTGTAACGCAGGCTTTCTTAACCGTGTACGACACGGATACTATCAACTTGCCGAACAAAGTGTTTCTTCAGAAGAACAATTGCTTGCAACACTCATCCCAAAAGGAATAGTTTGTGTTGAATCTGCGTTGTTTCACTATGGTTACAGCGACTTTGCACCACGAAAATGGTCAATAGCTGTACCTCGTTCAATGTCAAGAACAAAGCTAAAAGTTGATTCGCTTGCTATTCAACCTTATTATATGCAGCCTGAGTTGTATGAACTTGGGAAAATCACCGACAACTTCAATGGAGTTGAGCTGCCTGTATATGACCGTGAGCGAACAATATGTGATTGTTTCAAATATCGTTCAAGATTAGATAACGAAATTTTCAACAAGGCCATTAACGCTTATGTAAAAGACGACAAAAAGAATCTGAATAATCTTTCTGCTTATTCCCAAAAATTGCGTGTGTATAAAAAAGTTACCGAGCTGATGGAGGTGTTGTTGAATGGCTGATATTGCAGCGTCTGTGCTTACACGATTAAAGAATAAGGCGCAGGCAAGTGGAAGAAGTTATCAACTTTGCTTACAACTCTTTTGTCAGGAAGAATTTTTGCGTAGACTCGAAAAATCAAAATACGCAGAAAATTTTGTTCTTAAAGGCGGATTATTTATCTATTCGCTTACCGAATTTGACAGCAGAGTTACAGTCGATGTTGATTTTTTGCTTCGACAAATGCCGAACACTCCAGAACAACTGCGAGTTGTGCTTGAAGAAATTATCGCAGCACCTACTGAAAATGGATTTGTTACATTTGAGATAACAGATGTTGCTCCCATTGCTGTTGCAAAGAAATATGCCGGTATCGGTGCATCGCTTGTTGCACACATCAAGAATACGAGAACGCCTTTCAGCATTGATTTCGGCGTGGGTGATATCATCGTGCCTAAACAGGAAAAGCGAAAAATTCCTACACAGCTTGACGATTTTGCTTCTCCGACGGTAAATACATATTCGTTGGAAACGACAATTGCCGAAAAGCTTGATGCAATTCTTGATTTAATGGAATTTTCAAGCCGAATGAAAGATTATTATGATATTTATTATCTTGCTAATAAGTTCGATTTTGACGGTGCAACGCTGACAAAAGCACTTAAAAAGACTTTTGAAAATCGTGGGCATGCCTTTACGATAGAACAATTTGAGCAGGTACTAACCTTTGGCAATGATGATGCTATGCAGAAAAAATGGAAAGCTTTCTGCAAGAAGATTGACACCAAAACGGATGATTTCAATGCGGTGCTGAGAACTATAAAAAAGTTTTTAACAGAACCGTACAAAGCTGCAGTTGCTGATATAAAATACACTAAAATTTGGTTAGCTAATAACAATAGCTGGATACAGGGAGGAAATGACAATGACTAAAACTCAATCTGTCGAACCTAATATTGCTGATTTAGCAAATGGATGGCTTAAATCTTATAAGCTTGATTATCCCGACATTTGATCATCTCATTTTGCCAAGCGATAATGTCTTTGGGCTGGATCGAGTTCATTTTCCGCTTGGCGAAGTAGGGAAGCAGTTTGGTGCGGATGATATGCTCCTTGGTGTGCCAAGTGTTCTCTTTCAGCCGGTTCTTCATATCGGCTGTGTAGGTGTCGATAAAGCTATCAAAGGTCATATCCAGATCGGCTTCCACTTTGTGGAGCTGTTCCCGCTCCCAAGCAAGAGCTTCTCGTTTGGTTGGAAAGCCTCGCTTCGTAGACTGATGGACTTTGCCCTGCCAATCCGTAAAACGGTAGTGGACCTTCCAAGTGTTGTTCTTGGTATCTTTGAAAACTGACATTTTTACCTCTCTTTCTGAACAGCACCGTAACAGGTGCGTTCCATAAAATATTGCTTGTTGACTCGTCCTGAAATCGTGAGAAAGCCTTTGTTTTTCAGTTCTTCATTCAGCTTCTGAACGATCTTATAGGCGTAGGATTTGGAAACGCCCAGTTCCTGTGCCACTTCCTCGACTCTCATAAAGCTTGTGTTTTCCATTCCATCACCCCTTTCGTTTGGTTATAGTTCTCTTATTTAGTGTCGGAGAACTTTCTGACCGCATTCCGATTTGCCCGAGCGGGTACGCCATTACCGTGACGCACGACGGATATTCTATTGTTCGCAAAAACTTAACGCTATTTGCTACTGTCAAGAGGCTTGCAGAAAAATATTTAACTTTTTTGCTATTGTTATCTTGATACAGATTAAATTTATATGCTATACTGATTTTCAGTATCAAAATGAGGAGCGTAATCGCTATGGCAATCGGTGAGAGAATTCGGTTTTTCCGTAATCTGCGGGGAATGACGCAAAAATACTTGGGGCAGGTGGTCGGTTTCCCAAAAAAGACCGCCGACATCCGTATGGCGCAGTATGAATCCGGCAGCAGAACACCCAAGGCGGAGCTGACAGAGAACCTTGCCGGTGCGCTGGGTGTCACACCGCTGGCGCTGTCCGTGCCGGACATTGACAGCTATCTTGGATTGATGCACACGCTGTTCACCTTGGAGGATCGCTACGGTCTGACGGTGGAAACCGGCGAGAACGGCGTTTCGCTGCGTGTTGATCCCCTGAAGGGGAAGGACGCCGCTGAGCTTTCCGAAATGCTCACAGCGTGGGCACAGCAGGCAGAAAAGCTCCGCAATGGCGAAGTCAACCGGGAGAACTACGACAAGTGGCGTTATAACTACCCGAAATACGATGAGACCTCCGGCTATGTGAAAGTCCCATCCCAGCAGCTCAGCGATGCGATGGTGGAAGCGTTCAAAGACAGGCTGAAAGATAGGTGATAATATATGTCGTTTAGTAAAACAATTCAAATGTTCATATTTGACGGAAATCCAAACGGACGTATTATGTGCGAACTTTCAAACTGGAACGGTCGTGTATATAAGATTTCAAGAAACGAGTTGCCTGAATTTTCACAAAGAGATGATTCAGAAAATACAGGAGTATACTTCCTCTTTGGGAAAAATGAGGAGAATAATGATACTGTTTACATTGGTGAAGCTGAAAGAATGTTCTCAAGGCTTAAACAGCATTTAAAGGACTCAAAGTATTGGAACGATTGCATCGCAGTTATCAGCAAAGATAATTTACTTAACAAGGCACATGCTAAATATCTTGAAAATAAGTTCTATTTGTTGGCCCAAAATGCTGGTAGATCTATTGTCATAAATAGTACAGTTCCAACCTGTTCTTCCATATCCGAGTAGAGAAGAATATCACCATTGATGCACTGGTCAACAACGCCGGGTTCGGTGACTTCGGCAACTTCTGGGAGGTGGACGCCCAGCGGCAGACCGATCTCCTGCAAGTCAACATCATGACGCTGGTGCAGCTTACGCGGTATTTTCTGCCCGGTATGGTGGAGCGCAGACATGGCAGTGTGCTGAATCTATCTTCGGTCGCAGCATTCAGTGCCGGGCCGAGGATGTGCCTATACTATGCCTCTAAGGAATTTGTACGCAGCTTCAGCGAAGCCGTTGCCGAGGAGGTGCGCAGTACGGGCGTTACAGTGACTGCGCTTTGCCCCGGCCCAACTGCCACGGGATTTGAACAGGCCGCACAGATGAAAAACTCCCATATGTTCTCCATGTTTAAGCCTGCCAGCGCAGCGGCTGTTGCAGAGGCAGGTTTCCGTGCTGCACAGAAGGGAAAAACTCTTCGCTATTGTGGCTGGCCAACTCACACGGTGAGCATCGCTGCACGGCTGCTGCCAAGAAGTGTGTGCAGAAGATTTATGATGAAGGTCAATGGATAATGAGTGCAATCGCTGTTTGCTCTAATCAGTAGCTTAATCATCTATCAACCACCAGGGAGCAATCCCCGGTGGTATTTTTATGCTCGTAGAAGGAAACAGCCGGAATATTCCGGCTGTTGTTATATAGCAATATCACATATTCTGCTGTTTCGGTAGCACAACAGTAAAGGTCGTTGTTCCGCTTTCGCTTTTTGCCGATACCGCACCGCCGTGCAACTCACATACTTTTTTCACGACGGCAAGACCAATGCCGTTTCCTTCCGACGAATGTGACTCATCCGCCTGATAGAACTTATTGAAGATATGGGCAATACGGTCCTTTGGGATGTCTTTGCCGTGGTTGGAAACAGAGATTGAAAGGCATTCGCTCCCGTCGGAAATATCGACAGATACCGTGCCGTTCGGATCCGAAAACTTGATTGCATTATCCAGCAGATTGATCCATACCTGCTTCAGCAGTTCTTCATTTGCACATATCATATGCTCACCGAACTGCATATCCATATACAGGTTCTTGGGCGTCCATTTTTCTGCAAGCAGCAGGACGGCTCCACGAATCTGTTCAGAAAGGTTAAATCTTGTAGCCTCTGTCAGGATCGTCTGGTTTTCCACCCGAGTCAAATTCAATACATTGTTTGCCATGGCAGAAAGCCGAAGCGATTCCTCTTCAATGACTTCAAGGTATTCTTCTTTTTGTTCGTCCGTAAGGTTTCCGCGACGCAAAAGCTTTGCAAAGCCTGCGATAGAAACGATCGGTGTCTTAAATTCATGAGAGAAGTTGTTGATAAAATCACTGCGCAGCATTTCTGTGTAATCCAGTTCTTCTGCCGCCCGATTGAAACTTTTTTCTACCTGCTTGAAGGTGGGATGGTCGGCAATAGGCTTGCCGAAATGCAGTCTCGTCTTGAAGTCGCCGCTTGCCAGCCGGTCAAGCTGATCGATAATACGCTTGATTGGTTTTAGAATGATTTTTCCTGTCAAAGAGGCGAGAAGAAATCCAATAACCAGACTGGTGTAAAAGAAGAACCTCAAAAGCTCCGGTAATCCTACCTGTCCTCCGGTCGTTTCAATGACTCTGAGTCGGGCCAGTCCATAGATAGCTACGATCGTCAGCAGCATAGCGATCGTGTTGGTAAGAAAAACAATGCCGGAGATCAGCAGTGCCAAAGCGATCCGCCCTGTTCGCTTCCTTTTATTCATACCTTCTTCACCGCCTTATAACCAAGCCCACGAACAGCAACGATCTCAAATTCATTCCATCCTTCAAAGCGTTTGCGTAAGCGCCCGACATGAACGGTGACGGTTTCCCAACCGGTTTCGCTATCCGTCCCCCATATCTCATCCATCAGCTGAATACGGGTGAAAATTTGGCCGGGATAAGAAAGCAGCTTATACAGGAGCATAAATTCCTTCTGCGGTAGCTCCTGCGTTTCACCATTTTTTGTGACCGTAAAGGCATTGTAGTCCAAAACAACATCACCAATCGTGATTTTCTGTTCGCTGACGATCTGCGCACGCCGAAGCAATGCTTTGATACGCAAAAGCAGCTTTTCCTCGTCGATCGGTTTTGTGATATAATCGTCGGTTCCCACAAGGAATCCCTTTTTCTCATCTGCCGGTAAATGCTTTGCCGTTACCATCAATATAGGCAGCGCATTATCTGTTTCCCGAACAAACCGTGTAAATTCATATCCGTCCATTTTCGGCATCATAATGTCCAGTACAACCAGATCAATATGCTCTTTGTCCAGAGCCTCCAGCGCTTCTTCTCCGTTGGTTGCCGTTGTTACGGTGTAATGGGCATTTTCCAACACGGCACGGAGCAGCATCCTGGTATGCTTATCGTCATCTACAACGAGAATGTGAAACATAAATATCCTCCTCGGCTAAATTATCTCCCATAGAATAATGCTGCAAAATCAACTGAAAATAAACTTATTCCTTTTTCGCAGGTTTGTTGATGCTGTATCTAAGATCGACAGGCCTTTTCAAATCCTTCGGAATCATATAAGAATGTCCGAAACGCAGCACCCCGTCTATCCGGTTTTCCTTACAGAGCTTTTGCACCCAGCGCTGCGAAACCTGCCACTGCTCGGCAGCTTCCTTTACAGAGATATAATCCATACATTTCCTCCGCTTGTATTCGTTTCTGCGAACTATATATATATTTTACAGTATCACGCCCGACGTGTCAATGCCGGCTGAAATGTTCCTCGCATAATGAAAAAAGCGGCTGCCGACGCTTTTTGTGCATCGGCAGCCGCCCATTGGTTCTGTATTTTTTACTCGATGAGTCCGCTTTCTCTCAGCAGGATCTCGATATCTGTGCCCTTAACCTTTTTCAGGACGATCTTAAGCATTTCCTTCTCCTTGAAGGACAGCGGTGCCTCACTGATCGGCTTCTTGTCGATGGCGTAGTAGCAGGCACGCAGGATCTCACGCACATCGTACTTGCTGCCCCAGACCTCCGGCACGCCGCGGTCGATGTCAAGCAGCGTGTAGACCGACTCCATACCGGTACGCATGGAATACTCGGTGGTGAAGATGGTGTCACGGGGCGTTTCGGCAAATTGACCGATGAAGGCGAAGTTCACAGCGCCATCGGGCACGACCTTCGGACGGTCAGACTCCTTACGAGGCTGGAAGAAGGAATTGATATACGGCATAAAGCAGGTGGTGGTGTTGCAGGCATCGTGTGCCAGCGCATCGATCTTTTCGGTCGGCATGCCGATGTGGTACAGCCACTCACGGCAGACCTCCTCGCCAGTGCAGTCCCGCATGGCCTTCTTTACATAGTTGCCTTCCTTATTGGTGTTCAGAGAATACAACCACACAAGCACCATGTTCTTATCTTGGGACTTGAACTGCGGCTGGCGGTTAATGGTCCAGGAGAGATACCAGTTGTCGGTGCTGTCCTTGACGGTGACAATGCCGCCGGTGGTTACCTTGCCGGAGCGCGGGTCACGCTTGCAAACATTCATAATGTGCTGAATGATCTCTTCATTGGAAGTGGCGACGGTAGCGCTCATCCAGTTGGTGGCATCCACATCGGAGCAGAATTTGTCCGGGTTGCCGTACTCGCCGTGCTCGGCCTGAGCAGCGATAGCTTTCCACATATCCCAGGAATCGCCCTTGCCGTTTTCAATGCCGGACAGATCGGGTGCATGAGTCTGGTCGCCATAGCAGGAGGTATCGGTGCAGCAGCCGTTGGTGATGAACACCAGATCGTCCTCGATGAGGTCGATAGAGATTTTTCCCTTTCCGTGTTTCATAGTACCATTATCGTATATTCAAATTCTAAACTGAAACGAAACTTTTGAAAATCCGGGCAGTTTCGTTTCAGTTTAGAATTGCTTGCTACACTCTCCGCAGAAAATGTCGAAATAACGGTTTTTAAGGGAGTGACAGACTTGAACTATGAAATAGCCTATTACAGTTTATCAGGCAATACAGAAAAGCTGGCATACGGCATTGCAAAGCGTCTTCCGGAAAATCAAGCTTTTTTGACGAACCTGCAAGAGGAAGAAGTTACCCTTGCGGCCGATGTGTATTTAGTAGGATTCGGCATAAACAACGGTACAGTCCCGCTAAAAGTCATGGACGCATTGGACCGGCTGGCCGGAAAGAAGATATTCCTGTTTGTGACCTGCGGCATAGAGCCAAGTGAGGAATACAAGCGGCTTATCGAGCGCAAGATCGAACCTTTTCTGCCGGACGAATGCGACTATTGCGGCATTTTGCTGTGTCGAGGTCAGATAGCGGAGGAGGTGCTGAGCAAAATCCAAAGACAGTTCGCACAGCAACCGGACGATCCTGCCATCAAAAAAATGATCTCCGAGGCAAAATTGTCCGAGGGGCATCCCGATGAAACGGATGCGGAAAACGCAGTGAGGTTTATCCGGGAAAAGCTTGATTCTTTCTAACCGGCAAGCAGCATTTCAAAGATTCATTACATAAAAAGGAGTTTTTACCATGAGAAAAGTTAAGATCATCACCGATTCCTGCGCAGACCTGAGCGCAGAGCAACTCGAAAAATACGACATCGACTACGCCAGAATGTCCACGATCGAGGATGGCAAAGAGTCTCCGGCGCTTCTCACATGGACACCCGCAGAAGCACACAGACTTTACGAGACGATCCGTGGCGGAAAGCGTATCACGACAGCGCAGGTTTCCGTTGAAGAATTCAAAAGCTGTTTGAAAAATATCTGGGGCTTTATCAGTTAGGGGCTGTCTATACAGGCCTTTTTGCTGTTCTTGGACATGCCTATCCGATCTGGTACGGCTTCAAAGGCGGCAAAGGATTTCTCGTCAGTCTTTCAACGATTTGGGTAACAGACTGGCGGGTCGGTCTGATCGTGACCGGAATGATGGTTGTACTGCTGCTTACCACAAAATATATGTCGCTTGCTACTGTTGCTGCGACGCTCTGCAGCCCATTGCTTCTGCTGCTGTTCAAAGCACCTGTATCCGTAATTTTGATAGACGCTGCAATCGTTATTTTTGTGGCGCTGCGGCATAAGGAAAACTTCAGGCGCTTGAAAGCCGGAACAGAATCAAAGTTTACATTAAGCACGCACTGATAAATTTACAGAACAGGGACGATGCTTCGAGGAGGTAATGAACTTATGTCTGAAAAATATATTCTTTATAATCCCTGTGCAGGCGGTCCGGAGACCGAGAAAGCCGTAAAAGCCTTGCAGGATGCCAATGAAGGGGCTGTGGCGATCAATATTTGCCGCATCATCAGTTATAAGACTTTTTTTAACGGATTAGACCCGAATGACACTGTGATCTTATGCGGCGGAGACGGCACCCTGAATCGTTTTGTCAACGATGTTAACGGAATGAACATTCCCAATAAGCTCTACTACTACCCCACGGGAACCGGCAACGATTTTGCGAGGGATGTCGGGCAAAAACCGTTTTCGGATCCAACGGTTTGCCTCAACCCATATTTTGAACGGCTACCTCGTGTAAGCGTTAAAGGAAAGTCTGAATTGTTCCTGAACAATGTCGGTTTCGGCATTGACGGTTATTGCTGTGAGGTTGGAGAAAAGCTCCGAGAGGAAAACAAGAAGAGGAAAAAGCCCAAGCCGGTAAATTATACGAAGATCGCCATCACCGGGTTGCTGTTTCACTATAAGCCCAAGAATGTGACCGTCGTTGTTGACGGCAAACGCTATCAATATAAAAAAGTGTGGCTTGCCTCTGTCATGAACGGCAGGTTCTATGGCGGGGGGATGATGCCGACGCCGGAGCAGTACAGATTACGTGAAGACGGAAAGGTATCCATTCTGATATTCCACGATGTCGGCAAACTGCGTGGACTAATGATCTTTCCGTCGATTTTCAGCGGCAAGCATCTGAAGTATACGAATCAGATGACGATTCTGGAAGGAAAGACCATTCAAGTGAAATATAATGAGCCGGCACCGCTTCAGATCGACGGCGAAGTTGTACCGGAAGTCATGGAATATACGGTTCGGTCATGCGTTTCACCGGCAGAGAAAGCAAAACAGGACAGTGAAATGGCAGCTGTATAAATGCGAAGATAAACGATATTATAATGGCGACAGGCCGATGGGAGATATTACATATGCATAGGATATTCAGAAAAGATCAGGTATTGACGATACCGAATTTATTAAGTGTGATACGCTTGGCGCTGATTCCGCTGATCGTGTGGCTATATATAGGAAAGCAGGAATATTCTGCTGCAGTGGCTGTGATTTTAATCTCCGGTGCAACGGATATTATTGACGGATTCATCGCCCGCAAATTCAATATGGTGTCAGACCTCGGAAAGATTTTGGATCCCGTGGCAGACAAGCTGACGCAGGCTACGGTGATCCTCTGCTTGACGGTGAAATATCGCTGGATGCGCGGATTGATTGTTCTCTTTGTGGTCAAGGAGATCATTATGGCCGTGCTCGGGTATATGGCAATTCAAAAGAAAGATGTTGTTAACAGCGCAAAATGGTATGGCAAGCTCAACACCGTGGTTCTGTATCTGGTTATGACGTGCCTTATCTTGTTCCCGAGTATATCGGAAACGGTGGCAAATGTTCTGATCGGAATTTGCATTTGCGTTATGCTTATGTCCCTTACGCTGTACATACGGTTTTACCTGAATCTGTTCCGCACGAACTGAATCAGCAAACCACAGATCCAAGGAGGGATAAAATGGTTGTTGTTTACATACTGCTTGGCATTCTCGCCGTCCTGCTGCTCTATATTTGCTTCCTTGCAATTTGCAGCCTATGCGTCGATCCGAAAAAAGAATATGAGAAAAACAGCCGTTTTTACCGCACACTGCTTACAGCGCTTCTGCCGCTGCTTTGAAGGTGCTGCGAATCAGAGTATATACAAGCGGACTGGAGAAGATACCTAAGAATCAAAAGCTGATGTTTGTCGGAAACCATCGCTCCAATTTTGACCCGATCATTGAGTGGCTTGTGCTGAAACCGTGGGATATTGCGTTTATCTCAAAAGGCGAGAATTTTAAGATTCCGTTTTTCGGACGAATTATTCGGAAATGCTGCTTTATGCCGATCGACCGGGAGAACCCGCGAAAGGCATTGAGGACGATCAATAAAGCTTCTGATCTGCTTCAGAGCGGCGAGGTCTCTATCGGTGTATATCCGGAGGGCACCCGAAGCAAAACCGGAGAATTGCTCCCGTTTCACGACGGTGTTTTCCACATTGCCAAAAAGGCCGGCACACCGATTGTCGTTATGTCCATCAGGGGAACGGAACAGATCCATAAGAATGTCCTACGCCGGCATTCCGATGTATATTTGGACATCGTGCAGGTGATTCCTGCAAGCGATGTGGAAAACGGAACCACACATACGATCGGCGCAGAAATACGGAATATGTTGCTCGATAGTATAAAAGATAAATAATACAGTAGTTTTATTACGAGGGGTCACAACCATACTCAAGCGAACGATAACCGGTGCGTTTATAACAGCCGCCGTTTACTTAATCCTATTCTATTCTTACATACCGGCGGTCATTTTGGTGGCTACCGCCATCCTTTGCGCCTTTTCGGTGTATGAAATATACCGCGCAACCGGCACAATCGAAAATGAAGTGATGTTTACTGTTTCTATGCTCATTGCCGTTTTGGCTGCTTTCGTACACATTCCCCGTTCCGAGATCGTACTGACGGTGGCATTTATTTTTGCAACTGTAGCATCCATTTGGCTGATGATACGGCAAAAACATTGCAGCTTGGACTCTCCCGTCAAGGCATTTTTCATTGTGCTCCTGATCATTGTGCTCTTTAAAGCCATTCCGGAGCTGAGAAGCCTGAATAGCGGACTGTATTATCTGATTTTTGCTGTCACATTGTGCTTTGTCACGGATGTCGCCGCCTATCTGATCGGGCGAGGTTTGGGACGGCATAAGCTAATGCCGAAGGTAAGCCCAAATAAGACCATAGAAGGCTCCCTTGGCGGCCTATTGTTCGGGGTGCTATTGGCACTGCTTGGCGGGATCGTTGTTGAGAAATTTGTAAAGATTGAAGTAAATTACGGAACGCTGGCACTTTGGGCGCTTATGACCTCCGTTGTCGGCCAGTTCGGTGATCTGTCTATGTCAGTGATCAAACGTATTTGCGGCATCAAAGACTATGGCAATCTGCTGCCGGGACACGGCGGTATACTGGACAGGTTTGACAGTCATTTATTTGCCGTTCCGTTTACTTATCTTTTCTGCACATACGCAGGCGGCTTCTTTTTATAAGCGCAGGAGGAATCATCTATGAAAAAATACCGTGCCGGGATCGACATCGGCTCCACGACCGTAAAGCTTGTGGTACTTGATGACGCCGATGAGATCCTTTACGGAGAATACAGACGGCATCAGGCCCACACGCAGGAAACCCTATCCACTTTGTTGGAAGAAGCCAAGAAATCTGTTGGGGAATGTGAACTGCAGGTTTGCATTACCGGCTCCGGTGCGATCAATCTGGGGAAAGCGTTGGATATTTCCTTTGTCCAGGAGGTCGTTGCCGTCGCTACAGCCCTGAAAAAATGTGCGCCGCAGACGGATGTGGCGATTGAACTTGGCGGCGAGGATGCTAAGATCATATACTTTACCGGCGGATTAGAGGAGCGAATGAACGGTGTCTGCGCCGGCGGAACCGGCTCTTTCATCGATCAAATGGCATCGCTGCTGCAAACGGATGCCGCCGGACTGAATAGAGAGGCTGAGCAGTACAAGCAGATCTACCCGATCGCAGCACGCTGCGGCGTATTTGCGAAAACAGATATTCAGCCCTTGATCAATGAAGGGGCAACCAAAGCGGACCTTGCAGCATCTATTTTTCAGGCAGTCGTGAACCAGACGATCTCCGGTCTTGCCTGCGGAAAGCCGATCCGGGGATGCGTGGCATTTCTCGGAGGTCCGCTGCATTTTCTGCCGGAACTGAAAAAGGCATTTGTACGGACTCTTGGTTTGACAGCGGAAACGACTGTTGATCCGGATCACTCCCACCTGTTTGCCGCCATGGGCGCTGCAATGGAAAGCACGGAAAAAGACACTGTCCCAATCGACACCCTGATCGAGCGTCTGAAAAACGGCGTCTCGATCTCTTTTGAAATGCCCCGGCTTCCGGCTCTATTTGAAAGTCACGCAGAATATGAGCAGTTCTGCTGCAGACACGCTCGGGCTTCCGTTGCCCGTGGTGAGCTTTCCGCCTATCGAGGGAACTGCTATCTGGGAATCGACGCTGGTTCTACGACAACCAAGATGGCGCTGATCGGGGAAAACGGTGAACTGCTGTATTCTTACTACACGAACAACAACGGCAACCCAATCGAGGCGGCAAAAAAGGGTATCCACGAACTGCAAACGCTAATGCCGGGGAATGCAAAAATCGTCCGGGCGTGCTCTACCGGCTACGGAGAGGCACTGCTGCAGGCTGCCTTTTCTCTGGATGACGGAGAAGTGGAAACGATTGCTCACTGTACGGCCGCTTCTTTCTTCGATCCAAAAGTGGACTGTGTGCTGGACATTGGCGGTCAGGATATGAAATGTATCCGTCTGAAAAACGGTGCTGTGGACAGTATCATGCTTAACGAAGCCTGCTCCTCTGGCTGCGGTTCCTTTATTGAAAACTTTGCAAACTCTTTAGGATATACTGCAGAAGAGTTCGCACAAACCGCACTATTTGCCGAACACCCGGTTGACCTCGGTACCCGGTGCACGGTTTTCATGAATTCCAATGTCAAGCAGGCACAAAAAGAAGGTGCCTCGGTTTCGGATATTTCCGCCGGCCTTGCCTATTCCGTGATCAAAAACGCTTTGTATAAGGTCATCAAGCTGTCCTCGGCGGAGGAGCTTGGCAGCCATATCGTCGTGCAGGGCGGTACTTTTCATAACAAGGCTGTCTTGCGGGCGTTTGAAGAAATTGCCGGTGCAGAAGTGATTTGCCCGGATATTTCCGGCGTGATGGGTGCTTTCGGTGCCGCATTGATCGCCAGACGCAATTACACCGGAGCACCGACACCGACTAAGATGCTTTCACTGGAGCAGATCGAGGCGCTGACCTATTCCTCTTTCACAAGACGCTGCGGCGGCTGTGCCAACCATTGTATGCTGACGGTAAATGTTTTTGACGGAGAGCGCCGCCACATCACAGGAAATCGCTGTGAAAAGATGGTCGGCAATGCCGAGCGGAAAAAAGCTGCACCCAATATGGTTGAATTCAAGCGCCGATGCATATTTGGCTATGAGCCGCTTGCAGAGTCAGCTGCCGCACGGGGGACGATCGGTATTCCCCGGGTGCTGAACCTATATGAAAACTACCCGTTTTGGGCAACCTTTTTCAAACAGCTGCATTTCCGGGTCATCTTATCCCCCTTTTCAAGCCGAAAGATCTACGAGCTTGGGATGGAGTCAATCCCATCCGAATCGGAATGTTACCCCGCAAAGCTGGCGCACGGCCATGTACAGTGGCTCATCAACCAAGGCATCAAAACGATCTTTCACCCCTGCGTATTCTACGAACACCAGGAAACGCTGGGAGCACAGAACCATTTTAATTGCCCCATTGTTGTTTCATATCCTGAAAACATCAAAAACAATGTGGAAGCCGTTACCAATGGAGCCGTGCGCTACATACGCCCATTTATGGCGTTTACCGATGAAAAGACGGTTGCTGACCGCATGGTAAAGCTCTGCCGTGAGGAATGGAATATTCCCGCACCGGAGGTGCATGCGGCAGTAAAAGCGGCATGGGCAGAACAGCAGCGGGTCAAGGCAGATATTCGTACGGAAGGCAAGCGCCTGCTCAATCAGATGAAGCATAACGGCGAGTGCGGAATCGTGCTGGCGGGGCGGCCGTATCATATCGACCCCGAAATCAACCACGGGATCCCGGAACTGATTGCCTCCTACGGTCTGACGGTTTTTACTGAGGATAGTCTTCCCATCGATTTTGAGCCGTCCCGGCCCTTGCGTGTTGTGGATCAGTGGGTATATCATTCCCGGCTGTACAATGCAGCGGAATTTGTCTGCCAACATGATAAATTGGAGATGATTCAGCTCAATTCTTTCGGATGCGGACTTGATGCCGTAACGACAGATCAGGTAAGCGAGATTCTGGAGGCTTCCGGCAAGCTGTATACGCTTTTGAAGATCGACGAGGTCGCCAATCTCGGCGCTGTCCGTATCCGAATCCGCAGCTTGCTCTCTGCTACCGACCGTTTGGCAATCGTTATGACACAGACCGGCGGATGCTGTCGTGCCAGCAACTATGTATCCTTCATTCGCCGCGCCTTGGATAAGGCCGGATACTCCCATATTCCGGTCATTTCCCTGAACGCCAACGGGATGGAGAAAAATGAGGGTTTCAGCCTGTCCGCCGGTTTAGTCACGGATGCCGCAAAAACGATCGTCTACGGAGATCTTTTTATGCGCTGCCTGTACCGTGTGCGACCGTATGAGGTCATACCCGGTTCTGCCGATGCGCTCCATAAAAAGTGGCAGGATATTTGCATCGACTCACTCATAAATTCAAAAACGCAGTACACCTATAAGGAAGTATGCCGTGGAATCGTCAATGCGTTTGACAGCTTCCCCATCGATGAAACGATCCGTAAGCCGAGGGTCGGCATTGTCGGTGAGATCCTTGTGAAGTATATGCCGCTGGCAAACAACCACTTGGTGGAACTGCTGGAACGGGAAGGTGCCGAGGTTGTTGTTCCGGATCTGCTGGACTTCTTCAATTACTGTGTTTTCGGCTCCCAATCCAAGGCGGAATACCTCGGCACCAAAAAATCTTCGGTCATCGTATCCAAGGCGGCAATAAGGCTGATTGCCGCTCTGCGCAAATCGGCAACTGATGCGCTGAACGAAAGCAAACGGTTTGAGGCCCCGTTGTCTGTTTACCGGATTGCTGAAATGACAAAACCCTTTTTGTCTTTGGGCAATCTATACGGTGAGGGGTGGTTCTTAGCCGGAGAAATGATCGAACTGATCACACATGGCACGCCGAATGTAGTTTGTATTCAGCCGTTTGCGTGTCTTCCAAACCATGTTGTAGGCAAGGGCGTGATCAAAGCGCTGAAAAAAGCATACCCGCAAAGCAATATTGCTGCGGTGGATTATGACCCCGGTGCCAGCGAGGTCAATCAGCTGAACCGCATCAAGCTTATGCTGTCCACAGCAAAGAAAAACATAGGTCTCGATGGCTGACGAAATGAAGCAAAACGGAGTTTTTTCTCCGGTTTGTTTCGTTTCAGTTTAGAAATGGACAGTATACTCACCACAATGAACGAAAAGGAGTCGGGTAAGTATGAAAGAAGTTAAGTCACCGAGAAAACCCCTGATCTATTATTACGGCATTGTTTTGTTGGTCATTCTGGTTTTCAACATGGTCATCTCTCCGTTGCTTGCAAATGCCAGAGTGAAAGAGGTTGATTACGGTACCTTTATGAAGATGATCGAGGATAAAGATATCGGCAGCGTAGAGGTTGCCGATTCCGAGATCGTATTCACAGACAAGGACAATACCCAGATCTACAAGACCGGCGAAATGAACGACCCCACCCTGACCGAGCGGCTGTATGCATCGGGAGCTAAATTCACACGGAATATTGAAAAAGGCATGTCTCCGCTGCTCAGCTTTTTCCTGACATTTATTCTGCCGATCCTGATCTTTGCTGCCCTCGGACAGTATATGGCGAAGAAAATGATGTCCCAGGCAGGCGGCCCAAATGCGATGGCGTTCGGTATGGGAAAAAGCAATGCCAAGGTCTACGTTCCGTCCACGGACGGCATCCGTTTTGCCGATGTCGCTGGTGAGGATGAAGCAAAGGAAAATCTTGCCGAAATCGTCGATTACCTACATAATCCCAAGAAGTATTCCGATGTCGGCGCATCTATGCCCAAGGGCGTATTGCTTGTAGGCCCTCCGGGTACCGGCAAAACGATGCTGGCTAAGGCTGTTGCAGGCGAAGCCGGTGTTCCGTTTTTCTCCATGTCCGGCTCGGAATTTGTGGAGATGTTCGTCGGTATGGGTGCATCAAAAGTGCGTGACCTGTTCAAGCAGGCCAAGGAAAAAGCGCCCTGTATCGTCTTTATCGATGAGATCGATGCCATCGGTAAAAAGCGCGATGGTCAGATAGGCGGCAACGATGAGCGTGAACAGACGCTTAACCAGCTTCTGACCGAGATGGACGGCTTTGAAGGCAACAACGGCGTCATCATTCTGGCGGCGACCAACCGCCCGGAGTCCCTTGACCCGGCGCTGACCCGCCCCGGCCGCTTTGACCGCCGTGTTCCCGTGGAGCTGCCTGACCTCGCAGGTCGTGAAGCCATCCTCAAGGTCCATGCGAAGAAGATCAAAACGGCGGACAATGTGGACTTCCATACCATCGCCCGTATGGCCTCCGGAACCTCCGGCGCAGAGCTTGCGAACATCATCAACGAAGCTGCCCTCCGTGCGGTGCGCAGTGGGCGCACAGTCGTAGAGCAGGCAGACCTGGAGGAAAGCATTGAGGTCGTCATCGCCGGCTATCAGAAGAAAAACGCCATCATGACCGATGATGAAAAGAAGGTCGTCGCCTACCATGAGATTGGCCATGCGCTGGTCGCTGCTTTGCAGACGGCTTCCGCACCGGTGCAGAAGATCACGATCATCCCCAGAACCTCCGGCGCACTGGGCTACACCATGCAGGTCGAGCAGAACGATAAGGTTCTGATGGCCAAGGAAGAACTGGAAAACAAAATTGCCACGCTGACCGGTGGCCGTGCGGCGGAGGAGATCGTATTCGGGCAGATTACAACCGGTGCCTCTAATGACATCGAGCAAGCAACCAAACTTGCCCGTGCGATGATTACCCGCTACGGTATGACCGATGAATTCGATATGGTTGCGATGGAGACGGTCAGCAACCAGTACCTCGGCGGCGATACCTCGCTTGCCTGCTCGGCGGATACACAAAAAGAAATCGATCAGAAGGTCGTGGAGACTGTCAAAAAGCAGCATGAAAAGGCTCGCCGTCTGCTGGCAGACAATCGCAAGAAGTTGGATGAACTTGCAAGCTATCTTTACGAGAAAGAGACCATTACGGGCAGCGAATTCATGACGATTTTGAACAGAAAGGATGGGAATGCGGTATGAAAAGAAAAAACGGCTTTGGATGGAGCGAATTGATCGTCGGCGTGCTCCTGATCCTGCTTGGCATCTTTGCCTTTATCCGCCCGGAAAGCATGCTGACGGGAGCGGTCGTTATTTACGGCGTGATCGCCATTGTGATGGGCATTGAAGATCTCGTGGTATATGCCCGGCTTTCCCGCTTTATCGGCTTCGGTCTGATGCTGTCGTTGATCTCTGGGATTTTAAGCGTTATGTGCGGCGTGATGCTGATCGCCAATCCCAATGTCGGGAAATGGGCACTGACGATTCTTCTCCCGATTTGGTTTATCGCCCACTGCATATCCGAGCTGACAAGGACAAACCTGATTCGTTTGATTGGAAATCCGTTTTATTACTATTTCTCACTGATTCTGAACATTCTCGGGCTTGTGCTCGGATTTGTGATGATCTTTAGTCCGGAGCTTTCCTTTGTAACGCTCAGAGCGATCTGCTATATGGTGGCAATCTATCTGATCCTGTTCGGCATCGAAAGCATTATTGCGGCTTTTGCCCGCAGAAACTCCGACTGGTAATACAGGAGATGCAGTATGGAAGAAATGAAAAAGGAGCAGATCCCTCAGATCGGCAGCCGTTTGCGGCAGCATATTCTGAAGATCCCGGAGGCGGTTTTCCAAGCCAGCGGAATTATCATCAACGGACGCAGGATCAAAAGCTTTGTCTTTACCACCGATCTTGCAATTATTCGGAATTGTGACGCCGATGCCGTGTTTGCGGTCTATCCCTTTACTCCGCAGCAAGCGATCAGCGATGCAATCATTCGCTCCTCTTATATCCCGGTGTTCTGCGGCGTTGGTGGCGGGACGACCAAGGGAATAAGGACGGTATCCTTGGCGAAGGACGTGGAGTCGCAAGGTGCTATGGGAGTTGTGCTGAATGCACCGATTTCCGATCTGAATCTTCTGGCTGTAAGCAACGCCGTAGATATTCCGGTGATTATCACGGTGACGCATGAGGGCACGGACATTGCCAGCCGTTTGCAGCATGGCGCTGCGATCTTAAATATCGCCTGCGGAAAAGAGACTCCGAATGTTGTACGAAAAATCCGCTCGGAGTTTCCGAATGTTCCGCTGGTTGCATCCGGTGGGAAAACCAACGAAAGCATCTATGAGACAATCGTGGCCGGGGCCAACGCTATTACCTATACGCCGCCCTCGACGCAGGAATTGTTTAAGGAACTGATGGCAAAGTATCGAACTTAACGGTATTATAAACAACAAAGATTATGGGAGCAAACCAATATGTTTGAGCTATTAAAGAAAATGAAACGCAAGGAGTGGCTGACTGCCGGGCTTTGCGCCATTCTGGTATTGGGTCAGATCTATTTTGATCTGCGCCTGCCGGACTATATGAGCGACCTGACAGTACTTATCAAGACCCCTGGCAGCGCAATGAGTGACATCTGGCAAACAGGGCTTGAAATGCTCGGCTGCACGCTCGCAAGCGCTCTGCTTGCGGTAATTTGCGGATACTTGGCAGCGCAGACTGCCGCAGGCTTCAGCTATACAATCCGTGAAAAGGTGTTTAATCAGGTGGCGGATTTCGGTCAGTATGAAATGCAGCAGTTTTCTGTTCCGAGCCTGATCAACCGCACGACGAATGACATCACGCAGATCCAGATGCTTGTGGCAATGGGCCTGCAAATTATGATCAAATCTCCGATCATGGCGATTTGGGCGGTCATAAAGATCATCAACAAAAGCTGGACGCTGTCTGTTATCACCGCCGGCTTTGTCGTGGCGCTGCTTGCCATGATGGCAATCGTCATTGCGGTGATCGTGCCGCGTGTCCGCCGTGTGCAGAAATTGACGGATAACATCAACCGTGTATCCCGTGAAAATCTGACGGGCATCAATGTGGTGCACGCTTATAATGCCGAGAAATATCAAGCGGAAAAATTTGAGCAGGCCAACGACGAACTGATGAGAACGCAGCTGTTCAATCAGCACGGATTTGCGATGCTTATGCCGGCTGTCTCGTTCGCTATGAATACTTTGGCATTGACCGTCTATTGGGTAGGCGCATCTATCGTGGAAAAGGTCGCACTTACAGATGTCGCAGCGAGGATCGCAACATTCGGTGACATTATGGTATTCGGCACCTATGCAACCTATGTCATCATGTCCATTATGATGATGGTCATGATTGTAATGTTCTTCCCTTCGGCCCAGGTTTCTGCCGGGCGTATCAATGAGGTGCTGAATGCAAAAATCACCTTACGGGAAGGAAAATCGGACAACGCTCCCGAAGTGGGCACAGTCGAGTTCAAGGATGTTTCCTTCCACTATCCCACCTCGGATAAGGATGTATTGGAAAACATCAGCTTTAAGGTGAATAAAGGTGAAACCATTGCATTTATCGGTGCGACCGGCAGCGGTAAAACAACGCTCATCAGCCTGGCAGCTCGCTTTTACGACACGACCTCCGGCACGGTCCTGATCGACGGAAAGGATATAAAAGAATACACCTTCGACGCCCTTTACGACCGTATCGGATATGTAACGCAGAAAGCGGTTCTGTTTGCCGGTGACATCCGGGATAATGTGCTGTTCGGTGAAAGCGCCGCAGTTCCTACCGACGAAAACGCACAGAAAGCCTTGGAACTTGCCCAGGCAAGTGAATTTGTCGAAAAACTGCCCGGCAAATTAGATGCACCGATTTCACAGGGCGGATCCAATGTTTCCGGCGGACAGAAGCAGCGTTTGGCAATCGCCCGTGCGTTGGCGAGAAATCCCGAGATTTTGATTTTCGATGACTCCTTCTCCGCATTGGACTACAAAACCGATGCAGCGCTGCGAAAAGGTCTTGCCGAAAAGCTCGGCGGCGTTACCTGCATGATCGTTGCCCAGAGAATCGGTACGATCCGCAACGCCGATAAGATCGTCGTTCTGGATGAAGGCAAGGCCGTTGGGATCGGTACGCATGAGGAACTGATAAAGAATTGTGCTGTCTATCGAGAAATTGCCATGTCGCAGTTGTCCGCCGAAGAACTGGGCGCATAAGGAGGTGCTCTGTAAATGAACGGAAATCAAATGATGGGGCGCCGAACAGGCGTGCCCGAAAAAAGTAAACGAGGAATAAAGGGCGTTCTGAAAGAACTGTTTACCTATTCTTCAAAATTGCGGCTGCCAATGATCATTGCGTTTGTGTTTTCCATGATCGGCGCTGTCTTGACGATCATCGGGCCAAACCAGCTTAGTCGTATCACGGATCTGATCTCAGACGGACTGATGACCGGCATTGACCTTTCTGCCGTTGCAAAGGTGGGAGGCGTCCTGCTGGCGATCTATCTGATCGGTGAAGTGTGCGGATATATTGAGCAATATATCATGGCTACCGTTACGCTGGATCTGTCCAAGAAAATGCGGCGGGATCTTTCCGATAAAATCAATAAGGTCCCTATGAAGTGCTTTGGGAAAATCTCGCACGGCGATATTCTGAGCCGTGTGACAAATGATGTCAGCACGCTTCAGCAGGCACTTTCCAACAGCCTTCCGTCGATGATCAGTGCAGTTGCCCAATTCGTAGGCTGCCTGATTATGATGCTTGTGACGGAGTGGCGAATGGCGCTTGCAGCGATCGCCATTACGCTGATTGGATTCGTTGTAATGGCGGTAATCATGTCCCGTTCTCAAAAATACTTCGTCGCCCGTCAGCAGAGTCTCGGTAAGCTCAACGGCTATGTGGAGGAAATGTACTCCGGCCATGATGTTGTACGCATTTCCCGTGCCAACAACGAGATCAAAAAGAACTTTGCCGGGATGAACCGTGCGGTTTACGATGCAAACCGGAAAAGTCAGTTTCTATCCGGCGTTATGCAGCCGCTGATGAATGTGATCGGCAATCTCGGTTATGTAGCGGTCTGTGTGATCGGTGCGGCTTTGGTTATGGATGGGCAGATCACCTTTGGCGTAATCACGGCATTTATCATGTTTGTCCGCTTGTTTACCTCCCCGCTCAGCACACTGGCACAGGGTATGACGCAGATGCAGACGGCAGCTGCCGCCGGAGATCGGATATTCGACTTCCTGCAGGAGGAAGAACTTTCGGATGAAAGCTATAAGACCGAGAAATTGACCGAGGTGCATGGCGAGGTCGAATTCGACCATGTTCGCTTCAGCTATCCGGATAATCCGGACAAAATCATTATCAAAGATTTTTCTGCTCACATCAAGCCGGGGCAGAAAGTCGCTATCGTCGGTCCTACAGGTGCCGGTAAGACAACAATGGTCAACCTTTTGATGCGGTTCTTTGATCTGGTCGGCGGCGATATCCGCATTGACGGTATTTCTACCTCCGATTTGACACGAGAAAACATCCACGAGCTGTTTGGCATGGTGCTGCAGGACACCTGGCTGTTTGACGGAACCGTGCGTGAAAATCTCGTTTACAACAAAACAGGGGTTACGGACGAAGAACTTGAAAAGGCCTGCCGTGCGTGTGGGATCTATCACTTTATCGAGACGCTTCCGAATGGCTTTGATACCGTGCTTGGAGAAAATGTGGTCATTTCCGCAGGGCAAAAGCAGCTCTTTACCATTGCTCGTGCCATGATCAAAAACAGCCCAATGATGATCCTGGACGAAGCGACCAGCTCGGTCGATACACGGACGGAGCTGATGACGCAGAAGGCTATGGATACGCTGACAGAGCACAGAACCAGCTTCGTGATCGCTCATCGGCTTTCTACCATTAAAAACGCTGACCTGATCCTTGTGATGAAGGAAGGCGACATCATCGAACAGGGCACGCATGAGGAACTGCTGGCACAGGGCGGTTTCTATGCTGACCTATACAACAGCCAGTTTGACAAAGCATCTTAATCAGAAGGGAGAGACAACCATGAAATCCTTGGCAATCGAAAGAGAATTCGGAAGCGGCGGCCGTGAGATCGGTATGCGTGTTGCCGAATTGGCAGGAATACCTTACTATGACGGTGAGTTGCTGATCAAAGCCGCTGAAGCCCAGGGTGTATCTATCGAACTGCTGAAAACCTACGACGAGCAGCGTACAGGTAGCTTTCTGTATGACATTGCTGCTTTTTCGGACTACGCACGTAACCGGAAGAACACAGTCTATGAGCTGTTCGAGGGAATTCGTCGGACAATGGTAAACATCGAGCTGAAAGGCCCTGCTGTTTTTATTGGCAGATGCTCCACGGTGATCCTCGGGGAAAGCCCTCGTGTTCTGAAATCATTTATTTATTCATCCGATACCGAGAAAAGGGTGGAACGCATTATCCGAACGGAAAATGTTTCGGAGACTGACGCAAAATATCTGATGCAGAAAAAGGATAGGGATCGGAAAAACTATTTCCGCTTCTGGACACAGAAGGAGTGGGCAGATAAGAGCAATTACGATATTCTGCTGAATACATCCGGCGTGTCCACGGAGGCATGTGCCCAAATGCTTCTTGCTGCGATAAGCGGCCAGCCACAGAAGTAATTCAGCATTTCCAACGGCCGCTATGCAAATCAAAGAGGTATCAAACTTATGAAACATTTTTTGCGTTGCTTGCTTTACATAGCGGCCTTGGGTGTTGTGTTTTTTGTAGTCGGACGGTTAGTACCAAAGTCTTGGTTCAAAGCGGATCATTTCCCGTGGCGGTGCTATTCATATGAACAAGCAATATGGAAAGCGCTGCGTGTGAAGCAGTGGCAGGCAAAGGTGCCGGATATGAGCCGTATTTTTACAAATATCATGCCGGCAAAAAAGCTAAAGCGACAAACGCTTTCCGATTTGCCCAGAATGATCCAAGAAACCTGTGTTGCAGAGTGGACACACGGTATCTTATCGATTGCAGGGCTTGCAATGCTATGGTTCTGGCCTGGTATAGGAGGTATTTGCATGACGGCCGTTTACATTTTGCTCGGCAATTTGCCATTTATTGTGGTACAGCGTTTCAACCGGCCTCGCTTACAAAAATTACTCTTAAAGCAACAGCGCAATATGCAAATTCGGAACTTACCACGATATGAGGAGCAGCTACTAACGACGATAGCACCGTAAACCCTTATCTCGCTTTTGCCGCACGTTACGAATGGATGGAATGTTATGCAAAGAAGCACGAAAAAAATCAAACCGGAGGTGGACTACCGCCAGTTTCGTTTCAAAAAAATGAATACGCCGGAGTTTTCACATGTTAAGTTGCTGCTGTTTTGGCCGTTTTTCGGATTGATGTTTATGTTTCTTGAACGGTTTCAGCCGGAAAGACATTATTACGTTGTACACTGTGCGCTGGACGACTTGATCCCATTCTGGGAATGGGCGCTGATCCCGTATCTTCTGTGGTTCGTTTTTCTCATCGGAGCACTTATCTATACCTTTTTCTTTGACACAAGAGCCTTCCGAAGAATGATGCACTTTGTTATCGTTACATACGGCATCACATTGCTTATTTACATCGTATTTCCGACCTGCCAGGAATTACGACCGGAGCATTTCGATGAACCCAATATACTTACTGATTTTATAACGGGGTTTTATTCATTTGACACCAACACGAATGTCTGTCCTTCTCTCCATGTTATCGGCTCGTTTGCCGCTATGTTTGCCCTGTGGGATTGCAAACGCTTTCAAAATGTTGCATGGAAGATCGTGTTCGGCATCATCGCAGTATGCATCAGCCTTTCGACTGTTTTTATGAAACAACATTCTGCTGTGGATGTCATAGCTGCATTGCCTGTGTGCGCTTTGGGCTGGTGGCTGGGTTACGGAAAGAAAGAAGCATCAGCTCAGACCTCTGCAGTGGAGAAATAGATATGGATAAAAAATTTAAGCAACAGCTTGGCTTGATTGCTTTCGGCGTTGCTCTATTCACAGCATTAAACAACTTGAACTATATTTCGGACTTTTTACATGTGTGTGCGGAATTGCTCACCCCTGTATTTGCAGGGTTGCTCATGGCGTTTATCCTGAGCGTTCCGATGCGCGGGATCGGCAAGCGTCTTTCTCGCCTTATGCCCAAAGCAAGCGAGCGCACAATCAATGTTTTAAGTTTGATTATTACATTGTTGCTTTTAGTCGCTATTATCGTGCTACTATTTGTCATTGCGATTCCTCAGCTCATAGCCTCCGTAAAAAGTATCATTTCTCTTATTAAAGAAAAGTGGCCCGACTGGGCAGCGGTGCTGCGCAATTATGGCTTTGATACCGCTGAGATCAGCGCATATCTCAACAAGTTGGATTGGAAAACCATTGCCGAGAAGGCAATGAACGGAGCAGGCGTAGTAATAGGCTCCGTTGTCAGTGTTGCCGGCTCTACAATATCTACTGTTGTCAACGCAGCCGTTTCGCTCGTGATCATGTTTTATGTTCTGGTTGGAAAGCAGGAACTTGGCAAACAAACAAGACGGGCGCTGTACGCTTATTGCAAAGAATCTGTCGCAGATAAGGTCTGCCATATCGCAAAGCTGTCTCACGATACCTATGCCAAATTTCTTTCAGGTCAATGTGTAGAGGTGCTGATACTTGGTACGCTGATTTTCCTTTCGTTTTCTATATTCCGGATCCCTTATGCCGGGCTGACGGCGGTTTTGACCGCAGCTTTTGCCTTTGTACCATACATTGGAGCGTTCTTGTCCTGTGCAATCGGTATGTTGCTGACTTTGCTGGCTGAGCCAAACAAGGTGATCCTATGCCTGATCGTCTATCAGGCGGCACAGTTCGTTGAAAACCAATTTATTTACCCTCATGTTGTGGGAAGCAGTGTCGGGCTAGCATACCGCATCAGCTTATGGGGCGTCATATAGCGCAAGGGAACCGTAATATACGCTTCCTCTCCGATGTCGTTTTTGCTGCACCATTTCATCAGTTCCAGATCCGGTCGGATATTATCCCGCAGAAATGCTTTGATCATCGTAAGCTGGTCCGGCCCGGGGTCGATCGTCTGCAAAAGCGGTATATATTTTTTACCGACGCCCAAAACCTCTGTTACGGTTTTGCCCTTGCTGTTGAGCACGCTGTCGTCATAGAAACGAGCCCCGCCCGTATCGCCGTAAGCAACATAGGTTGCGAGACGATAGAGCTTCAGCCTTACCAAATACTCCAGCATAGGATAGCGTAAATACTTCTGCAGATACTGCCCGGCATACAAAGGCGTGGGATCTCCTGCATAATATTCCTTCAATGCGGAATACTGCCACGGCGTTCCTTTCAGTTCACTGTCCAGATTCCGATGATAGAGATAACCGCAGCAGTCTGCCTCAAAATTGTAGTACCACCGGCTGAATACCGGCCTGTCACCCGGATGCTACGGTGTAATGCGATCCCGGGAATAACCGTAATAGTAGCTTTCACTGGCTATGATCTTGCTGCCGTCCCATTGAAGAAACAACCGTGCGTTTTCATAAACATGAAACTCCGGCGTGTCGCTTTTCGGATAACGGCGGTAGGCTTTTACGAAACGAATGATCATTTCGTTGCTACCCAGCCGCTGAATAACCTGTGCAGTAGAACGGTCAACTATATATCCGCGGCGCCCACGGCTCTTAAAGGTGATTTTCCTCTTGCAGTGTGGGCAAATGCCTTCGCCGTTGTGCTTGGCTTCAGCGACCGATACATTATGCTTGCAGGCAGTACAGTACGGTCGCCGGAAAATTCGATCGTCACGACCATTTCGTTCTTTGCATTGCGCCCCATTTTGCGAATGTAGCCGATGTCACCGTTGGATGCCTTCGCATTGTTTTTTGTCTGCATCACCTTGTCGCCCACACGGAAGTAGTGGCTGCCGACCTTCAGATCGGCAAACTCGTCCCTCGCCGGATTGACAAGCTCTCGGATAGCGGCGTTAAGCTGCTCGACCGAGGCCGGCCCTTCCGAACGGAACGGAGAGAGTATCTGCACCTTTTCGATTCCGTGCAAAGCGACCTGTTCACAGAAGATCCTGCAGATCAGGTCAGCGGCATCTTCCTGTGTCTGGCACTTGACAAACTGAAAATCCTCGCCGTACTGAAGGTCGATGTTGGCCTCATTGATGCGCTTTGCATTGTAGGCAATGAGGCTGCCTTTTTTCTGACGGAAGATCTCATTGAGTACCGTAACGGGGATAAGTCCGCTGTCGATCAGCTCACGGAAGACATCGCCGGCGCCCACGCTTTGCAGCTGGTCCACATCACCGGTCAGGATAACTCTCGTACCCATACGGACACGGCTGAAGAATTGCCTTGCCAGCCACATATCGATCATGGAGCTTTCGTCCACGATGATGAGGTCGGCATCAAGCGGCTCTTTTTGTTTATCCCTTTGGATCGGCTCACTGTCGCCCAGCAGCCCTAAAAGGCTGTGCAGCGTTTTGGCGTCGTTTCTGCACGTGCTTTCTGCCATTCTTCGGCTGGCTCGTCCGGTCGGAGCGGCAAGAAGGATCTTCCCCTTGGGGCAGAGCATCTGAAAGACCTCAATGATCGCCCGCAAGACTGTGGTTTTACCGGTACCGGGAGAGCCTGTGATGATAGACAGATTACTGCGAAAAGCCATATACACCGCCTCGCTTTGCCTTTGTGAAAGGGCAAGACCGAGGTTTTTGCGGACATATTCGAGTGATTCGGATATATCCAGCGTGACCGGCGGTACAGCCAGCATTTCCGCAATTTTCCGGGCGGTTTCATCCTCCTGCACGAAAACATTGCTCTGATAGATGTTGCCGTTGCTTGAAACGATCTCACCCTTGAGGATCATATCCTGAACAACGGCGTCCACTTCCTCGGGCGTGACCTTGACCTGTCCATCGGTAATATTCTCATTGAGCAGATTCACACCCGTTTTCGCAAGCGCATCTTCTTCCAGAAAAAGATGGCCTTTTTCGTTGCGCCCCGTATCCAATGCCGCAAATACGGCGCCGTGGATCCGCATAGGAGAATTCAGCGGCAGATCGCCCTTGCGGACGATGGCATCGACTCTCTTAAATCCGAATCCGGATACCTGGCACAATTCATAGGGGTTCTTTTGCAGAATGTCTACGCTGCGGGAGCCGAAATGCTCATAAATCTTCATGGCCGTTACCGGCGTGACATTAAATGGGGTCAGCAGGATCATCAGATCCCGCACGCACCGGCTTTCCGCATAGGAGGCTTTGATGTCCTCCAGCTTATCCGGGGTGATTCCTCGAATCTCCAGCAGTCGCTCCGGCTCGTTTTCCAGCACACGCAATGCGTCGGCACCGAAGCGGTTTACGATCAATGCGGCAGTCTTTTCACCGACGCCTTTGATCAGCCGGGAGGAAAGATAACCGTATACGCCCTCTTTGGTCTGCGGCACGATCTCCTCGCACTTATCGACCTGCAGCTGAACACCGTGTTTTCCGTTCTCCCATTCGCCGTCCAGGATCATGCTCACCTTATCGGTTTGAGGCAATTCATACCCGACGGCGATAAACCGGATCATATTGTCCCGGTGACGGTAAGCACTTCGTGCCTGCTGCGGTACGCTTTGGTCGGAGGTCTTCACACTGATAATGCAATACTTATTGCCCGGATTGTAGAAGATCGTCCGGTCATAAGTCCCGACATATCCCACGGTTCACCACTCCTTTCTCGTTTTCTTTCTGTGCATCGTTTTTCATCTGCACCATCCTTTCTTTCGCTTATGCCGCCTCGTCAAATTTGCGCTTTACATAGAAGCGGCGGCTTTCCGATACCGTCACATAATCCTCATAAATATCGGGATGCTGTGCTTTCAGCCGTATCAGCCCTTCCTTGCCGATGTCGGGCTTTCTCGTAGGCTTGTAGCTGATGGAATAGGAAAGGCCGCCGCTGTTTGCCGTAGCCGTGCAGCTTCGTCCCATTTCCGCTACAATGCGCCCTTGCAGCCGTTTCATCTCGTTTTCGACCCGCTTGACCTCACGGTTCAATTCCGACTTTTCCGCCTGCAGCTCGGTATAGCGCACCAGACTGCTTGCCAGCGGCACGCTCAGCTCGATCTCAGGGGCGTTTTCGTCGGCAGGGCCGAAGTGACGCCGAACGCTTTCAAGCGTCAGCTTGCCGTCCTCTGTGTACGGCGGCGGTGTCTGTGTCAGAACATGGTCGTTCCAGAAGTTGCCCTCCAGAGCAATCATTTCCGCCTCGTAATCCGGGTCACGCCCAATGTGCCGGATGATGACTTCATTTTCGTTATTGCCGTAAAGGCAGCAGAAGTACACCTCATCCATATTCATCACGCACATATAATGGCGGCCCTGGATCTCGTAGTTGACGGGAACGATCTCCTGTCCGTCGCACCACCAATGATCCTTTGCGTTGTAGTTTGTGGTCTTGATCTCAAGGATCGCCGTTTTGCCGTTTGGCAATCGGATGAAGTAATCAATGTCTGCCAGCATATAGGTATAGACCGGGTGATAAAACATCTTCTTCACCTGATAGATCTCAAAGCCTGTTTTCACATGGAAAATCTCAGCGACCAGATCCTCAAGCAAATGCCCGACCTTCTTTTGCACCCAGTTGCTTTCGCCGTCCTCATATGATACGACTTTGAGCTTGTCGTAGTAGAGGTCACGGGCGGTCGCAAATGGGGACACACCTAAAATGGCAGCGGCGTCACTTCCGCCGATTCCTCTGCGGCGATATTCCAGCCATTCCTCCTCCGGCAGATCTGCCGTGTTGACTAAAACCAGCGGTTCGTAGGTACTCGTTGTGTTCGGCATATTATGCACCTCGATTCTGAGGCTGATAAAGCCTTGTGTGAGAGACATATACCGTTTTCAGCGGGTACTTTGCAAGATTTCTTGCCTCCTTTCTTTTCATCTGCTGCTTGAACACAGCAGGTCTGGACACTCTTCTGTGCGAGTGCCGATGGGTTCGTCTTTTCATTCGATTTCCGCCTTTCTAAAAATGTATTCCAAAAGCACGAAGGCTTTTTGGGCATAAAAAAAGCGAGAACAACAGCCGATGCCTTTTCAGGCATTCATGTCCGTAATGAATTACGAACAGGTGTCATTCTCGCAGAGGATATAAATATCCTGAAAAAATAAAAAATGCCAGTACATAACCGGCCTCACGGCACAGTTATACTACTGACATACTGCAAACTTAACGATATGTGCAATGCAGAAGCGTACTGCCGGTCCTTACGGACAACGCACAAAAATCAATTACAGAAAAAGTATAGAACAATATATCGTGTTTGTCAAGAATTTAGAAACTATATATAGTTATGCGGGTGGCAATACAGAAAAGGAAATTTTGTTTTTTTGAATTTTGATTGCAGAAAAGGCGGGTATACCCCCGTGTTTATTAGTGAACGGATAGAGGAAGAAGCTCTATCCGCTTATGCACCTTGAAAACCGAATATCCTTCCGCCGGGAGTTATACAGGATCTGCGGACAGTATGCCACAATGATCGATTCGGAGCGTGCCCACAGAAGAATTGCCGCATAGCGGCAGCCTGCCAATACGCGGCTGAAATGGGCGCAGGAAATGGCCCGGCGGACAGGCGTTTTTAATTTGAACACAAACTAAATATAAATATATGCGGACAGCCCCACACGGGATCTTTTGCGAAAAGTAGTATAATGACAATATCGCAAGGATACTCCATTGCTGCAGGCTGTCAGAAAGGAGGAAAACATGGCGGAATACAAACCGACAGCATTACAGACGAGCAAAAGATACTTGACAGCAACGGATGTTGCCGAATTACTCGGTGTTTCCCGCAGTACGGCATACCGCATTATCAAGCGGCTTAACAGTGAACTGGAAAAAGCCGGAAAGCTGACTGTGGCGGGCAAGGTATCTGCCAAATATTTTTACGAGAATACCTACCTGTAAGTGACGAGGGAAACCGTATCCGGGCGATGAAACTTTTACAGATCGGAGGTGAAATCATTGCCGACCTACAAAGACGAAAAGACAGGGTTATGGTACTGTAAATTTGTTTACACAGATTGGACAGGCACCAAAAAGCAGAAAAAGAAGAAAGGTTTTCGCCTGCAAAAAGAGGCCAAGCAGTATGAACTGGATTTTCTGAGCAAGACATCAAATTCCTGCGATATGCTTTTTAGTGATATGGTAGAGATCTATATGGATGACTGCAAAGCCAGAATCAGACCGACTACCTACAAAGGGAAAGAGGACATCATTGCGGTACATATTATGCCGTATTTCAAGAATTTGAAAGTCAATGAGATCCAGCCGATGAATGTGCGTCGCTGGCAAACCGAGCTGATGAACAATCAGAAGAATTATAAGCCAACCTATCTGAGAACTCTGAACAGCCAGTTGTCTGCGATTTTCAATTTTGCAGTCAAGTATTACGGCCTCGGCAGCAATCCGGTACAAAAAAGCGGAACTATCGGTAAAAAGAATTCTGGCTTGGAACAGATCTGGACAGCGGACGAATTCAAGATTTTTATTGATGCTGTCAGTGATAAGCTGCAGTCCAAGGTCATCTTTAATCTGCTTTACTGGACAGGAATGCGATCCGGAGAAATGCTAGCTTTGACCCTGAACGATTTCGACTTTGAGGAACGGACGGTTTCCATTACAAAAAACTATGCGCGTATAGACGGCGAGGACTTATTCCTTGACCCAAAGACGCCAAAAAGCAATCGCAAAATTACCTTGCCGCAATTCGTTTGCGATTTGGTAAAGGATTATGCCGACAGATTGTACGGCTACGATCCGTCAGATAGACTGTTTGAAGTAACAAAGCATTATTTGAAGCACGAAATGGAAAGGGGCTGCAAGAAGACCGGACTCCGGGAGATACGGGTGCACGATCTTCGTCACAGCCACGCCAGCTTGCTGATTGAACTCGGTTTTGCACCGCTGCTGATCAGCGAACGCCTCGGGCATGAGAGCGTAACGACAACTTTGGAGATTTATTCCCACCTGTACCCGACAAAACACGGGGAAGTTGCAGACCGCTTGGAGGCTTTCGCATAAATTTTTCGTGTACCCGCCGTGTACCTTTCATGTACCCGGAGCAAAAAAGAAACCCGAAAACCCTTGAAAATAAAGGGTTTTCGGGTAAGTGGCGATTACTCCCACTCAATAGTTGCCGGGGGTTTGGAGGTTATATCGTAGACTATGCGGTTAACGCCCTTGACCTCGTTTACTATGCGGCGGGAGGCGGCGTCAAGCACCTCATACGGGATGCGCGCCCAGTCTGCCGTCATAAAGTCGCCGGTTGTTACGGCGCGGAGAGCCACGGTGTAGTCGTAAGTTCTGAAATCGCCCATAACGCCGACGGAGCGCATATTTGTAAGCACAGCGAAATACTGACCGATTTCTCTGTCAAGCCCGGCGTTTGCCACTTCCTCGCGGAAGATTGCGTCGGCATCCTGCAGAATGGCAATTTTCTCGCGGGTGAGCTCGCCGATAATGCGAACGCCGAGTCCGGGTCCCGGGAAGGGCTGACGGTAAACCATGTTTTCGGGCATATCAAGCTCTAAGCCGACCTTGCGAACCTCATCCTTAAACAGGTCGCGGAGCGGCTCTATTATCTCATCAAAATCAACATGGTCGGGGAGACCGCCGACATTGTGATGGCTTTTTATAAGTGCGGCATCGCCCACGCCGGATTCTATGCAGTCGGGGTAAATCGTACCCTGAACAAGATAGTCAACCTTGCCGATCTTTTTGGCTTCGGCTTCAAACACGCGGATGAATTCTCTGCCGATTATCTTGCGCTTTTGTTCGGGATCGCTGATTCCGCGGAGCTGACCCAAAAACTGCTCCGACGCATCGATTGATATAAGATTAATGTTGTATGTACCTCTGAAAAGGTCGTTTACCTGCTTTGCTTCGTCCTTTCGAAGCAGACCGTGGTCAACAAAAATGCAGGTGAGATTATCGCCGACCGCCTTGTGCAAAAGCAGAGCGGCAACCGAGCTGTCAACCCCGCCGGAAAGGGCGCAGAGCACCTTTTTATCACCGATTTTGGCTTTGAGCGCGTCAATTGTGCGGGAGGTGAAGGAGGACATTGTCCATTCGCCCTTGCAGCCGCAGACATTGTATATAAAGTTCCTTATCATTTGAGAGCCGAGCGGAGTGTGCATAACCTCGGGGTGGAACTGAACGGCATAGAGCCTGTCCTTCGGGTTTTCCATTGCAGCGACAGGGCAAACATCGGTTTTGCCGACAATCTTAAAGCCGAGCGGCACCTGCTTTATGTAATCGGTATGGCTCATCCAGCAAACGGTTTTCGGGGGGATATCCGCAAAAAGCTTGCTGCCGTTATCAACCTTTACTTCAACCTTGCCGTATTCGCTGGCACCCGCGGTCACCTCGCCGCCGAGCATGTGCGCCATAAGCTGCGCGCCGTAGCAAATGCCCATTACAGGTATTCCGAGCTCGAAAAGCTCGCGGCTGTAAAGCACGGCGTTTTCGCCGTAAACGCTTTTCGGCCCGCCGGTTAAAATTATTCCTTTGTAGTCCGCTGCCTTTATTTCTTCGATCGGGGCGGTGTAGGGACGAATCTCCGAATAGACATTATTCTCTCTTACGCGCCTGGCGATAAGCTGGTTATACTGACCGCCGAAATCAAGCACTAAAATCTTTTCCATTTCAATCTCCGTTCTGCCGTTTATGCGTCGGCAAAAAATGCATACTGCCTTTTTCGGCGAGCTTTCTTCGCCGTGACGCAGCTTAAATATATTATATAATAAAGAATTCCGTTTGTCTATCCCCAAACCTCATTTTTTTAACGAAAAAAGCGGGCTTGTCTTTTTCGTCCGGTTTTGTTATAATACTATCTGCTCGGTACAGCACTTTAAATATTTTTTGCGAGGTGAAAGCATTGCCGTTTTTAAACCGCCTTAAAAAAACATTTATCAACAGGAAGTTTCTGGGCTTTTGCTCAATAGGTATAGTAAACACCTTTAACACTGCGTTTTTTTCATGGCTGGCGCATTTTAAGGTGCAGGAAAATGTTGCGGCGCATATCGGCTTTTTCATATCGCTCACGATCAATTATATACTCAACAGTATTATTGTCTTTAAAAGTCGGCTGAAATTGAGAAAATATCTGCGCTTTTTAATATCCTACATACCGAATCTGATAATATATACGCTGGTTTCCTTTATAACGATAAATCTTTGGAAAATGGATCAGTTTTGGGCAACCGTATTAGCCACTGCGGCGGGAGGTCCCATAACCTTTGTTATAATAAAGCTTTATGCCTTCGGCAATAAGATTAAAAGGGAAGACGAGTGCTGAAAGTCCCGCACCGTAAATGCCGAATGACGGAAAAAACAGTTGCAGAGCGGCTTTGAAGGTGCTATAATAAAAAGAACAAAGGTTCGCATAAAAACCGCCCATGATATATAAGGCGGAGAACGGAGACAGTCTATGTCAAAATCACCTCTTACCGAAAAACAGCTTGCTGTTTATAATTATCTTATAAAGGAAATGAACGGCGGCATTCCGCCGACGGTCAGGGAGATATGCGCCGCCACCGGGATAAGATCTACATCGACCGTTCATTCTATCTTAAGCATACTCGAAGAAGAGGGCTATATTATAAGGGACGCAAAGTCCTCCCGTGCGATTCGGCTCGATATGGAGTACGATTCGTCCTTGGTGCCGGTCGTCGGCAAGATTACTGCCGGTCAGCCCATATTGGCGGTTGAGGAAATTGAGGATTATATACCGTACCCCTCAAAAAATTCCGAGGGTCTTTTTGCTTTGCGGGTTTCGGGGCTCTCAATGCGTGACGCCGGAATACTCGACGGAGATGTTATAATAGCCGATAAAAACAAAACCTGCCGAAACGGCGATATTGTTATCGGAATGGACGGTGACGAGGCAACCGTCAAGCGCCTATTGATTCGGGACGGAAGAATTATATTCATGCCCGAAAACCCCGATTATTCACCGATTTATCCCGAAGACCCGCATGTCATCGGTAAGGTGGTAGGCTGCTTCAGAAAATATTGAGGAATAACGGAATGAAAAAATATATAGAGCTTTTTACCGACGGCGCTTGCTCCGGGAATCCCGGCCCCGGCGGCTGGGGTGTTATTCTGCGCTATGGGCAGCATGAAAAGGAGCTTTCCGGCGGAGAAGACGAAACCACCAATAACCGAATGGAGCTTACCGCGGCGATAAAGGGGCTTGAAGCGTTAAAGGAGCCTTGTGTAGTAAGGCTTGTGACGGATTCAAAATATGTTTCCGACGGAATAATCAAGGGCTGGGCGGAATCCTGGCGGAGAAACAACTGGATCAAGTCGGATAAAAAGCCGGCGCTTAATTCCGATTTGTGGGAGCGGCTGCTTGGGCTTTTGGCTGAGCATGATGTAAAAATAGAGTGGGTGAAGGGTCATGCAGGTCACCCTGAAAACGAACGCTGCGACCGCCTGGCGGTTGAATATTACAAAGAATTAAAGGAAGAACGATAAATGTCAAAGTCAAGAGATAGAATCACTTATATTGTAACGGGCGCGATTATAGCCGCCTTGTATGTGGACCTTACATTTTTAAGCAATATTTTCAATCTTGCTTACGGGCAGATACAGTTCCGTGTTTCCGAGGTGCTTACAATACTGCCGATATTTACCTCCGCTGCGATTCCCGGGCTTACAATAGGGTGCTTTATCGCGAATATCGCGTCATTTAATCCGCTTGATATGATTTTCGGCACATCCGCAACGCTGATAGCTGCGCTGCTTACATATTTTTTGAGGAATATAAGATTTAAGGGTATTCCGCTGCTTTCAATGCTTCCTCCCGTGATAATAAACGCGGTAGTCATAGGTCTTGAGCTTGCGTTTTTCTTTCTTCAGGATGTAAGTCTGCTTTGGGGCTTTGCAATTTCCGCACTTGAGGTGGGGCTTGGTGAGCTTGTGATATGCGTGGGTCTCGGAATACCGTTTTATTTGGCGATAGAAAAAAACGGTCTTTTCAAAAGAAAGCCCGGCAATGATGATAAATTATGATTTACCAAAGGGAAACAATCCTTAAAAACGGAGAAAGGTGTATTTTGAGGAACGGCACCGAGCAGGACGGCGAGGCGGTGCTTGAGGTCTTCAATATTACGCACGGGGAGACCGATTTTTTAATGTCATACCCGGATGAATGCATATTTACGCCTGCGCAGGAATCGGAGTTTTTGAAAGAAAAAACCGAGAGTAAAAATGAAATTGAAATTGTGGCTGAAATAAACGGTAAAATTGTAGGTACCGCCGGAATTGACGCTGTGGGCGGTAAATTCAAAATAAGCCACCGCGCTGATTTCGGTATTGCAATCTTAAAGGAATACTGCGGGCTTGGTATAGGCTCGGCACTTACAAATGCCTGTATTGAGTGCGCAAGGGCGGCGGGATTCTCGCAGTTAGAGCTTAATGTGGTTGCCGAAAACAAAGCCGCAGTATCGCTTTATAAAAAGCTCGGATTTTGCGAATACGGCAGAAATCCGTTGGGCTTTCGCTCACGGATATCGGGTATGCAGGAGCTTGTTTTAATGCGGCTTGAGCTTGAATGATGCGAATTTAAGTCTCGGATGAAGCAACGCCGCAAATATATATCGGCACGGTCTTTTATTGTATTATGTAATATGTGAAAAGAAAAAACGGCTTCTGCGGAAGAATTCGGATGAAATACGATATCAGCTATCCTCTTGAAATATTTTCCTTAATTCCGCAAGGGCGGGGGCTATGTCGGCTTCGGGTATTCCCGAAAGGCAAAGTGATACCGCTCCGTTTTTTTCTACGGGTATCAGCTTGATATTTCTGCTTTCGGCGGCGGCGCAAAGCTCGCCGCTTTCTTTGTTTGTATCCGTTTCCAAAAGCACTGTGAGGGAC
>CDYU01001033.1_pt1 | contig 46896 bp, 44 predicted proteins | sample 480701 | NCBI WGS metagenome assembly CDYU01 (sample SAMEA3182105, study PRJEB8094) | gut metagenome | biome: human; feature: gut; material: Stool; isolation source: human stools | place: Canada | collected 2013-02-26 | reverse complement strand
GGCGATCCGGCAAAAGTCGGCAATATGTTCATAATTGGTATGGGCAGAAACTACGTCAAGTTCGGACGTGGCGGCTCGGTCAACGCGATGGTTTATATCCCCAACGGCATGTATTCCAACGAATCGTCGGGTCTTTTCAACTCAATCCCGATCGGAAACTCGGGCAATAACGAGGCGTCTATTGTCGCAAAAGATATTTATATCGGCGGAAGTAGCCGCGGACAGCTGATTTTTTCAAGCTACGACGCGGCAAAAATCGGCAGCAAGAACAATAATAGCGCAGGCATCGTTATGGACGGTTTGATTAACCCCGACACGGTGTCGCACGACACAAAATGGGTTGCGGGCGATTACTATTACGGCTAAGATGAAAAAGGTTTTGAAACGCTTAAAACTGAATAAAAAAGGCTTTACCTTTGCCGAATGTATCGTTGCAATCGCGTTGTTTGCGATCGTCGGCACGTTGGCGTTCACCATGTTCAACACGGCGACGCGCTATATGTCCAAGGCGAAAAAGGAAGAAGCCAAAAGGTCGCAGGCGCAGGAGCAGGCTCTTTTGAACACGTTCAAGTACAAGGAAGGCGACGAGGTAATGGGATATATCATTTATCCGAGCCGCGTTTTGCAGGTGTCGTACATCAGCACGTCAAAAGGCAACGTGCCGCAGTACTCAGTGGTGCTTAATTACGACACCGATTACGGCGCGGTACCGTTTGCGGTTGCGGTCGAAAAAGTAGGCGCCCCCAAAGTGCCATATATCCACAGTATCACAAAATATCAGGTGACGTCGGACAAGGGCACAAAACGTATACTTTTTGTTTATGACGACGATATCGATTACGACCTGAACAATCCGGAAGAAGTCAAAAGTAATGTTCTTACGCTTGACGAAGTAGATAGGTACTTTAAAGATTAAAATGAGAAAACTCGCAAAAATCTTAAAAAATAAAAAAGGCTTCACCTTGGTCGAAGCGATCGCGGTCGTCGCCATTATGGGTATTCTCGCAACGGTTATCGGCGGGCTTGTCACGGCAGGCACGACGGCTTATATGCGCCAGAAAGAAAACGCCGCCGCAAAAGACCTTGGCACAATCGTCCAGAACGAAATCAAGCGGGCGGCAAGGTCGTCGGTTGAGGTATATTTGCAGGACGGCGAGCTCCCGAGAGATACCAACATGATTACAATCGGCGATACTCAAACCACGTACCAGATGAAAAACGCGCCGACGGGCGATTACAAGGTGTTCTCGTCGTCCGAAGACGGCAGGCTTATGTATTCGACGGACAGCGGCAACACCACGCAGAACGCGCAGGAATACTTCACATCAACTGAAGCCGAAAAGCGCGCGTTTTACGGCAGTTTCACGATTAAGGTTTACTTCCGTGCGATTGTCAATACCTTTGGTGAGATTACGTCCGTCAAGGTGTTCTGCGACGTCTATAACGCCAAAGGGCAAAGAAAATTTGACTCCCCGGGGCTTGAAATCGACTTTATCGAGGCGGATTACAGCCAATCGACGGAAACTAAACGTTTCAAAGGCATTTTCAGTTTCGAGCAAGGCAATATCGGGGCAATCACGGGCGACGCAGCCGCCGGTCAATACAAAAACATGCTGCTGGACGCTAACTACAAGCCGTACAATAACAACGACAAAGGGTTCAAGAATTTTTATTTCCGAACCGTGACAGGCGGTTGATAAAATGGAACTTGGCCATCTGTTATTCACGATATTTTCCGCATTTTTCGGGCTTGCGGTCGGCAGTTTTCTGAACGTTTGCATTTACCGCATTCCCAAAGGCACGTTTTTCACCGAAAAGCACAGTTATTGTCCGAAGTGCGGGCAGCCGCTGAAATGGTACGACATGGTGCCGGTTTTCAGCTGGATTTTTCTTGGCGGAAAGTGCAGGAATTGCAAGGAAAAAATCTCCGCAAGGTACCCGATTGTGGAGTCGCTCAACGCCGTATTGTGGACGTTGTCGGCATATTTTATCGGGCTTAACGCCAACGCGTTCATATACGACGCGCTGTTTTCGGCGCTCATCGTGATGACGTTCATAGATATCGACACGAAAGAGATCCCGAACGGCATCGTCGTGTTCATCATAATTTTGTCGATCCCGCTGTTTTTCACGGCGAAGGACGTTGTGTGGTGGCACAGGCTTGTGGGCGCGGTGGTTATCAGCGTGCCGCTTTACGTAATCGCGCTCGTGACGGGCGGCATCGGCGGCGGCGACATAAAGCTTTATTTTGCGCTGGGGCTTGTGTTGGGGCTTTACCCGACGCTTGTGTCGGCGTTTATCGCGATAGTGTCGGCGGGGCTTATCGGCGGCGCGCTATTACTGACGAAAAAGGTCAGAAAGGGGTACGAGCTTCCGCTTGGTCCGTTTATCGCGCTTGGTGCGGTGGTCACGGTTTTTGCGGGCACGCCCATAATCGACGGCATAAAAAACTTATTTGGAATATAATATTTATATATCATAAGGAGAAGAGATGCAAAGAGGAGCAAGTTTAGGCGACATCCTGATAGAGAAAGGCTTTGTCAAGCAGGCGCAACTGGATGACGCAAAACGTTGGCAAAAAACCCATCCCAACGAAAAAATCAGCGCGATATTGTTGTCGCGCGGCATTATCACCGAGGACGCGATGCTCTCTGCAATGGCGGAGCGTTTCAACACGACCTATATAAATACGGAACTTGTCGTCCGTCGTCCCGAAATTCTGAAAAACGTACCGGAGCAAATCGTCAAAAAGCACTGCATAATGCCGCTTGACGTGAAGGCGGGGCAGATCATCATTGCCACGCACGATCCGCACGACATCGGCGCGTTCGAGGACGTAAAGATGGTCACGCGTATGGACGTCGGTTTTGTCCTTGCGCCGCAGCGTATCATCGAAAGCGCGATTGAAAAGTACTACACCAACGCCGGCAACTTCTTCGTGTCGGACGAAGCGACGCAAAAGGTTGTCCAGCAGACTTCGGCGGCAACCCAGCAAAAGTTGTCCGAAATCGAAAGCCGCGTTGACAACACTCCTGTCGTCAAACTTATCAACAGCCTTATCACGCAGGCGTACATGCGCCGCGCGTCTGATATTCATATTGAGCCGTTTGAGGAGCAAATCCTTGTCCGCATGCGTATCGACGGCGAGCTTGTCGAATGTATGCGCTTGGACATTTCCACGCTTAACAGTATCGTTTCGCGTTGTAAAATCCTTGCGGGCATCAACATTGCTGAAAAGCGAATCCCGCAGGACGGCCGTATCGACTTCAACAACGGCGACATCAACATCGACCTTCGTGTCAACACGCTGCCCACGATTTACGGTGAAAAGGTCAACATGCGTCTTCTTGCAACCGAGGACGCCGCGCTTATCACGCTTCCCGACCTTGGCATGCCCGACAAACTGTTTGAACAGTTCTCCCGCATCATCAAAGCGCCGAACGGGATCATTCTTGTCACGGGGCCTACGGGTTCAGGTAAATCGACGACGTTGTACGCCGTCCTTAGCGAACTCAACAAACCGAACGTCAATATAACGACGGTTGAAGACCCTGTTGAAAAGCAAATCTTCGGCGTCAATCAGGTGCAAACCAATGCAAAGGCGGGCTTAACGTTCGCAAGCGGACTTCGCGCAATCCTGCGTCAGGACCCGGACATCGTCATGATCGGTGAAATTCGTGATACCGAAACCGCCGAAATCGCAATCCGCGCCGCTATCACAGGCCACTTGGTTTTGTCCACGCTGCACACCAACGACGCCGCGTCAAGTATCGTCCGTCTTATCGACATGGGCGTTGCGTCATACATGGTCGCGTCGTCCGTGAACTGCGTTGTCGCGCAAAGGCTTGTCAAAAAACTTTGCCCGGAATGCAAGAGAAAGCGCGAAATCAAGGCGGAAGAATCCGCACTTCTGAAAGATCCGTCAATCACTCATATTTATGAGCCTGTCGGCTGTCCCCGCTGCGGCAACACCGGCTACAAGGGACGTACCGCAATTTACGAAATTATCGAAATCGACAGCGACCTTCGCCGCATGATATCCGAGGGCAGGACAACCGAGGAAATCCGCGACTTCGCCAAAGAGCACGGCGCAACGTTTTTGGAAGACAGCATCCGCACGCTCATCGGCAACGGCACGACGTCCATGTCCGAGTTTTACCGCCTTATTTACAGCATTTAATAAACGCACTTTATGTCATTGCGAGCGTAAATCAGGGGACCCCAAAAGATACTTTTGTACTTTTGGGGAAAAGGCGCACACAAACAAAAGAGTGAGCGTTATCGCTTGCGATAACGTGATTTCAAAAGTGCAGTGTGCGACGCATCGCCCGGAAGGGAATCCATATGGAACAAACCAAAACAAAAAACTCTGCAACTTCTTGCAGAGTTTTTTAATAAAAAAAAAGCGAGGCGTTTGCCTCGCTTTTGGTTTTGTTGTTAAAAAGTGATTTAGTTAACCGCCTTTGCGTCATCAGCGGAGCCTTGGACACCGTTTTCAGCAGAAATAAAGTATGTTACATCGCCTTTTCCTCCGCTTTGTTTTCCTTTATATTCTACAGTATAGTATGCATAAGCAGTTACTTTAGTAGTATCATTAGTATCCTTTACTTCGGCAGTATAAGTGACTTTGAATTCCTTACCTTTTGTAGCGGTTACTGCAGTGTCGCCTGTCTGACATTTAACAATATCGCCGTATGCAGTAGTTAATTCTGTTTCCATGCCATTAGCGGTAACTTTATTGTTGCTATCTTTCGTATCTGCAAATTTAATATCGGGATTTTCTAACAATTCAGTGTAAATAGTGTCAGCGATTTTTTTGGCTTGGGTTTTGTTTGCATTATCTGTTTGCTTGTTCAACTGTGAAACCGTTACACCGGCGACCGTGCCTGCAAGGACTGCCATGATTGCGATTACGACGATAAGTTCAACGAGCGTGAAGCCCTTTTTGTTTTTTCTAAGTTTTAACATTTATGTTAATCCTCCACTATAATTATTTCAAAATTTGAGCATACAGGGCAAAAAATCCTTATTTTGCGATTAGTAAGGCAAAAATCGCGCTTGAAATGGTGGTTTTTATTAAACTGTCAAAAGGACACTCTTGCTACATATATAATAGGTGTGTTTTAATAAATATAAATACAAGAGAATATGCTGTGAAAATATAGAGCGGTTGACTTTGGTATATAAAAAAATTGATTGAAGTTTACATACGAATTGTATTGATATTTTAATTAGTTCTATTTTAAATTGACGTAAAGTATCTTGCGTGGGTTTTTTGATATGATTCCCTTCCGCACGAAGTACTTTGTCATTGCGAGAAGCATAGCGACGTGGCAATCGCCGGAAACGGACACAAAAAAAACATAATAATATGGTGTTTTTTATAAAACTGTCAAAAGGACACTCTTGCTAAATATATGACCGACTGTGATATTTTTTTGGTATCATATAAATCATTAAATTAAAAACCGAGAATGCTTCACAAAAATACAATTAAATTTTTTGGTTTATAACAAGGTAATCCTTCCGGGAGATTCTCTCGTCGCTTTGCTCCTCAGAATGACATAAAATAAACCAAACGAATACTTTATCCGTCTTTGCAATACTCTTCATTCGTTTCCCTTCGGTACGAAGTACTTTGTCATTGCGAGCGTAGCGTGGCAATCCCCCGGAAGGGATACGAAATAGCATATAAATATAGATTATTTATAAAACTGTCAAAAGGACACTCTTGCTATCATATATAACGACGGCTTGAATAATGATATATTGATAAATAGTGGTGTTGATCAGGTGCGGAAGTTGGTGAAAGCGGATAAAATGGCGTTTATAGTTTTGGGTTTTATGACAAGGTTACCCTTCTGGGAGATTCTCACGTCGCTTTGCTCCTCAGAATGACAGAGTACTTCGTACGGAACATAACAAGCGTTTGTTTGCTGAAAAGTAATAGCACAATCTACATACTTTCTTTACGTTATCCCGTGCAACGCACTTTATGTCATTGCGAGCGAAAATACGGGGACCCCGCGGGATACTTTGTACCCGTGGGGAAAAGGAATAAACAAGCAAAAGACAAGCATTTTCGCTTTTAGCGTGAAATGATTGGTCAAAAGCGCAGTTTATGACGCGTGGCAATCCCCCGGAAGGGACACCGCATTATAAAACCCACGCAAGATACTGTATAATGGGCCCCAACGGGATACTATGTACCCGTTGGGAAAAGGAGTATGCGAGTGTAAGACAGACATTTGTCGCTTGCGACGATTGTCTGGTCAAGAATGAAGCATACGACGCGGAGAAAAAGGCGCACACAAGCAAAAGAGTGAGCATTATTGCCTGCAATAATGTGATTTCAAAAGTGCAGTTATCGGGGACCCCGCGGGATACTGTGTACCCGTGGGGAAAAGGCGCAAACAAGCATAAGAGTGAGCATTGCCGCCCCGACAATGCGATTTCAACAGCGCAGTTTGCGCCGATTACACTGTATGAATTTTGGTAAATGTTAGTATTTGCTGGGAAAAATTTAAAAAAACGTATGAAAATATTTGAATATGTGCATTGAATGGGTGAAAGTTGCACAAAAATGGGACTTTTTTGGACTATTATACAATATAGTACTATTATAGTATTAAAGTATTTTCAAAAAAAGTATTGACGAGGCATATTTTATAAAGTATAATGATAGATGTGAAGGGAAACTATGACACTTTTTTATGCAGTTTTCCCTGAACAAAAAAATATCGGACAAAACGTCGCAAAATAAGGATTTGTCGCAGCATTGCTTTGTTCAATGACAGTGTGCGACGGGTACCGATGCCAAACATTGAAATAATTATAGTGGAGGATTAACATAAATGTTAAAACTTAGAAAAAACAAAAAGGGCTTCACGCTCGTTGAACTTATCGTCGTAATCGCAATCATGGCAGTCCTTGCAGGCGTTGTGGCTGGTGTTACGGTATCACAACTTAATAAACAAACCGACAAAACCAATCAAAGCCAAGCAAAAACTATCGCCGACTTTATTTCTACAAAAATTGTAGAAGAAAGTTATGACTTTGATAAATTAGATGGTTTTTTAGGAACGGATAATAAAATTGTTGCAGCATCAGGCATTGGTAAAGCACTAACAGATCAGTATGGTGATAAAATTGTTTTAGAGAGCGATGCAGAAAAAGGTAAAACCATAAGCGTAAAATTTGCAACAGATCACTTTGAAGTTGAATATAAGGGAAAAACCGACAGTGGAAATATTAAATATTCAATTGATAAAGACGCAGTTGTCAAGAAAATATAATCCAAACAATTAAAAAATAAATCAAAACCAAAGCGAGGCATTTGCCTCGCTTTTGTTATGCCTGTTTTGAGCATTTTTCTAAAATCCCGTTTGTTTACCTATATTGCAAGTTATATGTTTTTGTGATATAGTAAAATCAAAAAATAACAGGTATTTGAAATGATTATAAATAAGACAATTTTTGATTCTATATTTGACGAATGTCTCGATATAATCCATTCATCATCAGATAAAGCAATTCTTAATAAGGAAGAAAAATTAAACAAAGCCTATAAAAAACTTGTTGAAAATAATGATAATGAGTTGCAAGAGTTTTACAGCATTGTTCACGAACTGAGGACGTATCATCTTTTGAAAACAAAAGGGCTTTCGGTAACCGCGCAAAACGATAATAAAAAAGGCCCGGATTTTTATTGTGAAGAACTTGGATATATTGAGTGCGTTAGTGTAACAAGAGGCGAAAAAGGAACAGAGTGCAGAAAATATGTGGAAAAATGTTTGGCTCGTAAATCATTTAGATTTTTGGCCGCTCTTCCGCGCATTACAAGTGTTATTACTGACAAAAAGAAAAAAATTGAAGATTATTTGTCGCAAAAAACAATAGATAGTCAAGTTCCACGCATAATTGCAATAAACACCTCTGTCTTTTCTAATTTAGTTAGTAGTGATTCGATGTTTGAACTTTTATTACAAATTCTTTATGGAGCAGGTAATCAAGTTTTGTGGGTAAGTAGAAATCCTATATCCTTTATTGACGAAGGTGAAGGAGTAGAGACTCATAGGTATAACGATAAAGGCTATAAACAAGATAATCTCGAATTGGATTTAGCTTACTTTGAAAAAGAAGAATATCAAAATATTTCTGCAATAATTCTTGTAAAAAATGCTATTACTGAAAATAATATCGAAAATAATTTTATTATTTTCACTAATCCACTCGCTAATGTGCCTATAAATGTCGAACGCTTGCGTGCTTTTAATGTAATGGTTCAAAGGAGCAAAGATGACAATATGATTAGATACGAAATACTCAAAGCAAACCGCTTATCGGAATAGGTCAAATGACCTATTGAGAATTTTTGTAGAATTCTACACTTTTTCTCAATAAGGTGATTCTTTTGGTCGAAAATCAACCACAAACGTAATATTTAACAAGGGATACACCAAAATCGAGCAATCAAAAAGCGAGGCGTTTGCCTCGCTTTTTTGTCGTTATTTATTTTTATTTATTAGTCTGCTAAAACTTCTCCATAAGTGTAATCTGCAAACGGGAATTGATTTTTGCCATTACCTTTTTGTGAGCAGCAGAATCTTACCTTATAGTCGGCACCCGATTTATACACAGCTGCGTAGAATTTATGGTCACCTGCTTTAAAGTTGTCATTACCATAAACTTCTGCTGTGATATCACTATTTTTCACAGGCGCTGTTCCATCTTCGGCGAGTGCTATAACTTTAATTTTGCCATCTTGGTTATTTTCATCAATAAAATCCTTAACCGCGTGGGCAAGCTTAGTAATAGAGTCTATTTTATCGCCGGCTGTCCAATTCCCCTCGGTAGCATTGGCGGGAGCACTGAGTTTGTAATCAATCATAAAACTGTGTAAATCCGAAACAAGGGTTTGTGCTTCCGATTTTGCGGTGTTGTTGGTTTGTTTATTAAGTTGTGACACGGTTACGCCTGCAATCGTACCTGCAAGGACTGCCATGATTGCGATTACGACGATAAGTTCAACGAGCGTGAAGCCCTTTTTGTTTTTTCTAAGTTTTAACATTTATGTTAATCCTCCACTATAATTATTTCAATGTTTGATTTGGACAAAGCAATGCTGCGACAAATCCTTATTTTGTGAACACGTCGTATGCTTCGTTTTTGACCAGTCAATCGTCGCAAGCGACAATCGCCTGTCTTATGCTTGCATACTCCTTTTCCCCAAAAGTACGAAAGTATCTTTTGGGGTCCCCGATTTTTCCCACGGGTACAAAAGTATCCCGCGGGGGTTTTATGCGGTGTCCCTTCCGGGAGATTGCCACAGCACCGCAAAGCGGTGCTTCGCAATGACATAGAGTGCTTCGCACGGAAGGGGACAACGGCGGTGATACATATTCAAAGCGGTTCCGAAACATTTTCTCTGCAAAAAATAATATATTGACACTGTACGCGCGAAGTAGTATAATTATATAAGTATGAAAAGGCGTGTTTTCAAAAATAAAAAAGGCTTTACGCTCGTTGAACTTATCGTGACCATTGCCATTATGGCGATTCTTGCCGCGGCGGTTACGCCTGCCGTTTACGTCACGACAAAACGCCGTCAGAAGAGCGCTGCCGAAACCGACACGCAGACTATGTACAGGAACTCGATCGCGGCGGTTACGTACCTTTCGGGGCAGCATATTTATCCCAACAAGCCGGATCCGCGCAAAGAAGACGTGGACAACGGCACGAACGGGTGGTACGTCACGTATTCCGCAATGGTGTGCAAGCGCATTTATCAGACCGTCATAGGGCTGGACATTCCCGTCAAATACTACGATCCCGATGCGTCGGGGCAGGATAAGGTCCTTGTGCCGCAGGGCTGCAACGCGGTGGAACGCAGTTCCTTTGTCAGCGCGGACAACAAAAATCCTTATATCGTCATTCAGGTTGTGGGCGTCACGGCGGCGGAAAGCGCAGAAATCGTATATTACCTCATCGTCAGTTACCACAACGACAAAAATCAGTTTGCGGCTTGGGACGGCGGAAAAGAGGTTCCAACGGCGACGCTTGACTACGTCACGAAAGACCCGACGACAAATCCGCAACTTAACCGCGCCTATCAGACCAACAAGGGCACTCCCATTCGCTATACGTTCAAAATAAGAACAAAGTAATGCTATTATGAAATATATCTTGCAGTTTTTTTACCTGGTTTTACAGTTCACCTGGGGCGCGATTCAAAACGCATTGGGGTTTTTGCTTTTCCTGAAAAATATCAGGTGCGAGCACGCCTATTACCACGGCGCAATCCTGACCTTCCACGAGGGCGATTGGGGCGGCGTGTCGTTGGGCGCGTTTATCTTCATCAACGGCAAGCGCGGCGATGAGTACAAAAAAACCGTGTCCGTGCATGAGTACGGCCATACCATTCAGTCGCTGATTCTGGGGCCGCTGTATCTGTTTGTCGTCGGGATTCCGTCGTTTGTATGGTGCAACAACAAGAAGTGCATTGCAATGAGAAAGGAACAAAATAAATCCTATTACGATCTGTATTGCGAAAGCTGGGCGAACAGGCTCGGCGAGGCGGTCACGCACGAGGAGGCCCCGCACAAGTGAAAGAAAAGTTCAACGGGGTGCTTTTGCATATAGGAAGTCTGCCGTCTGAATACGGCGTCGGCGCGCTGTCCGAGGGCGCGTTTTCTTTTGTCGATTTTTTGGCGGACGCGAAGGTCGATTTCTGGCAAACGCTGCCGTTATCGCCAACGTCTTTCGGCGACAGCCCGTATCAGTCGCCGTCGGCATTTGCGGGGAATCCGTACTTTATCGATATAGATACGCTTGTTAAACGCGGGCTTTTGACGGAAAACGAGGCTAAACGCGCCAAAACAAAATCGCTTGACTACGCTGAAATTTTTAACTCGCGATACGACGTGCTGCGCTGCGCGTTCAAAAGATTTCAAAAAAATTCCGATTATTCAAAGTTTCTTGAAAAAAACGAATATTGGCTGGACGACTTCGCGCTGTTTATGGCGCTCAAAGTCAAAAACGGGTTTTCGTCGTTCGATACGTGGGAAAAGGACGAAAGACGGCGCGATACGCTGTCCGACGAAAAAATCGCCGCGCTTCAAAACGAGTGCGATTTCTGGCGGTTTTTGCAGTTCGAGTTCTTTCGCGAATTAACCGCGCTTAAAGACTACGCAAAATCCAAAAACGTCGCGCTTATCGGCGATATTCCCATCTACGTCGCGTACGACAGCGCGGACGTTTGGGCGCACCCCGAAATATTCAGGCTTGACAAAAATATGCGCCCGAAAGAGGTCGCCGGCGTGCCGCCCGATTACTTCTCCGCCGATGGGCAACTTTGGGGCAATCCGCTGTACGACTGGAAAAAACAGCAGGCGGACGGCTTTTTGTGGTGGCATCACCGCTTGCTGCATCAGTTGCAATTTTTCGACAAAATCCGCATCGACCACTTCCGCGCGTTTGAAAGTTACTACGCCGTGCCGTATGGTGCAACGACCGCAAAAATCGGCAGGTGGGAGAAGGGCGTCGGCACGAAAATCTTCGACGGGCTTGACCTCGACGACAGAATCATCGCCGAGGACCTCGGAATTATCACCGACAAGGTGCGCCGCCTTGTGAAACGTACCGGCTTCCCCGGAATGAAAGTCTTTCAGTTCGCTTTCGACGGCAAGAGCGATAACGAACATCTGCCGGAAAACGTAAGGTATAACACCGTCTATTACACCGGCACGCACGACAACGATACGCTGAAAGGTTGGTACGATGCGCAGGGTGACGGCACAAAAGAGTACGTCAAAAAAACCCTCGGCGCAACCGACGAGAACGTCTTTGATAAAGCTTTCAAAAGGGTAATGCGCTCCCGTGCGAAATTCGTCATCGTGCCTATGCAGGACTATCTGTTGCAGGGCTCGGAGGCGAGAATGAATACCCCGGGGACGAACGACGGGAATTGGAAATACGTCCTGCCGAAAAATTACGCAAAGGTGAAAAACCGCATAAGAAAGTACGTCAGAAACAGATGCGGTGACAGTAGGGACAAGAATAAATAAGGGAAACAACATTAAAATCCTGTGCCTTTTTCGGTGACGACGTTTTCACCGCTCAGGTAAATTTTGTAATATACTTCACGATATTCTTGCGACTTTCCCTTGTAATAAAGATAAATCGCGTTTTGCTTAAAATCGGCGGAAAAAGTCCCCTTTTTTTCGGGAACGCCGTACGAATCAGCCCATTTTAAGGACGAAAACCTGTTTTTCAAGGTATTGTAAGCGGCTTCCGAGTACGCATCCGTCCATATTGCGTCGATACTGCCATACAACAAAAGATCTGTCACGTCGATTTCGATCCCCGTAAGTTCGGTGAAGAACGAAGGGCGTTCAACGACTTCCTGCGCCCACGAAACGATTTGTGCAGAAATTTGCTTTCCGTTGTATATGTAGTTGACTTCGTCGGTTTTCTTGTTGAGAATGCCCACGGTTGCGCCCGAAACGACGCCGGCAAGCACCGCCATAATCGCAATTACGACGATAAGCTCCACAAGAGTGAAACCTTTTTTATCGGATTTCATAATTTTATTATACAAAACCGCCGACGTTTTGTCAAAACCGACGTGTTTTCAGGGAGAAACGGAAAATCCGATTTTGGAAACCCGCCGTTTTTCGTTTTGTTGAGTTCAAATTTATTAAAGATTTTTTTGAAAATCAATTTTTTTTGCAAGTCGTGATAATTGACAGTAATAATTGTTATATTGACAGCAGTGCACGGGATATTATAACAAGGAAACCCTTCCGGGAGATTGCCACGTCGCGTTGCTCCTCGCAATGACATTAAGTGCGTTGCACGGGATAGCATAAAGAGAGTGCGTAAAGTTTGCGAGTACTTGTCAGCAAACAAACCCTTGTTATGTTCCGTACGAAGTACTGTGTCATTGCGAGCGTAGCGTGGCAATCTCCCGGAAGGGCAACCGCATTGTAATAACATAAGGTGTGTTGCACAATAGGGTTACGCGCTTTATTTGTCGTTGCGTTTGTCGCAAAGTATGAGCGATATATCGTCGCGCACGATGCAAAGGAATTTCAAAAGACATTCCGTCTCGGACACGGTAAGGTCGCGCGTCATTATCGTCGCAACGGACAGGGCAAGATTTGTGAGTTCAATGACGTTGAGCCGCGAAAGTTCCATAAGGCAGTTTATGCTGTCTCGGCGCACACTGTGCTTTTGAAATCACATTATTGCAAGCAATAATGCTCACTCTTTTGCTTGTTTGCGCCTTTTCTCCACGCAAGTACAAAAGTATCTTGCGTGGGTTTTATGAAAAGGGTTCCCTTCCGGGAGATTGCCACGCTACGCTCGCAATGACAGAGTACTTCGTACGGAATGGAACAATGGTCAATGCCTCGCAATGACATAGAGTGCGTTGCACGTAAGATAACGAGTATATGATGTTTTGAAAGGGTAACGGCGAAAACGGGACGTGCAAAATGGCGCGTCATAACGCAAAATAACTTGACATTCGGTTGTAATATCTTGTATATTATATTTATAGCAATATCTTTTGGGCGCATTATGCCCAAAATTGCACATACTATGGCTATACCGCCGGGTTTTCCGGCGTATCGGAGGAGAGATATGAGAGCAAAAAAATCAAGCAAAAACTTACTTCGTATCAGCGGACTTGCATTAGTGTTTATGCTTGCAGTCGCACTGCTTGTCAGCGCAATTTCTTTTACGCGCGTGGGTGCACAAAACGGCAACGTATCGTTGGCAATTAACACGCATGAACCGAGCATGAAAGAACTCGCAATCGATTCGACTGGTGCTTGGCAGTGGAACGTACCGCTTAAAACCGGCGCCGACGGAAATATTGCGACGTACACGTTTACCCCCAGTACATATGAAAACTTTTATGGTTTTATTGGTGGAAAAACAACGATTTATAAAATCCATGTTCATACAACGGCGACAGGCGCATACACTTCTACAAGTGGTGGCGTAGTTGGTCAACCAAGGGAAAGGTTATACGCTTATTATAAACTGCCCGATGAACTTATCACGCTCGGTGCGACGATTGAAATCAGCGCAAACCTCGATAGTGCATATAAATTTACAAATATGTCAAATATACAAAAGTTCATTTCTTTTTCTGGCGGTCCCGGTAAAATCGAAGAAAACGAAGATACAAACGAGCAAACCGCAGAACAAGTAGTTGAGGCAAAGTATAATTTGGGCACGTCCGGGAAAGTCACGGCGGACAGACAATATATCCTTGTATACGGTGGCGGTTGGAAAGACGGCAGTGAGAAAATTGAAATCAATAATCTTGAGATTACCATTAAAGTTAAATCCGTAAGCAACCTGAGCCTTTTCACACCCGTTACCGCAGCGTGGGACGGAAAAACCAAACCGGACATTGCGATCTCGGACACCTTTGCAAACATATCGAATCTTTATACCACCAACAACAATATTGTCGGCAACCTTGACTGGGCATTGAACGGCGAAGACGTTCTTGATCCGACGTTCAACAAGTTGACGTCGATCCGCACCGACGGAACGCAGTCAAAGCAGTTCTCCTTCCTGCTTTTTGACAAATTCTTCGGACTTAAAGAGGCGGATATCAAAGGTTTTAATCTTCTTCAAGCATATATTGGCACGGGCGCAATAACGGACGGCTCCGCAAAAACATACCAAAGAAGCGATTATACATCAGAACAACTGAAAACGTTGCGTTATCCGACGGGCTTGGAAAGCATAACGGTGCAGCCGTTTGCGTTTGACAATAACGACCCCGCGACGGGTTCTTTCCGCGGGCTTTACGTCACGGTAAAGTACGACGGAAAAGACAACAATGCGTTGCCTATCGAAACCGAAACGATATATCGTGTAAATTATAAAAACTCAATCAATCTTTCGGGTAAGACGTTGAGCATCGACTGCGACGGTATCGACTACACCAAGCCCACGGCATTGGACGAAGTTGCTCTCCTTACCGAAAACGTTGTTAACGAAAACGGCGGCGTCAAGGTCACGTATTTTTATACCGACACCATAAAATTCAAGCCTGTTCTTGAAGACGACGACACTCGCGGCGACGTCAAGTATTTCTATACCCTTTACAAAAAGGTTGACGGCAATTACGTTGAAATCGTAGGGCAGACAGGCATTGCAATCAACAACCCCGGCTCCGACATCTTCACCCTTTCGGGACTTGAAAAGGGCGAATACGCAATCAAGTTCAAAGCGATCGATACGGTCGGACAATTCTACGAAGATCATCAAAACGAAGCAAGCCTTAACGACATACAAAAGAACTGGGCAAACCACGTCGTTTACAGCGATTATCACCGTTTCACAATCGACGACAATCAGAACCCGCCCGAAAAATGGGCAACCGCAATTTACCTTGAAAACGGCGGCGCGTATAACGGCGAATGGACGAATCAGAACGTCGTTATCGAGTTCAACACGCTCTCTTCCATCAAGGACATAATCTATCAAATCAGTTATCGCACCCTTAAAAACGGCGTTTTCGTAGGTACGCAAACCGAATGGGTGAACATCAAAGACAAAATCATCAATAACAAATATGTCATAGGCTATGACGAAACTTCGCCCGAAGGATACGAACGCATCTATTATCTCCGCGCGACTTATACTTCGTCAAATATCACGTATAACGTTGAAGTTCCCGTGAAATACGACAACTATAACGGATACAAGCCCGAAATTGCAAGGCTTCTTGACTTCTCGAAAGACGAAGCGTATGCCGACTTACTGCCCCTTCTTGTGAACCTTAACTACAAACAAGTCGGGAAAGACGGCTACGTCAGCGAATTTTTGGGCAGCCCGATGACTCTTTATTACGCAATCACCCGTGACGGCGTTGAGGGCGCGGCAAAGGAACTTTCGCTTGATACGAACAACGTTTATATGGATTTGTTCGAGGGCAGAAACGTCGCGGGACTTACGCAAATTCAGGTCAGATTCTGGCTTGTCGACGAAGCGGGCAATACAAACAATGAAACCACCTACAACGTCAACCTTGACAGGGCAAAGATCAACGTCAACTTCAACATCGATACGAACGCCCGAAGATACTTCAACAATACGACCGACGTAAGTACGTCGCTTGTTTCGTACACGTTGTCGAACAAGTTTGCAGGCACTATCCCGTCGGGGAAAATCGGCATTACTTTCGACGCGGCGTACGACGGCGTTAATGCAGGTATAAGACAGGTGATTGTCAGCAACGTCCGGGCTTCCTACGTCGAAGGCTCGGCTTATACGGCTGCGCTCATCGAACAATATGAAAAAGTTTACTTTGACGTCAACGGCAACGTCATCACGCCCGAAGCAGACGGCAGTTACGTCATCGGCACGCACGAAATCAAAAAAGCGCGCCTTACGATCGACGAGAATTACAGACACGCACCGTTTGTTTATAACGGCACCATCAACTACGCAATGACCGACTATGTTTCGGGCGACGGCTCTTTATTGGTGCTCGATAAGGTTCTGGGCGACAAAGCGGACGAATGGAAAAATATCCAATGGAAAGGCACGTTCCAACTTGACAGCATTGATGTCAACATCGGGCTTCGCGCGTCGCTTATAAATATCGAAATCGCGGGCGAACTGAACAACAATTACCGGATCACAAACGCGGGCGGCTCCGCAAGCGCACCCAAAGCGTATGTCGATATCCAAAAAGCCAAACTCGGCAAAATCACGCTTATCGCCTCAAAGGTCTATAACGGCGAAAATACGATTTTGACGAACTCGGACTGCAAGTTTAGTATCGAGGGACTGCAAGGCACGGACAACATCGCGCTCGAATACGGCACGATTACCCTGCCCGGCAAGGACGTCGGCACGTATACCTTTAACGTCAACGATTTCAAACTCGTCGGCGAAAGACAAAAATTCTATGACCTGACAGACGTTACCGTCGAAGCGACGATTACCGTAACGCCCAAAACCATCACGGTTACGGTGCATAACGTCGATAAACCTTTCGACAACAAAACGGCGTTCCAGATCAGCAGCTATACGTTTGGCGGCGTTGTATCGGGCGACGACGTGAAGTTGCTCACAAGCACGGGCAATACGGCAAATATCAACGTCGGCACTTATCCCGATTGCAAAGTCACGCTTGGCATTACCGGCAGTGACAGCAAAAACTACGTCCTGAAAGATACCGAGGCGGTCGTTACGGTCACCATTTCTCCGCGCGAAATCGGCGGCGCGAAAATCATCGGTATTTACGCTGTCGATACGAACGGCAACTATTACTACATCAATGAAATCGGCGGAAACGTTGTGATTTATCAGAAAGACGGCGCAGGTTATATCGCGTACAGCAAGGACGAAAACGGCAAAGCAAAGGCCGAAAACGTTGACGTTTTGCCGGCAGGCGCAACCGTATGGGTGCTCGATACGTTCGTCACGGGCGGCGTTTGCATCATCAACGGTCACCGCTTCGAGCTGTCGCAAGACATCGTTTACGCAATCGAATACTATGAGGATACCGCACTCAAAAACAAACTCGACATCGGTGAAATCGACTTCAAAGAGCGTCAGTATCAGCCCGTCGTCGTCGATCAGAACGGCAACAATTTCGTTATCAACGTCAAAATTTCGGACGGCGTTTACGACACCTCTTCGGGCGCGTATAAATATACGTTGAAAATCAAAAACTTCGGCGAGAAAAGCAACTTCAAGAAAATAACGGGCTTTAACGACACGGAAACCAAAGTCGTGTCCGTGCTTGACTTCTCGGACGTCAAGTTTGAAAATAAAATGTTCAACGACAAAGGCAACGTCGATAAGTTCAGCGCTCCGTACAACGCGGCGGCATACACGCTTAACGTCATAAGCCCGTCACAGTTGGATATTGAACTCGCGGAATACTTCAAGAAGGGCGCAGACGGCGTATGGATGCCCGTTGAAAAGGCAATCGACGCTGGCGTTTACTACGGTAAGTTCACGGTATCGCGCTTGAATAACGAATACATTATTGAACAAACTTTCACGATTGAAAGAATCGGCACTGAAATTAAGATTAAAGACGCGTCCGTTACGTACGACGCAAAATACGGCGAAGACTTCGCGGAAAAAGTGCAAAAGGTCGACGACGCGTTCAATTACTACAAGACGACTTACGGCATGGTCATCGGCGCAAACGACATCGTTTACGAATATTCCTTTGACGAAGATTTCAAGACGATTCTCGGCAGTGCTCCCGTCCGTCAGGGTGGCGGCGTATGCTACGTCCGCGTGAGATATAAGGGCAACGAAAACTTCATCGGCTCGGTCTCGCCCGCCCGCAAAATCAACGTTAACGGCGCGAAATTCAACCTTGTCGATATCACGGCAAACGTAGGCGAATCGTTCAATCTGCCCACGGTTGAAAATCTTATCGACAAAGACTCCGTCGGCGGCAACTACAAAGAAATCGCAAAAGACTTTGTCATCGTTTATCGCGTCAGCGACGCCAGTTACAAGGTCGTGAATAACGCTGCGGGACTTGTGGGCGAAGGCAGATATCCTTACAGAGTCGTTCATAAAGGACTTATCAAGGGCGGCGCCTGGACGGTCGACAGCAGCGCGGAATCCGAAAGATATACCCGTGCCGTGTCGGCGGACGGCATAATCGAAGCGACGATTTCCATCATCGAAAACGAACTTAACTCGGTATGGGGCGGCGACGTCAACGTTCCCGACGATAAAGTTCTGGAAGATAACGGCATCGGCACGATCTCGGGCAGCTGGACGCAGGCGGACAGCGGATACACCGTTTACTTCTGCATACTCGACAGAAACAACGCCGCAAGCCGCGATAACTTCACCAACGGTTTAAGACAAAATAAGGAAATCTTTGGCAAAGAGTACGCCGCCGGCAAGGTCTACTTCCTGTCGCTCAGCGAATATAAGAACAAAAGCGTCCTTATGAACGCCGACAAACAGCCCAGACTTATGAGCCCCGCAACCGTAACGATGCAAGTCAGCGCAAACGGCGCAAAACTCATCAGATACAACAACGGCGAATGGACGGAAGTAAACTACGTCGATAACGGCGACGGCACCGTAACGTTTGAAACCGATAAGCTCGGCTACTTCATCTTTGCGGAAGACTACGTCGCGCCCAAAGCGAAAACAAACACGCTGGCAATCGGCATCGGCGCAGGCGTTGGCGGCGCGGCAGTGCTTATGGCAATCATCGTGGTTACGGTGGTCGTCATTAAGAAAAAACGCGCATAATCGTTAAACAAACGGCACGCGACGGCGTGCCGTTTCCATATTATAAAACATTTATAAAGGAGAAGGAAAATGAATAAATACGCAGGTACAAAAACCGAAAAGAACCTCGAAACGGCTTTTTCGGGCGAATCACAGGCAAGAAACAAGTATACTTACTTTGCGTCGGTTGCGAAAAAAGAGGGCTATGAACAAATCGCGTCCCTGTTTCTGAAAACCGCCGACAACGAAAAAGAACACGCCAAACTTTGGTTCAAGGAACTTAACGGCATCGGAAACACAACGGAAAACCTTGTTGCCGCGGCGGCGGGCGAAAACTACGAATGGACGGATATGTATGCGGGCTTTGCAAAAACAGCCGAAGAAGAAGGCTTCCCTGAACTTGCGGCGAAATTCCGTCTTGTCGCGGCGATCGAGAAACACCACGAAGAAAGATATCGCGCGTTGTTGAAAAATATCGAAACGGCGGAAGTTTTCAAAAAATCAACGGTAAAAGTGTGGGAATGCAGAAACTGCGGCCATATCGTCGTCGGAGAGTGCGCGCCCGAGGTCTGCCCGACGTGCAATCATCCCCAAAGTTATTTTGAAATATCCGCGGACAACTATTGATTGTCGCAAAACCCAAGGACAATCGTTTTCAAAGCGTCGGGACACCCCGACGTTTTTTAATGTTTAATATTATATATTATATAGTTTATATAGTAAAAATAAAGGGCGGCGGGGAAAATTCGAAGGCGAGAAGAAGCGCGATATTTTCAAAAAAAATAATAATAAAAAAATTTTCTTTTCCTTCTTAAAAAAGGTTTACAAAAAACGCCGCTTGTGTTATTATAACCCTAACAGAAATCTTTAATTATGTCCAGAGAGACATACAAGGTTATCATACAATAAACAGGTGTATCATATCTTGCGTGTCTCGGCGCAAGATTTTTTTTGAGGTTTTATGGAAATTAAGGCAAACATTATGGATGATACGGCTGTCGCACGCGCGCTTAAAAGGGTATCGCACGAGATTATCGAAAGAAACGACTCCCTTGAAAACGTCGTGCTTATCGGCATTAAAAGCCGTGGTATCCCCCTTGCCGGAATAATTGCCGAAAACGTGAAAAAATACGAAGGCGTGGCGCTTGACGTGGGTGAACTCGATATAAGTCTTTATCGTGACGACCTTGCGGAAAAAAGCGAAACTCCCATTATCGAAAAAATCAACGTTCCCTTTGAAGTAAGGGGACGAGACGTCGTCCTTGTTGACGACGTTTTGTTTACCGGAAGGACGGCGCGCGCCGCAATCGACGCCGTGTTCACGCTGGGACGTCCGCGCACGATACAACTTGCCGTGCTTATCGACCGCGGCCATCGCGAACTTCCGATACGCGCGGACTACGTCGGCAAAAACCTGCCAACGTCCAAGCAGGAGGTCGTAAGGGTAATGATACCGCCCTATGACGAGAAAATCGCCGTCGACCTGTTGTCACTCTGATATATCAAAATATAAATAAATTTTAAAGGAGATTGTTACTTATGAAGATGATTTACAACGTTGAAGACAAGTTGTCCTTCAAACAAACGCTTGTGTACTCGCTTCAACAATTCTTGGCGGTCGTTTGCGCGACGATTCTCGTGCCTATTCTTTGCTCGGGAAACGGCGTCAATATGAGCCCCGCTGCCGCGCTTTTCGGCGCAGGTATCGCAACCCTGTTCTACGTATGGGTTACCAAGAAAAAGAGCCCGATCTTCATCGGAAGCTCGTTCGCGTTTATCTCGGCGTTGATCGGCGCAACTCAATACGGCTGGTGGGGAATTATTCTCGGCGGCGTATTCGCAGGCGCTGTGTACTGCATACTTGCCTTTATCGTCTGGAAGAAAGGCACTGAATGGATTAACAAACTTATGCCCGCGGTCATCATCGGGCCCACGGTCGCTCTTATCGGCTTAGGTCTTTCGGGCAGCGCAATCAGCAACCTTACCACTGCAAGCGGCAGCGGACAATCTTACAACCTTGTCGCAATCCTTTGCGGTCTGTTTGCCTTCTTCGTAACGGTCTTCGTATCCTGCAAGGGCAGCAAAAAAATGCAACTTATGCCTTTCATCATCGGTATCGGCGCAGGTTACCTTCTCGCATCGTTCTTCTCGATTTTCGGCTATGCTTGCAATGTCGAATATCTCAAAATCGTCAACTGGACTCCGCTTGTCGAAAACTTCGTAAAAGACGGCAAATTCACGGGCGTCACCGCATTCCTCGATTATCCGCACCTTGCGATTATCGAAGCAATTAAGGAATCCGTTAACGGCACCGCAAGACTTACCGGCGCGGGCGTCGGCGCAATCGCGCTTCTGTTCATCCCCGTATCGCTTGTCGTTTTTGCGGAACATATCGCGGACCACAAAAATATGAGTACCATCATCGAAAAAGACCTTCTTAAAGACCCCGGTCTCCATCGCACGCTCATCGGTGACGGCTTCGGAACGACCGTCGGCACGATCTTCGGCTGCTGCCCCAACACCACTTACGGCGAAAGCATCGGCTGTGTGGCAATCACCAAAAACGCCTCGATTTACACCATAGTCGGCGCGGCTGTTATCTCGATTGTAATCGCGTTTTTCAGCCCGTTCATCGCGCTTATCGAAACAATCCCCACCTGCGTTCTGGGCGGCGTATGCCTGGCTCTCTACGGATTTATCGCAGTCAGCGGTCTTAAAATGCTGCAAAACGTTGACCTCGGCGAAAGCAAAAACCTCTTCGTCGTATCGGCAATCCTTGTCACGGGTATCGGCGGACTCGCTCTTAAATTCGGTCTTGCAACGAAGGGCAAAGCAATCGTCACCATCACCAACATCGCAACCGCTCTTATCGTAGGTATCCTTACCAACGTCATTCTTTCCATCAAAACCAAGAAAGAAAAACAGGGCGAAGTCAAAGACGGCGAAAGCATCGCGGTCGTGGGCGAAGGCGTAACGTATGACACGGACGACAAACTCCCCGGCGTCAGAAAAGACGAAGTCGTGGCAGACAGCGAAGCAGTCGACGAAGCAGTCGAAGAACTTGGACTCGAAGACGAAGACAAAACCGCGACGGTGGAATTCCAGGCGGTTGAAGAATCAAAGGACGAATCGTCCGACAAGTAATAATCAACGAAATATCAAAAAGTCCTCATAGTTTTATGAGGACTTTTTTTATACCTGAAATGCAACTTTTTGCGTGGGCACCTTGTTGCCTTTGGCGCGATGAGCCAATCGGCAGTGATATGCCTTCGGCGTATATTGTCTTCGACAGTGATGAAACACTTTGCGATATAAAAAAGCCCTGACTAATGTCAGGGCAATGCAATTATTCGTTCAATTATTGCGGATTATTTCGTACCGAAAATTCTGTCGCCGGCGTCGCCGAGACCGGGGACGATGTAGCCGTTTTCGTTAAGGTGAGAGTCTTTGCAGCCGACGAAGATGTGTACGTCGGGATGTTTTGCGTGGACCTTTTCAATTCCTTCGGGCGCGCCGATGATGCTCATAAACTTAATATTCTTGCAGCCTTTTGCCTTAATGAAGTCGATTGCCGCGATTGCGCTGCCGCCGGTTGCGAGCATCGGATCGAGAATGATGACTTCGCGGTTTGCGATATCGTCGGGAAGTTTGCAGTAGTACTCCTTGGGTTCAAGCGTTTCGTGGTCGCGATAAAGACCGACGTGTCCGACTTTTGCGGTGGGGACAAGAGCAAGGATGCCGTTTACCATGCCGAGACCTGCGCGGAGAATAGGAACGATTGCGATGTCATTTGCAATAACGCGGGTTTTAGTGACCGCAATCGGGGTTTTAACCTCAATTTCTTGCGTATTGATATCACGGAGAGCCTCAAATGCCATAAGCATTGCGACTTCTTCCACAAGTTCGCGAAACTCTTTGCTGCCGGTACGTTCATCACGCATAATTGCAATTTTGTGTGTGATAAGAGGGTGATTGAAAATGGTTACGTTGTTCATAAAACACCTCACAATATTTACTTTTAACATAGTAACATTTCGGCGTTTTTTTTGCAAGCAAAATACGCATTGTTCGACATATTTTTTAAGGCATATCGCAATAAAAAAATTAGCAAAAAAACACGAATTTCGTCAAATTGATATTTTCAAAACCTTGATAACGTAAATTTATTGTGTTATAATATACACAGTATAGGTATTTTATCTAATTTATTTTCAGGGTTATATTATTAAAGAGGAGTTTGAAAAATGTTAGCAGCAGTTTCATCCAATGAAGTATGGCAGAAAATCGTCGATTTCTTTACCATCACGGTGAAAGACTTTTTCGTTGAATTATTGGCAGAAAATCCCCCGATTAAGTTCATATTGCTTGTTGCGGGCGCAGTGCTCGTACTCGTCGGCTTAATCGTTATTATCGCGGTTTGTGCAAAGAAGAACAAGGCGAAGAAAGCGGCAAAGAAGGCGGCAAGACAGAGCGTCAAAGACGCAAAGAAAGCAAGAAAGAGTGGCAAAGTCGCAACAGATGAAAAACCCGCTGTGAAAGAAACGCCCGTCGTACCCGCGACACCCGCGCCCGTTGCGGCAGCGGCACCTGCACCCGCGCCTTATATCGAGGACGAGAAGAAGTTCGACGCCGACGCTTTCGATGATGAGCTGCCTCCGTTTGAAGACAAAAAACCCGCTCCGCAGGAACAAATCGATATGTCGAAGTTTATCGCGGAAGACAAAGTTTATGCCCCCGTGGAAGAAGAAAAACCCGTCGCGCCCGCGCCTGTTCCCGCATACGTTCAGCCGGAAGAACCCGCGTCCGTCGAGGAAAAGCATTATATCGAGCCGGAAAACAATGACAACTTCGTTGACGACAGTTGGGGCAAGGCAAAAATAAATCTGAAACCCAAAAAAGCTGCAAAAGAAGAAAAGACGGAAGAACCCGAAGTCGCCGCGGAAGAACCCGCACCCGCAAAGAAAAAGGCAACGAAGAAGAAGGCGGAAGTAACGGAAGAACCCGCACCCGCAAAGAAAGCACCCGCAAAGAAAAAGGCGGAGGCAAAGGTTGAAGAACCCGTCGAGGAAAACGACGAAGCCGATAAACCCAAGGTCGTCGGCAAATATACGATCGAAGATACCGGCTATGCGTATCAGTTCCACCTTTACGCAAACAACGGACAACTTCTGTACGAAAGCCGCGAATACGCAAGTCTGAACTCCTGCAAGGGCGGCATCGCGACCTTTAAGAAGAACGTCGCAGATTGCGAGTACCGCATCGACGTCGATAAGAACGGCGGCTACAAGTACATCTTCAAGAAGGGCAACAGCATTTACATCGGCGAAACGTACTCGACCGCAAAAGCGGCGGAACGCAGCGCGGAATCCGTGAAACGCTTTGCACAGGTTTCCGAAATCAGCGAATAAGTTTTTAATATAAAATAATAAAAGGGGTTATATCAATATGGCAAAAGAAGTAAAAAAAGCAGCAACAAAAGAGCCCGCACCCAAGAAAGCCGCGGCGAAAGAACCTGCAAAAAAAGTTGCGACGAAAGAGCCTGCAAAGAAAGCGGCAGTTAAGGAAGTCGCCCCCGCAGAAACCGCAGCAAAAGGCGTTGTCGGAAAATATCGCGTAGATTGCGTTTACGGCGATCTTTATCAATTCTATCTTTATGCAAACAACGGTCAACTTCTTTACGAAAGCCGCGAATATGCGTCGAAGAAATCGTGCCTGGAAGGCATCGAAACCTTCAAGAAAAATATGCAGGACGCAGCAACGACCGTACGTGTGGATAAGGACAAAAACAACAGATATAAGTTCATTATCAAAAACCGCAACAGCATTTACGTCGGCGAAACTTACGACAATAAGAAACAAGCCGAAAGCAGCGCGGAATCGGTGAAACGCTTTGCAGTCGTATCGCAGGTCATCGAATAAGAAAAAACGAAATTACGCACGGTGAAAACCGTGCGTTTTTTTATGCGAAATCTGAGGCGGAAGAATATATCTTTGATATATTCTTTTTTTGCGGTTTTTTGCGCGGGATACGATCGTCAAAAATATCTTTTTACAAATTGCGACAAAATGCGTATATTTCGTTGACAAATATACGCTATTTTCATATAATCATATTTAGTCGTATGGTTTAGTAATTGTAAACTTTTTTCTTAAAATTACAAAACCTTCTAATTTTTAGGTTTAGAAGTACTAAACAAACGGCGCGGAAACAGGAGGTTATATGGAAATCGGAACCAAACTGAAAAATCTGCGGCTTCGTTGCGGATTGACGCAGGAGGAACTTGCCGACAGGTGCGAACTCACAAAAGGCTACATAAGCCAACTCGAAAACGACCTGACCATGCCGACAATTTCCACCCTGAACGACCTTATGGTGGCACTCGGAAGCGACCTGAAAACCTTTTTCAGCGAAGACGAACCCGAACAAGTCGTGTTCACGAGCGACGACTTTTTCGAAAAGGAAGGCGACGGGCAAAAAATCGTATGGCTTGTGCCAAACAGTCAGAAGAACGAGATGGAGCCTGTTTATATCGAAATCGAGCCAAATACGACGCTTCAAAAAGACATGCCGCACGAGGGCGAAGAATTCGGATACGTCCTTGACGGCGAAATCGAAATCGTCATCGGCAACAACGTCTATAAGTGCAAAAAACGCAACAGTTTTTATTTTGTAAGCAACAAAGTACATTATATTAAAAATACAAAAAATACAACGGCTAAAATCATCTGGGTGTCAAGCCCGCCCACGTTTTAAGGAGAGTATATGTCATCTGCAAACATTATCGAAATCAAAAACGTATCCAAGGAATACGACGGCAAAACAGTCGTCAAAAACGAAAGCATCGCGATAAAACGCGGCGAATTCGTGACAATTTTAGGACCTTCGGGCTGTGGCAAGACGACGACGCTTCGTATGATTGCCGGCTTTGAAAAACCGACCAGCGGACAAATCCTTTTCGACGGCGAAGATATTTCCAATCTGCCGCCGCATAAGCGCGCCGTGAACACGGTTTTCCAGAAATACGCGTTGTTCCCGCACCTTAACGTGTTCAACAACATCGCGTTCGGTCTGAAACTCAAAACCATTCCCGACGGCACGACGTACACCGATAGAAAGGGCAGGACTTTCGACAATATGAGAAAATATACGAAAGCCGAAATCGCCGAAAAAGTCAATCACGCGCTCAAAATGGTTGACCTTGAAGACTACGGTCACCGCGACGTGAACAGCCTTTCGGGCGGACAGCAACAGCGCGTCGCAATCGCAAGGGCAATCGTCAACGAGCCGAAGTTGCTGCTTCTTGACGAGCCGCTGGGCGCGCTTGACCTTAAAATGAGAAAGGATATGCAGATTGAACTGATGGATATGCATAAACGCCTTGGAATCACGTTCGTTTACGTCACGCACGATCAGGAAGAAGCACTCACCATGAGCGACAAAATCATCGTTATGCGCGACGGCGAAGTGCAGCAAATCGGCACCCCCAAAAAGATTTACGACGAGCCCGCAAACGCATTCGTCGCCGACTTTATCGGCGAAAGCAACATCATGTCGGGCATTATGATCGACGACTATAAATGCAGTTTCTTCGGCACCGAGTTCGAGTGCGTCGACAAAGGCTTCAAACCCAACGAACCCGTCGATATCATCGTGCGCCCCGAAGACATTTACATCACGAAGGGCAAAAACGTCGAAAAGGGACAACTCACCGCAAAAGTAACGTCCTGCGTGTTCAAGGGCGACCACTACGAAATCCTTTGTGAAAGCGACGGAAACGAATTGCAGATTGTTGAAAATACCGAGTGCGCCGTCGGCGAAGAAATCGGTATCTTCATTCCGAAAGAAGAAATACACATCATGCACAAAGCGCGCATTATCAACGAGTACGAAACCGAAATGGGCGACAACGGCATTGTGAAAATTTGCGAAGCCGACTTTGAAACGAAAAGCGACTTGCCCGCAGGAACGAAAGTTAAAGTGTCGATTCCGTTTGATAAAGTCGATGTTACCGACGACGAAGCCGACGGAACGGTCAGTGCGGACGTCGTGTCGAGCATTTACAAGGGAAGTTACTATCAGGTCATTTTACGCACTGATTTCGACTATGACTTCTTTGTCGACACTCAGGACGAATGGCTCAAAGGCGACCGCGTAGGTATCAATATTAAACCCGAAGACATTAAGGTGGAGGCAATTTAATGAAAGAGAAAATTAAAAATTTCAGATTTACGCGAAAAGCCTTTGCTTATCCGTATATGCTGTTTTTGCTGGTTTTCGTCGTTACGCCGCTTGTGCTGATTCTTGCCAACGCGTTTATTTACGACGGGAAATTCAGTTTCAAAAACTTTGCGATTTTCTTCACCGAAAAGTCAAGTCTGGTGGTGCTTGGAAACTCCATTCTCGTCGGACTTCTGACGACGATTATCTGCATAGTTCTGGGATATCCCGCGGCGTACTTCCTTGCGAAATACAGCGCAAGCAAGATTTTCGTATTGCTGTTTATCCTGCCCATGTGGGTAAACTTCCTGATAAGGACGCTTGCGACGAAAGCGATTTTCGTGTCGATGAACATTCCCCTTGGGGTGGGGACGGTCGTGTTCGGCATGGTGTACAACTATCTGCCGTTTATGATACTTCCTTTGCACACGGTGCTTTCGAGCATTGATAAAAACTATATCGAGGCGGCGGAAGACCTCGGGGCAGACAAGTTCCAGGTTTTCGCAAAAACGATATTGCCGTTGTCGGTGCCGGGGATTTTAAGTGGAATCACGATGGTGTTCATTCCCACGATTTCGACGTTCGCGATAAGCCAGCTTTTGTCGGACAGCACGGTATTCTTGTTCGGCGACAGCATTCAGATGAAGTTCGATCAGGGCTTGTACGGCGTCGGCAGCGTTATGAGCCTTGTAATGATAATTCTCGTGCTTGTTTCCAACTTTATAATGAACAGGTTTTCAAAAACGTCTGCGACGGGAGGAAGAAACTTATGGTAAAGAAATTTTTTGCAAAAGCATATCTTTATTTACTTCTCGCGCTGCTGTACGCGCCGATAGTGCTGATTATCGTGTTTTCGTTTTTCAACACGTCGATTTTCTCTTTTGATAACGGGTTCAGTTTCGAGTCGTACAAGTCGATATTCGCGTCCGACAAAACGCCCGAACTGCTTGCCGCGCTTAAAAACACGCTGATTATCGCCGTCGTATCGAGCGTTGTATCGACGCTTATCGGCACGTTTTCGGCAATCGGCATTTATTGTTTGAAACCGCGTGCGAGAAAGGTTGTGGAAAACGTCAACCAACTGCCAATCATCAACAGCGAAATCGTTATGGCGGTGTCGCTTATGATATTCTTCGTAACGTTCTCGTTCCCCGCGGGATATTTCCGCCTTATCATCGGACACATCAGTTTCTGCACGCCGTACGTCATTCTTTCGGTACTGCCGAAACTCCAAACGATGGACAACAACGTTTACGAAGCCGCTCTCGACCTTGGCGCAAACCCGTTCAAAGCGATGGTAAAAGTCATTCTGCCCATACTTGCGCCCAGCATTATGTCGGGATTTATGATGGCGTTCACGCTGTCGATGGACGACTTCATCATCACGCAAATCAACAAAGGCGCGGCAACGGGCATCAACACTCTTTCGACGTACATTTACGCCGATGCAAGGGTACAAGGGCTTTCGCCGTTCTGGTTTGCGATATTCAGCATTATCTTTATCGTGGTGCTTACGACCATTCTCGTCGTCAACGTCGTTAAGGTCAAAAAAGCCAAAGCCGACAAGAAAAAGGAGGTTAAAGCATGAACAAGAAAGCAATTAAAATCCTTATCGTGTCGGTGATTATCGCGGTTATCGTCGGCGGTACGATTGCAGGCATCATCGTCGTGAACCTTGACAGAAAAAAAGAAAAACTTGTCGTATATAACTGGGCGGACTATATCGATCCCGCCAATATCACGCTTTTTGAAGAGTATTACAAGCAAAAAACAGGCAAGGAAATCGAGGTCGTTTACAGCACTTTCGACACAAACGAAACAATGATGACCGAAGTCACCAAGGGCGACAGCCAGATCGACCTCGTTTGCCCCAGCGAATACTCCATTCAGAAACTGAAAGAGAAAAACCTTTTGCAACCGCTCGATATGTCGGACGGCGACTACGAATTCATAAGTAACGTGTATCCCGCAATCCGCGACAGGGTAGAATCAATCTTCGGCGCGGAAATGAACGGATATTTCGTGCCTTATATGTGGGGTACGCTCGGCATAATGTACAACGTCGAAAAGGTAAGGAAAGAAGACCTCGAAGCCGGCTGGGGTATCCTTTGGAATAAGGCGAACAACCCGGAACTTGAAGGGAAAATCCTTGTGAAAGATAGCGTCCGCGACGTCTATGCCGCAACCGTTTGTTACCTCAAAGAAGAAGGAAAACTCGACGGGACTCCGTACGCCGCGCTTTCAATCGAACAACTTATCAACACCGTCGACAACACGCTTTTGAAAATGTGTGAAACCGTGCTTCTGGAACAAAGAAAGCATATCAAAGGCTACGAAGTCGACTTTGGCAAGGACGATATGATCAACAAAATCGCATACGTCGACCTTGCTTGGTCGGGCGACGCAATGTACGCAATCGAGGAAAGTTACAACCCCGACAAAACTTTCAAAAACCTTGCAACCGGCGAAGAAACGAATTACCTTCTGGACTACTTCGTCCCGACAATTGAAATCGACGGCGAAGAAAAAGAGTTCGGCAACGTCTGGTTCGACGGCTGGGCAATCCCGAAAACCGCGCAAAACGTCCCGGCGGCAAAGGAATTCATCAACTTTATGTGCCGTCCCGACGTCGCGATGCGTAATATGATGGAAATCGGCTATACCTGCTCCTTCGATCCCGATAAATATATTGCGGGCGAAGACGAATTCACAATCGAAGCCGTCAACTGCCTTCTCGAAAACGAGTACGTTTGGGAAATTTCCGACGACGAAATTGCCGAGAATTATCCCGACGGCGACTGCATTATCAAGGAAATCGACGGCGTTAAGTACGACCTTACCGAGTTCTTCGGCGACCATAGAAGATACCCTGACTTTAAGAAATCGGAAGGCACTCTCGGCGTAATGCAGGACTTCGGCGCGCAAAACGACGCGGTCGTCAGTATGTGGGAAAGGGTAAAAGGCGGCGACGAATTCCCGTGGAAACTTATCGTCGCAATCGTTGCTTGCGTCGCGATTGTCGCAGGGGCGTTCGGGCTGTGCTTCCTGGTGCGCCACGTCAAATCGAAACGCCAGCCGCATATCGACGCGGATTCCGAACAACAAACCGCTTAAAACACAATTGAAAAACCAAACGAAACCAAAAAACCGATTGCAAACGCAATCGGTTTTTTAATCTGTAATACCCAAAACTACAAAAGTATCTTGCGTGGGATTACAGGTGTCCCTTCCGGGAGATTGCCACAGCACCGCAAAGTGGTGCTTCGCAATGACATAGAGTGCGTTGCAAGGAAATAATATACATTATCCGCTGTTCTTGTTTTGGAAACCGCGTTTTCAAAACAAGTGAAAAGGGAATAAGGATTAGCGGAGCGCAGGTTTCCTTATGGGAAAAACGGCACAAAAAAGGCATCTTCTTCAAGATGCCTTTGACTGTTGTTTGTCCCGTTTTCCAAAACGGCAATCTTTTCATTTGCCGTTTTGAGAGCGAAGCGACTTAGTACATGTCGCCGCCCATCGGAGCTTGCGGCATCGCCGGAGCCGGTTCGGGCTTGTCGGCAACGATGACCTCGGTGGTGAGCAACGTAGACGATACGCTTGCTGCGTTTTGAAGTGCCGAGCGCGTGACTTTGGTCGGATCGAGAATACCTTTTTCGACCATATCGCAGAACTCGTTTTTAAGAGCGTCGTAACCGAAGTTTGCTTTCTTTGCGCGCAACACGTTATCTACGATAACGCCGCCGTCAACGCCTGCGTTTTCCGCGATTTGTTTAATGGGGGCGGTAAGGGCTTTCGCGATGATGAGCGCGCCCGTTTTTTCGTCTCCGCTGAAAGTATTTGCGTATGCTGTAACTTTGTCGCTGATGGACAGAAGGGCAATGCCGCCGCCGGGGACGATACCTTCTTCGACAGCCGCGCGGGTTGCCGCAAGGGCGTCTTCAATGCGGAGTTTTCTTTCTTTCATTTCGACTTCGGTTGCCGCGCCGACTCTGACGACTGCTACGCCGCCCGAAAGTTTTGCAAGGCGTTCTTGAAGTTTTTCTTTGTCGTAGTCGCTGGTGCTTTCCGCAATCTGGTGCTGGATTGCCGCAACGCGTTGTTTGATGAGAGCGGGATCGCCTGCGCCGTCAACGATGGTGGTGTTGTCTTTGTCGACCTGAACCATTTTTGCGCTGCCCAGCATATCGAGGGTTGCGTCCTTGATTTCGTAGCCGAGATCGGACGAAATGACGGTTGCGCCTGTTAGGATTGCGATATCTTCAAGCATTGCTTTGCGTCTGTCGCCGTAACCGGGGGCTTTGACCGCAACGCACTTGATTGCGCCTTTGAGTTTGTTCAGGACAAGGGCGGTAAGAGCCTCGCCTTCGACTTCTTCGGCGATGATGAACAAGCCGCGGCCTGATTTTACAACCTGTTCGAGAACGGGCAGCAAATCCTGGAACACGCTGATTTTCTTATCGGTGATAAGGATAAGCGGATCTTCAAGGACGGCGTCCATTTTGTCGGGGTTGGTCATCATATAGGGGGAAGCGTAACCGCGGTCGAACTGCATGCCTTCGACGACGCTGAGTTCCGTCTTCATGGTTTTGCTTTCGTCGATGGTGATAACGCCGTCTTTGCCGACCTTTTCAAAAGCGTCGGAAAGCAGAGTGCCGATTTCTTCGTCGCCTGCCGACACGCTCGCGACCTGCGCGATAGCGGTTTTGCTTTCAATGGGTTTGCTGATTTTTTTGAGTTCTTCGACGGTATATTCGGTTGCTTTCGCGATACCTTTTTTCAGCACCATCGGGTTTGCGCCGGCGGCGATGTTTTTCATACCTTCGCGGATGATTGTCTGTGCGAGAAGGGCAGCCGTTGTGGTGCCGTCGCCCGCGACGTCGTTGGTTTTTACGGACACTTCTTTCACAAGTTGTGCGCCCATATTTTCAAAAGCGTCTTCGAGTTCGATTTCCTTGGCGATGGTTACGCCGTCGTTTGTGATGAGGGGTGCGCCGAACTTTTTGTCAAGAACGACGTTTCTGCCTTTCGGCCCCAAAGTGATTTTAACTGCGTCGGCAAGAGTGTCCACGCCCTTTTCAAGGGAGCGGCGCGCTTCTTCGCCGTATTTGAATTGTTTGCTCATATAAAAAGCCTCCTTATTCGTTCACGATTGCGAGAATGTCGCTTTGGCGAAGGATGATAACTTCCTTGCCGTCAAGTTTGAACTCGCTTCCTGCGTATTTGCTGTACAAAACTTTATCGCCTACCTTGACTTGCATCGTAACTTCTTTGCCGTCGATAAGTCCGCCGGGACCGACCGCCACGACTTCTGCCATCTGGGGTTTTTCTTGTGCTGTGCCGGGAAGAAGGATGCCGCTTGCGGTCTTTTCTTCCGCTTCGATTGATTTAACGACAACTTTGTCAAACAAAGGTTTTATTGTCATATTTACCTCCGAAAATAATTGTTGAAAATTGATTTTGAAATTAGCACTCAAACGCTTTGATTGCTAATCCAATGGTAATTATACACGCAATATATCGCGATGTCAATAGTATTATGACAGAAAAAATTAAAAAATACCGCTAAAAAACGCGCATTTTCAAAAACGTTGTAAAGTCGCGCGTTACTATGTAAAATACGGGCGCGCACGTATGCGCGCGATTTTGTTTACAACGGGCTGAAAAAGTGTTATTATTATCATATATTTATTTTCTTTCGAGGTCGCTATGATGGACAAATGGGATAAGAGATTTATGGAAATGGCAAACGTCGTTTCGACGTGGTCAAGTTGTTATAGAACCGGGCGTCAGGTCGGCGCGGTCATCACAAAAAACAAAAGAATCCTCACAACCGGCTACAACGGCGCGCCGGAAGGCATCAGAAGTTGCGTCGAAAAGGGCGAATGTATGAGGGATATCATGAAAATCCCGTCGGGCACCCGCGCGGAACTTTGCTACGCCGTCCATGCGGAACAGAATGCCATCTGTCAGGCGGCGAAACTCGGGATTTCCCTGGAAGGCGCAACCCTTTATTGTACGCATCAGCCGTGCAGTATCTGCGCCAAAATCATCGTCAACAGCGGCATAAAACGTATCGTTTATCGCGAAGGATACCCGGACGAATTCGCAATGAAAATCCTGAGCGAAGCCGACATTCTTGTCGAAAGATACGAAGAATAATAAGTCAATTTTCAGGATATAAAGAATACCCTTAATTATAAGGGTGTTTTTTTATGGAAAAAATCGACAACGTAAATTATGACGATTATAAGTATAAATCGTATATCTGGAAGGAAGACGGGCGGCACAAAAAACCCGAAAAAAGAAAGAAAACAAAACCGCAAAAACCCGAAAAAAGGCGCGTCGTAAAAGCCGACAAACAGGCGGTTTTCGTCGTTTGCACGATACTTTTGTGCTTCTCGCTTACGTTCGCTCTCGCCACCCTTTCCGGAAAAGGAAGCGTGATGAATTTCTTCCAAAAGAACAAAAACACCGACTGCGAAATGTATTACGTCGTGTGCTCCGACGTGTTTTCGGACGAAAGCCTTGCAAGAATTTCCGCCGACGAAGCGCGCACGTCGGGTGGGGCGGGATATATAATTTACGATGAAAAATACTATCTCGCGCTTGCGTGTTACAAAAGCCGCGACGACGCGGAAAAAGTCCGAAAAAGAATGGCGGGGAGCAGTTCCTGCATCTATGAAATCTGTGTCAAGGCGCCCGCGCTTTCCTGGTGCGACAACGGAAAAAAAGACGCTGTAAAAAACGCATTGAAATACTCGGATACGGCGTTTTCCCGCCTTTACGAAATCACGACTTCGTTTGACAAAGGAAGTATCGGCGAAACAGAAGTAAAAAACAGATTAAAAGGTTTATTGAATGAAATCAATAAATTAAATGCCGATTTTGACAAAATTACAAAATCAGAAAATATGCCCGAATACATTAAAATCAAGGCGGAAATCAAGGCTGCCGCGGCTGTCGTCGGAAACGTCGCGAAGTCGGATTTTTCGGGCGCGACGCTTTCCGCGGCGTTAAGGTTTGCGACAATGAGCGTCGTATGCGGCTACAAAAATTTGGCGACGGAGTTGTAAACGGTTGCAAAATCCTATGTTTTAGTATATACTATATTTCACTAATGTAAAGGTGAACGAATGGCACACATTTCTTTGTACAGAAGATACCGTCCGACTTCTTTCGACGAGGTCATCGGGCAGGGACATATCGTAAGGACGCTTGTCAATCAGATTAAAACGGACAACATTTCGCACGCATACCTTTTCACGGGGACTCGCGGCACGGGAAAAACCACCGTCGCGAGAATTTTTGCGCGCGCGATTAACTGCGAAAACCCCGTAAACGGCAATCCGTGCGGGAAATGCTCGGCTTGTGTCGAACTTCAAAAGCCCGGCAATATGGATATTCTGGAAATCGACGCCGCGTCCAACAGCACGGTGGACGAAATCCGCGACCTTCGCGAAAAGGTCAAGTATCCGCCCGTCATCGGAAAGTACAAAGTTTATATCATCGACGAAGTTCACATGCTTTCGACAAGCGCGTTCAACGCACTTCTGAAAACGCTGGAAGAGCCGCCGTCACACGCCGTGTTCATTCTTGCGACGACCGACGTCCACAAACTGCCGCAGACGATTTTGTCAAGGTGCATGCGCTTTGACTTCAAATTGCTTTCGGTCAAAGATATTTCGGACAATCTGAAACGCATTTTCGACGACATAGGCAAAAAGTATTCGGAAGAAGCGATAAACCTTATCGCAACTTCTGCCGAGGGCAGCGTGCGCGACAGTCTTTCGATTGCGGATATGTGCGCGTCGTATTCGGGCGATACGATAACTTACGACGACGTTCTGGAAGTTCTCGGCGCGTCCGATCCTCACATCGTTCTGGACCTTGTGCAGGCGGTGCTTTCGCACGAAGTCGCGCGTGCATTGTCCATTGTCGATAATTTGTCGAATTTCGGCAAAAACATCGCCGTTCTCAATAAGGACGTCGCAACGACGATAAGGAACGTCATTTACGTGAAAAACTGCAAAAATGCCGAGTCCGCCTTGAAACTTCCGAAAGATATTTACGAAAAGCTTTTGGCGATTTCGGAATCGTCCGGCAACGTCGACCTTCTGAACGCGCTCGATTTGTTCAACGGTCTTTCGGGCGAGTTAAGATACAGCACCCAGCCCCGCATTATGTTTGAGGCGACGGTCGTAAGGGCTGCGCTTGAAAACGGCGAGGCGGAAATCGAAAAACGTCTGAAAAAACTGGAATCGGCAGTTTCGCAAGGCGCGGTAAACACCGCGTTTCAAAAAAAAAATGAGCTGAAAACAGATAATCCCGACGCGCTTTGGGACGCCTGCCGCACGGAAATCGTGGGGAAGGAAAGGTGCATGGCGCTGGGGATTGCGATGAATAAATACGTCGGGGTGGAAGAAAACGGGAACTTTTTCAAGGTGTCTTTCAAAACGAAGGCGGACGCGTCCGTCGTGAGTATCCCCGACAACCTTAAACTAATTGAATCAAAACTCGGCGCGCTTTCGGGCAAGCCGTATAAACTGACCGTAAAGGTCACCGACGACGACACGTCGGAAGACGTCCTGAAAAGGCTGAAAACGCTTTTCGGGGACGATTTCAAAATCACGAAATAACCGGAGGTATTTTTTATGGGCAAAGGCGGTTTTCCCGGCGGCGGATTCGGCGGCGGAAATATGCAACAAATTTTGAAACAGGCGCAAAAAATGCAAGCCGATATGCAGCGCGCTCAGGAAGAACTTAAAAATTCCGAAGTAACCGGCTCGGCGGCGGGCGGCATGGTTGAAATCACGATGACGGGCGACAAGGAAGTCACCGCCGTCAAAATCAAGCCCGAAGCGGTTGACCCCAGCGACATCGAAATGCTGGAAGACCTTATCGTCGCGTCCTTCAACGACGCCGTCAAAAAGGTTGACGAGTTGCAGGAAGAACTTATGGGACCGCTTGCAGGCGGTATGGGCGGTTTGTTCTGATGCCTTATATCGAGCCTCTTGCAAAACTTATTGCGGAATTCACGAAGTTTGAGGGCGTGGGCGAAAAGACGGCGGCAAGGTACGCTTATTCCATATTAAAGCGCAGCGACAGCGAAGTCGACGACCTTATCAACGCCTTGCGCGACGTCAAACAAAAGGTGAAATTCTGTAAAATTTGCGGCAACTATACCGACGACGCCGACGACGTTTGCGAAATTTGTCGTACGCGCGACAAGTCGGTTATCTGCGTCGTGAAAGAGCCGAAAGATATTCAGGCTTTTGAAAAGGTAAAGTCTTTTAAGGGCGTTTATCACGTTTTGCACGGCGTAATCAGCCCCATCGAGCACGTCGGCCCCGACGATATCGACATCAAAGGGCTGCTGAAAAGGCTTGACGGCGTGAAAGAAGTCATCGTTGCGACCAATCCCGACGTCGAAGGCGAGGCAACCGCATTGTATATCGCGCGACTTATAAAGCCGTTGGGGATAAAGGTTACGCGCATCGCGCGCGGTCTTCCCGAAGGCAGCGTTATCGAGTACGCCGACGAAATGACCTTATCCACCGCGCTTCGCACCCGCGTGGAGTTATAATAATAGATTGATACAAGCAGTTTTTCGGTGAGAAAAAAATTTCTTGACATATCAAAACTTAGTAATTAAAATTATCCGTAAAGGAATTGGAGTATGGCAAAAAAACAAGGCATATCGGAAGCGGTCATTAAACGTCTTCCGCGATATTACAGATACGTTAAACAGCTTGAACACGACGGCGTAAAGCGCGTTTCCAGTTCGGAACTTGCGAAAAATCTGTGCGTTACGGCGTCGCAGGTCAGACAGGATTTTTCAAATTTCGGCGAATTCGGTCAGCAGGGCTACGGGTACAGCGTGGGGAAACTTCGCAGTGAAATCGCGTCGATTCTCGGGCTCGATCAGCAGCACAACATTATTATTATCGGGTGCGGCAACATCGGAAAAGCGCTTGCGAGATACGTCGGGTTTTCAGACGACGGCTTTTACGTCCGTGCAATGTTCGACGTTGATCCGACGGTCATTCAGAAAGTTCCCGCCGGCGTCGAAGTCCTGAACGTCAATAAACTTGCGGAATACATAAACACGCACCCCGTCGATATCGCGGCGATTTGCGTACAAAAAGAATACGCGCGCGAAGTTGCCGAAAATCTCGTGCGGCTCGGCGTGAATAAATTCTGGAATTTCGCCCCCGTCGATTTGTCCAACGTCGCGGAAGGCGTCGTGTGCGAAAACATCAATATGAGCGACAGTCTGTTCGTGCTGTCTTACAAGATCAACGAACAACAATAATCGTTGCATAATAACTTTCCTCCTGCGGATACTACTGCGGGAGGTTTTTTTATGCAATACACAGGAATCACAAGAAGAATCGACGAGTTGGGACGCGTGGTTATCCCGAAAGAAATCCGCCGTACGATGCGCCTTCGCGAGGGCGAAGAAATGGAAATTTTCGTTGACGAAAACAGCCTTATCCTGAAAAAATACTCGTGCGTAAAGGGAATACAAAAGTTTTCGGAAGAGATTGCGGAAAGTTTGTTTTCGTCGACGGGGGACACGTCGCTTGTGACCGACCTTGACAAAATCGTCGCGGCGGCGGGCTTTGACAAGACGTTTTATTCGGACAAACTCTTGTTGCAAAAAGTCGCGGATATTTTTCAGAAAAGGACGACGCGCACGGTGTTTTTGCCCGACGGATATGCGATAACGGGCGACGATACAAACGAATACAAAATGCAGATATTCGCGCCTGTCGCCGTCGCGGGCGACGTTACGGGCGGCGTTATTTTGCTGTCAAAATCCGAAAAAAACGTCGCCGAAAAAACCAAACTTGCCGAGTTTTCGGCAAAAATCTTGGCAAATTCACTGCAATGAAAAGGCGTACTATGGCGGGGAACGCCGCGCTGCTTTCGGTGTTTTCCATAATTGCAAAGGTAATAAGCGCGCTGTATCGCGTGCCACTCACGTCTGTGCTCGGAGCGGAAGGTATGGGAATGTATCAGCTTGTGTTTTCCATTTACGCGCTGATACTTGCGCTGACTACGGGCGGAATCCCCGTTGCGGTGTCAAGGCTCACGAGCGAGAATAACGCGTTGAAAAAGGACAGCAGGATAGTCCTTAAAAACGCACTTTTAAGCGTTGTCGGGACATCGGTCGTGCTTGCCGCTCTCTTGTGCGTTTTGTCGGGGTTCGTGGCAAGAATTCAAGGAAACGAAGGCGTGAAAAGCGGATATTACGTTATTGCGCCGGCGGTTGTTTTCGTCGGTGCGTTGTCGATGTTCCGCGGCTGGTTTCAGGGGAACAACGACGTGATTCCGACGGCGGTATCGGGGCTTTTTGAACAGGTTTTCAAACTTGCGTTCGGGCTGACTCTTGCAAAAATTCTGTCAAAGTACGGCGTGATTTACGGCGTAATCGGCGCGCTGTCAGGAGTGATGATAAGCGAATTTGTCGCGCTTATTTATATTGTGATAACCTATTTTTCGCGCGGGAAGATTTACAAAACCAACGTGGTGGAAAGTTGCGACAAAGACGTGCGAAACGCCATTCTGAAAACGTCTGTCGTTTTTGCGATTGCCGGCTTTATCATACCGTTTTCGCAGTTTATCGACGGAATTTTAATCGTAAACATATTAAAAGCGTCGGGAGAGTCGATTTCTCTTGCGACGGCGAAGTACGGTTTGTATTCGGGCACGGTAATGAGCGTCGTGAATATGCCCGTCGTTTTAAGCGTTGCGTTGTCGATTGCGATCGTGCCGGTTATCGCGTCGGCGACGGCAAAACGGGACATCGACGAAATCAGGAAAAAAGGAGCGACCGCCGTGAAACTCGCACTTGTTATTTCGACGTTTGCCGCGGTTATGATGTTTGCGTTTTCCGACAAAATCATTGCGGTTTTATATCCGCGTCTTAATCGCGCGGAAACACAAACGGCGGTGCGGCTTTTAAGGATTATTTCGTTCACCGTGCCGATGGGCGCGCTTCGTGAAATTTACGCAAGTATGATAATGGCGATTGACAAAACAAAAAAAATCATCGTCAACAATTCCTTTTCGGTCGCGCTGAAAATTGCGGTTACGGCGATATGCCTGTCATACTTCAACGTGTATGGCGCGGGATACGGTATGATTGCGTTTTCGGCGGTCGGCGTAATCTTAAACGCGCGCGATTTTTATATTCTCTCGGGAAAAAATCTTAAACTCGTGAAAAACGTTAGTACAATCGCGGCAATAAATGTTATAATGTTTTTGCTTGCGTGGGCTTTTGATATTTATATCAAAAATCCGATTTTGTCGCTTGCGACAGGTTTTGTCGTCGCGTCGTTTGCGTACGTTGTCGCGGCGGCGTTTTCAGGCGTCTTTGACGGGGACGAACTTTCGGGCGTGCCGTTTTCAAGGGCGTATTACAAATTATCGCAAAAACTACGATTCTGGGAGAGTTGAATGATTACCGTAATTGGACTCGGGCTTTATAAGGACGATTTGAGTTTCCGCGCCGAAAAGTTTCTGAAAAAGGCAAAAAATATTTACGTCAAAACGGCAAAAACGCCGACGTACGATTTTTTTGAAAAAAACGGAATATCCGCAAAATCTTTCGACGACGCATACGACGCGGCGGAAGATTTTTCCGAACTTGACGAAAAAATCATAAAAACGCTTTTGTCGGAAAACGAGAAAGGCGACGTTGCGTTTTGCGTGAACGGCGGCGGTTTCGACGACGGCACGGTGCAAAAACTGAAAAAACAAACAAACGATATTGAAATTATCGCGGGCGTGAGTTTTGCGGCGGATTTTGCCGGCGTTTGTCCCGACACGTCGGTGATGAGTTACAGTGCGTACGACGTCGCGTCCGACGTTTCGTTTATGCCGGACAAGCGGCATACAGTCGTCGTGAGAGAGATCGACAACCGACTTCTTGCGGGCGACGTAAAAATCAAACTGTCCGACGTATACGGCGACGAAAAACTCGTTTATCTGATAAATAGTGTCAAAAAGACAGATAATTTGACATACATACCTCTTGCCGAAATCGACCACGGCAAGAATTTTTCGTATATCACGACTTTGGTGATTCCGCCCGATGATTTGTTGTCGGCAAAACGACACGATTCCCACGACCTTATCGAAATCATGGCAACGCTGTTGTCCGAAAACGGCTGTCCGTGGGACAGGGCGCAAACGCACGAAAGCATAAGGATAAATCTCATCGAGGAAGCGTACGAGCTTATCGACGCAATCGACAGAAGTGACCTTGACGGCATGGTCGAAGAAACGGGCGACGTATTGTTGCAGGCAGTTTTCCACGCAATGATCGGAAACGCCGACGGCGAATATAATTTCAACGACGTCGTAAGCGGACTTTGCCATAAACTTATCACCCGACACACTCATATTTTCGGGCAGAACAAAGCGACGAACGCCGAAGACGCTCTGAATTACTGGAACGCGGCGAAAGCCGTCGAAAAGGAATATACGAGTTTCGGCGACAAGATGGACAAAATCCCCAAAAATCTGCCCGCGCTTTTATACGCTTACAAAATCCAGAAAGTCGCGGTGAAATGCGGGTTCGACTGGCCCGACATCGACGGCACTTACGATAAACTCAACGAGGAAATCCGCGAGTTTAAAGAAGCGGACGGCGACGACGCCGTAATGGAAGCGGGCGATCTGCTGTTTTCTGCGATAAACCCGATGCGCTGGCGACATATCGAGCCGGAAACCGCCCTTAAAGAGGCGTGCGACAAGTTCGTGAAACGCTTTAAGTATATGGAAAGCGAAATATTGAAAGACGGAAAGGATTTGGGGAACGCCGAAATCCTGAACGAATACTGGAACAAGGCAAAGAAAATCTACAAATGAAAATCGGAAACGTACAACTTAAAAACGATTTGATTCTCGCGCCGATGGCGAATTATACCGACGCCGGCATGCGTTATCTTGCCTCGGTTTACGGCGTAGGGCTTACGGTAACGGAAATGGTGTCGGCAAAGGGGCTTTGCTTCAATAATCCCAACACCGCCGCGCTTTTGGAAACCCGCGAAAGGGGAAATTGTCCCGTCGCCGTGCAGCTTTTCGGCGCGGATCCCGAATACATAAAAAAAGCGGTGGAACACCCCCTTCTCAAAGACTTTGACATAATCGACATAAATATGGGTTGTCCCGTCGCGAAAGTCGTGAAAAACGGCGAAGGCAGCGCGCTTTTAAGAAATCCCGACCTTGTTTACAAAGTGGTGAAAGCGGCGGTATCCGCAACAAATCGTCCCGTAACCGTGAAAATCAGAGCGGGCTTTGAAAAGGACGAAATCACCGCGCCCGAAATCGCGAAGGTCATCGAGGAAGCGGGCGGCGCGGCGGTTGCCGTACACGCAAGGACAAGGGAACAGTTTTATTCCGGAAATGCCGACTGGAACGTCATAAAAAAAGTGAAAGAAAACGTGAGTATTCCCGTTGTCGGAAACGGCGACGTGGAAAAGCGCGACGATTATTTAAGAATGAAAGAAACGACGGGTTGCGACGGCGTAATGGTTGGTCGCGCCGCGCTTGGAATGCCGTTTATATTTGCAAAACTGCAAGATAAAGAATACGAATTTGACGTTAAAGCCGCGATTATGAAACATATCGAAATTCTGGGCGAGTATCTGCCCGAACGCACGGTGATAAATCAGATGAAGGCGCAACTGTGTTTTTACGCCAAAAACACCCGCCACGCAAAGGACGTCCGCCGCGCTATTTCCGAACTCAGAACCCGCGACGATTTAATAAGAATTATCGACGAATTTTTTTAAGGAAAATACATTATGAACATTGTTTTGGTTGAACCGGAAATCCCGCAGAATACGGGCAACATAGTAAGGACGTGCGCCGCGACGCACACAGTTTTGCATCTTATCGAGCCGCTCGGATTCGAACTTTCGGACAAGTACTTAAAACGCGCGGGGCTTGACTATTGGAGCGACTGCGAGTTGCACGTATACAAAAACCTTGGGGAGTTTTTCGACAAAAATCCCGGCAAGTATTATTTCGCGTCGACAAAGGCGAAACACCGCTATGACGAGGTGAATTTCGAGGACGACGCATACATCTTTTTCGGAAAGGAAACGAAAGGTCTTCCCGAAGAACTTCTGCACGACAATTACGACCGCGCGATACGAATCCCGATGGGGCAGAACATAAGAAGTCTGAACTTGTCGAACAGCGTTGCTATCGTGTTGTACGAGGCGCTCCGTCAGCACGACTTCAAAGGGCTGCAAGAACAAGGACACCTTACGAAATACGACGACAAATAAGCGGGCGCGCGGCGCACGGCAAATAAGGCGGGCGCGCGGCGAAAATCAAACAAAGTATTTATAAGTAATTGCAATAAAACTTTTATTGTGTTATCATATTACTGCCTTAAAGTTTTGGGGCTTAAAACGAAAATAAAATCAGGAGATATTCTATGAACAAAAAGACAATCACCGATATTGACGTAAAAGGCAAAAAATGTCTCGTTCGCGTTGACTTCAACGTTCCTATGAAAGACGGCGTTATCACCGACGAAAACCGCATCATCGGCGCGCTTCCCACCATTAAATATCTGATGGAACACGGCGCGAAAGTCGTGCTTTGCTCGCACATGGGCAAACCCCACAACGTGTTTGACGACAAAATCAAACTCAATAAAAAGGAAAAGGCGAAAATCGAGGCTTTACCCGAAGAAGAACGCGCTGCGGCAACCGCCGAAGCAATCGAAAAGGCGAAAAAAGACGTCAAAAAATTCAGTCTTGCTCCCGTTGCGGCGCGTCTGAACGAACTTCTTGACAACAAGGTAACGTTTGCAACCGACGTCATCGGTCCGGACGCGAAAGAAAAAGTCGCGGCGTTGAAGGACGGCGAATGCGTACTTCTTGAAAACCTGCGTTTCCACGCCGGCGAAGAAGGCAGGGATGAAAACTTCTGCAAGGCTCTTGCCGAATATGCGGACGTTTACGTCAACGACGCTTTCGGTACGGCGCACCGTTCGCACGCGTCGACCGCCGCTATCGTCGAATACGGCTTTGTAAAGACGGCTGTTTGCGGTTTCCTTATCGAAAAAGAACTGTCTGTCATGGCGGACAGCCTTGAACATCCCGTACACCCGTTCATCGCAATACTCGGCGGCGCGAAAATCGCCGACAAACTTAACGTAATCAACAACCTGCTTGACAAATGCGACGCTCTTATCATCGGCGGCGGCATGGCTTATACCTTCCTGAAAGCGCAGGGCGGCAAAGAAGGTTTGTCTTTGGTCGACGACGAAAAACTCGAATATTGCGAAAACATGCTTGACAAAGCGGAAATCCTCGGCAAGGAAATTTATCTTCCCGTCGACAGCGCAATCGTTTCGGCGTTCCCCGATCCCATCGACGCACCCGTAACGGTCGAATACGTTGACAGCAAGAGCATTCCCGACGACAAAATGGGGCTCGATATCGGCGTTAAAACGCAGGAACTTTTCGCAAACGTCATCAAAGGCGCAAAGACGGTCATCTGGAACGGACCTATGGGCGTTTTTGAAAACCCGACTCTTGCAAAAGGCACGTACGCGGTTGCGGAAGCGCTTGCGTCGCTTCACGGCACCGGCGCAACCACCATTATCGGCGGCGGCGACAGTGCGGCGGCTGTACAACAACTTGGCTTTGCGGACAAAATGACGCACATTTCAACGGGCGGCGGCGCGTCGCTTGAACTGTTTGAAGGCAAAGTGCTTCCCGGCATCGCCTGCCTTAACGACAAAGACTGAAATCACAACGACTTAACCTTATAAAGGAGAATTTATTATGCGTAAACCTATTATCGCAGGTAACTGGAAAATGAACAATACTATCGCCGAGACGAAGACTCTCGTGACCGAACTTATTCCTTTGGTCAAAGACGCGAAAGCCGACGTCGTAATCTGCACGCCTTACACTGACCTCGCCACGGCGGTCGAAATGACGCGCGGCACGAACATTCACGTCGGCGCGGAAAACGTACACTGGGCAGAGAAAGGCGCGTTCACGGGCGAAGTTTCGGCGAATATGCTTGTCGAACTCGGCGTGGAATACGTCATCATCGGACACAGCGAACGCCGTCAGTATTTCGGCGAGACCGATCAGACCGTCAACGCACGCGTTAAGGCGGCACTTTCCAAGGGACTGAAACCCATTATCTGCGTCGGCGAACTTCTGGAAGAGCGCGAAGCGGGCAAAACCGAAGAAGTCGTTGTCCGTCAGACCACCGAGGCTTTCAAAGATATCGACAAATCCGAACTTGAAAACATCGTCATCGCATACGAACCCGTATGGGCAATCGGCACCGGCAAAACCGCAACCGCCGACGACGCGAACGCAACCATCAAGGTTATCCGCGACACGATGGCGAACCTTTATTGCAGAAACTGCGCCGACAACAAAGTACGCATTCAGTACGGCGGCAGCATGAACACCAAAAACGTCGACGAACTTATGGCAATGCCCGAAATCGACGGCGGTCTTATCGGCGGTGCGTCGCTCAAAGCGCAAGACTTTGCACGCGTCGTAAATTTTGAGGAAAAATAATGTCAAGACAAGTCGTATTGGTCGTAATGGACGGCGTGGGCAAATCCACGACGGGACTCGGCGACGCCGTTACCGCGGCGCATACCCCGACTCTCGATAAACTCCTTGCAACCTGCAAAAACGTTTATATCAAAGCGCACGGCACGGCAGTCGGTCTTCCTTCCGACGAGGATATGGGCAACAGCGAAGTAGGGCACAACGCACTCGGTTGCGGACAGGTCTATTCGCAGGGCGCAAAACTTGTGGAAGAAGCCATCGAAAGCGGCGAAATTTTCAATTCGTCCGCGTGGCAGGAACTCAAAAACAACTGCGTGACACACGGAAGCGCAATGCATTTTCTGGGGCTTTTGTCCGACGGCAACGTACACAGCAACATAAACCACCTTATCGCGCTTATCAAGGGCGCGAAAAGGGACGGCATCAAAAAAGTATTCGTACACGTCCTGCTTGACGGGCGCGACGTTCCCGCAACGAGCGCGCTTCAATACGTCGATATGCTTGAAAACGCGATGGCGGAAATGAACGACGAAAGTTTCACGGCAAAAATCGCGTCGGGCGGCGGACGTATGACGATTACGATGGACAGATATTTCGCAAACTGGGATATGGTAAAACGCGGCTTTTATACCCACGTTTACGCCGAAGGTCGCGGATTTGAGTCGGCAACCGCCGCAATCGAAACGTTCCGCGCCGAAACCCCCGGTATCATTGACCAGGATTTACCCGCATTCGTCGTCGTCAAAGACGGAAAACCCGTCGGCGCGATGCACGACAACGACAGCGTGATTCTGTTCAACTTCCGCGGCGACCGCGCAATCGAAATCTCGATGGCTTTCGACGATAAGGAGTTTTCGGGATTCGACCGCGGCAATATGCCAAAGGTGATGTATGCCGGTATGTTACAGTACGACGGCGATATGCACCTTCCCAAACGCTTCCTTGTCGAGCCGCCCAAAATTAAGTATACTTTGTCCGAATATCTCGTGAACAAGGGCGTCAACGAATACGCCGTGTCCGAAACGCAAAAGTACGGTCACGTCACGTATTTCTGGAACGGCAACCGCAGCGAAAAATTCAGCGAAACGCTTGAAACGTGGGAAGAAGTACCTTCCGATATCGTGCCTTTCGACCAGCGTCCCTGGATGAAATCGGCGGAAGTCACCGATAAGGTCATCGAGGCGATCGAAAGCAAAAAGTACGGCTTCATTCGTTGCAATTATCCCAACGGCGATATGGTCGGACACACCGGCAATATGGACGCGACGATAATCGGCGTGGAGGCTGTTGACCTTGCGCTTGCAAGACTTATCCCCGTCGTCGAAAAGGAAAACGCGATTCTTGTCGTAACGGCAGACCACGGCAACGCCGACGAAATGCTTGAAAAGAACAAAAAGGGCGTCGTGGCCGTTCGTACGGCGCACAGCCTGAATCCCGTTCCGTTCATAATTTTCAACGCCGACGTCGAAATCGCAGACGGCAAATTCGGATTGTCCAACGTTGCGGCAACCGTTGCGAAACTTATGGGATTCGCTCCCGATCCGCATTGGGACGCACCTATTATCAAATAAGGTTATTTATTAAAAGTCCCCCCGAAAAACCGCAGGGGGATTTTTTATGCCAACAGATAATAATACGAACGTTGCCAAAACGCCGATATTTCAACGCTTTTATGAAAAATGCTCGCTTGTAGTACGAAAAGTACAACCGCGTTCGCCTTTTCCAAAAATCATCTGAAATCTCGGCGTTTTCGGTTGTGAACAAGTTTCCCGTCGTGTTTTTAGGATAAGACAAGGCACACGAGCGGCTTAATACTTTATCGTATAAGCCGTGAGCGTAACGCAGTATTAG
>CDYU01045765.1_pt1 | contig 47043 bp, 44 predicted proteins | sample 480701 | NCBI WGS metagenome assembly CDYU01 (sample SAMEA3182105, study PRJEB8094) | gut metagenome | biome: human; feature: gut; material: Stool; isolation source: human stools | place: Canada | collected 2013-02-26 | reverse complement strand
AAAAACAATGGAAACAAGAAGTAGGATGAGCCGGTCTCTGCACACGAACAGAGACTTTGAAAAGCTTGAGCCGTATGAGGGGAAACCCTCACGTACGGTTCTGAGGGGGGAAGAGGGCAGTAATGCCCTTGACCTACCCGATCGACCCTCCGACCTTGCGCAGCGCGACGGACGCGCCGTGCGCAAGGGTAACGAGATCGCCAAGATGTTCGCCGGGAACAAAGTCGATGTAATTATCTACGCCGTCGAAAAATCGCTCGACAGCTACAAGTTCAACCTGCTGCACTGCAAGCAGACGTTCATCTCGCAGCTCAAAAGCGGCGCGATGGGTGCACGAACCATCGACGAGGGTGCGATGGACGAGAAGTCGGGCATGAACTTTTCGGAGTACATGGCTATTCTTTCAGGGAACACGGATTTGCTTGACAAAGCGCGGTTGGAGAAGAAGGTGGCGGCGTTGGAGAGTGAGCGCAAGTCGTTCCACAAGGCCAAGAGCGGCTCCGCATGGAAATTGGAGGAGTACACCAAGACGCTCGCCCACAACAACGACTGCATCGTCAAGATGTCGGCGGACTACGAGACGTTTCTTACGCGGGTACAGACCGACAAGGAGGGCAACAAACTCAATGCCCTGCGGCTCGACGGGCTGGATGCCACCGACCACAAGAGCCTCGGCACGCACTTACAGGAGATTGCCAAGAACGCCACGACAAGTGGTGAGTATCTGCGCATCGGCGAGCTGTACGGCTTCCCGATTCTCGTCAAGACCGAACCTCTGTTGAAAGACGGCAAGGAGACCAAGCAAAACCGTTTCTTCGTGGAGGGGGCGTTCAAGTACACCTACAACAACGGGCAGGTAGCGATGGCCGACACGAAAGCCGCTGCGTCGAATTTCCTCAACGCATTGGAGCGCATACCCAAGCTCGTGGAGCAGTATCGGGAGAAAAACATCGAATACGAGCGCGATATTCCGATTTTGCAACAGACCGTCGGCGGCGTATGGAAGAAGGAAGACGAATTAAAGCAGTTGAAATCAGAGGTTGCGGCGTTGGAGCGTAAGATTCAGCTTACATTGGCCCCGAAGCCGGAAGCGGCGGCAGCACAGGATGCCGCGGTGGAGAACAGCGAAGGAATCAATCCCCAAAAGGATGAAACCGCTGTCCGTACATTCGTGGACGAACATATTATGCTCGTTCGGCCCGGTGCTGCGGCAAGCAGCCATGACCCCGGCAGGGGAATAAAGATGTGATTCGTTCGGACGGCTATCGGAAACGGTAGCCGTTTTTCTTACAAGGAAATGCCTCCAAATATTCCGCCAAGAAGAGAGATTGCCGTATAGACCGGGCGCAGGCGGTTGTTGATAAGGGCGGTTATCGTGCTGATCTTGTTGCGGACGGTTCCCTCGCTTAACGAGGAATAACGGGCGATGTCGTAAATACTGAACCCGTGTTTCTCGTATAGATTGTAAATCTTGCGGTCAGTTTCGGGCAGCGAATTGATGATCTGCACCTTTTTCTCCTGTATCTCGGCACAATAGACGTCGTCCTCCACACTGTTGTAACTCCACTCCGGACATTGATGCAATTTGCCGAGCAGTTCATCGTCCAAGCGCACGGTAGCCCAATCTTTCCTTTTATAATAATCGTATAAATCGCACAGATACACCGAGTGTAGGAACCGTGCTGCGGAACCTTGTTCGTCGGTCTTTATGCGTGTCATATTCCTGAATACGTATGTCCAGAAATCTTGCAAAAAGTCCTCCGCATCCTCCTTGTTCCTGAAAAAACGGAGCGATTTACGGTAAAGAGCCGAATGATGCCTTTTGAAGAACTCTTCAAAAGACCTGTTCTCTGCGCTTTCCACGAAATCATCCAACAGTTCTTGATCCGTTTTCATACCTAACAGACTTTCGATAGGGCAAAATTCCGTATTTTTCACTGAATGGGCAAACAATTCGGATTACATTATTATTAAGTTTTTTTCTGCCACGCATTTTTGCCCCATCTCCCCCGAAAAATGGGGCCGGATGTTACGGTAACATTACAAACGGCAATTTTCGAGACGCTGAAAATTGTTTTTTTCACCGGATAAAATTTTGATAATCAATTAAATAATAGCGTTTAACACAATCTTAATACAAAAAGTTGCCGTTTTCGCGTGAAAAAGTGCTGCGAAATTCGATAATATATATAGAGGGGGACATGTAATGCACGCTCCCGAAAATAAGGAAATAAATAATGTGCTAAATAGTATTTATGGAAAAAGAAAGTAAACAACCCAAACTCGGAACTCCCGAAGCCAAGCGGGAGTTGGATGCGCTGCACAAGCTGATGCGACGCTACACGGCGGGCGGCGACCTCACGGCGGAGGAATTACACCTATTAGACAAAGTGGCGGTCTCCGACGAAAGGACAAGCCCCGGTAAAGAACCGGAAACCAAGAATGCCGGAAGGAGAATCCTTCGCCGGGTTTATGCCGCAACGGTTCCGCACGATGGCAGACAGACCGCCGCCGTCCGGAAAATCCGTCCTGTTTCGCGGCTCTACCGTTACGGCGTCGTCGCCACATTTCTGTTGCTTGTCGGCGTCAGTGCGGTAATCGGCTTCCGTGCGTTGGAGCGCACGCCGCAGCTTGTGGAGTTGGCGGCCTTGCAGGAAGTGGAGGAATTTACGTTGCCCGACGGTAGTAGGATCTACCTGAACCGGGGCAGCAAGCTCACCTATGACGACCGGACATTCAACGACGAGCGCCGTGAAATTCGTCTTTCGGGCGAAGCGTTTTTCGAGGTGGCGAAAAACCCCGCGAAGCCCTTTATCGTCTATGGAGGCCAGACGCAAACCACCGTGCGGGGTACGTCGTTCAACGTGAAAGTCTATCCCGGCGTGCGGGAAAACGTTATCTCGGTACGCGACGGACGTGTCGAAGTGAAGAACGCCGAACACGAGGTACTGGCCGTGCTGACACGCAATCGTCAGATTACGTGGGACACGGCGACGCAGACCGCCCGGCAGGACAGTATCGACTGGCAGCGTGCCGCCGGATGGAAAGACGGGCGGATGCTCGTACTCAACCATGCCGGACTGGACGAAATAAAGTTGAAGATGGAGCAATGCTACGGTGTCAGCATGACTATCGATCGGATTACGGACGGGCAGGTCAGCTTTTACGGCTCCTACCCGCTGGATGACGGCGGTGCGGCACTGTTGAAGGAGTTGAGTTGTATCTACGGCATCCACAGTAAGCGGCAGGACAACCGGATCGAACTTTATCGGTAAGTCCCTTTCACAAGACTGGATTTTTTGAATGGTTTTTCCCGCCTGATGGGAAGGACAGCACTTACTATGTCTTTACGGAAACGAGTTAGTGTGATATAAACAGTTGATTTTGAGTAATTTGATTTTAATAAAAAAAGAAAAAGATGGAAAAATTAAACATTTGGATACGGCGTTGCTGTATCGGCTTTATGACGGGAATCCTGCTGCTCTGTGCCGCGGATGTCGTCGCCGCAGACCAACAATCGGGGTTCCCGAAAGAACCCCTTATGGAGCGGCTTCAAGGGATTGAACGATTGAAAAAGGTCTTTATCTCTTTCGAGGGCGAAATGGTGAAAAACCTCACTGTTCAGCCTCTTGCCGTCGAGGGGAAAAGCGCGGACGAACTAATCGCCCAGAGCCTCCGCTCCACCACATTGTCCTATGTCAAAGTCAATGACAACCGCTATGCTATTGTCCGGAAGAAAGCGGACGAGCAACCTGCCCCTGCACCCCAGCAGACCACGCCGCGGGGCAAAGGCACGCTGTCGGGCACGGTGGTCGATAAGGACGGTTTTCCCGTACCGGGAGCGACGGTGATTGTTGCGGGTACGACGACCGGAACCTCCACCGACGTCAAGGGACACTACTCCCTCGAACTTGCCGCCCGCACTGTCAGCGTCGATATTTCGTGCATCAGTTACCAGAAGATGAGCATTTCGGACATCCGGATCACGGCGGGCAAAACCACCCCGCTGGACGTGGTGTTGCAGGACGCCAACGAACAGCTCGAAGAGGTCGTGGTAACGGCGACGTACAACAAAGCCTCTGCAAACGGATTGTATGCCAAACAGAAAGCCCGTACCGTGATGTCCGACGGTATCTCCGCCGACCTGATTAAGAAAACCTCCGACAACAACGTGGCGCAGGTCTTGGGCCGCGTGTCGGGCGTAACCATCGACAACGGCAAATACGTTAATATCCGCGGTATGGGTGAACGATATAACAACGTGCAGTTGAACGGCGCGACGCTACCCTCCACCGAGCCGAACAAACGTAATTTCGCCTTCGACGTGCTGCCCTCCGGTCTGATCGACAACGTAACCATCGCCAAGACCTTTACACCCGACCTTCCCGGCGAGTTTACGGGCGGTCTGGTCGAGGTGAACACGCTGGCCATCCCCACCGAGCAGATCATCCAACTGTCAGTTGGTACGGGCATGAACACCAACTCCACGGGTAAGGATTTTTACAGCAACAAGCGTTTCGGCGGCGACTACCTTTTCGGCAATATCAACGACCGCAAATGGTACACGGGACGCAGCGACGAGCAGGGCGTCGCCGACCGCAAGCGGGCCGGACAGATGAACACCTACGGATTCCAGCGGTTCAAGGCCGCTCCGACGCAGAACTACGCCCTCACTGTGGGGCTTCCGTTCGACCTCGGACGGGGACACAAGCTGGGCGTCGTGGCGTCGCTGACCTACCGCAACGAGCAGAACATTGAGGACTACAAGGAGATGCGCTCCTACCAGAACGACAGTCTGAACGGCCCCGGCAAACGCTATAAATTCGTTACGCAGACCGGAGCGGTCGCCAATGTGGGCTGGCAGTCGCCCAAGCACAAAATCACATGGCGCAATATGTTCAACAACCGCTTTTCGCACACCAACCTCGAACGCTATATCTGGCGTTATACCACAGGTTTCGACACCTACGAACAATACAGTACCCCATTGCAGAGCCGCCTGTGGCAGACGCAATTGGACGGCGAACACAAATTGTTCGGCGAACGGCTGATCGCCTCGTGGAACGCTTCCTACAATCAGGTAACACGTATCAACCCCGATGACCGGTATGCGCAGGCTACCGTGATGGGCGACAAGTCGCAGGGCGTTGAAAACGCATACCTGAATTGGATGTCCAGCGTAACCAGCAGCCTGTTTGAAGTAGAAATGGGACACCTGATGTATAGTAACCTGACCGAGAAAAAGAAAACGGCGGGCTTCGACCTCGAATACCCGTTTACGGTGGGCGGTAACAAACAGACGGTCAAAGCGGGCTATCTGGGTACGTTCCGCAATGCCGATTTCCAGCAGAAATACCTGCACGCCATGTTCCCTTTAAAACCTTCTAATGCCTCTCCGGAAGAAATGCAGGAATACGAACGGCAGTGGGCAGCCTATCAGGAATTGAGCAATTCCCATCCGAACTTGCAGGAACTCTACGATCCCAGAAACTTCGGAAGCGGAGCGATCTACTACGCCTCTTCGGGTGTGCAGGGCAGCGAGGGGGCCGAATATTACGAAGGTTCGCAGCATATCCACGCTGCCTATCTAATGGGCGAGTTCTCTTTCCTGCGCAGATTCCACTTGACGGCTGGCTTTCGCATGGAGGATGCGACGACTGATGTACGAACAAAAGTCAAACAAAAAGCAGATAGTCTGGTGACGGTAAAAAAGACCGACTGGCTGCCTGCAGCGACTTTGGTTTATAATATTACCGATAATTTCAATGCCCGCTTTGCATACAGCCGCACCATCGCCCGTCCGGATTTTCGGGAACTGACGCCGTGTATGTATTATAATGTGGACGACCGTATTACGGTGATCGGAACCAGCCAAATCAAACAATCCTTTACCGATAACTACGACCTGCGGCTGGAGTGGTATCCTGCGCCGGGAGAGGTCGTCTCGGTCAGTGCCTTCTACAAAAAATTCAATCTCCCGGTTGAAAATGTAACTTATAAAACTTCCGACGGAAATTATAAACTCTATCCGTTCAATCTGGACGAATCAACGGTAAAGGGGATTGAGTTGAATGTGCGTAAATCGCTCGGCTTCCTTGCCCCCGGATCGTTCCTCAAGGATATTTACCTCTCCGGAAATGCAACGCTGCTCAAAGGAGATGTTAAATACGATATGGGGCAATTGCTCACCTCTGTTTTTGGAGGAGAGAAAGATAAAAATGGAACGGGCGACCGCAATCGTCCGCTGCAAGGCTTGGCTCCCTATACGGTCAATGCGGGACTTGCCTATCAGGGTTCTATTTTCGGTGCGGCAGTCAATTACGGACGCAATGGTCGTAAATTACTGTTCGCCGGACTGTACGAGAAGTACGACCAGTATGAGGCTTCGCGCGATGTACTCGACCTGCAAATCTCCGCACGCCTGCTGAAAAGCCGCATGGAAATCAAATTCAACGCCAGCGACCTGTTGAATCAGGATATAATCGTTTACCAGAATTGCAGCCCCTCGAAAACCGATCGTGATCCGGCGAATGACAAAGCCTATGTCGATCTGACCTCGGATATGAACTACAACTCCGGCGATTGGGTGTTGAGTCGTATCAAAAAGGGTGTGAACCTTTCGCTGTCGGTCAGTTACAAATTTTAATCAAAGTAATTACAATAAATAATTGAAGCAATGAAAAATTTACAAATCTGCCTGCTCGTGCTGCTTGCGGCGCTCTTTGCCGGATGCGAAACCGAGGGAAAGTTTCGGGATACGAGCTATTACAATCCCCAAGTAACTTTCAATCCGACATGGTTACAAGGCGATTACCGCATAACTTACAACGGCAGCGAAAGCCCATACGTCAGTAAAAGCGAAAAGACTTTTAAGTTGGAAATTTTCAGAAAGGACGACGCGACCGATACCCCGGTACTGGCGGAAAATGAATGTCCGTCGGACAAAGCGATTACTCTTTTTCGTCCGGTTGGTTCTGAGTTGGCAGTATATACCGGAAACGAAGATAAATACACGACATTTATTCCTACCATTATTTTTTCAGGAAATAAAGACGATTATACGGCGACATTCAACAACGGCGAAATAGAGGAGGGAGAAACGAATTATATTGCCAAAGACAATCTGACAGGAACTTTTAGAATTGTGCGTAAAGCGGATAATACAATACTTTATGAAGAAGAAATAACCCTCGAAGCAGATGGAACACTTCAGTTTATGCAATTATCCGACACTGAGTTTTTGGAAATCCCTGAAAGCGACGAACCCGATCCTGAATCTCGGCAATATACTAAAATTCGTTTCTTTTATACAGCTGATGCTTTCCCGGAACATGATAAGCTGCGATTGGTAGTTTATCTGATGGATTTAGACGCCGCGCAATTTACAGAGGCAATAGCAACAATCGAGTTGGAAGCTGGAAAAATCTCTGAATATATTCAAATTGATAACGATGCGTTTGGCCAAGGTTCAGTAAATGGAGTATATGATTTAATCGATGAAAATGGAAATATGATAGTCGATAATACACAACATTTCAATACATCCATCCAAATAGGGACTTCGGATAATAAGTTTATGACATTCCGTTTTGTTGATCCGTCGCATCAAGGGGGTGATAATGTAGGATGTAGTCGCATATTATATACCCCGTGGGAATAGATTGTAATAAATAATTTAATAATGATTTTAATGAAAACTAATATATTATCCAGCATGGCGAGCCTATTCGCCGCCATGCTTCTGGGCACGTCGCTTTTCGCCGCGACGCCCGCCGACCCCGAAACCAATCCCCGCGACGCGGCAGCCGCGGCAGCCGCCCGACGTACAGTCATCACCGCCGCGGGAGCGACCTTCCCGCTTCCGTTCTACTCCGAAGCGTTCAAACGCTACTGGGAAAAGAACGACATCCCCGTAACGTATGCCGGAATCGGTACCGACCGGGGGATTAAAAGCTTTCGTTCCCGCCAGATCGACTTCGCGGGCGTGGACGTACCCCTGACCGCCGCAGAACTCAAGGAGATGCCCGCGCAGACCGTCCTTGTTCCCACGTCGCTGGGCGCCGTGGAGATCGCCTACCACCTCGACGGGGTGGATAACCTGCGCCTGACGGGAGAACTCGTCGCCGACATCTATCTGGGGCGCGTCACCAAATGGAACGACGCCCGCATCGCCTCCGTAAACCCCGGCGTATCGCTTCCCGACAAGGAAATCTACCCGGTGTTCCGGCTCGACGGCAGCGGCACGACCTACGTCTTTACCCACTACCTCTCCTCCGTCAGCCCGGCATGGGCGGAATCCGTCGGCACGGGTAAATCCCTGACCTTCCCGCGAGGCGTCGCCGCCACGGGAACGCCGGGTGTTGCGGGCTTGGTAGAGAAAATCCCCGGCGCCATCGGCTACGTGGCTTCGGGCTACTCCGCCTCGTTCGACATCCAGCGTGCCTTGCTCCAGAATGCCGCGGGCAACTACGTCCAACCCTCGACCGAGAGTATCACGGCGGCTGCCGCCCTGCAAACCGCCGACACGAACGTGATGCTGACCGACAGTCCCGCCGCCGAAGCCTATCCGATCAGTTGTTTCTCGTGGGTAATGCTTTACCGCGACCAGAGCTATTCGGGCCGCACGCGCGAGCAGGCCGAACAGACGCTCGCCGTGCTTCGCTGGCTCGTGGGCCCCGAAGCGCAGAACTTGGCTGCAAGGGAACATTACGCCCCGCTGCCCACGGCGGTCGCCGCCCGTGCGGTAGAACTCTTGGATAGTGTAACCTACGGCGGCAAACCACTGAAATAACTGCCGCGATGATCTGCCACGCAGGAATTACGCTCTTGACCGACGAGACCGGCCCCCCCCCGTACAGGTGAACATCGACCTCGTGCGCCACGGCGCGGAGCTGGCGGCCTTCCTGCGGGCGCACGGGTTGGTTGGGGGAGGCTCCGGCGCGCAACTTCCCGCCGAAGGCTCCGGCACGGTCTGCGACGAACTTTCGGGCACGGTCGGAGGCGAACGCCTGACGTGTCGTTACGTTCCCTCCGCCGACCGGAGGCTTATCCCGGTGGTCTACCGCTCGCAGGTGCGTCCGCTGCTGCGTGCAGCCGTGGACAAGGCACTCCTCTCCCTGCACGGCCGCAAGGGAACGTCCGCACCCGCTGCCGAGGAGTACGCGGTGACGCTACTCACGGCAGCGGAGCGCCACCTGCACGGGGCACGTCTGCGGCATAAGCCCGCACCGGAGGGCTACGAACGCTACGGACGGGACATGTTCGGTCTGCGCTTCCGACTGCGCTGCTCGTCCGACACCCTTTGGATCATCTGCTACACCCTCCACCACGGAACCGTCGTCGTCCGCTACATCGGAACGGAGGCAAAGGCGGAAAAGAAATAAGAGATTACAAAACATTCATTTCACATCACAATCAGAAGCCTGCCTCCCGACAAGGGATTCGGCAGGCTTCCTTGTAAAACGTAACGTACAATACAGATGGATTCCTCGCAACGCCTGTTACGCCTGAAAATCATCACGGGATACGTGGTGCTTGTCCTGCTATTCCTCCTCGTGCTGGCCCTGTATTACCGCGAACATGGCAAGCTGGCGGTGATGGACAGAGAGGCGCAGTCGCTGCTGACGCGCCGCGGACAGACCGAACGGATCGCCGTAAAACTTCTGGATATGGCGCTGTTGGGCGAACGCATCATGGCGTGGGACGAGGAGGACTACGCCGAGTATAAAAATAAGCGCGAACGGGTAACGCAGTCGTTGCTGGAATTGCGCGGCACGTTGCCGGATACCGAAAGCCGCGAGCGCATCGATTCGATCCTCGCGCTGCTCGCCCAGAAGGAGCGGTACACCTTTTCGGTGCTGAACGGCCTGCGGGAGCTGGATGACACCTATAGCCTGCTGCAAGAACGTATCCCTGACTTTGTGCGCCAAGACAGTGTCCTGCAAGAGCGGTTGAACGTACGGATCGGTAAAGACCTTGAGGCGAGCGATACCGGTGGCTTTCTGGGACTGTTCCGCAGCCGGAAGAAGAACTACGAGCGTACGGAACGCCGGATTCGTGAAACACTGCAACAGCATCAGGTATCTTCCGGGGAGTTACTCCGCTCGCTGGCCTCGGAAATCACTCAAGAGCGGATGCGCCGGACATCGGTACTACTTGCGCGGCTCGACACACTGGATATGAAGAACCGGCATCTCAACGCGGAGATCTGCCACCTGTTCCGGGCGTTCAACGAACAGTCGCTCTCCGTGCTGCAACACGCCACGGACACCTACCTACACTCCCGCAAGCGGGCCTTATCGCTGATGGCGACATTGGGGACGGGAGCCGTGCTGCTGGCCATCCTGTTTTACGTGCTGCTGCACGCCGACCTGAAACGCCGCGAACGAAACCGCCGGGCGCTGGAACACCTGAACCGCCGCAATACGGAGCTGCTCGCCTTGCGGAAAAACATCCTGCTGACTGTGAGCCATGATCTGCGTGCTCCGCTCGCAGCAATTAACAACTATGCGGAGCTGTTGCCCGGCGAAAGACGGCGGGAGAACCGCCTGCGTTACAGTGAGGCGATCCGACAGTCATCGGACAGAATGTTGTCGCTACTGAACACTCTGCTACACTATTATCGTCTGGATACGGGCAAGGAGCAGGCGGAGTGCTGCCCGTTCCGGCTGTGGAGCCTTATCGACACACTGGCGGCAGAGTATGCTCCGGCTGTGGCCGCCAAACGGCTGGAATTTATCACTGAGTGCGACGGCGGCGAGGCCATCGTCGTGAGCGATCGAGAACGTATCCTGCAAATCGGGAGCAACCTGTTGTCCAATGCCGTGAAATTCACTACGGGAGGACACGTGCGGTTGGGGTTGTACTACACGGAGGGCTTCGTTACCCTCCGCGTGGAGGACACGGGAGCCGGAATGACAGAGGAACAGACCGGGCGGATATTCGAGCCTTTCGCCCGGCTGGGCAATGCCGAAGCGGAGGAGGGCTTCGGCTTGGGGCTTTCCATCACGCTGGCGCTGGTGAAACTGTTGAAAGGGGAAATTACCGTACAGAGCCTCCCCGGAGCGGGCAGCACCTTCACAGTGCGGCTACCCCTGTGCATCTGCACGGAGGAGAACCTGCCGCCGCAAACGGCTGTCCCGAACACCCTGCCCGCGCGGTTGCGGGTGGCGGTGGTGGACAACGACGCCATGCTGCGGGCCATGACCACGGAGATGTTCACCCGCCATGAGGCGCACGCGAAGGGCTATCCCGGTGTCCGGGAGTTGATGGAGGGACTGCGAACACACGATTTCGACCTGATACTGACGGACATCATGATGCCCGGTGTAAACGGGTTCGGGCTGCTGGAGTTGCTGCGCACCTCCAACGTCGCCAATGCCCGGAGGGTTCCCGTCATGGCGATGACCGCCCGTGCGGAGCGGAGCGCGGAGGAGTTTATCCGTGCGGGATTTGCCGGATGCCTCTATAAGCCCTTCTCCCGCGACGAACTTTTCGCTGCCGTGTCACACTGCATCGGGAAGCGGGAGAACGAGGCCATTGCTGCGGCGGACTTCTCCGTGCTGCTGCGTGGGGAGGATAACGGGCGGGAGATGCTCGGCCTGCTGGTGCGAGAAACGGAGAAAAGCATGGCGGCGCTATCTGTCGGATTGAAGCAAGGCGACCGGAAGACGCTTGCGGCGCTGACACACCAACTGCTGCCCTTGTGGGAGGTACTGCAAATAGATGCGCCCCTGAAAGTATTACGGCAGGCGTTGTCCACAGCCGATATAACGGACGAAACTCTGCACGCCGCCGTCATGTCGGTACTTGCCGTCGGGCGACGGCTGGTCGTGCAGGCAAGAGAGCAGGGAGGTCGCTTATGAGCCGGATATTGATTGTCGAAGACGATACCGTCCTTTGCCGGGTACTGCGGAACTGGTTGGAACGAAAAAAGATGCAGGTGGAGGTCGCCACCACACTCGCCGGTGCACGTCGGATAATGGCGGCTGCGGATGCCGACATCGTTCTCTCGGACTTGCGCCTGCCTGACGGCGACGGCATTGAACTACTGGAATGGATGAACGAGCAGCATTACCGGATTCCTTTCATCGTCATGACGCAGCACGCCGAGGTGTTGTCCGCTGTGCGGGCCATGAAAGCAGGTGCAGAGGACTATCTGCCCAAACCCTTTTTGCCCGAAACGCTCTACACCATGTTGAACGGCCTGCTCCACCGCACGCGGGCCAAGCGGGAGAGCGGCAAGGGGATATTCCGCCGGGAGAGCGACCGAATCCGCGAGGTGGAACGGCGTGCCGCGCTGGTCGGCTCGACCGACCTGTCGGTGTTGATCCGCGGGGAGAACGGCACGGGGAAGGAACACGTCGCCCTCGCTGTTCATAAGGCGGGAGCGCGGGCGGAGCGGCCGTTCGTCGCCGTGGACTGCGGCTCCATTCCCAGAGAGTTGGCGGCCTCGGAGTTCTTCGGGCACGTCAAGGGGGCGTTTACCGGAGCGGCGGACAACAAAACGGGGGTATTCCACGAGGCCGAGGGCGGTACGTTGTTTCTGGACGAGGTGGGCAACCTCCCCTATGAGGTGCAAGTCTTGCTGCTGCGGGCCTTGCAGGAGCGGCGCTATCGTCCGGTGGGTGGCAGGCGGGAAACGGTCTGCGACGTGCGGATCGTGGCCGCCACGAACGAGAACATTGAAAAAGCGATCGCCGAGGGACGCTTCCGTGAGGATTTATACCATCGCCTGAATGAGTTTACCATCGAGGTTCCGCCCCTGCGGGAGTGTCCCGACGATATTCTGCCGCTGGCGGAGTTTTTCCTCGAACAAAGCTGCGGGGAGCTGAACAAGAGCGTATCGGGGTTCAGTGCCGAAGCCGGGAAACTGTTGCGGTCTTATGGCTGGCCGGGGAATGTGCGGGAGTTGAAGAACACCGTCCGCAAAGCCGTACTGCTCACCGGAAGCGGAGTCATCGAAGCGATGGATTTGGATATGAATGTTGCCGAGGGCGCGAAAGGATTTGCCCTGAAAGCCGAAAACGAGGAGCGCGAGAAGATCGTCAAGGCGCTCGAAGCCGCAAAATACAATAAGGCGTTGGCGGCGGGACTGCTACAAATTAGCCGCCCCACGCTCTACGAAAAAATGAAAAAGTACGGCATAAAACCGGAAAAGTAAGTGTATTTTAGCAAGATTGGAGGGAAAGATGTATCTTTGAAAACGGAAATAGAAAGACTTAACGGAAAACGGGGTTTTCCGTTATAGATATAAAACATAAGTTCGCAAGACGTTCCAAGCAAAATCTGGTAAATTGAGCAAAGTAAGAACCGATTGCGTGATGCTTATGCTATGTCTTTACATAGCGTGGGCTTACGCATATTCTTACTTGGGCTTACCAGAGCCTTGCTTGGAGTAGCGTAAGTGCCACGCTACTCTTTTTCAGACCTCTTGGAACATTCTCGGTAATATCGTTTTATCCACAAAATCAGGAGGTGAATATGAAAATACAAATTGCGGCTGTTCTATCGACGGATTGTTATCTGCTTTCTCCGGCAAAAGGAATAAACAGTCGATGGGCTTTCCCAAAACAACATACTCTTTTCTCGCTACGGAACGAGACGGATTTATTGCTGTCCAAAGATACCTCCTTGCTTTCCCTGCTATCGGAGAAACAGCACAATACAGACATAACCTACCTTGCAGAAGTTACTCCCGATACATTGGATTTGATAAAAGGTCTGTTGCTCTACGGATTGGCGGATGAGCTGTACTTGTACATTCTGCCTGAGCATACGGGAAAAGGCATCCTCCTTTCGACGCTTATCAGGCTGGAAGAATGGTATCTCGTTCGGGAACATCCGCGTCATATCATCAGCCGTATATATCGGAAGAAAGGATGAAGTGTAAGTCTGCTTTACACGGTGTAAGATTATCTTACGTTTATATGGATATAACAATTGGGTTCTCGAAATATTTTTCACTGTTTTATTATTGAATATGAGGCAATTGCATCTTGATACTCCTGCAAATAGGTTTCCACGGAATAGCTTTTGTCCTTTATCTAATGTGTGCACACGAATTAACCTCAAGTGAAACGAACCCGATTAGAAAAATGGATTTTCTTGTACTCACGGAAACCGAGTTTTTCCGGCAAATAGATAATGAAGCAGAGGGCCGCGAATTAAAAACGGCATACAATAAGTTTATAAACGAAGTTCTCGTCTTTTACGCCTCGGCTTCTTCCGACGGGCGGCGGTTGTTTTCTACACTCGTTTATACGGAGATCGAGCTATACTGTCTGCATGAGAAACTTTCTCCTTTGCATGACGACCGGGCATACCATAGCCGCAAAGCCCTTTCGTTTGTCCGCAGAATACTGAAACACGTATCTACCCAAGTGCCACCACTATCCACCCCGCAAACTGATTCGCAACCGACAAGTTCTTTCCGTTGGACGGGTAGCCTTGTTGAATTGGTCGAAATAATCTATGCTTTTGACGAGATCGGCTGTATCAACGACGGCCAGAACGACATCAAGGATTTGGCTGCATTTTTCGGCTCGCTGTTCGGAATGGAAATTAAAGTCAGGAATTGCTATGACGCCTATTTGGACATGAAACGCCGCAAGAACGAAAGCCGGACATACTTTCTCGACAAGCTGCGCGAGCGACTGAACCTGCGGATGCAACGCGATGACGCGAGGGAGATGACGAGGCGGTAGCCTTGCGAATAAACGGGGGAACGTGCGGCGTTCTTCCGTTTATTTATGTACCTTTGCGTACAAATCATTCTGCAACAATGAAAAAAGACGATATTACCACCTTATGTACCCCTGATTTCATACAAGAGATCAAGCGGATCGTAACTAACGCCCGGCAAAAGGCATACGCCGCCATTAACTCGGCGATGGTCGAGGCGTATTGGCAGATGGGCAAGCGCATCGTGGAGCAGGAACAACAAGGGCGAGGCCGTGCCGATTACGGCTCGCAGCTATTGAAATCGCTCTCGAAAGAACTTACCGCAGAGTTCGGCAAAGGGTTTTCAGTAAACTCGTTGTACTATTTTCGACAGTTCTATCTCGCCTTTCCCGAAAAACTCCCCACAGCGTGGGGAATTTTGACGTGGTCGCATTACAAACGTCTGTTAAGCGTTTCCAATTCCGATGCCCGTGCATGGTATTTGAAAGAGGCCGCCGAACAGATGTGGAGCTACCGCACGCTCGACCGCAATATCGGTTCGCAGTATTATGAACGGCTGCTGCTCTCGCAGCACAAAGATACGGTCGAGGGCGAGATGAAAGCGCTGACTGCTCCGTTCGATAAAGACCGCATGGAGTTCATCAAGAATCCGACCGTCGCGGAGTTCATCGGCCTTTCGCCCAACAGTGATTTTACGGAAACGGAATTGGAGGGAGCCATCATCGGCAACCTGCAAAAATTCCTGCTCGAATTGGGTAAAGGCTTCTCGTTCGTCGCGCGGCAGAAATTAGTCCGCACCGAGAAAAAAGACTATTTCATCGACCTCGTGTTCTACAACTACATCCTCAAATCGTTTGTGCTGATCGACCTCAAAACGACGACCATCACGCACCAAGACGTCGGACAGATGGATATGTACGTTCGGATGTACGACGAGCGGGTGCGTGGTGAGGGTGACAACCCGACCATCGGCATCGTTCTTTGTTCGGAAACGGATGAGGACATCGCCCGTTATTCCGTGCTGCACGACAACGACCGTCTGTTCGCCTCGAAATATATGCTCTATATGCCCACGGAGGAGGAATTGCGGGACGAGATAGAGCGTCAAAAAGAATTTTTCCGCCTGCAACACGATAATTCCCCAATGAAGGAGGTGTAACCATGCACTATGACGATGGATATATTTTCGATGATGCAGACGTGGATAATGTGCCTGTCTTTTCGGAAAGCAGGCGTTTTTCCCTCCTCGACAGCCATGAAAAGATGTTGCTGCGGGATTATATCCGCTCGTGTATCCGGGAACGCCGGGAGTTCTCCGGCAGGTTTCCGACAGAAGATGAACTGGTGGAAATCCGCAAACGGGCGATAAGCGCGTTAGAGGATGAATGGCATATAACATTGAAAAACGACAAGCAATGGCGACAATTCTTTCAGGACAATGTGAAAGCAGCTATCGCCAAACTGCAAAAAGAAACGGAGGGTAACGAATAATCGCCCTCCGTTTTTCAGTCCCGGCTATTTCTGTTGTAACAGATGCGCCAACGCCGGATCGTTCTGTATGCGCTGCAATTCGTCGGCGACAATCTGTTTCACGTCCGCCTTAATCCGGTTGTAGTTCTCCTGTATCATCTCTTTCATACAATCCTTTCCATTCTCGTCCGTGAAATCGGTAATGACTGGTATGGGTTTGTAGGCTTTCTCTTCCCGCCTTACCTTCTCGGCGTCCACGACAATCTCGCAATGGAAAATCTTTTGCTCGATCCGCTCGTCGAACGTATCGGCTACGGAGCCGACGAACATACCCTGCGTCAGAGAGGAAATCTTCGAGGGCGGAATGAGCGAATCCATCTGCGTATTGATAGATGTGGACTTATCGTTGCGGTTGATCGTGATGCTCTGCCGCCTCTGCAAGACCTTTCCGAAGCGTTCGGAGAGCGTTTTGGCCGTTTCGCCTACGACCTGCCCGGAGAAGATGTTGCCGACGGTGTTCATCACGACTTTGGCCTCTTTGTCCCCGTAGTCGCGGACAAGCTGTGAGAAATCCTGAAAGCCCAGAAGCACGGCGACCTTGTTGCTGCGGGCGGTGGCGATCAGGTTGTCCAAACCCTTGAAATAGATGGTCGGCAACTCGTCGATGATAATCGAGGATTTGAGTTTGCCTTTTTTATTGACGAGTTTCACGATACGCGAATTGTACAAACCGAGAGCCGCGCCGTAAATGTTCTGACGGTCGGGATTGTTGCCTACGCAGAGGATTTTCGGCTCCTGCGGATTGTTGATGTCAAGAGTAAACTCGCTGTCGGACATGACCCAATAGAGCTGCGGCGAAATCATACGTGAGAGCGGAATTTTGGCCGATGCGATCTGGCCTTGCAACTGCTCCGCCGCCCCGCCGAGCCATGCGTCCATAAAGGGCGAGAGGTAGTTTTCGAGTTCAGGGTACGAGGAAAGAATCGGAAAAATATCCTCGTAACGGCGGTTCAGGAACTCGACGGCGTGCGGGAAGGTGCAATATTTCCCGTTTTGGTAAATTTTGAGATACCAAATAATTGCTGCAAAGAGAATTATGGGCGATTCTACAAAAAAATCGCCCTGTTTTTGCACCCATGTCTTATTGAGGTTGAGCATGATGGTATAGGCACTCTCGTAAGCGTCGGTTATATCCTCCATGAAGTCGGGGTGTATGGGGTTGCAGCGGTGCGACCGTCGCGGATCGTCGAAATTGATTACATAGAACTTCGGCTTCACCGCATACCCGTCCAAATGGTTCAGCAGGTGGTTATAGGCAATGGTCGAGAGGTCTGGAAACTTGAAATCGTAAATATACATCGAGTACCCCTTCTCGATCTGTTGCTTGATATAGGAATTGACCACCGCGTATGATTTTCCGCTGCCCGGCGTACCCAATACGATGGACGCACGCTGCGGCAACAGAATGTTGATCCAGCCGTTGTTCCACCGCTTCTTATAATAGAAACGTGTGGGCAGGTTCACGGAGTATTCGTTGGTCAAAAGACGCGTCTCCTGCATGAACGATTCGTTCTCGTTATTGAACGGATCGTCCATGAGGTTGTTTCTCAACAGGCGGCTCGCCCACAATCCGGCCATCAGCAGACAGACATACCCTGCGGCCATCGTTGCGACGTAGAGCAGCGTCATCGCTATAAGCGGGAGCGGCAGAGCCAGCAGCCACCAGTTCAGGAAAAAGAGCACGAAGCCCGCCACGAGTGCCGTGCCGATGCGCGGCCACGTGATCTTCTCGTCCTTCACGCCCGTCGTTCCCAAACACGAGAGGCCGAGCAGCACGACGGCAAATAGCTTCGTGTAGAGTATGGAGCGGAACAGTCCAGCAGTGCGGTCGAAATTCATCAGGATTCTATCGACCACGCCGACATTCACACCCCACGAGAGAATCGCCTCGTAACAATACCAATACACATTCATCACTACCAATAATATACTTACGGCACGCAGAAAATCCATGATTTTCGCCAATGCTCTTAAATCATCTTCTTGTTGCATAATTTCGATTTTTAGATTTTACGTTTATTCCTCCTTTTCTTTTTTCGTCGTTGCATTTCGCGCATGAAGGCTTGCTCCTCGGCATCCGTTGTACCACCCTCTGCCGTGAACAATCCCCAGCCTCCGGCGATGGTGTCGTCATCGAACGGGGTTTGCACTTGCTGCCCGGTATCGGGTGTGTCGGCCAGCGGAAAGGATATGGAAACGGGAACGCCCGGAAGCGGCGGCTCGAAATGCGTTTGCAGGGCGTTCGCCGAAAGCTCCTTGCCTAAACGGGAACCGTTCAGCACGCATCCCGTGCGGTGGTCGATGAACGTCGCGCCATAGATGCGCCCCGTGTCGGTCTCGCGCAGCACGACGTCCACACCTTTGGTTCGGAGCAAGGTGATGAACTCCGCGCGGTCTTTCGTCCGGCGCAGGGCGGCCATCGCCGTCGCTTTGGTCATGTCGCCGAGTTTCCGCTCCTTTATCTGCTCCTTGCTTGCGGCGCACCATCTCCCGAACGCCTCGTACCCGTAGCGTTTTCCGAAACGGGAGGCTTTGATCGGCGTGCCGGCCTTGTTCCCCTCGCCGTCGAGCGCGGAATACACGAACCCGCCGTATTCCCTGCCCCGAACCTCCCCGCGACACTCCTCTACGGTTGCATTATAGAGCGCGAGCAGGGCACGGTATTCTCCGAGCGTCTGGAACTTGTACCTGCCGGATATGCCTTTCAGAACATTCCCTATCTGCTTCTTCACGTCGCCTGCCGCAGCATCCACGCGCCGAGGCGGTTCGTGCTGTATCTGCAGCTTGCGTTCAGCGGTGTGCAACCCGTATTTCTGCTCCAATGCACGGGTAATGTTCTTACTCCGGCGACGGATGAAGCTGTCGCCGATTTTCTTTCCCTGCCCGTCCACGCAAAGCGTTACGATATGCAGGTGGTGGCGGTCGATGTCTTCGTGTTTGAACACCGCATAAGGCTGGTCGCCATAACCGAGCCGTGCAAGATACTCCTCGGCTATGGCCGTCAGTTCCGTATCGTCGAGGCGGTCGTCGGGGTGCGGATTGAGGGAGATATGCACGACAGGTTTTGAGGTACGCACCTGCGGCGGCATACAGCGCGCGAAATCCTCCGCTGCCCGCCGTATGTCGAATGTTCCCGTGCCGTCGTCGAAAATCTTGTGCGTCAGAAGCAGCCGTCCCTGCCCCTCGTTCACCTTCTCCCCGTTGTACGCCAATGCCCCGTAAAGCGAGCTTCCTACGTTAATTTTGGCAACCATCGTTGCTGAAATTCGTGTGTCAGGGCGAGGATTTGACGGCTCAATCCAGCCAGTTCTACGGTCATTTTTTCCAATTTATAAAGCAGAGCCATTGCCTTTTTCTCCGAAAAGCGGCTCTTCAACTCCTTCACGGTCTGGTTATAATTCACGCCAACGGCACGGTATTGGGCGTGCAGAGAGGAGAGGCGGGTGTAGTAATCGACAAGCGTCTTATCGACTTTCAGCACGCGAAACTCCGCACCGAAGACGCGGGCTTTGATAAAAACCGCTTTGGCATACACGCCCGACTGCTCGTACATGGCGAGGAATCGGGCGTATTCCTCGTCGTTGAAGCGCACCATCACTTGGTGGCTGGCCTTGTCGGGTTTGGGCAGTTTGCCCCCGACGTTTCGTTTCTTACCGTTCATACTTATGTGGATTTAGTGGTTGCGCGACATAAGCCACCACGCCCTTACCGACCGCAGGTTCGAGATAGGGCTGCCCGACTTCGGAGGGACAGCCCAGCCCCCTGCAAGGGCAAGGTTTTCGGGAGTAACCCGAAACGTATCGAGTAACTCGATACACACCTTGCTATGTTCTGACGAACATAAAAATCCGTCCGGGGACGGATTGCGGGAGAGCCGATCCCGACCGCAGCATGAAACCGCGCGATGCGCCCTGTCGCTTGGGTGCAAAGATAGAGGCTTCCGGGATGGCTTTTCCGAGGCCGAAAACGCCAAACACTGCCATCCCGACGCCACAAGCTGCCACCTTCGCCCGAAACGATACAAGCGACATTTTTTCCTTGTTTATTTGCGGCAGGTTTGAATAACGACGGAGATATGGAACGGAAGATACAGCGATTTGAAACCCTGCGGACGTGCTGCCGCAAAGCCCTGCCGATTTACGGAGCGGGTGGTTCGAACAGTTATTGCGGCAAAGAGGCGGTGACGTACAGATTTACGGATTTACTGTCGTATCGTCGTGTTGTCGTATTGCACCGCCGACTTACGGCTGCGGGTCAGTACGTTCTCCTATCGCTGGCTCTACAAATCTTTAATGCGTTCTGTCAGCGGATAAGTAATGAACTATAAACCTGTGGAAATACAGAATTAACAACTTAAAAAAGCAATGTTATGGACAAGGAAATCTTTATCGCATTCGCCACACAGAAAGGTGGCATCGGGAAAACTACGCTTACCGTCCTTACGGCAAGCTATCTCCATTACGTGAAAGGCTACAACGTGGCGGTCGTCGATTGCGATGCCCCGCAGAACAGCATCGCCGACCTGCGGGCACGGGAAATTAAGGTCATCGCCGAAAGCACTTATTTCAAGGCTCTTGCCTGCGATCACTTCCGGCGGGTGAAGAAAAAGGCATACCCCGTCGTTACAAGCAATGCAGCCGACGCGCTCGACGATGCCGACAAGATGCTGCGTGAAGAAGCTACGAAACCCGATCTCGTTTTTTTCGACCTGCCGGGCACGCTCAAAAGCGATGGTGTCGTCAAGACGCTCTCGCAGATGGATTACATCTTCGCCCCAATCAGTGCCGACCGCCTCGTGGTGGAAAGCACGTTGCAATTCGCCGCCCTGTTCCATGAGAACTTGATCACTACGGGTATCGCCAAGACCAAAGGTCTGCACCTATTCTGGACGATGGTGGACGGGCGAGAAAAGAGCGAGCTATACGATCTCTACCAGCAAATCATCAGCGGCATGAATATCCCCATGCTGGAAACCCGCCTGCCGGACAGCAAGCGTTTTCGCCGCGACTTGTCGGAGGAGCGCAAGGCGATATTCCGCTCGACGATATTCCCGATGGACTACGCCCTGATGAAAGGCAGTAACATCAGGGAACTTGCCGAGGAAATTTGTTCAGTTATGAAAATCCAGCGGGTATGAGCAGTCGTAAAGCGGATACGGAAGGAATAGACGAAGCCCTGCTGTTGGATTCCATCGGCAGACGCAAGCAGGACGGTAGCGTGCAGCCGCAGGAAACGAAGGACGCCTCTATGCCGAAAGCTGCGGAGACGCAATCGGTCTCTACTGCGGAAAGTACGAAAGAGGGAGGCCGCCGCAAGAGACAGAATGTCGATTACACGGCGACATTCCTCAAACGCAACGAGATCAAAACACGCCAATGCGTCTATATCAGCCGGGAAATACATAACCAGATTTCCCGTATCGTGAATGTCATTTCCGACAAGGAGATAACCGTCGGCGGATATATAGATACCGTTCTTGCCTGCCATCTGGAACAGCATAAGGACGAGATAAAGGAATTGTATAAAAAGCAACTTGAAAATTTGATTTAACGATGAAAGAGGAGGATGGAAAAGAGATTATGGGCAAGGCTCGAAAGGAGATATACCGCTCTCTGTTTTTCAAAGAGGCTGCCATCCCTGCGCGGATCGGCAAAACAGTCTATGTGCGCAAGGAATATCACGAGCGCATACAGCTTATTTTGAGGGTTATCGGTAAGGACGAAGTGTCGCTATTCAGTTATATAGACAATGTGCTGGCGCATCATTTCAACACCTTTCAGGAGGAAATCAAGAAACTGTATGAGCAGAACAACAATTTATTCTAACCGATTAAAAACATAAGATTATGATTTGGAAAAGATGGAACAAGCAGGCGTCCAAAAGGAATTACCGCCTGCGCTATTTGAAGAGAGCCGATACGGTAGCCCGTCGGGGCAAGCTGGTTTATGTACGGCAGGAGTATCACGAACGGATACGGCGTATCGCCCGCGTCATCGGCGGCGACGATGTTACGCTGTTCAGCTACATCGACAACGTGCTGGCGGAACATTTCTCGGCCAACAAGGAAGTTATCTCCGCGCTGTACGACGAACATAACCGCCCGATCTTTTAGCCGCTATGGAAACGCTGTTAGTATGCCTGCTCGCAGGTTATGGCGTGTGGTTGACGGTCTATTTGTGGTGGGAACGGCGACAGAGGGAACACCCTGCGTCGCAGCCGGATGTAACGTCTCTGGAACGTGAGGACGATGTGCCGGATATTATCGGTAAGAGCAGTTTCAAAATGCGGGCAATAACGCCAATCGCTGCCAACCCGACGCCACAAGCTGCCACAGAGAGCAAAACGGAATCAGCGACGGAAAAAGCCCCTACATTTGCCGCCGGAACGGATAACCGGACGTCGGCACGCATTCCTGACGAAGAACTGGACGAGGCTTTCGAGCATCTGGAAATCCCCGATATACCGCTCGAATACGAGGAGGACGATGACGAATACATCGAGGCGGAGCTGCCACTCGCCGAAGGACGTCGGAGATACGCTTCGGGCGCGAGCTTCGAGGAGATAGACGCGGCGATGAAAGCCGCCCGCAACCCTGCGGCGGACGATGCCTCCCGACGTCAGGCCGGACGGCTGTTCGGGCAGATGGAAGGCACGGAGTTTTTCGACCGCCTCGTGAGTGGTTCCGCCGATGTCGCGGAAAAGATAACGGGATTGATGGATTACTATTTAAGCCCGCCATCCCCGACCGTAGGGGACGCGGGGACGGTAGCCGTCCAAGCTCAAAACACAGCCGATGCGCCTGCCGCGGACGGGTTCGACATCCGGGATTTTGTATAACGATTAAAAATGAACGAACGATGAAAGAGAAAGATTACGGGTAGCTGTCCCCCGACAAAACAGCCCACTAAATCCATAAGTAAATAATCAGTATCAACCCGCCGGACGGACTATCCACCCGTCCGGCACAATTCAAGAACAATTTATGACGAAGAAACATTTTCTTTTCTCGGCAGCCCTTCTGCTGGCTGCATCCTCCGCTTTCGCGCAGGGCAACGGTCTTTCGGGTATCAACGAAGCCACGAGTATGGTGACGAGCTATTTCGACCCCGCGACGAAGCTGATCTACGCTATCGGCGCGGTCGTGGGATTGATCGGCGGTGTCAAGGTGTACGGCAAGTTCTCGTCGGGCGACCCCGACACGTCGAAGACCGCCGCCTCGTGGTTCGGTGCGTGTATTTTCCTTATCGTGGCTGCGACGATTCTGCGTTCGTTCTTCCTCTAAACGTCGGGCGATGGCAGAATACCCTGTAAACAAGGGGATAGGCCGCTCGGTAGAGTTCAAAGGATTGAAGGCGCAGTACCTCTTCATCTTCTGCGGAGGTTTGCTCGCCTTGTTCGTCCTGTTCGTCATCCTGTACATGATCGGTATCGACCAATGGTTCTGTATCGGCTTCGGGGTGGTGTCGGCCTCCGTTCTGGTATGGCAGACATTCGCCCTGAACGCCCGGTACGGCGAACACGGGCTGATGAAATTGGGCGCGGCACGCAGCCATCCCCGCTACATACTCAACCGACGGAAAATCTCCCGATTGTTCAACCGCAAAAAACAGAAGAATGAGAAATACACTTAAAGCCGCGACATTGGAGGCCAAATTTCCGCTGCTGGCCGTCGAGCACGACTGCATCCTCTCCAAAGACGCCGACATCACGGTGGCTTTCGAGGTGGAGCTGCCCGAACTATATACGGTAACGGGAGCGGAATATGAGGCGATCCATGCCGCATGGTGCAAGGCCATCAAGGTCTTGCCCGATTACAGTATCGTCCACAAGCAGGATTGGTTCGTGCGCGAGCGGTACAAAGCGGAGGTACAGAAGGACGACATGAGTTTCCTGTCGCGTTCGTTCGAGCGGCATTTCAACGAACGTCCGTTCCTCAATCATGCGTGCTACCTGTTCCTGACGAAGACGACCAAAGAGCGGAGCCGCCAGCAGAGTAATTGGAATACCCTCTGTCGGGGACATATCATCCCAAAAGAGATCCGCGACAAGGATGCTGCGGCCAAGTTCATCGAGGCAGCAGAACAGTTCGAGCGCATTATGAACGATTCGGGCTTCATCCGTCTGCACCGCCTCTCCTCCGACGAGATAACCGGAACGGCGACAAGCGCGGGATTGGTGGAAAAATACTTTTCTCTTTCATTGGAAGATACCGCCTGCTTGCAGGACATCTCCCTTTCGGCGGCGGAGATGCGTATCGGCGACAATATCCTCTGCCTGCATACGCTCTCCGACACGGAAGACCTGCCGGGAAACGTGGCGACCGACACGCGCTACGAGAAACTCTCGACAGACCGTTCGGACTGCCGCCTCTCGTTCGCCTCGCCCGTGGGGCTGCTGCTTTCGTGCAACCACATCTACAACCAGTACGTGCTGATCGACAACAGCGAGGAGAACTTGCAGCGGTTCGAGAAAAACGCCCGCAATATGCAGTCGCTTTCGCGCTACTCGCGTTCCAACCAGATCAATAAGGAGTGGATCGACGAGTATCTGAACGAGGCGCACTCCTATGGCCTCACGTCCGTCCGCGCCCACTTCAACGTCATGGCGTGGTCGGACGACCGGGAGGAACTGAAACATATCAAGAACGATGTGGGCAGCCAGCTCGCGGCGATGGAGTGTACCCCGCGCCACAACACGGTGGACTGCCCGACGCTCTTCTGGGCGGCCATGCCGGGCAACGAGGCCGATTTCCCGGCGGAGGAGAGTTACTACACGTTCATCGAGCAGGCGGTCTGTTTCTTTACCGAGGAGACCAACTACCGCTCGTCGCTTTCTCCGTTCGGTATCAAGATGGTGGATCGTCTCACGGGAAAACCGCTGCATCTGGACATCTCCGACCTGCCGATGAAACGCGGCACGATAACCAACCGAAACAAATTTATTTTAGGGCCTTCTGGCAGTGGCAAGTCATTTATGACCAATCACTTATGCAGGCAATACTACGAGCAGGGGACGCACATTGTGCTGATTGACACGGGCAACTCCTATCAGGGCTTGTGCGAGATGATCCGCCGCAAAACGGGCGGCGAAGACGGTGTTTACTTTACCTATACCGACGAAACGCCGATAGCCTTTAATCCTTTCTATACGAACGACAAGGTGTTCGACATCGAAAAGAGGGAGAGCATCAAAACGCTGCTGCTCACGCTCTGGAAGAAAGACACCGAGCCTGCCACCCGTGCCGAGGAGGTCGCCCTCTCGAACGCCGTCGCGCTCTATATCGAGCGCATCAAGCGGGATACAAGCGTGGAGCCGTCGTTCAACACGTTCTACGAGTTCGTGAAGACCGACTATCGCACTGTGCTGGAAGAGAAGCAGGTGCGGGAAAAGGACTTCGACATCGCGGGATTTCTCAACGTGCTCGAACCCTATTATCGCGGCGGAGAGTACGATTACCTGCTGAACAGCGACAAACAATTAGACCTGTTGCAAAAGCGGTTCATCGTCTTCGAAATCGACGCGATAAAAGACCATCCGATCCTTTTCCCGGTAACGACGATTATCATCATGGAGCTGTTCATCAACAAGATGCGTCGTCTGAAAGGTATCCGCAAGATGATACTTATCGAGGAGGCGTGGAAGGCCATCGCCTCGGCGAACATGGCCTCCTACATCAAGTATCTCTATAAGACGGTTCGTAAGTTCTACGGCGAGGCCGTCGTGGTGACGCAGGAGGTGGACGACATCATCGCTTCGCCGATCGTCAAGGAGAGTATCATCAACAATTCGGACTGTAAAATCCTGCTCGACCAGCGCAAGTACATGAATAAGTTTGACCAGATTCAGGCGTTGCTCGGACTGACAGACAAGGAGAAAGGACAGATTCTTTCCATCAATCAGGCGAACGATCCGTCAAGGCTCTACAAAGAGGTCTGGATCGGATTGGGCGGCACGCAGTCGGCGGTCTATGCCACGGAAGTGAGTGCCGAAGAATATCTCGCATTCACGACCGAGGAGACCGAGAAAATGGAGGTGTACGCCCTTGCCGAGAAGCTGGGCGGCGACATCGAGGCGGCGATCCGGCAGCTTGCCGAACGTCGCAGAAACAAGAAGTAATAACCCTAAAAACGAGAGATTTATGAATATAAGTAAACAGAAGTGGCTCACGTTGAGCAGTTGCATGGTCTCCCTTGCGGCTTTGATGCTGCAAGCCTGCACCGAAGCAAAGGAAACGGACTGCGACAAGCTGTGCGGAAATTGGGTCAGCGTGGGCAGGAAGCCCGACGTGCTGATCTACCGCGAGGGCGACACCTACAAGGTTACGGTGTTCAAACGCGGCGGCCTTTCACGTCGTCTGAAACCCGAAACATACCTGCTGCGCGAGGAGGAAGGCAACCTTTTCATCAACACGGGTTACCGCATCGACGTCGCCTACAACGAGGCGGCGGATGTGCTGACCTTCTCCCCGCACGGCGATTACGTCCGAAAGGACATGGATACGAAACAAGAATAGAAACCGCTAAATCCACAGTAAAATAATGAGAACAAAAATCATTTTGCTTTTCGGTGCGTGCCTGCTACTTGCGGGTACGGCGCGGGCACAATGGGTCGTCAGCGATCCGGGCAACCTCGCGCAAGGCATCATCAATGCCTCGAAGAATATCATCCACACCTCGAAAACGGCGACCAACATGGTGTCGAATTTTCAGGAGACGGTAAAAATCTACGAACAGGGCAAGAAGTATTACGACGCTCTCAAATCGGTGAACAACCTTGTCAAAGATGCCGTCAAGGTCAGGAACACGATCCTGATGATCGGCGAAATCTCGGACATCTACGTTACGAATTTTCAGCTCATGCTGCGCGATGAGAACTACACGCCCGAAGAGCTGTCGGCCATCGCGTTCGGCTACACGAAGCTCTTGGAGGAGAGCAACGACGTCCTCAAAGAGATGAAAGACGTGGTGAACATCACGACGCTTTCGATGACCGACAAGGAACGCATGGACGTGGTGGACAGGTGCTACAACCGGGTGCGGCGATACCGTAATCTGGTCATGTATTACACCAACAAGAACATTTCGGTAAGCTACCTGCGCTCGCGCAAGAAGAACGACATGGACAGGGTGCTGGCTCTCTACGGCAGCCGCAACGAACGCTATTGGTAACATTGAAACGTATAGGCTTATGATGTTGCTTACAATAGAGTTCGACAACCTGCATACCATCCTGCGCTCGCTTTATTCCGAGATGATGCCGCTCTGTTCCAACATGGCGGGGGTGGCCAAAGGCATTGCGGGGCTGGGTGCACTGTTCTACGTGGCTGTGCGCGTGTGGCAGTCGCTCGCCCGTGCAGAAGCCATCGACGTGTACCCTTTGCTGCGGCCTTTCGCCGTCGGCTTCTGCATCATGTTCTTTCCGACCATCGTTCTCGGTACGATCAACGGGGTGTTAAGCCCCGTCGTACAGGGTACGAACCGGATGCTCGAATCGCAGACACTCGACATGAACCAGTACCGCGAACAGAAAGACAAGCTCGAATACGAGGCGATGATGCGCAACCCCGAAACGGCCTACCTCGTCTCGAACGAGGAGTTCGACCGGCAGCTCGAAGAGCTGGGCTGGTCGCCGGGCGATATGATCACGATGGCCGGAATGTATATCGAGCGCGGTGCTTACAACATGAAGAAAGGCATCCGCGATTTCTTCCGCGAGGTGCTGGAGCTGCTTTTCGCCGCTGCCGCACTGCTGATCGACACGCTGCGGACGTTCTTCCTGATTGTCCTTTCCATCCTCGGCCCGATAGCGTTCGCTATCTCCGTCTGGGACGGCTTTCACTCCACGCTCACGCAATGGCTCTGCCGCTATGTTCAGATTTATCTGTGGCTGCCCGTCGCAGACCTGTTCAGTACCGTGCTGGCGAAGATTCAGGTGTTGATGCTTCAAAACGACATCTCGGAGTTGCAGAACAACCCGAACTTCTCGCTCGAAGCCTCCAACGGCGTCTATATTGTGTTCCTTATCATCGGCATTATCGGGTATTTCACGATTCCGACCGTCGCTGGATGGATCATTCAGGCCGGAGGTTCGGGAAGCTACGGGCGTGCCATAACGCAGCTCGCGGGTAAGGGTGCGGCATTTGCCGGAGGTGTGGCCGGAGCAGCCGTCGGTAACGTAGCCGGACATTCGGGCAGGCTGATGGGACGCGCGGGCAAGGCCGCGTGGAACCATACCGCCGGAAAACTATTCAAACGAAAATAATCGAACAATATGGAATTTAAGTCATTGAAAAATATCGAGACATCGTTCAGGCAGATACGCCTGTTCGGTATCGTCTTCATCGCGCTGTGCGCTCTGGTGGCGGTGTTCTCCGTCGGGAGTGCCTACCGTTTCGCCGAGCGGCAGCGGGAGAAGATCTATGTACTCGACGGCGGCAAGTCGCTGATGCTCGCCCTCTCGCAAGACCTCACGCAGAACCGTCCCGCCGAAGCACGCGAACACGTGCGCCGCTTTCATGAGCTGTTCTTCACGCTCTCGCCCGAAAAGAGCGCCATCGAGCACAATATCAAACGTGCTCTGCTGCTGGCTGACAAGAGCGTCTATAACTACTATTCGGACTTTTCCGAGAAGGGCTATTACAACCGCATCATCGCGGGCAACATCAATCAGGTGTTGCAGGTCGATTCGGTGGTGTGCGATTTCAACCGCTATCCCTACGAGGTCAATACCTATGCGCGGCAGATGATTATCCGCGAGAGCAATGTGACGGAGCGCAGCCTCGTAACGTCGTGCCGCCTGCTGAACGCCTCCCGTTCGGACGACAACCCCAACGGATTTACCATCGAGGGCTTCACGATTCTGGAAAACCGCGACCTGCAAACATTGGACAGATAGGCCTATGAGAAAGTTAATCGAACGTCTGAACGAGTGGACAGAGAGGCAGGACGAGCGGTTGCGGGTATGGCTCGCGGCACTCCCCGAGCGCACGAAAATCATCGTCGTACTCGTCATTTTCAGCTTGTTCGCCATCGGCGCCCTCTTTACGTTCGGGGCGGCGCTCTACCAGATCGGGCGGGAAAACGGACGACAAATAGAGATCGAACATATCGAGCAATTCAACCTGCCGCAGAAGCAGGACAGTATCAACCTTTTCAACCATTACGATTATGGAACAGAACAAAAATCCCACGACCAACATGAGAGAGGCGAAGCCTGACAGGCCGCTCACGGAGGAGCAGCGGCAACGCCGCCGCAAGATGCTCGTGTACCCGCTTATGGGTCTGCTTTTCGCAGGCTCTATGTGGCTGATCTTCGCACCCTCCGACAAAGACAAGGCCGAGGCGCAGCAGGGCGTCGGCTTCAACACCGAAATGCCCCTGCCCACCCAGTCGGGCATCATCGCCGATAAGCGTACCGCCTACGAGCAGGCTCTCTTGGAGGAGAAGCAGAAAGAGCGGCGGGCGCAGATGAACGACCTCGCCGCGCTCTTCTCGGACAAGGAGGCGGAGAAAGATTCGCCGACGGAGGAGTTCGACCTGCTCGCCCCCGAACCGCAGCACCCCGCCCGCACTTACGGCGGAAGTTCCCCGCGACAGCCGATCCGCTCCTCGGCAGCGGCTTACGAGGAGATCAACCGTACGTTGGGCACGTTTTACGAAACGCCGCAAGACGACCCCGAAAAGGAGGAGTTGCGCGAGCGCATCGAAGAGCTGGAGGCGATGATGGCGCGGCAGGCGGAACCGTCCGGCTCGACGCTCGACGACCAAGTGGCCTTGCTCGAAAAGTCCTACGAATTGGCGGCCAAATATATGCCCGCCGGACAGGGCGGCACGTCGCAACAGCCGTCGGCAGCCGATACGAAGGAGGACAAAAAGACCGTGCGAAACGGCAAGGCGGTGGCGCAACCCGTCGGGCAGGTGGCCGAACGCATCGTATCCGCCCTTGCACAACACATGATCGACAGCGAGTTCATCACGGCGCAGACCGAAGAGCGGAATTTCGGATTCCAAACGGCGGTCGGAACCTCGTCGGCTGTCGGACGCAACACCATTCCGGCGTGCGTACACGGCAACCAGACCGTAACCGACGGGCAGGCCGTCCGCCTGCGGCTCGCGGAGCCGATGCAGGTGGCCGGAGTGCGCATCCCCTGCAACACGGTCGTCGTGGGTGCGGCACGGGTACAGGGCGAGCGGCTCGGCATCGACATCACCTCGTTGGAGTATCGGGGAACGATCATCCCCGTCGAACTGGCCGTTTTCGACAGCGACGGACAGGAGGGCATCTTCATCCCCAACTCAATGGAGGTAAGTGCGGCCAAAGAGGTGGCGGCCAACATGGGGTCGTCGCTCGGCAGCAGCATCAACATCTCTACCGACGCGGGAGCGCAGCTCGCCTCCGATCTCGGCAAAGGGTTGATTCAGGGCACGAGCCAATATATCGCCAAGAAGATGCGCACCGTCAAAGTGCATCTGAAAGCAGGATATAGGGTCATGCTTTATCAGCCGGAGGATTAACAACTAATCGAAATTTCAAACCGGGGTTTCCGAACCCCACAAACCACTAAATCCACAGTAAAATGAAAAAGATTTTTGTAATGATGTTCGCCCTCGCGCTGGGCGCGGGTGCGGCGAACGCACAGGAAGTATCCAATACCGAGACCGTCGAAGCGACGGAGCAGACGCAGGCGGTATCGCTCTGCAAGGAGGTCTATCCCGACGCGGAACGGGACGGCGACCTCTATCACGGCCTCACGCGCAAGCTCTCTTTCGACCGCATGATTCCGCCGCACGGGTTGGAGGTTACCTACGACAAGACCGTGCACGTCATCTTTCCGGCGGCGGTGCGCTACGTCGATCTCGGCTCGCCGAATCTGATCGCAGGTAAGGCCGACGGCGCTGAAAACGTCATCCGCGTGAAGGCCACCGTGCGCGATTTCCGCGCCGAGACCAATATGTCGGTCATTACCGAGGACGGTTCGTTCTATACGTTCAACATCCGCTACGCGGCTGAACCGCTGCTGCTCAACGTCGAGATGTGCGACTTCATCCACGACGGCGAATCCGCAAACCGCCCCAACAACGCGATGGAGGTATACCTCACGGAGCTGGGGAGCGAATCGCCGCTGCTCGTGCGCCTGATTATGAAGTCCATTCACAAGCAGGACAGACGCGAGGTAAAGCATATCGGCTGCAAGCGCTTCGGCGTTCAATACCTCCTCAAAGGCATCTACACCCACAACGGCCTGCTCTATTTCCACACGCAGATCCGCAACGGCTCCAACGTGCCCTTCGACGTGGATTTCATCACGTTCAAGATCGTCGATAAGAAGGTCGCCAAGCGTACCGCCATACAGGAGCAGGTCATCTTCCCCTTGCGTGCCTACAACTACGCCACGCACGTGGCCGGAAAGCGGGATGAGCGCACCGTCTTCACGTTCGACAAGTTCACCATCCCTGACGATAAATGTCTTGTTGTAGAGTTGAACGAGAAGAACGGGGGTCGTCATCAGTCGTTCACCGTCGAGAACGAAGACCTCGTGCGTGCCAACGTCATCAATGAACTCAAAGTGCAGTAACCATGAAGCGGTTTTTGTTTCTTCTCGTCGCGTCGCTTGCCCTCTCTATGGGGCAGGCCGACGCACAACGATGCCTCCCCAAGATGCGGGGCATCGAGCTTCGGGGCGGCATGACCGACGGGTTCTACTCGCACGCCGACCGCGACGATGCGGGCTACTACGTCGGGACGGCGCTCTCGACCTACACCAAAGGCGGCGACAAGTGGGTCTTCGGCGGCGAGTACCTGCAACGCTACAACCCCTACAAGGACACGCGGATTCCGGCGGTACAGTTCACGGCCGAGGGCGGTTTCTACTACAACTTCCTCTCCGACGCCCGCAAGATTTTCTTCTTCTACGTCGGCGGCTCGGCGCTCGCGGGGTACGAGACCGTGAACTGGGGCGACAAGGTGCTGTTTGACGGCTCGCGCCTTACCAGTAAGGATGCGTTCATCTACGGCGGCGCAGTATCGCTCGAAATGGAAGCCTACCTCGCCGACCGTATCGCCCTGACGGTAAACGTCCGCGAACGCTGCCTGTGGGGCGGCTCGACGGGACATTTCCACACGCAGTACGGGATAGGCATCAAATTTATCATCAACTGACGGATTTATATGACGATAGATGAGATGCGGCAGTTGTCGTTGGAGGCTTTCCTGCAACGGCTGGGGCACAGTCCGGTATGGCGGAAAAGAAACGATTTGTGGTACAACGCTCCCTACCGCGAGGAAAAGACGCCGTCGTTCAAGGTCAATACGGACAGGAACGTATGGTTCGACTTCGGGCTGGGACGCGGCGGCGACATCTTCACACTTGCCGGAGAGCTTGTGCGCAGTACGGATTTTCTCACGCAAGCGAAATACATTTCGGAGGCGGTGGGTGGGAATATCGTACCGATTCCAGCTCCTCGACCCGTGAAAGAGCGGGTATCGGAACCTGCTTTTCAAGAGGTCGAGCAGAAAACGCTGCTCTACGACGTGCTGAAAGGCTATCTCTCGGAGCGGGGCATCCCCTCCGAAGTGGCCGCCCGCCATTGTCGGCAGGTCAGCTACCGCGTACACGGGAAACCCTATTTCGCCATCGGGTTTCAGAACGTGTCAGGAGGCTGGGAACTTCGCAGCAAACTGTTCAAGGGGTGCATACCTCCGAAGGATATTTCCCTCGTGTCGCGGCAGGGAACGCCGACGGATACCTGCGACGTTTTCGAGGGGTTCTTCGATTTCCTTTCCGCCACGACGCTCGGACTGACCGGAGGAAACGATGCACTGGTGCTTAACTCGGTCGGCAACCTCGAACGGTCATTCCGCTATCTGGACGGGTACGGGAAGATAAACTGCTATCTGGACAACGACGAGGCCGGACAAAAGACGTTTGAAGCCCTGCGTACCCGATACGCGGAAAAAACAGTCGATTGTTCGAGGGGCTATGCCGACAGCAAAGACCTGAACGAACATTTACAAAAGAAATTGAGTGAAAGAGTAACGAACAACAAAACATTAAAATTCAGATTATGATTAAACGTATCAGCATGATAAGATTGGGTATTTCTTTTTTCATCGGGATAGTGGCTTGTCTGTTTTCGTCTTGCGACAATGAGCTGGATATTCGGCAGGCATATCCGTTCATGGTGGAAACGATGCCCGTGCAAACGAAAATAGTAAGAGGCGAGACCGCCGAGATACGATGTGAACTCAAACGCGAGGGTCGCTATGACGGGGCGCGGTACACGATCCGTTATTTTCAGCCCGACGGAAAGGGAACGCTCCGCATGGACGATGGCACGGTATTCCTGCCGAACGACCGCTACCCGCTCGAACGCGAGGTGTTTCGCCTCTACTACACCTCCGCTTCGACCGACCAGCAGACCATCGACATCTACGTCGAGGACAACTTCCGACAATGCGAGCAACTGTCGTTCCAGTTTAATAACGAGAATGAAGAACAAGAAAGAATGTAAATTCTTTCAAGATTAGGTGAAAGGAAGGGATATTCAAAATCGAATATCCCTCTTTTATTTCTCGGCCTTATGTTATGTGGAATGTATTATTATCCGTATTTTTGCACTAAAATATTGGCTGTTATGATAATATCTCAAAAGACAATAGAAAAATTACGATTGCTTATAAATGAAGAAACAGAATATCGTTCGGGGCCGAAACTCGTAACATTTTTCAATAAATATGGATTTGCCGATTTATATGAACCCGGATTTCCTTCAAGATGGATATATACTGAATCTAAATTGAAAGAGTTGAATGGCAAACCAGAATTAGATAAGTGTATTAAAGATTTATTTGCACCGATCAACTTTATTTCCCGATTCTCGGAGTTAGATAAATTTATTAGTGATTTTAATCAATATTTGTCTTTCGACGGTTGGCAAGTTGTGAGACAAGGTCAGAATATTACTTTTCAGAAAGCAAAAGGTGTAGATATAGACAACGAAAAAAGCAAAGAGGTTCAAACTGATGAAGCGGAGTTCTTAAAAGCGGAATTTAATGGTATATCATTATCTTCTTTGCCTGTTGATAGCTGTTTAATACCGTATTTGGAAACACGTATAGAAGAAATTCGGCAATGTTTATCAGTTAAAGCCTCTCTCTCTGCTATATTTCTTATAGGTAGTACATTAGAAGGTATATTGTTGGGTGTAGCCAGCAAACATCCAGCGATATATAATAAGGCGAATTCTGTACCCAAAGATACTAAAACAGGAAAACCCCGGAATTTCAACGAATGGACGTTAAACAATTTTATAGATGTCTCTTATGAAATAGGTTTTCTGAAAGAAGATGTAAAGAAATTCAGTCATGCTCTACGAGATTTTAGGAATTACATACACCCTTATCAGCAAATGTCAATTGGGTTTCAACCAGATGAACATACTGCAAGGATTTGTTTTCAAGTGCTGAAAGCGGCTCTTTATCAAATAGAACAAAAATCGAAATCATAGTATTTCGTAAATAGTTACATGAACAGAATTATTATCATAGGCAACGGTTTCGACAAAGCACATGGTCTTGCAACCGGATATAGAGATTTTATAGACAGTTATTGGATCAATGTTTCCGGTCATATATTCAATGGTTATAAACGTTGGCTTGCGGAACAGTGGGGATCAATCATTGACCCGTCGCCTTACGAAGATGAATTTGTCCGATTTGAAGTATTTAGAGACAAACAACATAAAACTCCAGAGCCATCATACCCTCAATCAGATTCAACCCCATACGATGAGGTTCGAGAGCTGGTTGCCATATTCAATGATAGTACTAATATGAGGTATGACGGTTCGGTTCGCCTCACTTTCAAAAATAAATTCTTCGAGCATATTTCCGGTCGTTGTTCTCTGAGTAACTGGGTGGACATCGAGAACGAATATTATGGGAAATTGAAAGAGCTGCTTGCGGAAGAAGATGCAGTTATTCGGAATGAAAAGGTTCGGGCATTGAACCGAGAGTTCGATGCCGTAAAAAAGCGAATTGAAATCTATTTGACAGAGGTAGTCCAAAAAACACAAACCAAACTATTTCCGTCTATTCAAGAGGCATTCAACAGTATAATTGATTCAAGAGAAGTTGCTTTCGGAAAGCAGACAATGTTTGTTGATTCCATCTTTAATAAGATTATCACTTTGGGGGAAGACGATGCAGTTCAATTAGACAAAAAAGAAGACCCTAATTATCTTTTTTACCATTCAAAGGACGAAAAACGTAAATACTATGTCTTGAAACATTTATCCGACAAGCATTTTCAAGAAATTCATTGCACACCTTCCAATACCTTAATCTTAAATTTCAATTACACCCAAACTGCAAAACAATTATATGCAAGAGATGCCGATGAGATAATTGATATTCATGGAGCACTTAACACTGAACGTAACCCGATCATTTTCGGCTATGGCGATGAATTGGACGATGATTACAAACGGATTGAAAAGTTACAAGACAATGACTTTCTCGAAAATATCAAGTCTGTACGCTACCATGAAACAGGCAATTACCGTCAGTTGTTGGGTTTTATTGAATCCGAGCCGTATCAAGTAATTACTATGGGACATTCGTGCGGCAACTCCGATCGCACGCTGCTCAATACCTTATTCGAGCATTGCAATTGCATCTCCGTAAAAGTCTATTATCATCAGCGAGAGGATGGCACAGATGATTACAGCCAATTGATTCGGAATCTTTCGCGCAATTTCAACGACAAGGCGGCTATGCGAGATAAAGTCGTCAATAAGGAGTATTGTTTGCCGTTGGTTCCGATAGCAGAGCAAGATATTCAAGAGGAGAGTTAGGAATAAAGATGGTGTTTGGTAAGAAGAATTTTTCATCTTCTCGTGTTGAGAGATGAAAAATTAACAGCGGTAGTAGGTTCGATTCTACTACCGCTGTTAATTTGAAATATATAGGATTCATGCAAACTCGAACAAGGATAGCTGCTTCGGCTCCAAATACCGCCGCTTGATCTCGGCGAGCTTGGCGATGAGTTTGCGAATTTTCTTGGCGTTGTAATTACAGCTATCGGCGGAGTGCTTCATTACATAGGCGTATTTCCGCTCCAACTGCCCGATGCCGTCTCTGACCGCTTCCTTATAATCGGCTATCGGCTCGTCCCACACCGACGGATGGCTGCCGCCTCCTGCACCGCCCGTGCTCCAATTGACCGTTACGGCATACGTCCCGTCGATGGACTGCCCGATATGGATCGCATTATGCACGTCCAACTCGATGCGCTCGACAATCGGAAGCATACCCCGAAACCAACCGTATTCGTCGAATTGCTTGGCCGCGTAGCCGAACAGCAGTCCGCGTTCATAGGTGCGCACGTTATGGATGATGTGGTGTACGCTATCGCCGAAACTCTCGAAATAGGCGATTTCGTCAGCGTCGTCCCTACGGACGGCGAGGAGGTAACGCAAAACTGCGTTACGCTCCGTGCGGCACGGATTATACTCCGATATGGCCGCTAATTTCTCCTGCTTGGTATTTTCCTGTATGGGTCTCATGGTTTCCGATTTTATGGGTCAATATTCGAGGTTAGGCCGAAACGAGGCAGTCGATAGACGTATTCCGTTCCAACCACTCCTTTACATGGGTCATGTTGTATTCGGAGGTTATGACCGCCATCCGCTCGTCCGTCTGCGTGAAGCGCGAGCTTTCATAGCTGTCGATCCACTCTTTGAGTGAGGCGACACCCCAAGCTTCGGGGTCGTCGAAAATGCTTTCCTCCAATGTGCGGATAGGCTCCGCGAAGAGGACGATCAATGTTTCGTAATTGGTTGCTGTCGTTTTCATAATTTCAACTCGTTAATAATTAGAATCTCGTGTAAAGTCCCGTTACGGAGGTGAAGATCTCCTCCAACATATCGCAATAGACGCCCTCGTAAACCGCGATGTCTTTCGTCTTGACCTCGAAATGTTTGCTGACCGTCATGCGGTAGAACCGCATCCGATAGGTGTCCGTCTCCTTGTCGAGCGTTATGGCCAGACGGTTGGCGGAGGTCTTGTTGCGGGAGAGGTTCATGCGAACCCCGTCCCCCAAGTCCATAAAATCGCGGCTTCCCGTCATGGCGACGAACCGCCTGCCGCCGATCTGCTGTAATATCGTAGCCGCTATCATCGCGCTACCTCCTTATTCGTTTTACGTTGCAACCACTCGTCCCGCTTGCGACGGCACTCCTCCAACGTCGGAGCGACGCAGGAGAACAATTCGCCGTTCGTATGTCGATAGTCGTATTGGCAAAACCGCTTCTTCGCCCTGCTGGCGAAAGCCGGTGTGAAATACTCGTGTCGTTCCTCTTCTGTCGGGCAAACAGACACGCCGTTTATCGTCATTCTCGTTTCCATTGTCATAGTGGTTTAAGGGGTTAAAATTCTGCTTTCAATAATCTGTGTCTGAACGGCTGCGTCGGGTTGCTGACCTTGCGCTGGTGTACCCACAGATGGTGCGAGCCGAAGCCGTACACGAAATAGTCGTCGAGCGGCACTTGTGATTTCAACTTGTCGATGCCTTGCCGCAATTCAGTCTCGTTGCTGGCGAAAAGAATCGTATTTGTAAGACGGAAATAGATCTCCGTCACTTCGTCGCAATAAGGACAAAAGGATGATTCGATTGTTACATTCATAATCTGTCTAAATTAAAGCGTTAATATCCATACGAAAACACCGATGACGGCTGCGAGAGAGACGCCGAACAGGATGATGCTCCACACGATTTGCAACACGCCGCTTATAAGGGCTTCGATCATCCCGACGATGAAATACACCACCCAAAGCACAAGGGCACACGGAACGGCTGCAAGAGCGCGTAATGCTGTTTTGAAAATCTCGATCGCTTTCATGGCTGTTGTTTTTTGAGTTTGATGCGGATTTGAGAGTGGAGGGAGTGAGTTTCTTATCCTAATCTGCCGCTCGTTTATCCGACATTTTTTTTATGCGTCTTTCGGTCGTATCGGTCGTTTCGTTTCAGGGGCTTTTCGGTGTAGAGGTTAGGACGTACAAGGTTTTGACGAAAAATACCTCGCAACCGCAGGACGCAGGGAAGATTTTTCGCCAAACCGAAAGGCTCGACCTTGTACGTCCGTGAAGACCTCGTAAACACCTTCGCACCTGTAACGTGACGACGCCACGATACGATGGGAAGACAGCGAAATGGAGGTAAACGAATTATTAGGCAGATTCGAGAAAATAGAAAAAATAGTGCCTGCACTATTCCGAGAATATATAGGGAGGAGGGTGGGATAATGATATACTCCCCGTATCTGACAAAACGGGGGAGTTATATTGCGCCGACACCGTTCAATGAAGTACAGGGAAAGTGCGGAAATAGAAAATAAAATAGCAGGCGTCGAACCTGCTATCATTTTATGGAAAATTTTATACCCGGTATTTTGCTATCTCCAGTTTTTGAGTTATATTTGCATAGAGTTGTTTGAAGTAGTGCAAAACGCGGCAATCCAAAGCAGTTGCTATTTTGCCTAATCATTACCTATCGTATTTTGGAGCCTGAATCTATGGCTTATCTTCAATAACTTATCCCAAATCTGCATTTTTTCGAGAAAGAATAATCAATTTCTTTTCTTCTTTCGATGCTTTCATTATCTCCTCACCGCCTTTGCTCACGGTACATAAAGAACGTGTTCCGCTCAATACTTCTTTCACATTCAAGCGTCCGACTTCTTTCAATGACAGTTCTCCGGCAATATCCATCTCTATGTAAACGATAAATTTCTGACCTTTTTGTACCCCTCTCTTGGTTCCAAGATCGATATATACAGTTTGTGCTTTATCTTTTTTGGTACTCTCAATCTGTACAATCGTTCCTTTCATTTTGAAATACTCGTCAACAAAATCGTCCATGCTTATTACTACATAATCCAAAGTCTTAATGATAGCTTCATCAGGAGTATCGCCAATATTCCCGGTCAGCCCCTCGTGAGTGAATGTCTGGGTTCCTTTGAGTGTACCGTTAGAAGGGTCTACTATCTTTAACGTGTAAGAAACACTCCCCTGATAATAGGTCTTCCCTTTACTATCTGTTTTTTTAACTCCCTGCATACTGGTAATATTTCCCTGAATAAGATATTGGGCGCCTAACGTTGTCATGACCTCGCTTCTGCAAACGGCATCTCCCATAGCAGAAGCCTCTTGGCGTCTTTTCGCTTCAGTCTTCAATGCTTCATTAGAATCAACATCAATAAGTTCTACACGATCCATCTTCTGGATACCTTCTATTACTTTATTACGCAATGCTTCCGCCAAAATATTACTGATAGTACCGGGACGCGAGAAATAATCAATATAGACTCTTTCTTTACCGTTTTCATCGGTTTGTGCATAGCCTAACATTGGAATTAGGCAAATAGAGAACAATAGTAAAATCTTCTTCATGTCTGTTTATTATTTATTATTAATGCTATGTTTGTTTTTTAGTGCAATATTTCGCTCTTTTAATACAATATAGAATGTTCTTTTTTCAATAATGATTTACTGTTATGAATGATTGTGTTTTCTCTGACTGCAAAGTTAAGCACACATTAAGGTGCATTGTATACACAATATTTACTACAACCATCCGTTAAACGAATAGTTATCTCCAAATATCAATGAGAAAAGGGAAAAGAGTGGTATGTTCAATAAAACGAGGTCGTTTTCCCGTCTCCAAGCTATTTGCACCATTGCATTTTCCACAGTTCTCTCGAATAAGTATAAAATAGCATTTGTTATATCCACTAAAATTGTTACATTTGTCCAATAATAAATTGCTTCCCAATAACAAGATACATGGAAACAGATTTAAAGAAGATAGTAGGACATCGGCTGCAAATGCTTCGTATGGAAAAGAATCTTACTCAAGAACAAATGGGAGAAAAGTTGAACTTATCAACAAGTGCCTATTGTAAGATTGAATATGGTGAAACTGACCTCACGTTAACCAGGCTAAATAAAATAGCAGAAGTACTGAATATGTCTGCATTAGAACTATTTAATAAAATAGACGGGAATGTGTATGTCAATAATTCCGGTACTATCGGAACTAATATTGGAGTCGCTAAAGACTGTAGTAGCGTGCATATCGAAGCGGCAGATGATCTTCGTGAGCTAATAAAAGCAAACAGCCGGCTCCTTGACATGTTATATAAACGTATAGAGCTTTTAGAAAATAAAGTGCTCTTATAGTGATTATACGCCTAGAGAAATCTCTAAGACGATGTATCGCCTATCCTTCCGTCTTCCAGAATCAGGAGAGGAAAGGCATATCATTTTAGGAATGATACCAGAACAGGAATAGATATAGTTAACTATCAATAAAATACAAATAGAATATATGTCAATGCCAATACGATCAAAATATAATCCGACTTCATCTTTCCAGTTAACCTTAGCATATACACTTTTTGTTGTTTATAACCATCAGGAGAACTATAATTTGGCCTATTTATAGATAATCAGTTTAGGTTTATGGCAAGAGTTGTAGTGGTCATCAAGTATTGCCCCATTTGAGAAAATGATGTGCTCATCCTTGAATGTACCATATCCTTCGTGAGCGTGACCGAACAAATGATAATGTGGCTTTACCTCGTAAACCTTGTTTCGAAGTAATGCATTTCCCCAGTGAATTCCTGCTGATTCATCAAGTATCATGATAGGAGGTTCATGAGTAATGAGCACGTCAACATCATTTGGTATCAAAGTCTCAGGATGGTTATATGCCAAACCAAAGAACTTAATACCATCAATCTCACATTCACAATCTTGAAGGAAGTATACATTGTTAGGCAAATCTTCAATGCCTTCAGCCTCCCAAAGGCAAAGGTCATGATTACCAGTTATGAAGATTTTGTGAGGATAGGGTAATTCGACGAACCAGTTGAGAAAGTTAAGCACTTCTTCCTCTGTACCATTGTCCGTAAAATCGCCACAGTGTACAATGACATCAGCAGCTGGAAGATCGGTCAATTGCCGATGCTGATTATGTGTATCAGAAATTTGAAGTATTTTCATTTTACAGAAATATGAATGTCATGTATGTCAACATCACCTTCGTCGAATATAAAGTATGAAGAAATTCCACTAATGCTATCATATCGTGAGTTCTCATCTTTATGTATAGGTATGACTCCAATACGAGGATGAACAGTTTGACAGACTTCTTTTAATGTTTCAACATCAGCGTGTCCACTTGTGTGAACACCATCCATTGTTCCATCTAATATTCTATCGCCAAACAGATTACGGATATTTATAACATCGCTGTTTGTGTAGTCTTTACCCTCTTTTGCATAGCCACCCCACATAGAATATATCAACCACGGTTTTTCATCATTATATATATCGAGCATTCCCTTAAGCAAATAGCCACTGCTCATTCGAATTGGCATTAAGAACCCTTCCTTCTGTAGCTTGTTTCTAACATTGACAGTTCTATAATTGATTAGCTTGAAAGCATTAAACTGGAATAAATCAGATTTGCATCCTGCATATTTCGTGAATACATTAAGGACCCTATTTTGATACTCATCAACTAAGAATATACGTCCAGTCTTTTTACACGCCGCATGGAATGTTGCAAGCCGGTCAAGGTCAGTTGACGAACACAAGGCAAAGACATACTTGTATTCACGCAATGCCTTTATAATATTCTTCTGTATTTCGCTCTCTGAAATCACACATTCTTGACTTCTTCCTAACATTGTTCCTTCTGTTATAAGTATGTCAACTTCTCCCACATTCTTCTTCAAAGTAGGAAAAAGACCTTTGCCAATATAGCCATGTCTGCGAAAATCTCCTGTGTGCAAAATCTTCTTTCCCTCACATTCTATCAAGAACATATATGCATCAAAAGCAGAATGACTAACAAAATACGGAGTAACGAAAATCTTCCCTTTCTTACTGACATCAATACGTTTTGCCACACAATAGGTTTCCATACGCTCTATTGCTTCAATCTGTTTGGAGTAATCTCCGTGCCCCCTCAAAGCATCATATTTGCAGAGCATAACTTCTTTTGCTCCTACTCCTATATATTGAAGGACATTTGTTGATATCAGATGGTGCAAACCAACATGATCACTATGATAATGTGTATAGAATACGGCATCAGCATTTCCTATGATTGATTTTACTTGTTCTTCTGTCAGTTCTTCTTTTTTGCAACCAGGAAGATTGCTACCGAAGTCTATAAGAATTTTACAATTCTCAGTCGATATTTCTGTAATACAACCACCTATCTGGTCAGCCCCACGATGAATAATAAGATTCATTCTATTTCTAAGTCTTTTGATATAACGAGAGTACCCTTGGATGTGCATGTGTATGCTTTCATTTCCGGCAAAAATAAATCACGAATAAATCTATATCTTTCGCAGATTGTTTCAGATAGTCTATTGTCTTCTCCTACAATTACACACGGTATTATTCTTCCGGAAAGCTTTAATGGTATTTTATTTTTGTAATTGGAACCGATAAGTCCATAATCTATTTTTTGCTCGATCATTGCTTTTATTCGTTGATACAACTTATCATCTTCTCTAGCTAATTTTTGAAACTGTAGATAGTAATATGAAGTTTGAATAGGAGACAATGCAGTCTTTGCAGGATCATCCTGTTTAAGTTCCATTATCAATATATCTCCATTAGTATTTAGACCAAGGAAGTCAAATTCACCATACTTAGGTTTTATATTTTCAGGGAGTCTTTTATTGTACGTTTTTCTTAACTGTTCAATTTTCAATGTTTGTTGGGCTACGATTTCCTCATTCCATTCATCTTTTTTTTCTTCTGTTTTAAACCCAATGACTATTTCCTTGTCAAAAAGAATAAAATCATCGGTATCTTTAACTTTGAACGTATAACGACGCCCTATTAATGTCTGATAAAATCCTTCATTGCGAACTCCTTTTGTATCTTCATAGTATCTTTTGAATTTTTCCGTGGAAGCGATTTTCGCTAAATATGTGTCAAACTGATCCGGTGTTGGATTTCTAAAAAAATCTGGTTGCATTAATTCTTTGTAAGCCTCGGCTACATCACATATTTCATTAACTTTACCCGAATGACTACGAAAGGTTAGTATACGTCCAGTACCTCTATATATAGAAAACCAAGAACGATTAGTTTTAGGATCATTTCCAGTCTGGAAATCTAAACAATTATGTGATTTAACATAACTGATGATCCAAGGAAACCGCTCGTTTATTTGGGTTAGCAACTTTTCATCCATTTTCCTATCGTAATAGGTTGTTCTTATTGTGTAATTATTAACCATTTTCAATTTCTCCATTTTAGAGTTTATAACTGTGTATTATTGATCTCTGCTAAGACTCTGTACGCCATTATTTTTCTATTTATATCTATTTATGGCAGCAAAAAGTCGTTTTCTAATTTCTTCACGCAGCCCTATTGGTTCCATAACTTCGATCTTTTCCCCCATAGCAAGTAACTGACTTGTTAGCTCTGGAGTTAAGCAAAGTTGGTATTCAAAGTCGCTGTACTCTTTGTGTTCTGTCCTTATCTCTTGTTGAGAGAAATGCAGTGGCAGAGAACGCATATACTCCACATGAACACCGAATGCCCGAACAACGACTTTCTGTGGCTTCAATTTGTCATTGACAAATATGCCAACTGTATGAGCATAATATTCTTCTGCATCAAAATCATTGGGGAGTATAAATGAGTCATCTGTCAATTCCATTTCCAAAGTACGATCAAGAGCAATATTCCTTATTCCTTCCTGCTCTTTGAGATAGCCGACTACATACCAACGCTGATGGTAAACTTTCATAGCGTATGGCTGCAAGTGAAATATTGACTGATGACCATTGAAAGGTTTATAATCAATCTTCAATTCCTTTTTTCGTTGCATTGCATCTATGACTGTTTGGAGATATTCAGTTCCTTCAGGAATTTCCTCAAACAAAATTCGATCTTTCATGTTGCGCCCTGCTTCTATCATGTTAGACACAGTGAAGGAGTTAAGCAACCACTGACGAGTCTTGTCATTTTTCAGTTGACTAGAAGAAGAAATATAATACTCATAGCTGGATGTATCACATTCGACCTCTACACCAAAAAGTTCTGCAATAGCTTCTCTATGCATGTGGAATGTACGTAATGCAAGCGGTCTACCATCACCGAGACAACTATCTTTCCATCGACAGCTTATCTCCTCAAAAGTTAATCTGCGATGCTGAAGCAGCGTGTTGAGCAACCAGATATAGCGGTTGAAGGTTTTACTTATCATTTTCTAAACTTCCGTGATTTTCAAAATATTATTACTATTTTTTATTATTCAATTGCTTAAACCCTTTTTGTATATCTCATCTAATTGTTTTTCCTACTTTAGATATCTTGATAGCATGTTTTATAGGGTAGAATTCATAATCTTATTTAGTACAAAGTTAACTTTTTTGTATGCAAAAAAACTGCATACCACCTAAATATATTAATTTATAGCAATTTTTTTTATGTGTGCAATGTTTCTGCATACTTCACCATTATTTTTGCACACTCATTTTAACATTCTATTCGTCATGGCATACAAAAAAAATCCAAAGAAAAAAGATGCTCTCAGTATAAAGAGAGCTGTAGAATCTCTGTGTTTCCAAATTGATTGGGGTTTAAAACTACTTGGCGCAGAGAAAGGAGATCTATTTCATCAATTAGCAAAAGTAGAGGTTGATTTCATCTCAGAACTCAACCTCACCCAAGATATTCTTGCTATCAAGAGCCTCGTGGATGGAGTGAAACAAAATTTACAGATAGAGCCCACACCCGAAAGTGGAGACTTCACCCATAGTGTCGTTGCTCTCGCTCTTGGCATTGCCTCAATTAGCCACCTTAACAACATAAGTTTACCAGAATCATGGCGAGAGCAAATAGAGAAAAAACTACTTACAATCTACTATCCGGAAAAGCAGCGTAACAAAGTCGTAGATTGGGCAAAAGCGAACGGTTACAGCACCTCCAGCTACCTTGGCCGTCCAATCGTGAAATTCAAGCAATTGTACTTAATTATAGAAAGAACAAAATAAGTCCGTTTTTTTTGCTCTGATCATCGCATTTTTTACAAAATACGCTCATTCCATATTAAACATTCCATTCTACTACCGATAAATATCCATTCAGTTACAACAAATAAGAATTTCCATGATCGTCTTTACAGAATTTATATGCAAAAGAAAGGGGCTGTCTAACAAATCCCTAAAATTAGAAATCACCCCTGTTAGAGTTCAAACTCTGACAAGGGTGAAATCGTTAAAAAAAGACTTGTTAGACAGTCCCTAAAATTCTTTATTGAGTTACCTATACCCTAACTCTTATAAGAGTCTACGCAAAAATATCACTCCGTAAAATATAACCTATTACATCTCCTTTATGTACATTGGCACCTTGCTGTGCACATATCTCCACAACCCTTCCGGTAAATCCGGTCAGAATCTTTTCATATTCTCCCCACGGGGTAGAAAGATAACAAAAAACTTCGTCATGCTGATATTTACGTCCGATGAATGGAGCAATGGATGGTCCCTCTACGGAAACTTCCCAAAGTACCTGCCCGTTATCAGGAGCAATGACCGGGTCTGCCTTGGCGCGCTTCAATTTCTTAATTTCCTCTTCCGAATATCCGTTCTTTGCCATTGCCGCATCTTTAGCATGTTGTAACTCTTCCTCAAAACGCTTTTTGGCAACCCCGGACTTATAATCACGGTACTGACGATCGTGCATGGCCAGTTCGAAAAGCTCCTCGTCATCCTCTCCATATTCCCAGCCATTTTCATCCATTTCCTTTCGATATTCATCCAAAGCATCCGGATAATTCAACTGCGGGTCGGTATCGACAAATTCATATCCTTTAGATTTCGCCAACTCTATAATCTCCGGAGCGAGCTTACCCGGAAGACGTCCACTTTTACCCAGAATCATATCCCAAGTGTGGTTATCTATCATTGTCCAGCGATCTTCTCCTTTTACCTGCTGCATAAGATTCATTAATGCAACATTCTTCACATACTGGCTGAAAGGAGTCACCAAAGGAGGATAACCCAGCTTAGGCCATACATATTCCACTTCATCAAAAAGCATCACAAGCAAATCATCCAGACTAAGTTCCGGCTCATTCTTACTCCTTAATATCATATTGATACCGGAATGCACTCCTTTCAAGTCTGCCATCATGGAACCCATCATACCACCCGGCAAACCACACTTCAGTAGAAGTGAAGACATGTATTTATTGGTAGGATCCATAAAATAACCCAGAAAATCATCAATGAATTCTTGCGTCATGGCACGAGCTTTCATATATGCTTTCATATTTATGTCGGGAACCTGGAAACCTAAATCTTTCAACATAGCCTGCACAGAGATTACGTCCGGATGCACTTTGCCCCAAGACATCGGTTCCATAGCTACATCAATGATGTCCGCACCATTTTCACAAACTTCAAGAATAGAAGCCATAGACAATCCTGGTCCGCTATGACCATGATATTGAATCAATATATCCGGATGTTTCTCCTTGATAGTCCTGACCAATTCTCCTAACATACCTGGACGACCGATACCCGCCATATCCTTCAAGCATATTTCAGGTGCACCGGCCTCAATCAGTTGATCGGCAATTCGGGCATAATACTCAACAGTGTGTACGGGAGAATAGGTGATACAAAGAGTTGCCTGCGGAATCATACCTGCTTCCAAAGCATATTTAATAGAAGGAATGATATTCCTCGTTTCGTTCAGTCCACAAAAGATGCGTGTGATGTCCACTCC
>CDYU01058421.1_pt1 | contig 48527 bp, 34 predicted proteins | sample 480701 | NCBI WGS metagenome assembly CDYU01 (sample SAMEA3182105, study PRJEB8094) | gut metagenome | biome: human; feature: gut; material: Stool; isolation source: human stools | place: Canada | collected 2013-02-26 | reverse complement strand
AGCGATAGAGGTCGCCGCAGAGGTTAAGTGTAGTCTCTATATCTCTCAAACCAGCTCTGTCAGTGAACTGTGCAAAACTCATCACCATGAACTGGTCACGACAATTGAATTTGATAGCATGCCGGTCTCCTTTGTAGCGGTCGACACATTTCTTGAACTCGTATTCGTTAATGAGAGACATAATCTGAGCGAAGATTGTTTTTCCTTTGTTCATGGCTTGCGGATAACCTCTTGATGGCTACCGCAAAGTTACTGATGTTCTAATCGAAAAATTTTCTAATGCTTGTAACTTATTGATGTTTAATAATTAAAACATTGTCGGAGAATTTTTCTCCGGACACTAGTGATATGAATTAAGGGTTTCACATCTGTCTGAGAGCAAATATAGACATTTTTTATTACAATCCAAACATAGGCCCGTATACGCAAACGAGTGATTGTAAGCATTATATAGCCCGATTTGCGTTTCCGCTTACGAATAAGGCCGTTCGTAATTACGATTCGTAATCACGAACGGCCGACATATTCAAAATTATAATTTTTTAATTATTTTTCATCATACAGCAGATACGGGCGACGGCGCACCTTGAAGGCTTCGACATCGTCGTGCCATACCGCACGTATCTCGTCGGCTCCACACCCCTGTTCAATCATACGGCGCACATAATCAACGCCTATGAGCTTCTCGAAAAAAGGTGTAAAGAATGCGTCTCCCATATCCAGGTCACGATAGGCGTCTATCAGATATTCGAGATTGAGTCCCTCGGAGATGATCAGTTCGTCGTCCTTGCCGCGCAGGTCGACGCCGTAGCACAACTCACCCTTCAAAGGCGGATTCTTAGCGCCGTCACGCGGTTCGGGCGTGAACGAAAAGTCGCGGCCCGTCATCTTCGGGTGGCCGTAGACCTCGAACGGGAAATCGGTACCCCGGCCAAGGCTCACGACCGTACCTTCGAAAAGGCACAGCGACGGATAGAGCAGCACGGCATGCTGCGTAGGCAGATTCGGCGACGGCGGGACCGGCAGCCGGTAACGCATCGAACGACGGTAGTTTTCGACCGGCACCACTGTCAGGTCGGACCTTTTGGCCCAGCCCTCGCCTATGGCCATACGGGCTATCTCACCGAGGGTCATGCCATGCACAACCGGTATGGGCAACGCTCCCACACCGGACTTGTAACGCATGTCGAGCACCGGACCGTCGACATACATGCCGTTGGGATTAGGCCTGTCGAGGATCACGACGCTGCGCCCGAAATCGGCACAAGCATCGATCATGCGCAGCATCGAGATGTAATATGTATAGAAACGCAAACCGACGTCCTGAAGGTCGACCAACAGCACATCGAAACTGCGCATGCGTTCGTCGGAGGGTCTCAGCGTCCGCCCGTCATACAACGACCATATCGCAATCCCGGTCTTCGCATCGACGGTGCTGCCCACCTTTTCGCCGGCATCGGCCGTACCGCGGAAGCCGTGTTCAGGCGACAGTATTCCCACCACGTCGACACCGCGGCGCACAAGCAGGTCCACAAGGTGCTCATCACCGGCAAGCGACGTATGGTTTGCCAGCACGGCAACCCTGCGTCCTTCGAGCAGGGGAAGGTAAACGTCGGTACGCTCGGCTCCCACACGCAGTTCCTGCGCATGTCCGTACAATAAGGTCAGAGCCATCACTGCAATCAGTGCAAATCGTTTCATCGGGTCGGATCTGTCATTATGAAAACGGCCCGCCGACAGGCAGGCCGTCATTATCATTACTTTTCGTCGGACGTTCCTTCAACCGAGGTATCGCCCACCTGTATAAGGTCGGAGTCTTCAGCCCCGAACGAGCGGTAGTACTCGTTGAAATGCGACACCACATCGCTGCGTCCCGCATATGCGGCAAGATAATAGAGCTGCGACAGCGAGTCGAACTTCTCGTCGAGAATACCCGTCACCAGATCACCCTCGACACCGTCGAACTGGAGGTAGTACTCGATATACTCGATCAGCGTCTGGGCATAGTCCATCAGCAGCGCATCGCCCTTTTCGTTCTCGCCCATGGCGTAGTAGGCTTCGAGGAACGGATATGTATTGGCGTCGGTATAACGTATCTGCGACGGAGGCAGCACCTCGAGTCCACGGTCGAGCAGCTTCAGCGCACGCTCGTCGTCGCCGCGGCGTATGAGCTCCTTGGCCACACGGGCAAAGGCCTCGCGCGAACGCGACACGCTGAGGTTGTACTGCGTGAAGTAATCGACATAGACGCGCGGATCGGCCAGGTTGCCGTAACGGAACGTCTCCATCAACAGCGGATATGCGTAGTCTGGATCGACACGGCCTATCTCCCACGACGACTTGTATGGCGTGAGAATCGGCACGAGGCGGTATGCATAACCGTCGAACTGCAGGTAGTCGAGCAGGCCGAGGTTCTGCAGCACGTATACCTGAGTGAAGAAGATCGGGCGTTTCCAGTCGAAGTTGGCCAGCAGGTCGAGAAGCATCATTTCGGGCTTGTCGATCGAACTCTTGGCAATGTTTATGTAGACCGTATCCACCATCAGGTCGCGGTCCTCCTCCTTGACTATTCCGGAGGCTATGGCGTTGTCCTTGTTTACGGGTATGGCTATGCGGCTTGCCGGTATATAGTCGCACTTCGAACCGTCGCTGAGCGTCACCTTCGAGCGCGGGTCATCGCTCTGAATGAACGCCACCACGTCCTTTATGTCGACCGGGCGGTCGAAACGGTTGTCAACCGGCACCCAGTCGTTGACATAGTAATACTTGTCGCGCGTAAGCGAGAAGGGCACACCCGGGGCATCGTTGGCCTTGTTCTTCATCTCGTCGATGTACCACTCGCCGCCCAGGTAGCTCGAGTTCATGATACGGACGTCGGGACGCACGCCGTCCACCTCCTGGTTGAACCACAGGGGGAAGGTATCGTTGTCGCCGTAATTGATGATTATCGAGTTCGGCAGGGTCGACTGCAGGTAGTTCCAGCCCACGTCGCGCGCCATCGTACGGTGCGAGCGGTCGTGGTCGTCCCAGTTCTGGGCGCAGAGGATCGTCGGCACTCCAAGGCCGATGACCGTAGCCACGGCGGCAACGGCCACGTTGTTACGCTTGAAGAGCATCGACAGCAGGTCTTTTATGGCCATCACGCCGAGACCTATCCACATGCAGTAGGCGTAGAACGAACCGGCATAGACATAGTCGCGCTCGCGCACCTCGGCCGGCGACGAGTTGAAATAGACCACCAGGGCCACACCCATCATTATGAAGAGCCACAACACCACCGTAAAGTTGCGCGTATCGCGGTTGAGCTGGTATATGAGGCCTATGAGACCCAGCAGGAACGGCAGGAAGAAATAGGTGTTGCGGGCGCGGTTTTCGGACATCTCCTTCGGCAGGTTGTCCTGCGGCCCGAGGTAGGCCTCATCGATGAACTTTATGCCCGACAGCCAGTTGCCGTTCGAGATGGTCACGTCCGATGCCTGTATGTCGTCCTGACGGCCCACGAAATTCCACAGGAAATAACGCAGGTACATGTAGCTCAACTGATACGAGAAGAAATAGTTGAGGTTTTCGAGGAACGTCGGCTCCACGATTGTCTGCACGCCCGAACCGTCGTCATAGCGCACCTTGCGGCCGAAATCGAGCACCTCGCCGCGTATCGGCCGTCCCGTATCGTCGCGCAGGATCTCGCCGTTCTCGTCACGAAGCGTCTCGACCTTGGTACGGTAAGCCGCCCAGGGCTTATAGTCCTTTTCGGTCTTGCGGTTGTCCCACATTCGCGGGAAGAGATGCATGAACTGCGACGGGTAGGTATAGCCGTCTATCACCGAAGCCTCCTCGTAACGCTGCTTGTCGCGGTTGAAATAGTAGAACTCGCGGGCCTCGTAACCGTCGATCGGAGCGGAATAGTATGCGCCGTAAAGCAGGGGCTTGTTACCGTACTGGTCACGGTTGAGCACCGACAGCAGCGCATGCGGGTTGTCGGGGTCGTTGCTGTTCATCGGAGGATCGGCCGCTGCGCGGATCGACACCGAAGCATACGACGAGAACCCGAGCAGGATCATCGTCGTCGAGAGCAGTATGGTATTCCAGATGACATGGCCCTTGCGGTGTGTGTAATATACTCCGAAACCGAAAAGCGCGAAGATCGCGAAGACGAAGAATATCATTCCCGTATTCACCGGCAGCCCCAGCGTATTGACGAAGAAGACGTCGACCATCGCTCCGACATATACCGTGTAGGGAATGATCACGCCGTTTATCAGGCCGAGTATGACGAATGCTATGAGCGTTGCGTAGATGCACCCTTTCCACGTAACCTTGTCGGTCTTGCGGAAGTAGTAGATGAACACCAGCGCAGGAATTGTCAGCAGGTTGAGGATATGCACGCCTATCGAGAGTCCCATGAGGTATGCGATCAGCACGATCCAGCGCATCGAGTGCGGCGAGTCGGCCTGCTCCTCCCACTTGAGCATGAGCCACACCACCAGCGCCGTAAACATCGACGAGAGGGCGTAGACCTCGCCTTCGTATGCCGAGAACCAGAACGTATCGGTAAAGGCGTATGCCAGGGCGCCCACAACACCGGCACCGAGAACCGCAACGGCATTTGCCGTGGTCAGCTCCTTGCCGTCACGCGTATAGAGACGGCGGGCGATGTGCGTGATCGTCCAGAAGAGGAAGAGTATGCAGAATGCGCTCGCAATGCTGTTCATGGCGTTGACCATGTGGGGCACGTAGTGCGTCGACGGGGCAAAGAGCGTTGCCAGACGTGCCAGCATCATGAAGAGCGGGGCTCCGGGCGGGTGCCCGATTTCGAGCTTGTACGACGTGGCGACGAACTCGGCGCAATCCCACAAACTCGACGAAGGTTCCATCGTTACGAGGTAGACCACGGCCGCAATGGCGAAGACGACCCACCCCGTAATATTGTTCCAGCGTTTGAAATTCATATGAAGATTGTTAATCGGTCAAAAAATGTCAGAGTGCAAAATTAAGAATTTAACGTCAAAAGCCATAAGTTTATTACGACAATCTTGCCGTGCCGGGCTTTTTTCTGCCGCAAAAGCGCCCGTATCGCACCATTGCGGCGGGCAGGACCAGGCAATAAACGGCGCAACCGTTTGGAAATGTGAGATAAAACAGAACTAAAACTCCGCCGTATCGAAACAGTATATAACAGAATGTCATTCCCGGCGGGAAGGCCCGGGCCGGAAATGCCCCGCTTCCCGCCATTGGCGTCTGTTGCGGCACGAAGTCCCCGCTTTTGACCGCACGGCGTGCGTATTTGGAAAAAAGTTTGTAAATTTACACCCCGATAAAAAAATCTGTCATTATGGAAACCAAACTGCTCCTCTACAACACGCTCACGCGACGCAAGGAGACATTCGAACCGATAAATCCGCCCCATGTGGGCATGTATGTCTGCGGGCCGACGGTCTACGGCGATCCGCATCTGGGACATGCCCGCCCCGCCATCACTTTCGACCTGCTCTTCCGCTACCTCAAGGCTGAAGGTTACAAGGTGCGCTACGTGCGCAACATCACCGACGTGGGGCACCTCGAACACGATGCCGACGACGGCGAGGACAAGATCGCAAAGAAGGCACGCCTCGAACAGCTTGAACCCATGGAGGTGGCACACTACTATACCGAGCGTTACAAGTCGGCCATGGAGGCACTCAATGTCGAGTCGCCATCGATCGAGCCGCACGCTTCGGGTCACATAATCGAGCAGATCGAATTCATCAAGCGCATCATCGACCACGGCTTCGCATACGAATCCAACGGTTCGATATATTTCGATGTCGAGAAGTACAACGAGAAGTACCACTACGGCAAACTCTCGGGCCGCAACCTCGACGACATCGTCACCGACACCCGCAAGCTCGACGGCCAGGAGGACAAGCGCCACTCGTTCGACTTCGCCCTGTGGAAGAAGGCGTCGCCCGAACACATCATGCGCTGGCCCTCGCCATGGAGCGACGGTTTCCCGGGCTGGCACATGGAGTGCTCGGCCATGAGCACAAAGTATCTGGGCGAGCGTTTCGACATTCACGGCGGCGGCATGGACCTCATGTTCCCCCACCACGAGTGCGAGATCGCGCAGTCGACATCGGCACTCGGCCACGACTCGGCCAAATACTGGGTGCACAACAACATGATTACGATCAACGGCCAGAAGATGGGCAAGTCGCTCGGCAACTTCATAACGCTCGAGGAGGTCTTCACGGGCAACCACCGGCTGCTGGCGCAGGCATACTCGCCCATGACCGTGCGGTTTTTCATACTGCAGGCCCACTACCGCTCGACCCTCGACTTCTCGAACGATGCGCTGCAAGCAGCCGAGAAGGGTCTCGACCGCATGATGAAGGGTATCGAGGCCCTGGGCAAGATCAAGCCCTCGGCCGCCTCGACGGTCAATCCCGACGAGTTGGCTGCACGCTGCGAGGAGTCCATGGCCGACGACCTCAACTCGCCGATGGTCATCTCGGCCCTGTTCGACTGGGTACGCATCATCAATCAGCTTGTCGACGGGCAGCAGACCATTACGGCCGAAGATCTCGACAAGCTGAAGGCTATCTTCAAACGCTGGGCCTTCGACATTCTTGGCCTTCGCGACGAGAAGAGCGCCTCGGCCGCAGCCGGCAAGGATCTTGTAACGCCGCTGGTCGAGATGCTGCTCGACATCAGAGCTACGGCCAAGGCCAACAGGGACTGGGCCACATCGGACAAGATACGCGACGGACTTACGGCTGCGGGCATACGTGTCAAGGACCGCAAGGACGGCGTAGACTGGGAAATAGAATAACGGACGCATTTATGGTATTACCCGAGCAGATAAAGGAGATAACGAAACGTTGCCAGACGTTGGAGCGGTGCCTCGACATGGAGCATCGCCGCATCGAGTTGCAGAACGAGGAGGAGAAGACCCTCGACCCCGCCTTTTGGGACAACCCCGAGAAGGCCGAGGCGCAGTTGCGCAAGGTGGCCTCAATAAAGAGCTGGGTCGAAGATTACGACAAGGTGGCCAAGCTGGTCGAGGACCTGTCGCTGATGCCCGACTTCGTCAAGGAGGGGCTGACCACGGAACAGGAGCTCGACGAGCACTACGCCGCGACGGCCGCCGCCGTCGAGAAACTCGAGCTGCGCAACATGCTGCGCAACGAAGAGGACAAGCTCGGAGCCATAATGGACATAAACGCCGGAGCCGGTGGAACCGAGGCCCTTGACTGGGCATCGATGCTGCTGCGCATGTACACACGCTGGGGCGAGGCCCACGGCTACAAGGTCAAGGTCCTCGACTATCAGGCCGGCGACGAGGTGGGCGTAAAGTCGTGCACCATCGAGTTCGAAGGCGACTATGCATACGGATACCTCAAGAGCGAAAACGGCGTGCACCGCATGGTGCGTCTGTCGCCCTTCAACGCCAACAACAAGCGCCAGACCACGTTCGTATCGGTATTCGTATCGCCAGCCGTGGACGACAGCATCGACATAGTCATCAACCCCGCCGACATCGAGTGGGACACCTACCGTTCGAGTGGTGCCGGAGGACAGAACGTCAACAAGGTCGAGACGGGCGTGCGCCTGCGCTATCACGGCAAGGACGCCGATACGGGCGAACCCGTCGAGTTCCTCATCGAGAATACGGAGACGCGCTCGCAGCTGATGAACCGCGAGAATGCCATGCGAATCCTCAAGTCGAAACTCTACCAGCGCGAGCTGGACAAGCGCATGGCTACGCAGCAGGCGCTCGAGGCGACCAAGAAACGCATCGAATGGGGTTCGCAGATACGTTCATACGTATTCGACGACCGACGCGTGAAGGACCACCGCACGGGCTGCCAGACATCGAACGTCGAAGCCGTCATGGACGGCGACATCGACGAGTTCATCAAGGCCTACCTGATGGAGTTCGGAGGCAAGGAATAATCCGAGCCGACACGACAATATAAAACGCCAGGCGCAAACCTGGCGTTTTATATTTGTATTCGGGGAAAGCGTTATGCCTTCTTCTCTTCGGAGTGTGTTGCGTTCTCCTCCGGCGATGCGGCAGTACCCTTTGCGGCATTGCCGTCTTTCTTGTTGTAGAGGAAGCGCTTGATCTTGTGCGTCGGGGTCTTGACGAACTCCTCCTTCTCCTCGACCACGTCGCTGATATGCGAGAACTTGTTGACCTTCGAATTGACATATTCGATGATCTCCTTCTTCAGCCCCTCCTTCCAGTGCTCGAACTCGTCGAGCTTGGCACCGAGATTTTCACGCCACTCCTCATACCGAGCCTCAAGGGCATCGGTGTCGAAATGCACGAGAGCCACGAGCTGTCCCTGCTGCTGGGTAACAACCGACTCGGAGATGTAGACATGCGAATTGAGCACCGACTCGATGTCCTCCGGGTAGATATTTTCACCGCTGGGGCCTACGATCATGTTCTTGAGGCGGCCGCGTATATAGAGGAATCCGTCCTCGTCGAAACAGCCGAGGTCGCCCGTGCGGAACCAGCCGTCGGCCGTGAAAGCCTCGGCCGTAGCCTCGGGATTCTTGTAGTAGCCGCGCATGACGCTCGGTGTCAATGCTACAATCTCACCCTGACCCGTCTCGGGGTTGACATCGTCAAGCCGCAGTTGGAGTCCCTTGCAGGCAGGACCCGTAGATCCCAACCTCACCTGCGAAGGCGCAGCTCCGGCCAACAACGGGGCCGTCTCGGTCAATCCGTAGCCGATTGCATACGGCACCCTCGCTTCGAGCAGGAACTTCTCGGTCTGAGAATCGAGCTTCGCACCGCCGATTCCGAGGAACCGCAGGCGGCGTCCGAAGACCTTCATGAGTTTCTTGCCGGCAACACGGTGCAGGTAGCGGCGTATGAATCCCACCTTGCATATGGCGCGCCAGAAGGCATTCGACTCGAACTTCGCCTTGACCTGGCTGCGGTATATCTTCTCGATTATGAGCGGCACGATGAGCATCACCGTAGGACGCACGTCGCGCAGGGCCGGCAGCAGAACCGACGCCGTCGGCGGACGGTCGAGATACGTCACTCTTGCGCCGAACGAGAAGGGATATATCAGGCCGATCGAGCACTCGTACGTATGAGACAGCGGCAGCACCGAAAGAAATACGTCGTCCTTTTCGATAGGGAATATGTCGAAGTACATCGGCGGCTGCGAACAGATGTTGTAATGCGACAGCATCACGCCCTTGGGCTTGGAGGTCGTTCCGGACGTATAGATTATTACGGCCAGGTCATCGGGTGTCGGCACCGAGAATTTGCCTTCGGCATGGACACGCTGCGATATCACGCCCAGGTTCTTGGAGCGTATAACGATATTCAGCGAATCAATAGTCTTTTTCGATAATTTGGTAAAAAGCTTGTCGGATACCAGAAGGGCCTTAGCCTCGGAGTGGGCGATGATCATGTCGAGTTCGTCACCCGTAAAATCCGGAAGTATGGGAACAACCACCATTCCGGCCGTAACCACGGCGAAATAACATACGCCCCAGTTGGGCATGTTGCTGCTGAGCAAAGCCACCTTGTCGCCTGCATTGAGGCCGGCTGAACGGAGTTTTTCCTGAAGCTGGGCGACCCTGTTGCCTACTTCGGCATAAGTGAGCGTATCGCCCTCCCACATCGTGAAAGCTACGCGGTCGGCGTATTTTTTCACGCTTTCATGAAAAACTTCGTAAAGGGTTTTTCCTATGTTATGTTCCATAAAAACTGGTTTTGTACAAACCGCAAATCGTGTCAAAGATAACACTTTTTCACAAATAATTATTACTTTTGACTGAAATTGTGGCCATGGTATCGAGCATTGTCATAAAAAGGATTGCGGCCGAAGTCGGATTCGACATTTGCGGCGTAACGCGCAGCCGTCACCTTGCGGAAAACGAAGCGTTTTTCCGACGCTGGCTCGACGAAGGGCACTCCGCCGGACTGGACTACCTGCAGCGCAATCTCGACAAGAGGTTCGACACCTCGCAGCTTGTCGACGGCGCCCGCAGCGTGATTGTCTGCGCCGTCAACTACAAGAACCGTTTCAGCGACGGCTATCCCGAAGGTTTCCGCACCAAAATAGCATCGTACGCCTGCAACCGCGACTATCACAAGAGCCTGAAAAAGATGTTGCAGCGCATGTTCGCGCTTCTGCAGGAGGAGTTTCCGGGGATCGGCGGCCGCGTCTTTACGGACTCGGCCCCGCTGCTCGAAAAACAGCTCGCCGTCGAGGCCGGTCTCGGCTGGATCGGGCGGCAGTCGCTGCTGGTCACCCCGCAATACGGCACGTTCGTACTCCTCGGCGAAATCGTCATCGACGATGATGCCGACGCATATGACTCCCCTGTCGCCGGAGTGCACTGCGGCGAATGCAGGCGCTGCGTCGACGCATGCCCCAACGGGGCCATCTTGCCCGACCGCTGCATCGACGCCTCGAGGTGCATATCATGCGCCACGATCGAGAACGCAGCGCCGGCCTCCACCGGGCTTGCGGGTTGGGTGTTCGGGTGCGACGAATGCCAGAGTTGCTGTCCATACAACAGGAATACGCCATACCACCGCAACGTCGAGTTCGACCCGAAGTTCGACCCGACGGCGATGACATGCGAGCAGTGGCTCGGCATGGGCGAAGAAGAGTTCGCCCGCCGATTTGCCGGGACCCCGCTCATGCGCAGCGGTCCCGAACTGCTCAGACGCAATGTTTTGAGGAATCTTTCGGAAGATTAGCGCAGTGAGGCCACCTCGTCGCCGTCAGCCATACGGCAATACTTCTCGTAACGCTTCATGACCGTTCGCACGTAGGCGGTTGTCTGTTTCCCGCCGCTGAACTTACCGTACGACACCACGTCCTGCTCATAGTATGCCGGATCGGCCTGGAGAGCAAGATAACGCGACACCACGTCCCACGAATTCATATCCTCACCGTGGGCGCGCGCCAGGCGGCGGGCGTCGCTGACATGCCCGAGCCCGCCGTTGTAGCAGGCAAGGACGATACCCAGACTGTCTTCACGCGAAATGGCGTTAGGCAGCTGGACCATCGAATCTATCTCCTCGAGCAGCATGGCCGCAACACGCACGTTGTTATGCGGATCCTGCAGCTCTTCTGCCGTCAGCCCGAAATGCTCACCTATGCTTGGCATTATCTGCATGAGGCCGACAGCCCCGCGCGACGACACTGCATCGGCGCGGAAATGGGATTCGGTATGGGCTATGGCACTCAACAGACGCCAGTCTATACCGGACTCCCGCCCCACCGATTTCATTATGTCGTCATAATCCGAGATTGTTTTGTTGCCGCCGGTGCGGATCGTGCACTTGTCGGCCACTACACTCCTGTTCGACAACGAGGAGCATTCGGGCACACTCAGTACGGTTGAAAGGGCGGTAAGGGAGACTACAACGGACAATAATGTCGACAATGTTTTCTTTAACATACGAAAATCGTTTGAGATTCATTCGGCAAACCGTGAGGGATCAATCGTAGAATCCCCATGAAATGCCGAGCTTAAACATACCAGGGTTCAACGGGTATCCGGCAACCGTGAAATACTGGTTGTTGCCGAAGAGGCCGTAATTGACATGCTGGTACTTCAAAAATATTCTCATTCGTTTCCATTTCGCCGTGACAAAAGCATCTATGTAGGGATAGTTTCCCACCTCGACCTCACGCTGGTTGTAGAACGTCGCCAAAGCCGGGTTGTAACCGGGTGCATAATAGCTCGTGTTGTAGCGGCCGTCGAGGCCCACCTGGAGCCGAAGCACGTCGCGCTTGACCCAGAATTCGTAGAAATACGAGAGGTAGGCCGTAACCAGAGGCACCGGGGCCACGGTCTGATCCGAGCTGAACTGCACCAGTACGCGGTGATTGAGATTGAATCCGCCTATGCGGAAATCCTTGCGCGCATAGAGGCTCGTGATGCTCAGACTACCGCTGTTCTGTGCCACGAGACTCTCGGCGTTGTAATAGATTCTGTTCACGAACACCCCTTGCCAGGCACCCAGTTCGATGCCGTAATCGGGGACGGTGAATGCAACCTCGAAACGGGTTTCATTCTCCTTGTCGAATGAGTTGGACCACACGTAGTGGTTCGAGAATAGGTTCTCCTGCCAGTAACTCGGCGAACGGCTCTCCTGACGGAAACGGCCCGAGAGAACAAGGGCATGACCGCGAATGTAGGCCTTGAACGCCACATTCGCTCCTATCGACAAGTCGCCGCCGCGATATCCCGACGGATACAATTTGAAATCTGCGCCCCAGTCGACATACTTCTTGACCTTGCCGTCGATGGCAGCGTATACGAACCAACTTGTCTTGTTCACCTTTTCGTACTCGCCCGACAGGTAGTTGTCCATGGCGAACTGCGAATAGGTATGGAAATCGACGCCTATACCCCCGTCGAGCGTGCCGAGAACCCCGTTGCGGTCCCACGGCTGCGCCTGGACGTAAAGGCGGTTTGTAATCACGCGCTCGTAAATCGAGTCGCGCGACTCCTGAGGATTAATATACCAGTTTTTGTAATACTCGCCGGTGGTCGGGACAAAATTGCCGTTCTCGTCCCGGCTGCCGTGCTCGTCGGTATAGGTAGCATACTTATCCGTGTAGGTCTTGCTCCACGAATTGTATTCGAAGGTATGGCCGACATAGACGGTCGAAAGGTCGGCCAGCGAAAAGTCGCGTTCGGTCACCCGCTGCAGAGGTATGGCTATCGCCTGTTTGACGAAGAACGCGTTGTTGCGGTATATGTTCTGCGGTTCGGCGTCCGCCAGTTTCATCGGAACGCCCGAAGGCATCTCGAACGTGGTGTCGGTGATGGCCCACAATCCCACGACGCCACCGTTCTCCTGCTGTTCTATATGGTTGTTGAAGTAGGCCGCGTGCACCGAATAGCGTTTGCCGGTATGCGAGAAGGCAACCGACGTATTGTGGTTCTTGGTACGCGACCAGATGTACTTGCCCTTGGTACCGCGCGCCAGATAGTTGACGTTGAAGCCTGTCGACGGCGAGATGTTCTGCGCGAGGGTCAGGCCGAAATTCTCCTCACGGTAACGTTTCTGTCCCAGTGTCTCGCGGTAGGACATGAGCATGAACGGACGCTTGACATTGTAGAACGGCACGTTTTCAGCCGTATAATTGTAAATATAATAAGGTTGCGAGAAGGTGAAATTGAAATCCTCCGGGCGGTCGAAATAGTTCACCGGCTGCGATGCCTGGCCGAGGCTGCCGACCGTCATGTCGCCGACTCCCTTGACATAGAACGGGTAGTCGATGCGCCAGTCCGCAAGCAGCGTGTCTATCGGGGCGATGTTCACCTTGTTGTAATCGCGGCTGACGGTCCACTGGAAATTGGGCAAGGCGCGTATCGAGTCGTTGAAATAGTATGATTCGAGAGGCTTGCGTATGCGGCGTTCGGTAGAATCCTGCTGTTGCGTCTGGTCGGTACCTTCGCCTTCACCCTCCTCGTCGGTGGCATAGGGGTTGGAGCCGTACCCTCCGTTCTGGTTGAAGGTTCCGTTGCGCTGGGCACGCATTATGTCACTCGCGTCCTGGGCATACGACACGCCCGGGGCGATCACCGGCAGCACTGCCAGCAAAAAAAACAGACTGTATATTCTTTTCAACCCTTTCGACATACAAAATGCGGTACGGCGATCGACTGCACCTTCTCCAAAAACTCTCAATCGACCGATTTATTGCGTGTAACGAGCCAGCGCACGATCGAAATCGCGATATAAAGAACGATAATCGCCGCAATCGAGTATTTGTAATCGACAATAATCATACACAACGACAACACGATGAAGACGTAGCGCAGCCCGTTGCCTTTCCAGCCGAAGCCCGAGAACTTGAGCGAGAACATTCGCACGGGGCATACGAGCAGATACGACATCACCAGCGAAAATACGACTATGGCTTCACGCGGCATATCCACCAGCCCCGCCGACGACAACATGCCGAGCGAAGCGCACAGCAGTGCATTCGCCGGCGTCGGCAGACCGCGGAATTCGGTATGCTGCGTATCGTCTATGTTGAACCGGGCCAGGCGCAGGGCCGAGAATGCCGCTATGGACAACGGCAGGAAATAGCCTATGCTCACGGCCGTGGCGCTCCAGTCGAACCACTGTCCCGCATCTGCATACATAACCATCATTATGGCTGCGGGGGCGAATCCCGAAGTCACCATGTCGGCCAGCGAGTCGAGTTCGACGCCCATGGGCGAGGACTGGCCGAGCAGGCGTGCGGCGAAACCGTCGAGAAAGTCGCAAATCACCGCCACGATGATCAACCAGAAAGCAGCCGTCAGATTGCCATGCACGAGGGTCAGCACAGCGGCGGCCGAGCCGCACAGCAGGTTGCCTAACGTAAGCAGATTGGGTATTGTGAAAAGCCGTATTTTCATCTCCGACCTTAAAAATTATTCTCGTTTAATTCCGCAAAGTTACAAAATATTTTTTATCTTTGTATAATTGTAACCCCTATTGCATCTAAACTACATATATTCGGTATGGATAAAAACGTATATTGCGTAATCATGGCGGGCGGCGGAGGGGCACGCCTGTGGCCCAAGAGCAGGTGGTCGAAGCCCAAGCAGTTCCTCGACATTTTCGGCACCGGCAAATCGTTCATACGGCTTACGTACGAGCGTTTCGCCAAGCTCGTACCGACCGAGAACTTCATGGTGGTGACCAACGCCCAGTACAAGGATATGGTTCTGGAGCACATACCCGAACTCGACGAGAGCCAGGTGCTGTGCGAGCCGGTCGGACGCAATACGGCACCCTGCATCTGCTATGCGGCATACTCGCTCCGCAAGCGCAACCCCGAAGCGAAGATGATCGTAACGCCTTCGGACCACATGATCATGCAGGAGGAGGAGTTCCGCGAAATAATCAGCGAGCTGCTCGACTTCATCACCGACCACAATGTGCTGATGACGGTAGGCCTTACCCCGAGCCGTCCCGAAACCGGATACGGCTACATTCAGAAATCCGACAACAACAAGATAAGCCGCGTCAAGTGCTTCACCGAGAAACCGAACCTCGAACTTGCGCAGACGTTCGTACAGTGCGGCGAGTTTTTCTGGAACTCGGGCATATTCATCTGGAAGGTCAAGGACATAATATCGGCCGTAGCGAAGTACCTGCCCGAACACCATGCCCTCTTCAGTTCGATAGACGACGCCTACGGAACGATGCGTGAAAAGGAGGCTATCGAGCAGGTATTCTCCGTATGCCGCGCCATTTCGATCGACTACGGCGTCATGGAGAAGGCCGACAACGTCTATGTCCGCTGCGGCGATTTCGGCTGGAGCGACGTGGGCACATGGGGTTCTCTCTACCTGCTGGCCCACAAGGACAAATACGCCAACGCCAAGCCCGACGACCGCTGCTTCACCTACGACACGCGCAACTGCATAATATCGCTGCCCAAGGAGAAGGTCGCCGTCATCAGCGGCCTGCGCGAGTTCATCGTCGTCGACACCGAGGACATACTGATGATCTGTCCGCGCAGCGAAGAGCAGAACATACGCAAATACATAGACGAGGTGAAGTTCCACATGGGCGACAAGCACCAATAGCTGCCGTCTGTCCCTGCGACATCAGAATCATACGCTGAAACATGGATATAACGATATCTGAAACGGATATAAAGAGACTGTACGACCACTGTTTCGCCGAATGCACGGGAGTTGCCACCGACTCGCGCAACATACCTGCCGGCTCACTCTTTTTCGCACTGCGCGGTGCGTCGTTCGACGGCAACCGTTTCGCATGCGACGCGCTCGAGAAGGGGGCGGCGTATGCGGTAGTCGACTCTGACGCCCCGGCCGCACAACGGCCCGACCTCGCCGACCGGCTGATGCGCACCGAGGATACGCTTGCGACGCTGCAGGCACTGGCCCGCCACCACCGCAGGGAACTCGGCATACCCGTCATCGGCATAGTCGGCAGCAACGGCAAGACCACGACCAAGGAGCTGGTAAGCCGCGTGCTGGCCGAAAAGTTCGAAGTCTACGCCACCCATGGCAATCTCAACAACCACATAGGCGTTCCGCTTACGTTGCTCGCCATGACCCGCGACACCGAGTTCGGGGTCGTCGAGATGGGGGCAAGCGCCTGCGGCGAGATAGCCCTGCTGGCCTCGATAGCCGAGCCCAACTACGGTATAATCACCAATATCGGGCGGTCGCACCTCGAAGGTTTCGGCGGCCCCGAGGGGGTACGCCGCGGCAAGGGCGAGCTCTTCGACTTCCTCAACGCCAACGGAGGCACGGCCTTCGTCCCGCTGGAGGACGCCACGCTCGTGGAGATGGCCTCCGAGCGCAGCGACATGGCCGTCGAGTACTACACACGGGCAATTGCCGACGGCATAGAGAGCCATCTGGAGGGTGAATACAACCACGCCAACATAGCGGCCGCCGTCGAGGTCGGCACATACTTCGACATAGCACCCGAGCGCATTACACATGCAATCGGCAGCTACATACCCGACAACAACCGTTCGCAACGCATCGAGAGCGGCCGAAATACGGTCATAGCAGACTGTTACAACGCCAATCCGTCGAGCATGGCGGCGGCAATCGAGAACATGCGCAAGGAGGCGGCTGCCCGCAAGCTGCTCATACTTGGCGACATGCTCGAACTCGGCGAGTGGAGCCGCGACGAGCACCGGCGCATACTCCAATCGGCGCTGGATATACCCGATGCCGGAATACTGCTTGTCGGGCCGCGCTTTGCCGAGGCAGCGGAAGGCAACGGCATGGTGAAATGTTTCGCCACGACGGCCGAACTGATCGAATACCTCAAGGCCAACCCTATCGAGGGTTACACCGTGCTGGTCAAGGGCTCGCACTCGATGGCTCTGGAGAAGACTCTCGAATACCTTTAGCCGGATAACGGCCATATGCAGCAAACGCACGCCGCCGCAAATGCGACGGCGTTTTTTTTGTTGTCACAAAGCCTAAATGCCCTGCAAGACGGCTCTTTATTCGAAATTTTTGATAAATTTGTAGCCATTAACAATGTAATCCGAACACTATGGAAGAAAACAGACAACTTACATCTCTGCCCGAAAACGCTTACCGCGAACTGCGTGACGGCGAAACCTACAAGCCGATGATGCCCGCATCGAGCACGCCGGCCGAAGTCACGCCCTACTCGGTAACCATGGGCATAATCATGGCCATCGTCTTCTCGGCCGCAGCCGCATTCCTCGGGCTGAAGGTCGGCCAGGTATTCGAGGCCGCCATACCGATCGCGATCATCGCCGTCGGCATAGGCAACCTCACGGGCAAGAAGAACATGCTCGGACAGAATGTCATCATACAGTCGATAGGCGCCTGCTCGGGCGTGATAGTCGCCGGAGCCATCTTCACGCTGCCGGCGCTCTACATACTGGGACTCGACGCCCACTTCTACCAGATATTCCTGTCGTCGCTCTTCGGCGGACTCCTGGGAATCGTACTGCTCATACCCTTCCGCAAATACTTCGTCAAGCAGATGCACGGCAAATACCCCTTCCCCGAAGCCACGGCCACGACCGAAGTGCTCGTCTCGGGCGAAAAGGGCGGCAACCAGGCCAAACTGCTGGCCATAGCCGGCGCCATCGGAGGTCTTTACGACTTCGTGGTGGCGACGTTCGGCACATGGACCGACACTGTCTCGACCCGCATCTGCACGTGGGGAGCCGTCTGTGCCGACAAGTTCAAAGTCGTTTTCGGTCTCAACACCTCGGCCGCAGTGCTCGGTCTCGGATATATCGTCGGACTGAAATATGCAACCATAATCGCCGCGGGCTCGTGCCTCGTGTGGTTTCTGATCGTCCCTGTCGTAGGCTACGTATCGCCCGAGATGGCGGCACTGAGCCCCGAGCAGCTCTTCCAGGACTTCGGACGACCGATAGGCATCGGCGGCATTGCGATGGCCGGACTCATCGGCATCGTACGTCAGTCGTCCATCATCAAGCAGGCCGTAGGCCTTGCCTTCAAGGAGCTTGGCAGCAAGAAGAAGGGCGAGGCCGAGGAGCGCACCCAGCGCGACATTCCCATGAAGAGCATTCTCTCGATACTCATCGCCACGCTCGTTGCCGTCGTGTTCTTCTTCCAGTTCGGCGTTCTCGGCAACTGGGCTCAGACCATAGTGGCACTGCTCATCGTCTTCGTCATAGCGTTCCTCTTCACCACGGTGGCGGCAAACGCCATAGCCATCGTCGGCACCAACCCCGTATCGGGCATGACGCTCATGACGCTCATTCTCTCGTCGCTGGTGCTCGTAAGCATCGGCCTCAGCGGCACAAGCGGAATGACCGCCGCCATGATCATCGGCGGCGTGGTCTGCACGGCACTCTCGATGGCCGGAGGCTTCATCACCGACCTCAAGATCGGCTACTGGCTCGGCACTACACCCCGCAAGCAGGAGGCTTGGAAGTTCCTCGGCACGCTCGTATCGGCCGCAACCGTCGCCGGCGTGATGATGATACTCAACAAGACATTCGGCTTCGTCGGCGAGAACGCCCTCGTCGCACCGCAGGCCAACGCCATGGCTGCCGTCATTCGCCCGCTCATGGAGGGCGGCTCCACACCGTGGATACTCTACTTCGCAGGCGCAGCCCTGGCTCTCGTGCTGACGGCAATAGGCGTCCCGGCACTCGCATTCGCGCTGGGAATGTTCATTCCGATGGAGCTCAACGCCCCGCTGGTAGTCGGCGGACTGGTGGCATGGTTCGTGTCGACCCGCTCGAAGGACGCCGCCCTGAACAAGGCCCGTCTCGACCGCGGTACGCTCATCGCCTCGGGATTCATCGCCGGAGGTGCGCTGATGGGTGTCATAAGCGCAATACTGGCCTACTTCGAGTGTGACTGGCGCATGAAGGAGTGGGCTGCCAGCAACGCCGCCGAATGGACCGGCCTTGCGGCTTACATAATACTGATCGCATACTTCGCATGGCATACGCTGCGTGCGAAGAAAGAGGAATAGACTAAAAATTCAAGTCACATGGAACTCAAGGAGAGATTTCTGAAATACGTGGCCGTGGACACCCAGTCTTCGGAGGAGAGCGAGACGTTCCCCTCGACGGCCAAACAGTTCGACCTGCTCAACATGCTCGCCGACGAGATGCGCACGCTCGGGCTCACCGACGTCACCACCGACAAATACGGATACACGATGGGCACGATCCCCGCAAGCGAGGGGTGTGAGAACGCCCCAGTCATCGGCTTCATCGCCCATGTCGACACGTCGCCCGACATGAGCGGCAAGGAGGTGCACCCGCGTATCATCGAGGAGTACGACGGCAGCGACATCGTCCTGAACAACGCCCTCACGATGCGTGTGGCCGATTTTCCCGAGCTGCGCTCGTTCGTCGGGCACACGCTCATACACACCGACGGCACCACCCTTCTGGGAGCCGACGACAAGGCCGGAGTCGCCGAGATAATGACCGCCGCCGAATACCTGCTGGCCCACCCCGAGATCAAGCACGGCAAAATCCGCATAGGCTTCACCCCCGACGAAGAGGTGGGACGAGGCGTCGACTACTTCGACGTGGCGGCTTTCGGTGCGGACTTCGCCTACACGATGGACGGCGGCTATGAGGGCGAGCTCGAATATGAGAACTTCAACGCAGCATCGGCAAAGGTTACGGTACAGGGACGCAACGTCCACCCGGGATATGCCAAGAACAAGATGATAAACGCCATCGAGGTGGCATGCGAGCTCAACTCGATGCTCCCCTGCAACGAACGCCCCGAGTTCACCGACGGCTACGAAGGTTTCTATCACTGCGTAGGGTTCAACGGCACGGTCGAGCAGGCTCAGGTCAGCTACATCATACGCGACCATGACGCCGACAAGTTCGAAGCGAAGAAGGTCTACATCTGGAGTTGCGTCGACCTGCTGCAGAAAAAGTACGGCAAGGATGTGCTGACTCTCACGCTCAAGGACCAGTACTACAACATGCGCAAGATGGTCGAGCCGCACCCGCAGGTTATCGACAAAGCTCTGGAGGCGATGCGCATGGCCGACGTCAAACCGATCGTAAGGCCGATACGCGGCGGCACGGACGGAGCCCGCCTGTCGTTCATGGGGCTGCCGTGCCCGAATATCTTCGCCGGCGGCATGAACTTCCACGGGAAGTTCGAATACTGCTCGCTCGACTCGATGCAGAAGGCCGTGAACGTCATAATAAACATTGCGAAACTCTGGGCAAAATAGCATTGCCATGAACGAATACGGATACATGAAAGTCGCGGCGGCCGTTCCGGAGGTGCGCATCGCAGACTGCCGGTTCAACGCCGAACGCATCGTCACGATGATGGAGAAGGCGTCCGACCGCGGCGTCGAGGTTGTCGTCTTCCCCGAACTGTCGGTAACGGGTTACACCTGCGGCGACCTCTTCGGACAGTCGGCGCTGCTTGCGGCGGCCGAGAGCGCCGTCGGAGTTATCGCCGAACAGACCGCCGGGCTGTCGGTCACGGGCATCATCGGCACTCCCGTAGAGGTGAACGACAAACTCTACAACTGCGCGGTGGTCATCAGCGGCGGGAAAATCGAAGGCATCGTTCCCAAGTCCCATATCCCGAACTATTCCGAGTTCTACGAGGCCCGCTGGTTCGCTTCGGGGTCCGGGATCGATGGCAGCTCCATAATCTTCGCCGGCCAACAGGCCGACTTCGGCTGTGACCTGCTCTTCGAGATCAACGGCGTACCCTGCGGCATCGAGATATGCGAGGATCTCTGGGTGCCGATACCTCCGTCATCGCAGATGGCGCTGAACGGAGCCAAGGTGATATTCAACCTCTCGGCAACGCCTGAAGTCATCGGGAAGCACGACTATCTGCGGCAGCTCGTCGCACAGCAGTCGGCCCGCACCCATTCGGCCTATGTCTATGCATCGTCGGGATTCGGCGAGTCTTCGACCGACCTTGTCTTCGCGGGCAACGGCATCATAGCCGAATGCGGCCATATCGTGGCATCGGGCGAGCGCTTTTCGTATGACGAACAGCTCGTTGTTGCCGATGTGGACATCGAACTCATATGCAGCGAACGCCGGCGCCGCAACACGTTCCGCGCCGAAAGCTATGAAAAGGAGTACTCCATAAAGGCCATCACGAACGAGAACGACATGCCGGCAACATTCGACCGCACGGTCGACCCGCTGCCGTTCGTACCCTCGTCGGCCGACCGGCGCGACAGCAACTGCCGCGAAATATTCGCCATACAGTCGCACGGACTGGCACAGCGCATTGCGCACACTGGCTGCCGGTGTGCGGTCATCGGCATATCGGGCGGTCTCGACTCGACACTGGCACTGCTGGTGACGGTACGGACATTCGACCGGCTCGGGCTCGACCGCAAAGGCATAATAGGTGTTACGATGCCCGGTTTCGGAACCACGGGCCGCACGCATGACAACGCCGTGACCCTGATGCGCGAACTCGGTGTCAGCATGCGCGAAATACCGATAGCCGCAGCCTGCCGCCAACACTTCGCCGACATAGGTCTCGACCCGTCGCAGCGCAACGTGGCATATGAAAATTCACAGGCGCGCGAGCGCACGCAGATACTGATGGACATCGCCAACATGGAGGGTGGCATGGTGATCGGTACTGGCGACATGAGCGAGGCCGCACTCGGCTGGGCCACGTACAACGGCGACCATATGTCGATGTACAACGTCAACTGCTCGGTACCAAAAACCCTCGTACGCGAACTTGTAATCTGGGCCGCCGACAACGGCGCCGGTGAACGCGAGGCAGCCGCACTGCGTGACGTTGCCGCCACGCCCGTAAGCCCCGAACTGCTGCCCGCGGACGAGAACGGCGAGATAGCACAGAAGACCGAAGACCTGGTCGGGCCGTATGAACTCCACGACTTCTTCCTCTTCAACATGCTGCGCTACGGGTTCACGCCGGCAAAGATAAGGTTCCTCGCCGGCAAGGCCTTCGACGGCAAATACGACGAGGAGACCATCGACAGGTGGCTCAAGGTATTCATTCGCCGCTTCTTCTCGCAGCAGTACAAACGTTCTGCCGTCCCCGACGGGCCAAAGGTCGGCACTGTCGCACTGTCACCGCGCGGCGACTGGCGCATGCCGTCGGACGCAGCCGCGGACGAATGGATCGACCCGCTGGGATAGCGAATCACTATTTCAGACACCCCCCCCCGCATGGCAAAATGCCATGCGGGGATTTTTTATCTTCCGCCGTCGTCCTATTTTGAAAATCAACAGACAACCATAACGGCGCGCATATTGCATCAGGCTTGCAAAGGCGAGAATTAGACAAATTGTTGATAAAAAAATTAAAAATCCTTAAAATATCGCTTGCTTTTACAACGTCCAAGCCCTATTTTTGTGATGTATCAATCCGATTAACAACCTTAAAAGAGTTACCGCTATGGAGAAATTGGCACAACAGTACGTCGACAACTTCATGACACAACTCATCGCGCGGAATCCGAACGAACCCGAATTCCATCAGGCCGTGAGAGAAGTTGCTGAATCATTGGCTCCCTACATCGTTTCCGATCCGGTCCTTCAGAAGATGAAGATCCTGGAGCGTATAGCCGAACCCGAAAGAGTAGTTATCTTCCGCGTTCCCTGGCTCAACGACAAGGGCGAGATCGAGATCAACCGCGGATACCGCGTCCAGATGAACAGCGCTATCGGCCCATACAAGGGAGGAATACGTTTCCACCCCTCGGTAAACTTGAGCATACTGAAGTTCCTCGCCTTCGAGCAGACCTTCAAGAACAGCCTTACGACCCTGCCCATGGGCGGCGGCAAGGGCGGATCGGATTTCAACCCCAAGGGAAAGTCGGACAATGAAGTGATGAAGTTCTGCCAGTCCTTCATCACGGAACTCTACCGGCACATCGGCCAGGACACCGATGTACCCGCAGGCGACATCGGCGTAGGCGGACGCGAGATCGGCTTCATGTTCGGACAGTACAAGCGCCTGCGCGACGAGTTCACGGGCACATTCACGGGCAAGGGCCTCGACTGGGGCGGCAGCCCGCTGCGTCCCGAAGCTACGGGTTACGGCGTATGCTACTTCGCGCAGGAGATGCTCGCCACTCGCGGCGAGAGCTTCGAAGGCAAGACCGTAGCCATCTCCGGCTCGGGCAACGTGGCGCAGTACGCAGCACAGAAAGCCACACAACTGGGTGCAAAAGTCGTAACGATGTCCGACTCGTCGGGCTACATCTACGACCCCGAAGGCATCGACGCCAAGAAACTCGAATATGTGATGACGCTCAAGAACGTCTTCCGCGGCCGCATCAAGGAGTACGCCGAGCGCTATCCGTCGGCTCAATATTTCCCCGGCGAGCGTCCGTGGGGCGTAAAGTGCGACATAGCCATGCCGTGCGCAACGCAGAACGAGCTGAACGGCGAGGAGGCCAGGATGCTCGTGGCCAACGGCTGCAAGTGCGTTGCCGAAGGTGCCAACATGCCCTCGACCCCCGAGGCCATAGCCGTATTCCAGAGCCACAAGCTGCTCTACTCTCCCGGCAAGGCTTCGAATGCCGGCGGCGTGGCAACGTCGGGTCTCGAAATGACCCAGAACTCGTGGCGTCTGCAGTGGACCCGCGAAGAGGTCGATGAGAAACTGCACTCGATAATGAAGAACATTCACGAGGTTTGCGTGAAGTACGGAACCGAAGAGGACGGATACGTCAACTACGTCAAGGGAGCCAACATCGGCGGTTTCATGAAGGTCGCCAATGCCATGCTCGCACAAGGCTGCGTATAACGGTCCCGATATATGGGAAAACGCGAGAGGCGGAACTTTACCGCCTCTCTTTTTCACGATAGATGACCATGTCGAAGAAGATAGAGAAGACCAATGCCGCGCGCCTGCTCGACCGTGCGAAGATCGCATACGAACTGATACCCTACCAGGTCGACGAAAACGACCTGGCGGCGACGCACGTCGCCGCACAGCTGGGCGAGGATATCGCCTGCGTGTTCAAGACACTCGTGCTCAAGGGAGACCGTTCGGGTTATTTCGTGTGCGTCGTTCCCGGCGACCATGAAGTGGACCTGAAGGCGGCGGCCAAGGTGTCGGGCAACAAGAAATGCGACCTGATACCGATGAAGGAGCTGCTGGGCGTCACCGGCTACATTCGCGGAGGCTGCTCGCCCATAGGCATGAAGAAGCCGTTTCCGACCTATCTGCACATAACGGCTGCAGAACACCCGCACATATACATAAGCGCCGGGGTGCGCGGGCTGCAGATAAAGATAGCTCCGTCGGACCTTATCGCATTCGTCGGGGCACAGACGGCCGACATCAGCCGGCCCATGTAATTCAACCGTCTCAAAATGCAATGCGGCAACTTTCTTGGGGAAGTTGCCGCATTTTGTCGTGCACGTCGGTCATCATATCTGTTTGCGCAGGCGTGCCACCGGTATGTTCAGCATTTCACGGTACTTGGCCACGGTACGCCGGGCTATGCGGTATCCCTTCGAGTTGAGTATATTCATCAGCGTCTCGTCGGTCAGCGGATGACGCTTGTCCTCATTGTCGATACACTGCTGGAGAATATTCTTGATCTCATAGCTCGACACCTCCTCGCCGCTGTCGGTCTGCATCGCCTCCGAAAAGAGCGACTTGAGAAGTATGATGCCGAACGACGTCTGCACATACTTGCTGTTCACAACACGCGATATGGTCGATACGTCGAGGCCCGTACGGTCGGCGATGTCCTTGAGGATCATCGGGCGCAATTTGCTCTTGTCACCGTCCTTGAAGTACTCGCGCTGGTAGTCCAGTATCTCACGCATGGTGCGCATCAGCGTATCGTGGCGCTGCTTGATGGCCGAAATGAACCATTTGGCCGAGTCGATCTTGCTCTTGACGAACTGCACGGCCTCGCGGTCCTCGGACTTGACCGAGCCGTCGGCCTTGACCATGTCGCGTATCATGTCCATGTAGCGGCGGTTGATCCTGACCTCGGGCACGTTGTACGAATTGAGGCTCAAATCGAACTTGCCGTCGTGGTAGTCGAGAATGAAATCGGGTATGACATACGGCGTGGTGTCGGTACCTCCCTCCGAATAGAGGTTTCCGGGCTTGGGAGACAGATGTCTGATCTCCTCTATGGCTTCGCGGAAATCCTCCTCGCTAACCTGCAGCCGTGCCATGAGCTTCTCGTAATGTTTCTTGACGAATTCGTCGAAATAGAGGGTCACTATCTTTCGCGCAAGGCGCCTCGAACGCGTATTCATCGGCAGCTGGTCCATCTGCAGCAACAGACACTCGCGCAGATTGCGCGCGCCGACCCCGGCGGGTTCGAGTTCGTGTATCACGTCCAGCAGGCGTTCGAGCTCGCTCTGGTCGCACTCAATACCCAGCGAGAAGGCGATGTCGTCGCATATCGACGACAAATCGCGCCGCAGGTAGCCGTCATCGTCAATACTGCCGACGATGTACGACGCCAGCTTCATCTCACGGTCCGACAGGTTGCGGTACCCCAACTGCTCGATAAGGAACTCCTGAAGCGACCTCCCGCCAGATATATAGACCGTACGCTGCTTGTCGTCCTTCGAATAGTTGTTTATGTGGCTCTTGTAGCTCGGGGTGTCGTCCTCGCGCAGATACTCGTCTACCGATATCTGCTGCGGCTGCTCCTCGTCCTCGCGGTGTTCCTCCTCTTCAAGGACGATATTGTCCTCGATCTCCTGCTTTATGCGCTGTTCGAGTTGGACCGTCGGCAGCTCGAGAAGTTTGATCATCTGGATCTGCTGCGGAGAGAGCTTCTGCTGAAGCGATAATTGCTGTTTCTGACTTATGGGCATAATGTTTTGCAATCATGGCGCACCCGGACCGCACATGGCACGGCCGCGCTGAATACATACTGCTTGTGCAGATTTCTCATCTATCGACACGGGGCACCTGCTGCGGGCAGGGCCCCGACGGCCGCTTGCAGAAGCGGGCCGCGCGGGTCAGAACTCGGCGTTCTTGGGAGTACGCGGGAACGGTATCACATCGCGTATGTTGGTCATACCCGTAACGAACAGCAGCAGGCGCTCGAATCCCAGTCCGAATCCGGAGTGGGGAGCCGATCCCCAGCGGCGGGTATCGAGGTACCACCATATATCGTTGATGTTTATTCCCAATTCCTTGACTCTTGCAGAAAGCTTGCCATAATCGGCCTCACGCTCCGAACCGCCTATGATTTCGCCTATTTTCGGGAAAAGCACGTCCATTGCGCGTACCGTCTTGCCGTCATCGTTCTGCTTCATGTAGAAAGCCTTGATCTCCTTCGGATAGTTGATAAGTATGACGGGACGCTTGAAGTGCTCCTCGACAAGATAGCGCTCGTGTTCGCTCTGCAGGTCGCAACCCCAGTCGCACGGGAACTCGAACTTGCGGCCCGAAGCCTTCAGTATTCCGATGGCCTCGGTATAGTCGACACGGCAGAAGTCGTTCTCAACTACGAACTTCAGGCGGTCGATAAGCTCGTTGTCCCACATCTTGTTCATGAACTCGAGATCCTCCTTGCAATTCTCAAGAGCATAGCGGACAAGGTATTTGAGGAAATCCTCGGCCAGGTTCATATTGTCTTCCAACTCGTAGAATGCCATCTCGGGCTCGATCATCCAGAACTCGGCCAGATGTCGCGGCGTATTGGAGTTCTCGGCGCGGAACGTCGGGCCGAACGTATAGATCTGCCCTATCGACAGCGCTCCCAACTCGCCTTCGAGCTGGCCCGATACCGTCAGGTTGCACTCCTTGCCGAAAAAGTCCTGCGTATAGTCTACCTTGCCCTCTTCGGTACGCGGCAGGTTCTCGAGATCGAGCGTGGTAACCTGGAACATGGCGCCGGCACCCTCGGCATCGGACCCCGTGATGAGCGGGGTATGCAGATAATAGAATCCGCGGTCGTTGAAGTATTTGTGAATGGCGTATGCCATGGCATGGCGAATGCGGAGTATCGCTCCGAAAGTATTGGTGCGGGGACGCAGGTATGCTATGTCGCGCAGGAATTCGAGCGAGTGGCCCTTCTTCTGCAGCGGATAGGTCTCGGGGTCGGCCGTACCGTATATTTCGATCTTCGAAGCCTGCACCTCGACGCCCTGACCCGAACCGAGGGACTCGACCAGGCGGCCGTCCACGCGAATGCATGCACCCGTGGTTATCTGCTTGAGCAGCGACTCGTCAAAAGATGCCAGATCTACCACTATCTGTATGTTCGAGACACACGAACCGTCGTTCATGGCTATGAATGCAACGTTCTTGTTACCGCGTTTGGTGCGTACCCAACCCTTGACGACAACATCACGGCCGTCGCCCGGCGTGCGGAGTAATTCAGCTATTCTCATGCTTTTCATCATTCAGTTTGAAATTGCAACTTACAAAGGTAGGATTTATTTGTGATTTGACAAAAAAAAAGTACCTTTGCCCTGCACCGGCCCGCGAAAATCGCGGGCATTTCACGCAACAGGCAATGAAAAGATACGCAATACTCATTCTGGCACTCTGCTCGGCGTGGTCAGCGTCGACAGCACAGACGCCGCAGATGCGGCGCTCGGAGTTCGTGACGTTCGACACGCGGCGCGACGCCCTCGCCGGCGACCGGTCGAAGACCCAACGCTACTTCGCCGTGGAACCGGCCTCCGAAGGCTCGGTCGAGGCCGGAGAACTCTATGCCCAGCGTTTCGACATTCCCGCCTCATGGAACGACTACAACACGTATCTCCACCTTGAGAATGTCGGATCGGCCTATACGCTCGCAATCAACGGGCAGACCGTTGCCGAAGTCGAGGACGACCGTACGCCGGCCGACTTCCTGATCTCGCCGTGGCTTCAGCAGGGCAGCAACACGCTGTCGGTGATACTCCGCCCGAGCCGCCACCCCGAGCTGCAGGAGGGCATACCCATGCCGCAGCGCCCGCGTTTCGACGGCAGCTACGTATTCGCGCAGCGCAAGCTCCACGTCTACGACTTCAAGGCAGCGATAGTTCCCGACTCGACCGAAAAGTACGGCATATTCCGCATGGACGTCATCGCGGCCAACGATTTCAACTACGACGAAACTATCGCCATAGGTTACGACATCTACTCGCCCGAGGGCAAACTCATAGACTACGGAGTGCGTGAAATGACACTTGCGGGCCGCTCGCGCGACACGCTGCACGTCAAGGCCGACATCTACGGCGCCTACACGCACAAATGGGGAGGCAACCGCGGCGAAGCCCCGCTCTACCCCGTAATGCTATATGTCAAGCGCAACGGCATGATATACGAATACATACCGTTCAAGGCAGGATTCGGCGTGAGCGAACTCGAGAACGGCCGCATCGTGCGCTTCGGTAAACCGATCGACATCGTCCGCCAGCGCTACAATGCCGCCGCCGACCGCACGACTACGGCCCGCGAGATCGCCGCGATGAAGAAGCAGGGCGTGAATACGCTCATACCCGACTTCCCGCAGCCCGAATGGTTCTACGACGAGTGCGACCGCGCAGGCATCTATGTGATCGACCGCGCCAACATCAACGCCCCGCACAATGCCGGCGACCGCTCCGTAGGCGGCACCCCGTCGAACGATCCGGCGCTTCTCGACGAATACATCGACCGTATCGACGCCATGTATTTCCGCGTGAACAACCACCCGTGTGTCATCGGCTTCATGCTCGGCGGCGAATCGGGCAACGGATACAACATGTACAAGGCCTACGAACACCTCAAGTCGCTTGAGGAACGCCGTCCCGTGATCTACGAGAATTCGTTCGGGGAGTGGAACTCGGACATGTAACAGCCAAACGCCGCGTACACGATGAACATCGAGCTGATAGCCGTCGGCAAGACCGACATGGAGGAGGTGGCTTCACTGGTGGCCATGTACGCCCGCCGTATAAATTTCTACTGCAAGTTCTCGATCACCACGCTGCCCGACGTACGCAACACCCGCAAGCTCACCACACGGCAGCAATGCACACTTGAGGGCGAGGCTATCCTGCGCCAGATCTCCGAAGGCGATTATGTCGTCCTGCTCGACGAGCACGGCAGCGAGATGCGTTCGCTCGAGTTCGCCGAATGGATACAGAAGCGCATGAACAGCGGCATACGCCGTCTGGTGACAGTCATCGGTGGCCCGTACGGCTTCTCGGACGATGTGCACGCCCGTGCCAACGCCAAACTGTCGCTCTCGCGCATGACCTTCTCGCACCAGATCGTCAGGGCCATATTCACCGAGCAGCTCTACAGGGCCTTCGCCATACTCAACAACGACCCCTACCACCACGAATGAGACGATGGAACACCGCCCGCAGATAGCCGTCATAACGCGCAACGCGCTGATGAACATCGGACTCAAGTCGATCCTCGAACGCATCATTCCGATGGCCGAGGTACGGACATTCACCGCTGTCGGGGAGCTGGAGGCCGAAGGCGACACATTTTTCCACTACTTCGTCTCGTCGCAGACATTCATCGAACACAGCCGCTTCTTCCTCGGCAGACGCCACCGCACGATCGTCCTGACGGAATCGGGCACCGTGCCGCAACCAACGGCCGGGGTATCGTACCTCAACATCAACTGCAGCGAAGAGGAGCTCGTAAGGTCGATACTCAGGCTTCACCACACCGCACACAACGGCGGCTACCACGGAGCCTGCAACGAGTCCGCACTCCCGCACGTAACGGAGCCCGTGCTCTCGGCCCGCGAAATCGAGGTTCTCAAGCTGATTGTCAAGGGCCGGCTCAACAAGGAGATCGCCGACAGCCTCAACATTGGACTCACCACCGTCATATCGCACCGCCGCAACCTGATCGAAAAGCTCGGCATCAGGTCGGTGTCGGGACTTACGATATATGCCGTCACGCACGGCCATGTCGACATCGACGAGATCTGACCGCCGCGCGCAGTGACCACACCTCCCATACCGGCCACAATCCTCATAAATGAGGGTTGCATGTCTGCGGCAAAAGGCATTACTTTGCACCGTGGAATAATGAAGAAAGCACTCGCCATAATATTGTTGCTGGCACCGCTGCACCTGTGTGCCGAAGAGCTGAAGAGCGGCATCGACACGGTGATAATGGTCGACAATGTCAATGTCACGGCCATAAAGCAGGGAAACATCAGCCGCAACGCTCCCGTAACGGCCACGCTGCTCTCGGCCGCCGACATCGAGCGCAACGGCATCTCGGCGCTGAAGGACGCTTCGCTCGTAGCCCCCAACTTCTACATACCCGACTACGGTTCACGCATGACCTCGTCGGTCTATGTGCGCGGCCTCGGGGCCCGCATCGACCAGCCGGTCATCGGCATGAACATCGACAACGTCCCCGTCATGAACAAGGAGGCCTACGACCTGGAACTGGCCGACATCGAGCGCATCGAGATACTGCGCGGGCCACAGTCGACGCTCTACGGCCGCAATACGATGGGCGGCGTAGTGAATGTCTACACACTCTCGCCATTCACGTACGAAGGCATACGCATCGGTGCGGAGTACGGGTCAGGCAACACTGTCAAGGCACGCATATCGGTCTACAACAGGCCGTTCGAACGTTTCGGCACGAGCGTCTCGGCCTTCTACTCGCAATCCGACGGGTTCTACCGCAACCTCTACGACAACTCCGCATGCGACTGGGAGCGCATGGGCGGCGGGCGGTTCAAGCTGCAGTGGTACAACACCCGCGGCACACGCATCGACAACACGTTCGCCTTCTCCATAACGCGGCAGGGAGGCTATCCCTATGCCTATGCCGGCGAGGACATCGTCGAGGAGGGGCAGACCGTCATAGCCAACGGCGAAATACGATACAACGACCCTTGCGGCTACAGCCGTACGACCTTCAGCGACGGGCTGACCGTACGGCACGACGCCGAACATTTCACCGTAGCAAGCATAACAAGCTACCAGTATCTCGACGACGACATGCTCCTCGACCAGGATTTCACGCCGTTGTCATACTTCACGCTCCGTCAGAAGCGGAGCGAGCACTCCGTAACCGAGGACCTTGTGTTCCGTTCGCGCGGCACGGGGCGCTACCGCTGGCTGGCCGGGCTCTTCGCCTTCTACAAGCACGGCAACATGCATGCACCCGTCGAGTTCAAGCAGACGGGTATCGAGCGGCTCATCATCGGCAACATTCCCGACGGCATGCCCAAGCCGGTATTCACATCGGACGAACTGCTGTTCGATTCGCGGTTCAAAATGCCGTCGTTCGGCGTGGCCGCATATCACGAGTCGACCGTCACATTGGGCAAGTTCGAACTGACGGCCGGCATACGCTTCGATTTCGAACACGACAGGCTCCATTACGACTGTTACAGCGATGCCAGCGGCACGTTCGGCACAACTGCCATCGAACCGTTCGAACATGACGGGCTGCTGCGCAAATCGTTCTTCGAGGTGCTGCCGAAATTCACCGCCACGTTCCGGGCCAATGCCCGCACGTCGGTTTACATTTCTGTATCACGTGGTTACAAGGCCGGCGGTTTCAACACGCAGATGTTCTCCGAGGTGCTGCAATCGCTGCTGATGGCACAGATGGGCGTATACTGGAACCGCGATTTCGACATCGACAAGGTCGTTGCATACAAACCCGAACACAGCTGGAATTTCGAGGCCGGAACCCACGTGGCAAGTTCCGACGGTCGTTTTGCAGCCGATGCCGCCATATTCTACATCGACTGCCGGGACCAGCAGCTGACAGTCTTCCCCGAGGGGCAGACCACGGGCCGCATGATGACCAACGCAGGCCGTTCGCGCAGCTTCGGGGCTGAAATAGCATCGCGTATTTTACCGTTTGAAAATTTCGAACTATCTTTGTCCTACGGTTACACGAACGCCCGTTTCCGCGAGTTCGTGAGCGGGCGGAACGACTACGCCGGACGCATCGTACCGTATGCGCCGCAGCACACGGTATCGGCCCGCGCATCATACGGAGTGGAGATCCCGGCGAGGTGGCTGGAACGGATAACGTTCAGCGTCGGATACAAGGGGCTGGGCCGCATATACTGGAACGAGGAGAATTCGTTGTGGCAGCCCTACTATTCGCTGCTGGACTGTTCGGTGGCCTTCGTGCAGCGGCACTGGAAGGTCGAGTTTTGGGGACGCAACCTCACCGGAACACGGTACGACGTCTTCCACTTCGAGTCGATCTCCCACCCGTTCGTACAACGCGGGCGGCCACGTACTATCGGCGTGACATTGAGCGTTAATTTGTAAAACGAAACAAGATTTGACTTTTTGATATGAAAAAATTACTGTTAATCTGCATGGCTGCACTCACAATGGCTTCGTGCAGCGACAAGGAACCGAATCTCATCTCCACGATCGACGTGCTGATCGTCTATGACGGCGGCAGCCTGGTCTACGAGCAGGACAACGTCAAGTGGCGCCTGGTAAAGAACAGCGACGACTCGTACACGCTGTACATGGACCAGACACGGTTCATGGAGGAGATGCCCTACCTCGACATGGAGGTGCAGGGACTCGAAAACCAGTATGCGGCCGAGTTTGCCGACATGTACTTCAAGTTCGACGCCGACGAGATGGTTCCCGTATTCAACGGCCAGAACATGACGCAGTATGCGCTCACGGATTTTCACTGCGACACCGACGAGCAGGCCCTCAATGTGCGCTTCAAGTGCATGGGTTACGATGTAAGATACCGCGGAAGCCTCTAAACCGACACGACCATGAAACCCGAATACAAACCTTTCGTTGACGAGCTCATAGAGCTTGCAATCAAGGAGGACATCGGCGACGGCGACCATACGTCGCTGTGCTGCATACCGGCCGAAAAGAAGGGCCGCATGCGCCTCCTCTGCAAGGAGGAGGGAATAATCGCCGGAATCGAGATAGCCCGGCTCGTATTCGAGCGCCTCGACCCGACCATGAAGTTCGAGCAGGTGCTCGAGGACGGCACGCATGTCAAGGTCGGCGACGTGGCCTTCTACGTCTCCGGCAGCGAGCGTTCGCTGTTGCAGGCCGAACGCGTCGTGCTCAACATCATGCAGCGCATGAGCGGTGTCGCAACCCAGACGGCAGTCTATGTCGGGCGTCTCGACGGACTTCACACCAAGGTTCTCGACACGCGCAAGACCACTCCGGGCATGCGGGTGCTCGAAAAGATGGCCGTCAAGATCGGCGGCGGCGAAAACCACCGCATCGGCCTGTTCGACATGATACTGCTCAAGGACAACCACATCGACTTCGCCGGTGGGATACGCAACGCCCTGACCAAAGCCCGCGAGTACCTTGCGGCAACGGGACGCAACCTGCCCATCGAATGCGAGGTCCGTTCGCTGGAGGATATAGACGAGGTATTCGCCGCAGGCGGTGCCGACCGCATCATGTTCGACAACTTCACGCCCGAAGCCACACGCAAGGCCGTCGAGAAGGTAGCCGGAAGGTGCGAGACCGAATCGAGCGGAGGCATAACGCTCGACACGCTGCGCGAATATGCCGAGACGGGTGTCGACTTCATCTCCGTCGGAGCACTTACACACCACATAAAATCACTCGACATGTCGCTGAAGGCATGCGAGTAACGGCACAAAAGGCACGTTGCGACGGCGACGCCCGAGGGTATCGCCGTCGTGTCATGCAATAGGATTCACAACGGGAACATCACGGCGGCAGTAATGTCCGCGGCGCTTCATGTTCCGAAATCAGGTTCCAGATGATAAAGTTCAACCACGTAACAGTTGCAAGCAAGGAGGTATTCGACCGCTACATGCAGGCGAGCGACATACGCAACTGCGACATGGCATTCACCAATATCTTCTGCTGGCAGGAGGTTTACCGCAGTGCCTGGGCCGAGGTCGAGGGCTTTCTGGTGGTACGTTTCCACATAGACGGCGGGACGAAGGTCGCATACATGCAACCGGTAGGGGCAGATGGCGATGACGACTTTACGCGCATAGTGCCCCTGCTCGAGGAAGATGCCGCTGCAGCCGGACAACCGTTGCGCATAGCAGGGCTGACAGACCGTGCAGCCGAGATGCTGCGCCGGACATTCCCCGGCAAGTTCGCATACGCTGACAACCGCAACTTCGCCGACTACATTTACGACGCCGACTCGCTGCGCAACCTGCAGGGACGCAAATATCAGCCCAAACGCAACCACATCAACAGGTTCACGGGCGAATACGAATACCGCTACGAGCCCCTCGCGGCACAGCACAAGGAGGAGTGCATGACACTCGAAGCCGAGTGGAGCAAGTCGCATACCGACAACCGCAGGTCCATCACGGCCGAACGTCATGCCATGCTGCGCGGGTTCGACCACTTCGATGCGCTGGGGCTGACCGGAGGTGCAATATACGTAGGCGACCGCCTTGCAGCGTTCACATATGGTTCACCGATCAACGGCGAGACGTTCGACATACATATCGAAAAGGCCGACACGTCGTTCGACGGGATCTTCGCTGCAATCAACATGCTCTTCGCACGGCATATTCCCGAACGTTACCGGTACATCAACCGCGAAGAGGACATGGGCATCGAGGGTCTGCGCCAGTCGAAACTGTCGTACCACCCCGCGATGCTCGAAAACAAGACCACGGCCGTTGTCCTCGACGGGGACAAACGCAGCATCAAACGGTTGTGGCAGGAGGTATTCGGCGATGACGAGGCATTCATCGACAAGTTCCTGATAAACTACCATACGCACGCCAACACCTTCACCATAAAAGACGGGGAGCGCACCGTATCGATGCTCCATGTCGTACATTTCCGCAGCGAGACAGGGCTGCGCATAGCCTACATCTATGCCGTGGCCACGGCAGCCGAATACCGGCACCGCGGATATGCTTCGAAACTGCTGGAGGAGGCTCTCGAAAAGGCAAGGCACACGAGCGATGCGGCCATACTGATTCCGGGCGACGAGGCAGCCGAACGGCTGTACTCCCGTTTCGGATTCGAAAAGAGCGGGCACCGCGCGGTATTCGGCACAGACTTCGATTTCGGCACCGGCGATACGGAACGCGACCTGTTCATGGCCCTCGAATTCCGCCATACGGCACTGCATGACGAAAATCCGCTCATGCTGCACAAGGCCGAATTCACGGCAATACCGCAAGACAACAAACAACAATAAACAGGAAAAATCATGGACATAGTGTTTATCATCATCGGGTTGGCGCTGGTTCTTGCCGGAGCCAACTTTCTGACGGAAGGCGCAGCCGCCGTCGCCGAGAAGTTCCACGTTTCGGAGTTCGTCATAGGACTGACCATAGTCGCTGTCGGCACATCGATGCCCGAATTCGTAGTAAGTTCATCGGCCGCATTCCGCGGCAGTTGCGACATGGCAATAGGCAACGTCGTCGGGTCGAACATCTTCAACGTATTCCTCATTCTCGGTCTCTGCGCGCTCATATCACCGCTGCCGCTGACCAAAAACAACGTCCGTTTCGACATTCCCCTGACGTTCCTCGCCTCGTTCATTCTCTTCGCCTTCACCTCCGACACGCTCCTGGGTACAGGCAGCGTCGACAGGATAGGCCGCATCGAGGGAGCCATCATGTTCCTGTGCTACATAGCGTTGATGATCTATACGATACGCACGTCCAAGCAGGACAACCCCGCCGGGAACGCCGAACCGCGCATGAAGATGTGGAAAGCGGCCATAGCCATAGCCGGAGGCCTTGTTGCGTTGATTTTCGGCAGCCGCATGTTTGTCGATGGAGCATCGGAACTCGCCCGCCGCATGGGCATCAGCGAGGCAATGATCGCCATCACGCTCGTCGCAGGCGGAACATCGCTTCCCGAACTGGCATCGAGCGTCGTATCGATAATAAAGGGTCAGAAGGGAATGGCACTCGGCAACGTCCTCGGATCGAACATATTCAACATTCTGTTCATTCTCGGCAGCTGCTCGGTGATACGGCCGCTGACGCTCGGCGACATCGACATCATCGACATACTGATGGTACTGCTCAGCGCGATACTGCCCTTCATCTACGCCTTCACGTTCAGAGGGCGGGCGATAAACCGCATCGAAGGCGCCGCATTCCTGCTGATCTACGCCACCTACATGTGGTGGCTGATCTCTAAGCAGTAGCCCCGTCCGATTTTGCCACACCAAGTTCTTGCGCGACCGCTTCGGCTCGCGCAAGTGCTTTATGTATGTGGTCGCAGACGTTCTCCTCGCCCACCAGTGCACAGAGTCCGGCACGTTCAAGTTCGGTACGCACTTTCTCGTGCACACCCGAAAGGATCACGACACGGCCTTCCTTATGCGACGAACGTATGAATATCTCAAGGTTGTGCAGGCCCGTCGAGTCGATGAACGACACCTTGCGCATGCGCACCACACGTATCGGGGACTTGTCGCCGAGACGGCGCATGGCCTCATCGAACTTGTTGGCTATGCCGAAGAAGAAAGGACCCTCGATCTCGTAGACCTCGACACCGGCCGGAATGGTCAGGTGCTCGTCGTTGCGCTCACCGTCGTGGTGGACCTCCATCTCGTCACGTATGACCTTGATCTGGGTACTCTCCATCACACGTTTCATGAAGAGGAGTATGGCCATCACCAGACCGACCTCGATGGCTATCGTAAGGTCGAAGACCACGGTAAGTACAAGCGTGGTCAGCAGCACGGCCACGTCGGACTTGGGGTTGTGCATCATCGAGCGGACAGTACGCCAGTCGCTCATGTTGTACGACACCATCACAAGCACACCCGCAAGACAGGCCATGGGTATGTGTTTGGTAAGCGGCGAGAGGAAAAGCAGTATCAGCAGCAATACCACGGCATGGACGATACCGGCTACAGGAGTACGTCCGCCGTTGTTGATGTTGGTCATCGTACGGGCGATGGCTCCCGTAACGGGAATACCGCCGAAGAGCGGCACGATGATGTTGGCCGCACCCTGTGCCATGAGCTCGGTATTGGAATTGTGGCGGTCGCCGGTTACACCGTCGGCTACGGTAGCCGACAGCAGCGACTCGATGGCTCCGAGTACGGCAATGGTAAATGCCGACGGGAGCAGCATGTTGATCGTCTCGATATTGAAACTTATCTTCGAGGGCATGGGCATCGCCGCATTTATGGTGAAACGGTCGCCTATGGTTTCGATAGAGTCGATGCCGGCATATCGGCGCAGCAGGTACGACACGACGGTCATCAGCACGATGGCCACGAGCGAGCCGGGTATGCGGCGCGAAATCTTCGGGGTGAAGACTATGATCAGTATACTCAACAGACCTATGCCCAGAGCATAGAGGTTCGTAGTACCGAAATGCTGGAAATAGACTGCCCATTTCGAGACGAAATCGGCCGGGACATCGGCTATCTGCATGCCGAAGAGATCCTTTATCTGCGTAGTGAAGATCGTAAGCGCTATACCGCTGGTGAATCCCACGACAATGGGATAGGGAATGAACTTTATTACGGTGCCGAGCTTGAGCAGGCCGAGCAGCAGCAGTATTATACCCGCGATGAATGTGGCTATGGCCAGACCTTCGAATCCGAACTTGGCGATGATGCCGTAAACAATAACGATGAAGGCTCCGGTCGGGCCTCCGATCTGTACGTTGCTGCCGCCGAAGAGCGACACGATAAGTCCTCCGACAATAGCCGTCACAAGACCCTTCTCGGGACTGACGCCCGACGCGATACCGAACGCGATTGCAAGCGGCAACGCCACGATACCGACAATGACACCGGCCATAAGGTCGGACGAAAAACGCGATTTCGAGTAGTTACGGAGAGCCGAAACGAGTTTCGGATGGAAATCGATGGTATTCTTTATTTCCATAAGCAATTTGGGTAAAAAGAGTATTAAAAACCTGCTAACCTTGTAAAAACGGGGGCAAAGATATATTTTTTTCCGCTAAACGGTTGTATTGCGGAAAATTTTTATACCTTTGCTACCCGATTCAACTTGAATCGTCTGCCCAGATGGCGGAATCGGTAGACGCGCTGGTCTCAAACACCAGTAGGTTCACCCCTGTGCCGGTTCGACCCCGGCTCTGGGTACAAAGAAAGAGCTACGTATTGAATATTCAATACTTAGCTCTTTCTTTATTAAAGATTGTTTCCCAACCAGACCATAATGATTATTTGCCGATTTGCTCGTGGGCATTTATAAAAAACAACAAATCATTTGATTGATTAGAAAGGCATTGTTTTGATGGTCCTCCATGATTGCTTGACTTGCACCTAAAATGCAGGACTAAAAACTTTAAGGTTTAATGATCACACAAACATTAAATGAATCAGTAAAATTAATTACCTTTGACATAAGATTATAAATGATATGTCAAGAATTCTGATTATAGATGACGAGATACAATTACGTAAATTATTGGCTCGCATCATAGGTCTTGAAGGTTATGAAGTTCTCGAAGCCGAGGATTGCACCCATGGCATGAAAATGCTCTCGCAATATGACTTTGAAGTCGTATTGTGCGATGTCAAATTGCCAGATGGTAATGGAGTTGAGCAAGTAAGCAAAATCAAGGAAGTTGCCCCATTAACAGAAGTAATCCTGCTTACAGCATATGGCAATATTCCAGATGGCGTACAGGCCATTAAAAACGGAGCCTTCGATTATATCACAAAAGGCGATGATAACAATAAAATTCTGCCGCTTCTTAGTCGAGCAGTCGAAAAATCAGAGCTGCAGAAACGACTGGCCAGATACGAAACAAAATCCTCTGCCGAGTATTCTTTTGACCGTATCATCGGCTCCTCTCCCGCCATGCGCCAGGCCGTAGAACTGGCACGGAAAGTATCCGGAAGCGATACATTTGTCCTACTCACCGGTGAAACAGGAACCGGAAAGGAAGTCTTTGCCAATGCCATTCATCATGCAAGTTCCAGAGCCAAAGAGGCTTTTGTTGCTGTAAACTGTTCTGCTTTCTCAAAGGAACTGCTTGAAGGCGAGCTATTCGGGCACAAGGCCGGAAGTTTTACAGGGGCCACAAAAGATAAAAAAGGGTTATTGGAAGAAGCTGATGGAGGTACATTATTTCTTGATGAAATCGGAGAAATGCCGATGGATCTGCAGGCAAAATTATTGCGGGTTTTGGAAAACGGAGAATTTCTGAAAATCGGTGAGACACGTCCCAAACGTGTCAATTTGCGAGTAATAGCTGCTACGAACCGAGACCTTGAAAAAGAAATTGCCCAAGGCAACTTCCGTGAAGACCTTTATTTCCGTCTGTCTGTTTTCCACATACATCTCCCGGCATTAAATGAACGGCAGGAAGACATCGAAGAATATATCCATTTCTTCATTGAACAATTTTCCCGGAAAATGGGAAAACGAATCGACCGTATAGACAAGGAATATATTACCGCCATGAAACAACACATATGGCACGGGAATGTACGAGAACTCAGAAATGTCGTCGAACGCAGTTTGATCATGACCGACGGAAATACAATCACCATTGACTCCTTAACGCCTGACTTCAGGATGACTCAAAAAGTTGACGTATCGGATTCGCTCGCGCTGGAAGATATTGAGCGCAAGCATATACTAAAGGTTATGGAATATACGCGGGGGAACAAGGCCGAGGCTGCACGTTTGCTGGAAATCGGTATCGCGACATTATATCGCAAACTGGAAAACTACGGCATAAAATAGTCGCGACTCTATCATTTTGAGAGAGTGGGCTTATCAATATGATAAGCCCACTCTCTTTTTTTATTATCCGTCCACACCGATAACACATTGTCCAACAAGCCAATAACCACGCCTCAAAGATTTTGGCATTTTCTTAGCCATACTATGGCATAAACTTAAAATACAAAAACAATGAATGGATGGGAAGTTGTATTTGTCATGATTATAGCCACATCTGCATTGTATCTGTTTGTGCATATGGTAGATTGCTTCGTAAAAAGTATGAACTGCAGCAAAAGAACCCGGATCAAATGGTAACTATAAAATAAAAAAAGATGAATGAAATTTTAATGCTATTAGCCATGTTAGCATTAGTGGCATTGTGCTACTGGTTTTTCTACAAATGTGTGGATTGGTTCGAAAAAATCTAAAACGTAAGATTATGTTCATAGGACTTCTAATATTGAGCATGCTTGTATTAATATACCTGATGTATGTGCTCATTAAACCAGAAAAATTCTAAATGTGAGAACATTTTACAAAACATAAATAAATGAATACCGAAATTTCAGGCATAATTCTGCAATGGGTTGCCTTAGTAGCACTCAGCTACCCTCTTGGACGATACATAGCCAAAGTATATAAGGGGGAACGTACATGGCTTGACTTCATGGCCCCCGTAGAACGATGGATCTACAAATTGTGTGGAATCCATCCCGATGAAGAGATGAACTGGAAACAGTTTCTGAAAGCATTGCTTACGGTCAATGTATTCTGGTTTATATGGGGAATGGTTTTGCTGATCTGTCAAGGTTGGCTGCCGCTTAACCCAGACGGAAATGGCGGACAGTCTCCCGATCTGGCGTTCAATACAACGATCAGCTTTATGGTGAACTGCAACCTTCAGCATTACAGCGGAGAATCAGGGCTCACATATTTTACGCAGCTGTTCGTCATCATGCTTTTCCAGTTTGTCACCGCGGCTTGCGGCATGGCAGCACTCGCCGGTATTATGAAGGCGCTCGCAGCAAAAACCACACAGACCATCGGCAACTTTTGGGTTTTCATGACAAAAAGTATAACCAGAATCTTGATGCCTCTTTCCTTGCTGGCAGGCATTTTACTGGTTGTCAACGGTGTCCCGATGTCATTTGACGGCAAGCAGACTATCAACACGCTCGAAGGCAATGAACAGATAATCAGTCAAGGGCCGACAGCTGCGGTTGTCCCTATTAAGCAACTCGGAACGAATGGTGGCGGATACTTTGGTACAAACTCAACGCATCCGCTCGAAAACCCTAATGCATTTACAAATATATTGGAATGCTGGTCCATTCTTATCCTGCCGATGGCAATGGTTTGGGCGGTAGGATTTTATATTCGTCGTCGGAAATTGGCGGCGTGGATTTATGGGGTCATGCTTTTCGCCTTTACGGTTGGCGTATGCGTGTCCGTTCCACAGGAGATGGGCGGCAATCCGAATATTGACAAAATGGGCATTGCTCAAGATCTCGGATCAATGGAGGGCAAGGAGATCCGTATCGGATCGGGAGCCTCGGCCATGTGGGGCATGGCAACCACCGTTACCTCCAACGGTTCGGTAAACTCGATGCACGACAGCCAAACCCCGTTAAGCGGAATGTTGCAAATGCTCAACATGCAGATAAACTGCTGGTTTGGAGGCATTGGCGTCGGTTGGATGAACTACTTTGCCTTTCTTATCATCGCCGTATTCATCAGTGGTCTGTTGGTAGGACGTACACCCGAGTTCCTCGGCAAGAAGGTGGAAGCCCGGGAGATGAAAATAGCGACGCTCGTGGTACTAATGCACCCGCTCCTGATCCTTGTCGGAACAGGTATAGCATCGGCCATTGCTGCAATCAATCCGGAAATAGGCTGGCTCAATAATCCATCGTTCCACGGATTGAGCGAAATGCTTTATGAATACACCTCGGCGGCAGCCAATAACGGATCGGGCTTCGAAGGTCTGGCCGACAACACTCCTTTTTGGAATATTTCGATCGGTATAGTACTGATTATGGGCCGTTATTTTCCAATCATAGGACAGGTCGCCATTGCCGGCCTACTGGCCTCGAAAAAGTATGTCCCCGAAAGTGCCGGCACGTTAAAAACGGACACTCTTACATTTTCACTCATGACCTTTGTGGTAATCATTATAGTGGCCGCACTCTCTTTCTTCCCGGCCTTGGCACTTGGCCCGATCGCAGACTATTTAAGTTTATAATTGCGAAATATGATGAAAAAACAAACCAATAATACGCTGTTTGACAAACAGCTTCTGGGAACGAGTTTGAGGGAGGCTTTCCTAAAACTCGACCCGCGGAAGATGATCAAGAATCCGATCATGTTCACGGTGGAGGTGGTAACGGCCGTGATGTTACTGATGTTGATATATATTGTTGTCTCAGGCGACAACTCACAAGGTTCATTCTGGTACAACCTTGTTGTCTTTATGGTTTTATTGCTAACCGTTCTCTTCGCCAATTTCGCAGAAGCAATTGCCGAGGCCAGAGGGAAAGCTCAAGCAGATTCTCTCCGTAAAACGAGAGAAGAAACTCCTGCAAAACTGGTTGTCAACAATGGGAAAACAAAAACTGTAAGCAGTTCGGAATTAAAACGTGGAGATGTTTGCGAGTGTGTGACAGGCGACACGGTTCCGGCTGACGGTGAGATTATCGAAGGACTTGCCTCCATTGACGAAAGCGCCATCACGGGAGAGTCTGCCCCTGTTATCCGCGAGGCAGGTGGAGACAAGAGTTCGGTGACAGGTGGGACAAAGGTCCTTTCCGACCGCATCATTATCAAAGTAACGGCCCAACCTGGAGAAAGTTTCCTCGACAAGATGATTGCTCTTGTGGAAGGTTCTTCTCGCCAGAAGACCCCCAACGAGGTCGCACTGACTATTCTGCTGGCAGGCTTTACACTTGTTTTTGTTATCGTCTGCGCCGCGCTCAAACCATTTGCCGACTACGTCGGGGCCAATATTACGATTGCAGCGTTCATTTCGCTGTTTGTATGCTTGATTCCTACGACTATCGGAGGACTGTTATCGGCTATCGGTATCGCCGGAATGGATCGGGCTCTGCGGGCAAACGTGATTACCAAGTCGGGCAAAGCCGTAGAAACTGCAGGAGACATCGATACTTTATTGCTGGATAAAACAGGGACAATCACTATTGGAAACCGAAAAGCAACCCAAATTTACCCTGTACAAGGTATAGATTCCAAATCATTTGTACGTGTGTGCGTGCTTTCATCGGTTGCGGACCAGACTCCGGAAGGGAAATCAATCGTGGAACTGGGCTCGAAACAGGGGGTCAAGGTGGAACCCAGGGAAATGGTAGGCATGCGGATGGTCCAATTTACGGCAGAAACCCGTTGCTCCGGTGTAAACATGCCAGACGGCACCCGCATACGAAAAGGGGCAACCGAAGCAATCCGCAAGATAGTTACCGATGCCGGGCATACTTTCCCATTGGAGATTGATGAAATCGTCCAAAAAATATCGGCCAACGGCGGGACTCCTCTGGTGGTTTGCACCGACGAGCAGGTGCAAGGGGTAATCGAATTACAGGACATTATCAAGACCGGCATTCGGGAACGTTTTGAACGACTGCGTAAGATGGGCGTAAAAACCGTAATGGTAACAGGAGATAATCCGCTGACTGCAAAATACATTGCCGAGAAGGCCGGTGTGGACGACTTTATCGCCGAAGCCAAACCGGAAGACAAAATGGAATATATCAAACGGGAACAACAGGCCGGAAAACTGGTTGCTATGATGGGAGACGGCACTAACGATGCTCCTGCTCTGGCCCAGGCCGATGTCGGTGTAGCCATGAACAGCGGAACACAGGCAGCCAAAGAGGCAGGCAACATGGTTGACCTTGACAATGACCCGACCAAACTGATTGAGATTGTAGAAATCGGCAAACAGTTGCTGATGACCCGCGGGACATTGACTACTTTCTCCATCGCCAATGACGTAGCAAAATACTTTGCCATTGTACCGGCATTGTTTATCTCCTCGATTCCTTCGTTGCAGGCTCTCAATATTATGCACCTTCATTCACCCGAAAGCGCTATTCTGTCGGCTGTGATCTTCAACGCGATAATAATTCCGTTACTTATTCCGCTGGCACTTCGAGGCGTGACATATAAACCGATCGGAGCATCAGCTCTGCTGCGCCGCAATCTTTTCATATACGGATTGGGAGGTATTGTTGCTCCTTTTCTGGGAATAAAGTTGATAGACATTTTAATTAGTGTATTTTTTTAACTGGCACGCAATTATGAAAAATTTATTGATATCTCTCAAGTTCACCCTGACAATGTGTGTAGTACTTACCATCGGGTATGTATTGATCCTGCGCCTGACTGCTAAGGTCGCTGCTCCGAACGATGGAGAAGCTCAGGTTGTAGAGCTGAACGGGAAAGTTGTCGGAGCTGCCAATGTCGGACAGATATTTACCGACAGTATTTACTTCTGGGGGCGTCCGTCCGCCGTTGACTATAATGGCAGTAGCTCGGGAGGAAGCAATAAAGGGCCCAGCAACCAAGAATATTTGGCCGATGTGGAGAATCGTATCAACGCCTTTCTGGAAGCCCACCCCTATCTCGAAAGAAAAGACGTACCGGCAGAGATGGTAACGGCCAGCGGGTCGGGACTGGATCCGGATATTTCTATCCGGGGAGCCGAAGTGCAGATCCATCGTGTTGCCGAAGCTCGTGGGATGTCAGAAGATCAAGTTCGTGAAATTGTGAGGAAAACAATTCAGAAGCCATGGTTGGGTCTTTTCGGAACGTATAAAGTAAATGTTTTAAAGCTTAACGTTGCTCTCGATGAAGTTCAAAACCATAAAAATATGATGCAATAAAATGTTTTTTATAATGCATCTATTTAAATTCCACAGTCTGATCCCTACTTCCGTTTTATAAAAAAGATGTATAACGATACAAGACAAAGTGCACAACATTTTCTCGACCTGATTAAGCAATCTCATCGAGGAAAGTTCAAGGTCTATATAGGCATGAGTGCCGGTGTGGGCAAAACTTACCGTATGCTGCAGGAAGCCCATCAACTATCCGATGCCGGCGTTGACATTAGAATCGGATATGTTGAAACACACGGGCGAATGGAGACGGAGGCTTTAATTGACGGGCTCACATTGATACCTCGTAGGAAGCTTTTCTATAAAGGGAAGGAGCTTGATGAGATGGATACCCAGACTATCATCAATCAACACCCTGAGATCGTCATCGTAGATGAACTGGCACATACCAATATCGAAGGTAGCACAAACCCCAAACGCTGGCAAGATGTCATGCAGATACTTGATGCCGGTATCAGCGTAATCTCCGCCGTCAACATACAGCATTTGGAAGGTATCAATGAGCAGGTACAAACCATTACCGGAGTCGAAATCCAGGAGCGCATTCCAGACAGCGTGTTGGCCATGGCAGACGAGGTTGTCAACATCGATCTGACGGCCGATGACCTCATAGAACGGTTAAAAGCGGGTAAGATTTATCGCCCAGACAAGATAGCTGCTGCGTTGGGCAATTTCTTCACACACGACAACCTGCTGCAGCTCAGAGAACTGGCTCTAAAGGAAGTTGCCATGCGTGTAGAAAAGAAAGTAGAGACACAGGTTGTTGCCGAAGGGAAACTCTATCACGAATACTTGATGGCCGTGATCGATTCCTCCGAGAAACGTGCCCGTCGGGTAATCCGAAAGACAGCCCGTCTGGCTACGCACATGAATGCGGCATTCATTGTATTGTATGTCCAGTCGGACAAAGAAGACAAGGATCGCATACCTTTGGCGAACCAACGTTATCTGATCAATAATTTCAATCTTGCATCAGAACTTGGCGGAGAAGTTGTGCGTGTGCATTCCAACCATTATATTGAAACGATCGTGAATGTATGTCAGGAACGTAAAATCAGCACCGTTTGTATCAGCGGCCCGCAATTTTCACTATATTCGTTGTTTGTAACGGCCCTCAGATTCCGACATCTGTTGAATCGACTGGCCAGACTCAATGTGGATTTAATTATTTTATCGTAATGAATATTCGTAACAGACTGACATTAGGTATAGGAATACTGTTCATCCTGATTCTTTTATTGGGACTCCAGTCAGTTCGATCTGTCCGACAACTTTCCGTTGCATCGAAAGACATATTAACGGACAACTACAATTCTGTACATTATGTAGAAGAAATGCTCCGGTCATTAGACCGTTTCTCGCAAGACTCAACATCACGGGGTATCTTGATAAACAGTCTGGAACTTCAGCAACAAAACATTACCGAGGTTAATGAAAAAGAGGAAACCTCTGCCCTGACCCAAAAAATCGATGCCCTGACCGATTCGGTATCCATCAAACAGATACAAGCAATTCGCGAGGACCTATATAGAATCATGGAGTTGAACATGAACTCTATACGGTTCAAGAGTTCCGGCATGGAGACAAGTGCAGAGGATGCGGTACAATTGCTTACAATATTGTCCATACTATGCATCTTGCTGGCTGCGATCTTCCTGATTCGCTTTCCGGCCATTATTTTGCGACCTATTGATAAACTGAAACAGGGAATCACCCAAATCGCAAATCATAATTATGAAGAACGCCTCGATTTCGGAGACAACAAAGAATTTCGTGCCGTTGCCACGTCATTCAACGATATGGCCTGCAAACTGTCGGAATATCGACGCAGTTCTCTTGATCAGCTCATGACAGAGAAAAAACGTATCGAAGCCATTGTAAACAGTCTGCATGAGCCGATCATCGGGCTTGACTCGGATCGAAATATACTTTTTATGAATGACGAGGCTTTTTCGATTTTAAACCTGAAGCGAGGGAATATCATCGGACGTAAAGCTGCAGAAATAGCCCTGAACAACGACCTGCTCAGACGGCTCATCAGGGAGGTATACGCAGAGAGCGATGACCATCGTGAACATGAACCCTTGAAAATATATGCAGACGACAAGGAAAGCTACTTCCAAATGGATAATATTCCACTATACATAAATCCTGTGGGTGAAACCATACAGCAGTTTGTCGGCAATCTTATTATTCTGAAAAACATTACCAAGTATAAAGAATTGGATTCTGCCAAAACGAATTTTATCGCTACGGTCTCCCACGAGATGAAAACTCCCATTTCATCGATACTAATGAGCTTGCAGTTGCTCGGGGACTCCAGACTTGGCTCTCTCAATGAAGAGCAAACTCAATTATTGAGCAGTATCCGCGAAAGCAGCGACAGGTTGTTGAATATCACCGGTGAATTATTAAATCTAACCCAAGTAGAATCGGGTAAACTTACGATTAAGCCCAAAATAGTCAAACCGATTGAACTGATCGAATATGCCATCAAAGCGACTCAAGTGCTGGCAGAACGGTTTCATTGTTTTGTCGAGGTTGAATACCCTGAAAAAATTTCAAAGCTGTTTGTAGACAACGAAAAAATAGCTTGGGTCATTACCAATCTGCTGTCTAACGCCATACATCACTCTCCGGAAAATTCACGCATTATTATCGGAGCGATACAACATGAAAAACAAGTGGATATTTATGTGCAAGATTTCGGTCACGGCATAGATCCCCGTTATCACAAGAGCATATTCGAGCGATATTTCCGAGTCCCCGGCACCAAAGTACAGGGAAGCGGATTGGGACTGGCCATATCAAAAGAATTCTTAGAGGCACATGGCGGTACGATTTCGATCGAAAGCGAAATTGGGAAGGGATGTCGATTTACCGTATCGCTTCCTGTTTAATATAAAAACAAACCGCTTATATTAAGAATAAATATTTGATATATACCGGCTAATATTGGCAAGTAAAATTCGGTGAAACACGTCATATGTGTATAAATAAATCGAACTTTATGGTGTATTTAGTTAAGAAAAAACTTAGTTAAAGTATCATTTTAGTTTTTCTTTCCACTGAATATATTATGTTATGATATGCCAGGATTGTCTCTTGAGGCATATATATACTATTGCCAGAACATAGCTCCGTGGTCAGGATACATACGTCATTTATGACGTCCTCAGGACAGGAGTTCACCATCGGCTGTATAGAATAATAAACAGAAGAGCCTCTGCAGATGGTAGTGTTTCAAACAGTGTGTCCGGAGTAAGCCTTCAGACCTCTTAGTTCTGCAAATATATCAATTTATCTGTTACCTCATTGGCAGGCAGGCATGCCAATGAGGATTTTTTATACGTCCGGGAACAGGTCCTTGTCAAGATCGATTCTGGGCACCTGCCTCAGGTATGACTTCTTGTCCATGGCCGTCTTTCCCATGAGCAGGATGACGGACTCCTCGTTGGGCATCGCGCCGCGCATCCTGGTGACCCTCCGGAAGTCCTTCTGCAGCCGCTCTATCCAGTTCGTGGTGTATATCATCGACTGGATGCGGTGGTCGTAGTTCAGGTATGTGAAATACGCCTTGTAGGAGGCGTCCTCGCCGCGCTTGCGGATGCTCCTGTAGTACCTGCCCCATTGGGAGCAGAACCTCTGCCACTCGCTCCATGCCTGCTCCACAGTATAGTTCCTGTCCCCGGTACGGAACACCTGCCGCAGATCCTCTGCGACATCCCCCCTTGTCGCCGTTGCGCACATCACTGATGATATTGCGCTTCAGGTGGGTGGTGCACCTCTGGAGCTTCGTGCCGGGAAACACCTCGCTGATGACGTCCTCCAAAATCCCCTGAGTCCATCTGCACATATGAGGCCTATCCTGCCGACACCGCGCCCGTACAGGTCCTTCAGCATCTCGCCCCAACCCAAGGCGCTCTCAGTAGGCTTGTTGAAGATGCCGAGAACCTCCCTGGTCTTGTCCTCCCTCACCGCCAGAACGACATAGAACGCCTCAGTGTCAACGCTCCGCTTCCTGTGGATCTTGATGTGCACGCAGTCGATGAACACCACCGGATAATAGCTCTCCAATG
>CDYU01051355.1_pt1 | contig 48836 bp, 41 predicted proteins | sample 480701 | NCBI WGS metagenome assembly CDYU01 (sample SAMEA3182105, study PRJEB8094) | gut metagenome | biome: human; feature: gut; material: Stool; isolation source: human stools | place: Canada | collected 2013-02-26 | reverse complement strand
GTACAAGAGTATAACACAGATAACGGGAGATTTCATCAAAAAAATCGGAGAAATATTCAAAGAAAGTGAAAAACTTTACGAGACAGAAGAAAAAAATCAAATTGCAAACGCAAAATTCAGCAACAAACCTTACGGAGCTCTTTATTGAGCAGATAGATAATGAAATATTACGGGATAAGAAAAAGAGAAAAGCATAGGGCTATAGCGTTGAAAGACGCGGAGACAGAAGGGCTGCCGAGTCCCAATGCTATCGGCACATTACAAACAAACGGGAAGGTCACATCTTTACAAAAAGTTCTCAAACTTTACCGTTAATTCACTATTGGCATTCTCAAAAATTTTCCTACAAAAACTTGACACGAACGTTGTGCGTCGTCCGATTTACTTTTATAAAAAAATGTGGTATTATATTTACGGTGATTAATATGGAATATAAATATCAGGCGTATAACGCCGCAAAGGAAATAATTGAAATTGCGGGTCTAAAATCGGGTCAGATACTCATAGTAGGCTGCTCAACAAGTGAAATTTCGGGCGAAAAAATCGGAACCGATTCGTCCCCCGAAATTGCAAGGGAGGTTTTCGACGGAATTTATGCCGCGGCAAACGAGAAGGGCGTATTTGTAGCCGCACAATGCTGCGAGCACTTAAACCGCGCCGTGATTTGCGAGCGCGCCGCCGTGCCGAATGCCGAGCCGGTCAATGTTGTGCCCTTCCCAAAAGCGGGCGGCTCGTTTGCAGCGGCGGCATATGCGGCATTTAAAAACCCTGCGGCGCTTGAGGAGATCAAAGCTGACGCAGGGCTTGACATAGGCTTTACGCTTATCGGAATGCATCTGAAAAAGGTCGCGGTGCCCGTAAGACTCAAAAACGATTTTATCGGCAGCGCAAAGGTGTTGGCTGCAAGGGTCAGACCGAAATTTATCGGTGGAGAAAGAGCGCATTACAACAGTGAATTGCTGTAATTCGCCGAAAATTTCCTCATCATTATTGCTCCTGCCGATTGCTTCCGCCGCTCGGATACACCGCATTCTACAGCTCACCGAGGCTCATATTGCCGTTTTCATCCGTACGCTTCATTTTAAACAGCCAGTTGACGGGAAAATCCTCTGACAGCTGGCTGCCCTTTGCAATATAAACGTCTCCGTTTTTCTGCTCAAGCAGATAATAAAAGCTGCCGTCTGTATTAAACGCCGTAAAAGCGTGTAAATTATCCCGACGGAGCTTCTGCGCCGATAAGCCGTCGGCCCATACTCCGCCCGAAAACGATTTATCAAATTCTGATTTTTTAAGCCTTACTGATTGAAGTCCGTCGATTTTTTCCCATTCGGACGAGGCAGGCTCTTTTTTAAGCAATGAAAAACTGAAATTATCCACTTTGAATTGGGGAATATTATCATTCGTATAGTCGGACGAAGGCTCAGTATATGCTGCCTTTTCGGGCATATATTCAGCCAAAGCCTCGCCCGCTTTGAAAACAATATAGGCTTTGTATTTTTTGTCATTCGCGTTTTTTAAATAAAAGGTTTTTTCAAGCCTGTATTGCACCCCGGGCTCGATATCGTAATGATCCGATAAATTATAAATTTCGGTTTTGCTGCCGCCGGGACTTATTATATTCGCCGCAGCGGCAAAGCCGGCAGCTTTTTTCTGCGTGCAGGCGGCGTCGCCGTCGGTTTTAAAAAGCTTGAATTCTTCGCCGAAATAAAGCTCCTCTTTTCGTTTATTAGTCCACTTAACGCGGATAGATATATTATTTTTTTCGTATGTGCTTGAAACAAGCTTATAGCCAATGCCCTCGCACCCGTCTTCTACAATGCAATCCCGAATCACAAGACTGTCTGATCTGCTCGAGCCGGTTTTGGGGCTTGTAAGCAGGCAAACGGACGCAGCTATGCCCGCAATAACCGCCGCGGCGGCTAACCAAAAGGCGGGCTTTTTGTAATTAAGCACGCTTTTTACCCGACTTTTAACGCCCACCTCGCCGAACGCCGGAGGATATGCGAAAAGCATATGCCTCCCCGCGCTGCAATTGAGCAGTGCCTCGGAATAATCCGCCCGTTTATCGGTGTTCAACAGGCCTATTGCCCTTTCATCGCAGGCAAACTCAATATCCCTGCAAAACAGTACATATGCAAGCCACATAAGCGGGTTAAACCAATGAACGCATAAAAGCAGAAACCCCAGCGGCTTCCATAAATAATCCCTGCGGGAAATATGCGCCTGCTCATGCAGAATTACACTTTCTGCGTTGCGCTCCGTTATGCCGAAAGGCAGATAAATTTTAGGCTTTATAATTCCGAAAACAAAAGGCGATGAAATTTTTTCGCTTTGGAAAATGTTATCGCGCAAAAGCACGGCCGTGCGCAACCCTTTTTTAAGCCTGAAAAAGCTTACTGCGGTGTATATAAGCAGCGCCGCTGTACCTATAAGCCAAGCTGCGGCGGCTATTGTTGTAATATCGGTAAAATGCCCGGCAGGTCTTGTAACACCCTCAAAATAATGACCCTCCAAATAATTGTTTACCCCGTTATCAATCACGGTGATACCCGAGTTAAGGTTAGGTCTGGGAGAGTCCCACGCTTTGCTCACCGTCTCATTACTCGGTATAAGGCTGAAAATACTCTCAACCGAAAAGGGCATTATAAGCCGCAGCCCCACAATGCACCAAAGCAGCACGGTTATGCGCTTCGGTGCTTTTTTAAAGATCAAACGGAGAATCAGCACCGCAAGCAATACCCACGCGGCGGATATGCTCATATTAAGAACGGATACAAATAAATCACCCATTGCTTTCACCCTCCCTGAAACGGTCTATCATCTGCTGAACCTCATCGATTTCCCGCTCTGAAAGCCTGCGGTGCTTTGTAAATGCCGCTATAAACGCCGGCAAAGAGCCGCCGAAGGTTTTTTCCACCATTTCGTCTATTTCCGCCGCCTGTGCCTGCTCGCGGCTTACAAGGGACGAAACCACCGTATTTTCATTTTTCACAATGCCCCGCTCGGATAAGCGCTTTATAACGGTGTAGGTTGTGGTGGGCTTCCAGCCGAGCTTATCCCTGCAAAGCTTTACAAGCTCGCTGCTTTTTATCGGCTCATATTCCCACAAAATAAGACAAAAACGGTATTCGCTTTCAAAAATCTTTGGTGTGCTCATAATAAATGCTCCTTTCCGGCTCTAATGCATTAGAGTTCAATTTCAGTCTAACACATTAGAGCGAATTTGTCAAGACCTTTCCGCCGACGTCGTCCGGCGGCTGTGTTTTTGCAAATGCAAGTGAATTTTGTCGAAACAAAAAAAATAAATAAAGTTTATTAACGGTGCCTGCTGGTAATAATTTTTAATGAGAATTTCGGAGGTGCCGTTTATGTATAAAAATAAGGTTATTATATGCGGAGTCGATACCTCAAGGCTTCCGGTAATGAAGGAGTCAGAAAAGGAGGCTCTGCTGAAAAAGAGCGCGGCAGGAGACAGATCTGCCCGCGAGGAGCTGATAAACGGGAATTTGAGGCTGGTTTTAAGCGTCATACAGCGCTTTGCCGGACGCGGGGAAAATCCCGACGATCTGTTTCAGGTCGGCTGCATCGGGCTTATAAAATCGATAGATAATTTCGATGTAACGCAGAAGGTTCGCTTTTCAACCTATGCCGTGCCTATGATAATCGGGGAGATCAGGCGGTATCTGCGCGACAATAATTCCATACGCGTGAGCCGCTCGATAAAGGATACCGCCTACAAGGCAATGCAGGTCAAGGAGCGCCTTGCAAGCAAAAATCAAACCGAGCCTACCGTCGGTGAAATAGCGGCGGAGCTTCAGCTGCCGCAGGAGGAGGTTGTTATGGCGCTTGAAAGCATAGTGAGTCCCATATCGCTCTATGACCCGGTTTATTCCGACGGCGGCGACACGATCTATGTGCTCGATCAGGTCGGGGACAATAACGATGACCGAAACTGGCTTGACGAAATTGCGCTTAAGGAATCCATTAAAAATCTTAATGAACGGGAAAAGCATATTTTATCCCTGCGGTTTATGCAGGGAAAGACCCAAATGGAGGTGTCCGAGGAAATCGGAATTTCACAAGCGCAGGTGTCACGGCTGGAAAAGGGCGCGCTGCGCCGAATTACCGAAAATTAAGTGAACCGCCCGTACCCCTTGCAATGCAGGGAGTACAGGCGGTTTTATTTTCGATTGCCTAAAAATAAATTTGTTTGATAACTGTTAAAATTTACACTACTCTCAAACGCAGCGAGGAATGCCGCCGTGAGATTTTCAGTTTGAGTACCATCTGAATTTACACTACTCTCAAACTGGACGCAGCGCTTTTGGAACTTAGGAAAAGTTTGAGTACCATCTGAATTTACACTACTCTCAAACTCTAAAGATTCGACAGTCTTACGGTTGTTAGTTTGAGTACCATCTGAATTTACACTACTCTCAAACTGTTATTTCAGGCGCAAATAATCCTGATTTGTTTGAGTACCATCTGAATTTACACTACTCTCAAACGCAAACTTCTTCATCTGATGCAACAAGTCCGTTTGAGTACCATCTGAATTTACACTACTCTCAAACGAGCCTTAGTCGATCTGAGTTACGGTGGCTGTTTGAGTACCATCTGAATTTACACTACTCTCAAACCAATGCATACGCAACCGCTTAATAAAATCAGTTTGAGTACCATCTGAATTTACACTACTCTCAAACATCCTTACAAGCTTCGATTTTATCTTGAATGTTTGAGTACCATCTGAATTTACACTACTCTCAAACTGCTGAAGATGTCGACGAACGAGGCGTTGCGTTTGAGTACCATCTGAATTTACACTACTCTCAAACTAATATAGAGCTTTTCCCGAATGTCAACAAGTTTGAGTACCATCTGAATTTACACTACTCTCAAACGTTTATGCGGCGATGTTGCTTGCGCTCCGACGTTTGAGTACCATCTGAATTTACACTACTCTCAAACGGAAGTCATACAGAGGTTTATACAGTGCCAGTTTGAGTACCATCTGAATTTACACTACTCTCAAACGCTGTCGGCTTGTTCCTTGCTCAACACCGAAGTTTGAGTACCATCTGAATTTACACTACTCTCAAACCCTAATTGCCAAATATCACCGAGTTTTGTTGTTTGAGTACCATCTGAATTTACACTACTCTCAAACAAAGGCGATTACAGTAGTGCTAAATCTGCCGTTTGAGTACCATCTGAATTTACACTACTCTCAAACTTCAGAATATAACGAGCAGTATATGCGCAGGTTTGAGTACCATCTGAATTTACACTACTCTCAAACCTCAAATTTTAAGGGGAAAGCTCACCGCACTACAATACGGCGGAAAATTCAAACGGTCAGACAAGCGTTCGGAACATTTTTCGGTCAAAGAAAATTATTCCCGGCTTTGTCTGTGCAGCAACTGAATTATAGCATACTGCAATAAAAAAATCAACTATATTTCGCAAAGATCGTTATCGATTATTCTTACGGTCTCATTTTCGGCGGAAAATTCGCTTTTTCGGTTTTCTATAAGCAGCACCCTGATTTTTTTATAGCGCAGCAATTTGGCAAGCTCGGAAAATTCCCTGCCGTTAAGAGAAGCCTTAAGATTCAATATCACAAAAAGCTTTTTTCCGCAGTACAGACTTAAAAAGCTTAAATATTCCGCCGCTTTTTCGGGAAGGGAAAGCCCTTCGGTCTCTATGTGGAATCCGAGCAGCTTTATTATGCCGCCGAAGTCCGCAAGAGGCGTATAGCCGGCTTCAAAGCTTAAGGACGAAGCTATATCCGCGCCGACGGCATTTATTCTTCCGAGCAGCTCAGCGGAGCTTTCAGACAAAAGCCCCAATTCATCGGCAGCCGCCTGATTGACCCTGCTTTGAACAGTCCGCGATTCAAAGGGCAGCCGAAATATATCCGTAATTATTTCGGCCTCCTTTGAAAGATTAAGCACGGTATTGCCTTCAGCCAGCGTAAATCTTGACGAGCATGACTGCGACTGCAGCAGCAGATCCTCAATAAAGCTCCGATAAAAAACGGGGTTTTCGATCACAAGCGTCGCAACGCCGTTTTCGGTTATTTCGAGCGGCGCTTGCAGCTCATAGCAGGATAAAGTCATAGCTCTATAAACCTTTCGTCCGTATTTATAATATCGCCGCGGCTGTCTCCCAAAAGAAACTCCATTTTTTCAAACTGCTTTTCGGTGACGGTAAGCATCTGAATCAGGCCCTGCTCGGGCTTGTTTTTGCGAAGACCGTTGCCGACAGAGCTTAAAACGGTCTGATTCAGCACTATTTTGCAATATACCGATTCCTGCATCATCATAAATCCGCTTTTTATAAGATATTTTCGGAATTTAGTATATTCCCTTTTTTGCTGCGGCGTTTCCACGGGGAGGTCAAAAAATATCAGCATTCTCATAAATCTGTAGCTCATAATCAGGCAGCCTTATTTTTGAAATATCGTTTTCGCCGAGCGCGTCAAAAATACTCTTAACGAATATTTTTATTGCGTTCGTCATATACTGTGTTTTTCCGTCAATGATAATTTGTCGGTTCAGGGCCTGAACCAGCTTCATTTTTTCGGAATGCCCGAATTCCGAAAGCTCCGCCATTGTTACGGCGTAATCGATAAAGGGTCTGAACGGCTCCATAAGATCGCAGGCGAGATTGTAGTGATTGAACATGTTATCGTGGAATATTCCGAGCTGAGTGGAGTATCCGTTCGCAACGATCTCTCTCGCAAAAGCCGAAAGCAGAATGCCGTAGCCGTAATTTAAGGCGGCGTTTATGTTGTTATCGAGGCTGCGGGAAAATTCCATGCCGAAAAGCGAATTGAAATATACCTTTGCCGCATGCCCCTCGCGGTTTGTGGGATCTCCCGGCTCGATCCCGCTTATGTATTGCTCCAAAAGCGAAGCATTCCCCCGCCCGCATTTTTTAAGCACCGCCGCCTGCCCAGATATTTTTGCGCGAACGACCTCCGCCCACACAAGCTGCTTTGTGTATTCATTCCATTTTACCTGATTTCGGAGCTTAAGCGCGGTATCGTGACTGCCGTAAAGCGGCAGATACAGCCCTGTGGGGCAGCGCTTTTCATCGCAGAAAATAACATCTATTTTCCTTTTTGAAAGCTCGCAAAGCAGATACGCCGTAAGGGATACCGCGGTGGACTCTATAAGTAAAACCGAAATTTCCTCTATGTGAATTCTTTTGGCGCTTTCCGCGTTTCGCACAACCAGATAGTTCATTTTGTAATCAAGCTTTGAGTTGCTTGATATTACCACCGTTCTCCAGCTCATATTACTTAAGCAAATCAACGCGGCGGCTGTAAAGCCCGGTAACGGAGGAACAGATTGCAAAGGCGGAATGAACCTTTTTAAGCGAATTGTGCTCTCTTAGATTGCCGCAGTTTGCACCTTCTCCTATTGCCGAAAAATCAGATGTTTGACGGTCGCATTTAAAGAGCTTTAATATTTCAAGCAGCATTTTGCACTGCGCAACAAGCGGAAGCTCCGCAAAAGCTTCTTCCTTTGCCTTTAATTTTTTCAACTGACCATCATGCAACCTATTATACACCTGAGTCTCTAATTTTCGTAGGAAAAGCCGGTATAATTCCGTATTTTTCTCACTGCATATTTCGCTGTCGGGCGCGAGCCTGATTCCGTTCTCAGCCCTTTCGGCAGCGCTGCGGGCAATATATTTTGAAATTTCTTTTATGTACCTTTCATCTGCGGGAGAAACCGCAAGCTGATATTCATGCCTGCATAGCAAATAATTTTCGCTTTTGCCGCAAATGCCGAGTCTTTTTCCGTCAATTTCAACGGTTGCGTGGATGAGTAGGCGCGGATATATTATCTTCGGATCGCACAGCCCCAAAATTTCGGTGCAGTAGGCAATCGGGTCTTTTTCATAAAGTGCCTTTTTATAAATATAAACCGGCTGAATCGACCTTACACGCGCCTTCTTTTCGGTATGCTCCGTAACGAAGAAGTAAGCTACCTTTACCTTGTTGTAGCCGCCGTATTTTTCAATCGGTTTTCCGCTCTTTGAGGGCAGCTGACCCTTGCCCGCAGGCATCAGCTGCAGATCGTAAAGCGCTCCCCTTGTTTCATGCGGCATCCTTGTGACAAGGATATTATTCTTCAGCATCACGGATTTCACGGCGGCGATCGATTTATCCTTATCCCACGCGCCGGGAACGCTGTATTCAAACACCTTGGTCAAGCTGTAATTCTCGTTACGAATGTTTTTAAAGAAGGCGTCGGTGAATTTTGTATCGTAAACATTCCCGACAACAATGTTCAAATACGCGTCCTTCGCATGGTGCAGATCGTTTGCATCCCTGCATTTTATCAGCTTGAATTCCTGCCTGAACTCCGATACATTGCCCGCCTTTGAATAAACGACTTTTGTCCCCGCGGCACCGTACATAGTCTTAAATATTTCGGCAAGCGCCTTGGTGGATTGCCTGGTTTCCACAAGCTGCCGCGCTACAAAGGCGGAAAGTTCCTCCTCTGTCAGCGGTGTTCGGCGGGTAAGACGGTCGTATTTCTTTTGGCTTATATATCCCTTGTCCTTCAGCATTCGCCAGAACGGCTGCATATTTTTCTGCCAGTCGGACTTTATCGGGTATTCGTTGCTCTTTTCCCTGTTACAGATTTTTTTCACGAGCACGCGGTTATCGATGCTGTCGTCCTTGATTCGCGATTGCGGGAAAATATGATCGATATCGTAATCGCTGTCGAGCCTTTCAAGGCTTATCTTCTCGCCCGAATACATACATTTGCCGAACTGCGTATAGTAAAGATACAAAGCGTCCCGCCGCAAATCGCCTTCGTCCGCCGCCTCGATAGCCTTATACAGCTCGGGATATTCATCCCTGCATGCCTTATAAAGCCCCAAAAGCCTTTCCCTGCGCGAAACCGTTGCTTTTTTGGCATTATCGCCTTCGCGGTCTCTCGCAACCTCGATCATTATTTTTTTCGGTGCGGATTTTTTGATATCGGTTATTTCATCGACTATTTTCACGGGCTGCAGCAGGCTGCGCTTTACCGCGGGCGAAATATACATATCCTCAATCATTTCCCTCAAGGATTCCCGCTCCCCGCATTTTTCCTTTAGGTGAGCCTCGGCGTTTTCGGCAAACTTGAAGCTGTTGCTCAAAAGCTGCATCAAATTGTTATCGGTGCTCCTCAGCATATCCATAATACTGCGCGCCTCGCTGTTTTCATCGGGTGAGTATATCTCTGTAAGCAGGGTTTTTGAAAGACTGCCCCAGCCGCTGAAGCTTAATCGGCATACGGCGGCTGTCTGCCGCTCGTCAAGGCTTGGACAATTCCTTTTAAGCCATCCCTTCAAAAGCTTTTTATCATCCCCGAATATCGTGACGGCACGGATGATATTTTCAGCCGTTTCGTAATTTTCCTCAACGCTCATTATTTTTGAAAGGCTGTGATACGATTTAAGCCGTGATTTTAAAATATCGGCGACTCCGGATATCTCGTCCTCCGGCTTAATATAGCATTTTTTAAGCAAAAAGCCCTTAATTAATTTAGCCGTGACCTTTGAATTCGATTTGAGGAACAGCTCATCGAAAATTTCTTTTTTAATTTCGGGGGATATTTTTTCGCCGTTGACCTTCAGGGGATTTATTTCGTTCCATACGCAATACTCGCTGAACAGAAGCGATTCCTTCGGAAGCACCTCCTCTCCGGTGTAGCCGCACTTGCTTATAAGGTTTATTATAAAGCCCTCGGAGCTTTTTTCGGTATCCACAACACGGTTAAAATTCCACGGGTATATTTTTTCGTCCGTCCTTACGACCCACGAATGCGCAGCATTTTTATTCAGCGGCCCGACATAATACGGTATTCTGAACGAGAAAACCGATATGATCTTCTCCTTTACCGATACCCCGTTTTCATCGGTCTGCTTAAGAAGCTCCAAATAATTTTCCGCGTTATCCAGTATCTTTTTAAGCTCCTTTAAGTGTAGCTGATACGGAATCACGCCGTTATCGGCGCCCTTAAGCTTTGAAAGCAGCGTATTGTTATCTAACTTTGCGTATATATCGGCAAATTCGGAATCGTTTTTCAGCTCCGGCAGCGTTTTTTTAATATACTTGCAAAAATCCTCCTGTTTGCAGGAATAATCGCCCGATTCAAGTGTTTTTCCGCTGTAGGCGGCAAAATTGTTGAGCTTATCTTTTTTATCGCAGAAGATCTCCCTGTATTTATCGGGCGCATTTTTACGGACATATTCTTTAAGCCTTTTTAAATCGCGCTTATTCGTTTCATACCGCTCAACCTTAGCTTCGCAAATATATTGATGCCCGCCGAGCATTTGAGCCAGCTTGCCCGAATCGAATATTTCCTTCAGCATTCGCAAAAGCTCTGTGCTTTCTTCGCCGAGTAACGCCGCGGTTTCGCCCAATGCTTCGTCAAGGTCTTCGTTTAACGAAAATTTCCCGGAGTCCTTAAGCTCTTCGTCGAAAAACAGTTTGGAGAGGTTTATTGCAGCACCCGACAGCGAATCGATCGCAAGCGCAAAATCAATATCGTCCGATTCGCCCTCAATCGTAACACCGTCTCTCAACAGTTTTTTCTTTGCGTTGATTCCCAAATTGCCGCTGCTTAGGACTGAAACAAATTTTTCCTTGTCGGCAAAGCCGAGCTTCACACCGTAAGCTTCAAAAACACGGTCGGTAAACTCATCCAGCATAATATCGACAGTCTTGTATTCGTCCGACAGCTCCATATCAAAAAGGAAATGCCCGCGGCTTTTTATTATATGATGAAGCGCAAGGAATACCAAGCGTATATCATGCGGCTTATCGGATTCGATAAGCTCATTCCGCAAATGATACGCCGTCGGGTAATCCTTGTAATAGTCCTTATCGGTATAATCGCTGTCGTTGAAGATCGGAAAATCCGCACGGTGCGTTTTATCTTCGTTTAAAAGCGAGCTTTCCTTTAAACGGATGAAAAACGAAGGATCTGTTTTGCTTATTTCCTCATCGAACAAAAGCTCCAGCCATTCAAGCCTCTGCTTTCGGCGTTTGTTAAGCCGCCGCGCGATTCTGTACTGCCGCCTTTCCGCCGCGGGATTCGCCTTCTCAAAAAGGCGCGCTCCCCACATGGCGTTGCCCCGAAACTTTAAAATATTGTACTCGGTATCGGTTACTGCCCAGCCGACAGAGTTTGTCCCCACATCGAGTCCGATATAATAATCGGATACCTTTTCACGATTGCCGCTGATTTTCATATAATCTCCCCCTGAAAAATATTAAAAAATTTATTTTTAAATTATTGACATTTCTCTTTTCCGGTGTATAATAAAGATGTTCGGACCATCCGAATTTACACTACAAGTTCAAATAAGCTTTCAGCGAAAACATCGTTTCGACGAATTCACAGTGTGTGAGCGAGGCTCTGCCGTAAGGCGGAGCCTTTGTTTTTTGTTTTGTCCGATTTAATTATAACTTATTTATCGCGGTTATTCAACATTTTTTAGATTTAATAACAATTATTGCAAATACAATTCATTCTTCCCGTAAGGCCGTGCCGAATTCGGAATCGGATATTGACTCGCGCGGAGATAGGCGCCATAATAAAGAAACGGATGTAGCGCAATGCATGTTGCTTTAACAAAGCGCAGTTAAGGAGCATGAAAAAATGCCGAGGGCATTTATGTTCACAAAAGAAGAAATTATTTCGGCGGCAGTGAAATTAACGCGGGAAATGCTGCGTGATCCGCTCGTGGCTTTGTTCGGGCTTGGCTTTCCGCAGCGGTTTTCCTGCGGCAGATGAAAAAATGATTCCTCACCATCCCTTCGCCGCTTTTCGGCATGAGACAAATCTGTCAATTCAAAAAAATCGGGCAATCATTTACTATCAACATAATAATTATTTAAAATCAGCCTGTTGCTGTCGGGGAAAACGATAACAACAGGCTTTTTCTTTAGTTGTTCCGCATTAAATTTAAGTCTCATAAGGTATAGATTTTGAGACGATTATATTTCTTTCCTATTTTAACACAATTATTTCCGTATTGCAATCCCTTTTTATAAAAATGTTAAAAAATTTTTATATGGTTTCACCGTAAACACTTCAGTCTCAAAACCTATACATTTTGAGACTGAAGTGTTGTAAACCGCGGAAAAACGCGTTTACATATTGTCATTGAAAAAAATTTTATAAAGGAGGAAAAAAACAATGACAAACGGCAAATCTCTTAAACGGGCGTTGCTTTCAAGCGCATTTTCACTTATAATCTGCGTTGCAATGCTCATAGGAACCACCTTTGCGTGGTTTACCGACACCGCATCTACTGCGGTAAACAAAATTCAGGCAGGAAACTTGGATGTCGCTCTTGAAATGTACGAGAACGGCAATTGGGTAAGTGCCGAAGGCAAAACTCTTGACTTCAAGAAGGCAGCAGAAGACGAGGAAATTCTTTGGGAGCCGGGCTGCCGCTATGAGCTTCCCGAACTGCGTGTTGTCAACAAGGGCAACCTCGCACTGAAGTACAAGATTCAGATCACCGGCATTCAGGGTGATGCCAAGCTGAATGAGGTTATTGATTGGGAGATCACCGGCACAGATGTATCCGAAGACGGTTATGCGCATTTGACCGCAAATGCATCCAAAGAAATTAAAATTAAGGGTGTGATGCAGACTACTGCCGGCAACGAGTATCAGGGTCTGTCCATCGACGGCATTGCTATTACTGTTTTTGCTACGCAGGATACTGTTGAATCCGACAGCTTTGACAATCAGTATGATGCAAAAGCCGGCGAAGATACCGCAATCTATACCCTCAGCGAGTTTAATGCGCTGACCGAGATCCCGGCAGGTATCAAAAATGTATACCTCAATATCGGTGCTGTTTCTCTTAAGAACGGTGATGTTACCATCGGCAACAAGGACATCTGTGATATGTGGACTTGGGATAGAAATACCGACCACTATGTGGGCGAGATTCTTGAAGATGGTCGCAAAGTCTATATGGTGAGAGATACTGATACTATTTACAGTTCTAACAAGGCTGGTATCACCCTGTACATCAGCGGTTCCGTAAAAGATAACCCGGAAGGCGGACTGAACCAGAGTGATTCGCACGCTATCACTTTCAGCATTCCCGATGCTTCCAATGTTGTATTCACGAAGGACTTCACCATGAACGGCTATTTCCGTATGAACACCGGCTGGTCTGACGGCAGAAATCTCGGCGGCGCATTCTACAATCGTACTGTAAAGAGTGTTCTGTTCGACCGCAGCACCTTCAACGGCATTTGGATTCAAAATGGCGGCTTCTTTGCTGACAGTCTCACGCTGGATGGCTGCACCTTCAACGCTTATGAGAACAAGGTGTCTGCCAATGATTCTAACCCGCTGTGGTTCTGCAATATCCGCACTTGCGATGTGACGGTCAAGAACTGCACATTCAAGGCTTCCCGCCCGATCAAGGTCGTTGAGCAGGCTGTTTTCGGTGCGAATGTGACCATCACCGACAACAAGTTTGATATGAGCCTGACCAATTCTGCTAACGATGCGAGCAAGCCGAAGAACGACGCCATCATGTTCAGTACCCTTATCGGAGAGACACAGTGGAATCCTGCAGGTACGCTTGGCAATGTTGTAGTCAGTGGAAATGAGATCACCGGTGCAAATGCTTTGTTGACTTTCTTTAATCCTTCTCAAATCACGATGGCTGACGGTGCAACCTTCAAAGTTGCAGACAACACACTGAATGGCGCAAAACTTAGCGTTAAGTGGAAAACAACCACCGAATACACCCCTGATTTCGTTAAGTAACTGATTTTTAAGCTGCCTCCCCGCCGTATAGCGGAGAGGCAGTTTTGTTATTTGTTAAAACAATCTTTAACGAAAAAAACGGACTTCGGCATAAAGCGGAAGTCCGTTTTTATGATTTTTATTTTTATTTATAATAGGAAAATTCAATTGCGGTTATTGAATCGTTTGCAGGGTCGATATAAACCGTTATGCCGTTCCGCCTGTCGTCTCGCGAAATAAAATAATCAAGATAGTAATTATTTTCGGAGATTCCGTAAAAATGCGACGGTGTGCCCAGCGTATCGATAATATCGGTAATTGCCATTCGGTTGTTAACGCCGTTTACATTGAATTCATTATATGCTTCGGTATTCTGATAAAAATTATTATCTATACGCAGCTTTACAATACTGCACTTTTTCATTTTTACCGAGCTGTTTGAAGAGTTATAAAATACCGCCTTAAGCAAAGTGCCCGATTTGTTTGTGAAAACCGCGTCAACCGAATCGCAGGCGTATATAAGAGACTCCTCGTTATGCTTTTCGTTTTCGGCAAGCTTCCAGCCGCTTTTCTCCAGCGCCGCAAGCGTTGTGGGAGCGTTAAGCTCGCTGCCCGAATAGGTCACATTGAACCTGAATTTTTTGCCGAGATATACGCTTGAATAATTTTCCTCATCAAATAAGCTTATATCCACAAACTTCGGCATCACCTTATCGTCCGACATTATGGCGGGGCGGCGAACATTTTCGGGAGCTTTTTTCGCCGTTTTATGCACCTGCACAGGCTCGCTGCTCTGAACGCCGTAATCCTTATCGACAGGAGCACAGGCGGAAAGAGACAGTACCGTGACCGATACCGTTAAAGCAATTAATGCGGCGACCCTGTTTTTCATACTGTACTCCCCCTTTGTTCTTATATATATTTTATTCCACAGCGCGCAAAAAGTCAACAACGAGTTTCCTCTAATTTAAGAGAATTTTTCCCGTATTAAAGGCAATTCCACTCACAGTAGAGAGGTATTTTTAACCTCTACAACCTTATTTTACGCAGTAGAAAAAAATTAACATATATTAGCTTGTAAAAACCGCCGAAAGGATTATAATATAAGTGTTGCACAACACACAAAGGAGTTTTTTCCATGATAAAAATTTTTACCGATACATCGGCTAATCTGCCGGTTTCTCTTACAGATAAATATAATATTACCGTCCTGCCCTTTTCCTATACGGTAAACGGCAAGGAGCTTCCTGCCGACGCTGACGGCGAGTTTGACGGCGCGGAATTTTACTCTGCAATGCGCGGCGGCGCGGATATAAAGACCTCTATGATAAATCCGGATTTTATTTCCGCCGCCTTCAGAAAATGTCTTGAAAACGGCGACGATGTTCTTTATATAGGTATGTCGGGTGGAATAAGCGGAACAGCTCACAGCGCTTCCCTGGCAGCCGAGGAATTAAGAGAGGAATTCCCCGAACGCTTAATCTCCGCAATAGATACCTACGCCGCCTCGCTCGGCGAGGGGCTCATGGTTATAAGAGCCGCCGAAATGCTGAATAACGGTATTTCGTTTAAGGACATTGAAGCCTGCATACTGAATGAGCGCGACACCATGTGCCAGTATTTTACCGTGGATGATTTGAAATATCTTAAAAAGGGCGGAAGAATAAGCGGCAGTGCCGCAATGATAGGCACACTGCTGAACATAAAGCCGATCTTAAAGGGTGATGAAACGGGACATATTATTTCCTGCGGGAAGGCGCGCGGCAAAAAAGCGGCGCTGCAGACTCTTGCCGATAAATATGCTGCTCTCGCTTTCGATAAAAAGGCGCTTATCGGCATTGCCCATGCCGACGCCCCTGAGGACGCGGAGCTGCTGCTCGGAATGCTAAAAAAGCAGGGCTTTAAGGGGCAGGTGCTTACCGTATGCTACGAGCCGGTGACCGGCTCACATGTCGGTCCCGGCACGGTAGCGCTCTTCTTCCCCGGCATCGAAAAATAATCAGCCTGTTGATAAACATAAAAATTTTTTTGCGGCGGTAACGCCGCTTTTTCGTTTTTCTAATGCCTGCGCGGCGGAAAAACACCTTATAAGTGAAAAACCGCTTAATAAGCGGTTTTTCAAGGACACCGGTGTTGCGTTGGCGGAGCATAACAACCGACTGCCGCCTGCAGCGGATAAAAGGAGGGCGTTTATGGTGCCGCGGTCGGCAGAAAAACGACGTTCCAAGGAAGTTTTTCGCCTGGCACCGCAAAAGTAGGGAGTGCAGTCCGAAAATCCGTGATTTTCGAGCGAGCGGCATTCCGGTTGTGGAGCGTGTCGGGAAAGTCGACACGCTCAAATAATATCAGTCCTCGCAAAGGATATTTATCAGTACATCGGTCATTTTTTCAAGACTCTTTACCGGAATCGCCTCATAAATGCTGTGAAAATTCATACCGCCGGTGGAAAGATTCGGGCAGGGCAATCCCTCAAAGGAAAGCCTTGCGCCGTCTGTGCCGCCGCGTATCGGCTCGAATTCGGGCTTCACGCCCGCCTTCCGCATTGCACTTTCAATACGGGCGGTTATCTCGGGATACTTTTCAATTATTTCAAGCATATTGTAATAGCTGTCGGTGACGCTTACCTCAAAGGTGGCGCCGCCGTATTTTTTATTTAAAAATGCAGCTATACTCTCAACGTACTGCTTGCGCTTTTCAAAGCTTTGCTTATCAAAATCCCTTATCAGCATTGAAAGGCGTGCCTCGGTCTCATTACCGGAGACGGAATCGATATGATAAAAGCCCTCCCTGCCCTCTGTGCAGGCGGGAATTTCCGCCGCGGGAAGCAGATTAATAAATTCATTTAGGAAAAGGATCGCATTCCGCATTTTGTTTTTTGCAGAGCCGGGGTGCGTGTTTATGCCGTGCACCGTAAGCTCGACCGCCGCCGCATTAAAGTTCTCGTTTGATATTTCTCCGAGCTCGCCGCCGTCAACGGTGTAAGCAAAATCTGCCCCAAAGCGCTCAAAATCGAACCTGTCGGCTCCCCTGCCTATTTCCTCATCCGGAGTAAAGCATATGCTTATTCTGCCGTGTTTCATCGTGTCATCGGCAATTATGCGTTCACAGGCGGCTATGATTTCGGCAACGCCCGCCTTATCGTCCGCGCCGAGAAGCGTAGTTTTGTCCGACACGATAAGCTCCTCACCGATGTATTTGCCGTCCACCATCGGAGCATTTTTGCCGTCAAAAACTATTATTTGCGGCTTAACATCCTTCCCGCTCACTGCGGGGGAAGTATCCATATGCGCTATAAGCCCGATTTTAGGCGCATTGTCATAACCGCAGGATGCTTCAATATGACCGTAAACATAGCCGTTTTCGTCATATGCGGCGTCCGCAACGCCTATGCTTTTAAGCTCGCCCGCAAGATATTCCGCCAGCACGGTCTGCCCCGCGGTAGACGGGCAGGAGACGCTTTCCTCATCTGAGGCGGTTTCAAATTTTACATAATTCAGAAATCTCTCTGTCGCGTTCATTTTTATTCCCCTTTTAACAGATAAAGCACACGGTAAAAATATTCGCCGCATGCTTTTACAGCTTAAATATGCAAAAATCCCAAACACGAAAACGCGTTTGGGATTTAAGGAATATTATTTTACCATTCCGGCAACTTCGGCTGCGAAATCGTCAACACGCTTCTCAATGCCCTCGCCCTTTTCAAAGCGAACAAAGGAAACGATCTTAATATCCGAACCTAAAGCCTTAGCGGTGTTTTCAACATATTTGCCTACGGTAATTTCGCCGTCCATAACGAACTGCTGGTCAATAAGGCAGTTTTCTTTATAATACTTTCCTATCTTACCGTCAACAATCTTGCCGAGAACTGCCTCAGGCTTGTTAGCCATCTTCGGATCCTCCTTCATCTGTGCGATGAGGATTTCCTTTTCCTTTTCAAGCACTTCAGCCGGAACCGAAGCCTCATCAAGATAAGCGGGGTTCATTGCGGCAATCTGCATTGCAATGTTTTTGCCCATCTGAACGAACTCGGCGTTATCGGCGTCAAGCGCAGTATCAAAGTTTACAAGAACGCCTATCTTTCCGCCTGCGTGAACATAGGATACAACCTTACCCTCATAGCGGGCAAAGCGGCGAACCTTAATATTCTCACGAACGGCAAGGAAGAGCTCCTGAACCTTTTCTTCAACGGTCTTTCCGTCCTTTTTAAGAGCCAAAAGAGCGTCAACATCAGCCGGGTTCTGCTCGGCAACGATTTCCGCAATTTCAGCGGCAAGAGCCTTAAATCCGTCGCCGTTGGCAACGAAGTCGGTCTCACTGTTAATCTCAACAACAGCGCCCACACCGTTCTTGGTGTATGCGCAAACTGTACCCTCGGCAGCTATACGGCTTGCCTTTTTGGCTTGAGAAGCAAGTCCCTTTTCACGGAGAAAATCAGCCGCTGCTTCCATATCTCCGTTGCACTCGGTGAGAGCCTTTTTGCAGTCCATCATGCCGCAGCCGGTCTTCTCTCTTAAAGCCTGTACATCTTTAGCGGTAAAAGCCATAATTATTTCCTCCTAAGAATTATTCTGCAGCTTCCTCTGCTGCGGGCTCCTCAGCGGGCTCCTCGTCATCATTTGCGGCGGTGCCCATTTCAGCGCCCTGTCTGCCCTCGATTACAGCGGCAGCCATAGTCTCGGCTATAAGCTTAACTGCACGGATAGCGTCGTCGTTTCCGGGGATAACGGCGTCAATCTCATCCGGGTCGCAGTTGGTGTCTACAATAGCGATAATCGGAATACCGAGCTTTTTAGCCTCGGCAACAGCTATTCTTTCCTTGCGGGGGTCAACTATAAAGAGCGCTCCGGGGAGCTTCTTCATATCCTGAATACCGCCGAGGAATTTTTCAAGCTTCTGAATTTCAAGATTGAGCTTTATAACTTCCTTTTTGGGGAGCAGCTCAAAGGTTCCGTCGTCACGCATGGCGCGGAGCTGGTTAAGTCTTGCAATACGGGTGCGGATCGTGGTGAAGTTGGTGAGCATACCGCCGAGCCAACGCGCGTTGACATAAGGCATTCCGCAGTGCTCTGCTTCTTCCTTTACGGAATCCTGCGCCTGCTTCTTTGTGCCGACGAAAAGAATATCGCCGCCCTCAGCCGCTATATCGCGGGCGAACATATAAGCCTCGTTAAGCTTCTTAACGGTCTTTTGAAGGTCGATGATGTAAATTCCGTTGCGTTCTGTGAAAATGTACTCCGCCATTTTCGGGTTCCAGCGTCTTGTCTGATGTCCGAAATGAACACCTGCTTCAAGAAGCTGCTTCATTGATACTACTGCTGGCATTTGTTTTTCCTCCTAAGGTTTTACCTCCATCCTGCCGTTTTCCGGGAATTTTCAAAGAAAACACCTTACCGGTTCAAAGCAGAATGTGTGTGTTTATTACCGCCCATACCGGACAGCCGAAGTATTATACCACAAAAAAACATAAAAATCAAGCATTTTTTACGGAATTATCCGATTTGCGTGTATGGGTTAAAATGATGTGACCCAATAAAAAGTGAAGTTAACTTCCAAATCAGACTGTTGTCAATAAAACAGACAGCAAAAAATCAAATCCAACGTTTTATAAACCGTTGCGTTTTTGCAAGAAATATGATATTATATTCTAAAGAGCCAAGGCCGACTGTTCCTGTTTTTTTGGTAAAACCTGTTTGAATTGAGGCTGGCGGCATGGATATAAGCTATAAAAAAGCTCCGGAAATTGCTGATCGACAGGGATATGAAAAAGAAAGACCCTGAAAAGGCTGCGGGTATCAGCAACTATGTCATTTTCAAAATGGCCGGAAATGAAAATATCACGGTTGAAACCGTGGGAGAGATCTGCAAAGCATTGAACTGTACGCCGAATAACATAATGGAATTCGCGTCCGACATTGAGATTTGATGATGCATTAGTATACTGTCTTCGGCAAATTTACATTCGGAATCGCCCTGCTGAAAAACACATAAAATCGCCAAGGAAGCGATCCTTGTCTGCGAGAGAAAGTGAGAGATTCACCCAATGAGACGGAAAACGAAACGGTTGCTCCCGATGATCCTTGTTTTTACGATTATTGCGGCGGCTTATTCCTGTAGGATGCTGGCTATGCTCGACATCGGCGGCGCTTGGATAAGTTATATCCGCGCGGCACTGTATTTGCTGCTGTTTGCCCTGTGGGGCTTTTCCCTCGACCGCCGTATTATACAGAAGCAGGCGCTGCACTGCCTGCGTCTGACAGCGGCGCTGATGCTGCTGTGGCTTGTTTTGCGTACTTTGAAATATGAGTTTGTCACCGACCTGACAGTGGCGCGGTACATTTGGTATCTTTACTATCTGCCAATGCTTTTTATCCCGTTGTTTGGGATGTATATTGCTCTGTCTCTCGGAAAGTCGGAGGAATTTCAGCTGACCGGAAGGATCGGCGCTTTGGCAATCATTCCGGCTGTGCTGTTTTTGTTGGTGATCACCAACGACCTGCACCAACAGGCATTTGCATTTGACAGCGGCGTACCGGGAAAACCGGACAATTATTCCTATTCCCACGGTCCCGTTTACTTTTGTTGCCTCGGCTGGATGGTGGCCTGTATGTTTTTTTCACTTATTCTCCTTTTGAAGAAAAGCCGCGTCCCGAGCGGCAGCAAAAAAAGGATAAGGCCGTTTGTGATAGCCTGCATAACGATTTTGTACGGGCTTTTGTATCTTTCTGGACTGCCGGCTGTACGCTGGTGGCTCGGAGATATGAATGTGATGTTTTGCCTTTTATATGCGTCAATTTACGAAAGCTGTATACGCTGCCGGATGATACAGTCCAATACGGGCTATGTCGAGCTCTTCGAGGCAACAACATTGGCGGCATGTATTGCGGACCGCAACGGAAATATCGTTATCCGTTCCCGGGCTGCAGATGAAGATATGGTTTGCCCGAAAAACGGACTTCAGATCATCCGTCCCGACGGAATACGCATTTCTTCGGCGCCGATCAGCGGAGGATATGCCGTCTGGCAGGATAATGTGCGCCCGCTGACCGAACTTCGCGCAAAGTTGAGCGAAAACAAGGCCAAAATAAAGGACAACAAAGAGAAATTACAGGAAGCTTATCTCATACAGAAAAAGCTGAATGAATTGACCGAAAAAAACCGCATTTATGACGAATTGGAAACAAAGTACGGAAAGCAGATAGCCAGGATCGGGCAACTGCTTAAACAATGTGAGGGCGCAGAGCCTGCCGAAATACAAAACTTGCTGAAAAAAATTCTTCTGCTTGGCACTTACATCAAGCGCGGCGCTAATCTGTATTTTCTCAGCCTGGAATATAAGCTTCTGCCGCAGCAGGAGCTCCGGCTGACCGTAGACGAGGCGGTGAGGGTCATGACCGTTTGCGGCACAGAGTGCAGTGTGGCTTATCATACAACAAAACCGATGCGTTCGTCAGAGGTTACGCGTTTGTTCGATCTTTTGAAGATTGTTGCGGAAGCAACGATGAACGGGCTGCATTCTCTGTTTATTTCCGTGTCCGACAGTGAAATGGATCTGTCAGTAGAGTGTGCCGCGGATCTGTCTTTCCTCGTTTCCTCAAATGTAACCGTTAAGCAGGAGGACGGATTGTGGCTTGTTCGCACGCTGATAGGAGGAGTGAGCGGTGCATAGAATGAAACGCTTAGGTTTTAATGCCATCAAAGAGAGCTTCGACCGACTTCCCACTGCCGCTTGTTTTTTTGACAGCACGGGCAGTATCGTCCTCTGCAACCGGCAGATGTATCAGTTAAGCCGACAGCTGCTTGACAGCGATATGCAGTATTTAGGAGAGGTGGAGGAAGCACTGTCCGCTCTTCCTAATGGCATTGTACGGATTCCGGATGTAGAGAATACTTATCGGTTTCCGGACAAAAAGGTATGGAGATTTGAAAAAACCGAAGTCACCGATCGTTATGGGAAGAGCTATATACAGCTTACCGCCGCCGACGTTACCGAGCTGCAGCGTGCTTTGGTGCAGCTTACCGATGACAGCAGAAAACTGGAGGACGATTCAAAGAAATTGAAGCAGCTTTCCGTTAATGTCGGAGCGTTGGCACGGGAAAAGGAGCGACTTGACGCAAAATCTTCCATGCACGACAACCTTGCCGCCTGCATTACACTGACGAAACAGTACATAACAGGAGAATTTGACGGCATTGATGCGGATGTTGTGTGCCGTGAATGGGAGAAAGCAATTACCTTTCGGAATGCAATCGGTCTGTCGGCAAAGGAAAAACTGCTTGCCGGTGCAAAGACGGGCGGCGTGACCGTGAGGATAAGAGGCAAAGAGCCGACGGACGGTGGGGCGGAGTTGATGTACACCGCCATGCAGGTCTGTTTAACCAACGCTGTTCAGCATGCCAATGCAACCGAGATTTCAGCGAATATTTGGGAAAGCGAATACAGCTATACAGTCATGATCCGCAATAACGGAAAGCCGCCGGAAAAAAAGATTACAGAAGGCGGCGGTCTTACCAATCTGCGCCACAGGATAGAAAATTCGGGCGGAAAGATGACAGTACAAAGCTTACCGGAGTTTTCTTTGGTGATTGAGATGCCGAAGCATGGAAATTCGGGGGGATAAACTATGGCTATAAGGAAAATATTGATTGTTGAAGATCAGGCACTGGCGAGAACATATCTGTGCTCCTGCGTGGAAAAGTGCACAGATTGCGAGGTCACGGGCACACTGACACGTGCTGATGCGGCGCTTCGCCGCTGCGGCGAGGGTCACATTGACCTGATTCTCATGGATATATGCACCGAAAGCGATTCGGACGGTCTGACTGCTGCCGAATCAATTAAGAAATTCTATCCCGGGATAAAGATCGTTATGGTGACCTCTATGCTGGAGGGACGATTCCTTGATCGGGCAAGAAAGATCGGCGCCGATAGCTTTTGGTATAAGGATTCCCCTTCCGGTGACCTTGTGGGCGTAATTGACGGTACTCTTTCCGGTAAGCGCTTTTGGCCGGACAGTGCACCGACTGTCCAGCTCGGCAAAACGCTTTCCTGTGAATTGTCCGACCGCGAGATGGAGACTCTGCGCCTGCTCTGCGAGGGAAAAACCAATGCCGAGATTGCCGAAAAACTCAATGTGGCGGAATCCTCTGTGCGGACATACATTAACCGAATGCTGGAAAAAACAGGTTATACAAACCGCAACCGCCTGATGATTGCAGCTGTCGGCAAACGCATGGTGGTACCGGGATGCTGGTTGGAAGAACACGAAGAAGCCTGATATATATAACAAATAAAATAGTATATGCATTGCACGCATTCACTTGCAGCCGCCCGGCTTATAAAAAGCCGGGCGGCTTTGCTGTTGTCTGAAGCGAAAATAACTCTGTGTTCATAATTTGTTTACAATTTAATCTGCATTTGTCCCCACTTTTGAGGACAGACAGAACTCCTCTTTCTTGATATAATGATATCGTAAATTAATATGAAGCAAATTCATTGGATATATCATGAAGGAAAAGGAGGAATGGTTCGATGAAAAAAATTGTGGTTGATATGCAGAATTTTCTGTTCGCCGATTCCATAGCGGCCGCTTTCAAGAATTCGAGCTATGATATCGACGTGGTTCGTGCGGAGACCCCGCAGGATACTGTCGAACTGTGCCGAGTGTACAAACCGTTTGTTCTTGTAATGGAAGTCACTGCCTATACGCCCTGGCTGCTCTGTGAAAGGATGAAGCTGCGGGACGAGGTGAAGGCGACATGTCCCGACTGCAAGATAGCCCTTATCGTGGATTCCAACACCGAAAAACAGGCGGCGAAGGATATCCGGGACGCAAAGAAAAACGGTATCATCGACCAGTTCTTCTATGGCTCGATGACTGCCGAATATCTGATGGATCAAATTTATGCTATGTAAGGACGACATATGAAAAGCGGGGTGAAACACAGTGAGAAAAAGAAAATGGCTCAGCCTTCTGCTGGCAGTGATGATGCTCGTATCAGCGGCGCCCTTCTCATCGGTGACGGCAGGCGCGGCGGACGTCACGGTAGAGGTCTCAACATGGGATGAATTGAAAAGGGCGCTGGAATATACGACAAGATGCTCGGTGGTGAAGGTGGTTAAGGACATCGAAACAAAAAGCCTGAACGGACACACCGGTCTGCATCAGGACAACATCATCTTCATGACTATGAAAATGGACAAGGCGCTGGATCTGAACGGACACACCGTCAATGCGTATGTTAAATACTATTCGGAGGTCGGGCAGGGATATCTGATCAATGTCAGACACAAGGATGCCCGCCTGACCATCCGCGACAGCGTGGGGGGCGGCGCCCTGATCGGCGAGTTTAATCAGGAATTTTACTATCAGTTCATCAATGTGGATGGAGGAACGCTGGTGATGGAGAGCGGTACGGTCAAAATACTGTGTCCCTCCAAAGATAATCAGTATTTGAAGTGCGCCATCAGTGTCTCCAGTACGGCTGTTTTTAACGGCGGCGAGGTGCTGACGCAGGTGACCAGTCCCGGAGGAGAGAGGGAAGAACGGTATCTTTCCCGTCGGCTGCAAGCCATTCGGGGGAAAAGCGGCGGCAGCGTCACCATCAACGGCGGCACCTTCGACCGGGTGGTTCTGCACAGCGCCCCCACGCCGGAGAACCGGGGAAAGTATGAGCTGGTGGTCAACGGCGGCTTTTTCCGGCAGTCCATCGCTTTGATATTGACCGGGGATGTCTATGCCAGCAATTTCGATCATCTGCCCATGCAGATCAACGATGCGTATTTCATGCGTAACACCGATAAGTTGGACCAGTGCCGTTTGGTGATAGGCGGGAAGTTGAAAACGTTTTATGACAATAACTGGGATTACGATATATTTTATAACGATATTCCGGGCGCGACCCTGGATGATGCACTGAGTATGATGGATGATCTAATACCGCACCTTATCAGTGAAAACGGCGCAGTCTTTACCGATGTGCACGACGGAAACTGGTATGTGCGGGGCAATATGCGCCGGTGGGTTAAAAACGGCGGGCCGATCATGATTTTTCAGAACACATCGTTCGGCGTGCAGGGCAGCATAGTTCGAGTGATCTCCAATGCCTACGGCGTGAAGGAGGTACTTCTGGACGGCGAGCCGATAGAGTACGGAGAGCGAGGATACAGCGCGCCGCAGGTGAATACCACCGCAGAGAGCGAGCATCAGGTGACGTTTGTTATGTATCCGATTTCCTCTATGCTGCGTGTGCTCGGGTACAGCTATTCCAACGAATATTCGACCGGGTATATCCGGATACTCGTTGATGACTATACGGGACATGGCATGGTTCATTATCCCGATGTTCCGGAATCAGGTAAAGAGCCGTTTTCGGTGACCTACTACATTAATGAATCCAATGTGGATACACTGGTCACGATGGAGCTGCAATATAACCTCATGCTGGAGACCGACGGCGTCAAGAAGCAGGTTATGACCGGCTACAAGGGCGCAAAGGTGGCGCAGTGGGTGGATCGGACTCAATCAATTGACACCGTCTATCTGGATATCAGCCAGCCTCTTGTGCAGGGGGATTATACCAGCGGAGTTTTTACTGCGGAGAATAATGCCATCTATACCGTCGATGACATAACGGGCTACTGGGAACACGATGATTGGGATCTGAAAGGTAATTGTCCAGTTCCCGCGATATTGGGCGATAAGTATTGGCGTAGAGTTCAGGTGAATATCAAGGAAGGCTATGAAGGCTATAAATTCGATAAGAATAACCCGCCGAAGGTCAAGATTCGGGGACTTAACCGAGATTGCGACGATATATCGGTTCGGGTCATCAATAACGGAAGATCTGTGGGAGTGTCTATGGCATCCCGTCCCTCCGAGCTGATTCAAAGCGCATGGGGCACCGTCACGGGACTGCGTGCCGGGAGTACGGTCGGCGGAGTAAAAATCAGACCGAAAGACAGTCACTTTGATTTTGAGATAAAGGAAATTCAGCGAATCAAAAACGGGAGAGTTTACAGCACGAGCCCCAACGAGGTGATTGATCCCGACTATACATATCGGATCAAGCTGGTGGGCACGGGCAAACAGGGAATGACCTTCCGCAACGGTCCGGAGCATTATGATATCACATTTCACTATTATCTCAATACGAATGTCAAGCTGAGGATGTATAACGATTTTAACACCGCTGCGTACTATAAGGAAGTTGCCTACGATTCATCCGCGCAGGCATATACCATTGATCTGACACCGGAGCCGGATGTCGTCAATTATGACTATCTGTCTTTGGGCGTGCCACTTCCGTGGGCGGGCGAAAGACCGATATATAACAATAATCTGGTTGCGGGGCTGCCGGGCGGCGTTTCGGTTGTAAGCTATACATGGTATGCTTCCGCTACGGGGGTGCCGATTCAGGCTGATATGACCTTTAACGCAGGCAGAAGATATCACGTAAACGTGATTTTACAGTGCGAAGAGGGCTATTACATAGCTGACGACGAGGAGCTGGATGCTTATGTGAACGGGGAAAAAGCGTATGTAAGCGCGCAGGACGGGGACAGAACAACTCTTACCGTAGGATACTCCGTTCCCGTTGCTTCGGGTGTACGCGGTCAGGCGGTAAGCTTTCTTGACGGCAGCGATGTGACCGTATCCCTGTTTGCCGCCGGCAGCGTGCAGCCCCAATACACCGAAACGGTGCCCGCAGGGGAAAAAAACGGCGGGAAATATACCGCAGTTTACGACATCCCCTCGGTTGCCGCCGGCACCTACACCGTGCAGGTGTCAAAGAAAAATCATGTCACACGTGAATATACCGTGACTGTAGGCGGCGATGTGAAAACGCTGAATGCGGAGATTTGGCTGTTGGGAGATGTGAACGGCGACGGCCGTGTGAACGCAATGGACTGTACGCGTCTGTTCAAGCATGTGAACAAGACACAGCAGCTGACCGACCCTTATGCGCTGAAGTGCGCTGAAACGAACGGCGACGGCCGTGTGAATGCCATGGACTGTACGCGTCTGTTCAAGCACGTTAACAAGACGCAGCTGCTTTGGTAATCGTTCTTTTCTTAGTCTTAATGCCTGACTGTCTGTTTCATACGCCTTATGAGAGAGACATACGGTTTAAGAAATAAAAACGGAGAGTAATCTCCCCGCCCCGATCGCAACTAAGCGAGGCTGCGCCGGGATGTGTATCAAACGCCCCGCAAATTAATGAAAAGGAGCTTGGTCATGAACAAGCGAATTACAACCCTATTCCTTTGTCTCGTTACGGTTGCAGCAATGCTGGTATCTGCAATACCCGTATTTGCTGAGACGTCGGCGCATCCGCCGGTCACATTTACAATCAAAGCGGACAAAACAACCGCGAGCCCCGGCGATACAATTACCTATCAGGCAATTCTCGGTCCGGTAGAAAAATTGCAAACTGGGCAATTTGAACTGGTGATTCCGGATGAACTGGAGTATACCGGCGGCAGCAGTCCGGAAGGACTGAAAGATAAACCGAACGCAGAGGCAGCGAGCTTCACTCCCACAACCAAGGTGTTTGCTTTTTATGGCTCAGGAGAGTATACAAGCACCGGTGACACTCTGCTGGCAACTTTCACCTGCAAGGTAAAGGCCGGCATAGCCGCAGGCAAAAAACCTGCCGTTACGGTAAACACGGAAACAGACTTCTTTTTTGCCGATTCGGAAGAAAAATACTACACGACAAATTACGAACCTAACAACTCTGCGGTCACCGTTGCTGCCGCACCGAAGCCGGCGACCGGCATTACTCTTAATAAGAGCGCATTGACTTTGACTGCCGGCAACAGTGACACCAGTCTGACAGCAACGGTCACTCCGTCCGATTCTACCGACACAGTGGTTTGGTCTACCAATAAGTCCGATGTTGCAACCGTTGATTCTGCCACGGGCAAAGTAACTGCAGTTTCTGCCGGCGAAGCGATCATTACCGCAAAGGCGGGAACAAAAACGGCAACCTGCACGGTAACCGTAACCTGTGCCCATTCATCCCTGCGGCCCGTTGCGGAAAAAGCCTCGAACTGCACGGAAAAAGGCTGGGACGCTTATAAGAAGTGCGATCTTTGCGGCAAGCTATTTGACATGAACGGAAATCCCATTTCGGAAATTCCGTACAGAGCACTCAACAATGACCACGATTTCAACACTTCCGAGTGGGGTTACAAAGGTCCCGACGGACACGCTCATACCTGCAGCCGCAACGCGGAGCATCGTGATGCCGTTCAGGCGCATACACCCGATCATGAGGGCGGAGCAACTTACGACTACGCTGTAAAATGCTCTGTGTGCAATTATGTGATTGAGCCGCAATTAGAGGCAGGCAACATTCGCATTGAGGTTCCCTTCAAGCTCGATGTCAAGAAGACCGGTGAAATGGATCCGGGTAAGGAGACCTTCAAGTTTGTCGTTGAAAGATTCGGAGCCCCCGTCGAATATGTGTTGGTTCAGGATACCGTTGAGACCGAAGGCGAAAAGACCTATGACGGTAAATTCGTATTCACGATCAGTGCAAATCAGGCAGGCAATCTGTCCGAGGGCTTCGTTATCCGCCAGGTTAAGGGAAATGCGGAAGGCTGGACTTACGACGAGACAAAGTTCTATGCGACTCCGATGTTTGCCGATACCTACACAAACGTTGCGGGCTGGAGATTCTTAAAGTATGATGAGAACGCTGAGCTCGACTACAACAACCCGATCGAAGAAATCGGCTTCACCAACAGCTATAACGCCAAGAAGCCGGCAACTCCTCCCGCACCGCAGAAGACCGAGTCTCCCAAGACCGGTGACAGCAACATGGCGGGACTTTGGATCGCTCTGTTGTTTGTATCCACTGCTTCACTCACGGGAACAACTCTGTATTCCCGCAAGAGAAGAGCGAATAACCGCTAATATCGGAAAACCGAGACAAAGGATTTAAGCAAAGGGCGGGACGGAAGCCATCCGCCTTCGCCCTTTTGCTTTTCCAAAGAAAATCAAACAGTTGGTTTTCTTTGGAAAGGCAATGTTATACAGCAATCCGCGAATGTGTCCGGCTTTAAAAATCATCTGTATTTTTTGAAGGAGGAAACGAGATGAAAACAAGTAAACTAAATCGAGGACTCAGCTTTTTACTGGCACTGATAATGCTGGTCGGTATGCTGCCGCTGCTGCCGACCCAGAACGTCTCCGCAGAGGCCTATCCCGCGCTGACCAATTTGGTCGAGGGAACGGAGATAACCTACGGTTACGTCTATTTTTTCTATAAAAACGGCAAGGTAGACCGAAGTCCGGTCTCTTTAAACCCGGAGAAGTGCAGGAATAACAAGAATTTACTCGAATACTATAGTAGCACTACAAATCTTCAGCGGGTTGTGTCCTACGATAACGGCATTCTTTCGTATTGGACGCGTACCGAGAATGATTTTCTGGATCTTTCGGGGCTTGAGGGAAAGTCTCTGACGCTGGTTATGTTCGACCATCTGGAGCTGTCCGCCCTGTATGCTCCCGGCGTCAATCTGAAGCTGCTGCTGACCGACGGCGCCATTGTCACCTTCCGCCACAGCACCCGGTATAAGAACAAGACCGCCTACTGTCCCCAAAACGGTGTGACCGGCGCGGTCATCGATCTGGCGAAGTCGGAGGGAAGCTTTAGCGGCTGCGGCACCTTTGAGCTGCTCGGAAACGGAAAGCTCCGTATCTTAACAAAGGATTCCCCCAAGAAAACCAGCCCCGACTATGCCATCATGGCGAAAAACACATCGGTCCTGGAGGATACCGAGCTGGGTATTAGCTGCGGCAACAGACACAGAGATGTGAATACCGTGATCGCGACGATCACATTCACCATCGACACCACCAAGAGTGTTACCCTTAATATCGCAAACCCCAAGTTTAACGCCGCCCCGTGGGGCTGCCATATGAACAACTTCAAGATTCTCAACGCGAAGAGTCTGGACGTCTCCGCGGATCGGGGAGCCGGCGTATTGATATTTCACGGCAGCAACGGCGAATCCGACCCGGTGAAGATGTTTAAGCATTACAGGAGCATCGGCAAGATCGGCAGCGAATGGAATATATCCGGAAACACCAACAGCGCAGACCACTATGTTCTGACCCTGAATCACGGCAACGATAACCCGCGGATACGCTACAGCCTCAACCTCAAGGAGGTGAAGGGCGGCACTGTCATAAGGGATCTGGAGGCGGGCCTGGGCTATGAGATGTCTGCGGAGATCCTGTATATGCCCCAGTGGATGCAAAAGCTGAAGGACGCAGGAAGGATCGAATTCTATTTCTTCGGCCGCCTGTCTAATCCGGGTGTGCAAGTGGGCTATGAAGCCGCCTATTTGTATGACTTTTATGTGGACCGCATCGGAAAACACGGTATAGAGTTCTACTGGGTCTGCAAGTCGGCGACCGATCCGGACAACGATACTTTCAGGTTTACGCATTTGCTGAAGGATTACGAACTCACAAATCGGGGACCCCTTTATTCTACACGTATCTGCTTTGATGTGATGATGACCGAAAAGGTCGGCGGTACACGCTACATATATAGCGTAAAGCTTCAGCAGGCGGGGGGCGAATTTACCGAAGAGACCAGCGCCACCCACAAGATCTCCATGCATCCGGATACATTGGCAAAATGCTATCACAATCCGTCATGGCAGGGTATCCCCTCCAAGTGGAAGTATAGTTCCATAGATGATGCGTATACTATGGAATTCTATATATATCCACGGCACGGATACGAATTCGTCGGGTCGTCTGTGCTGTCATCCCAAGGAATTAAGCTGAATGTGCAGAACACAAAGGTTACAGAAAAAAGACTTGTCAAATTCGAATCTATCCCAGGATCTGCCGCATTCCTAGCAATCAGCCTTGTGGCAAAGCGAAGGCTGACCGATGTGCGCGGCACGCTCAAGAATTTCCGTCTCGGCACTGACGCCGGGTTTACGGAGATCGTATCGAATGAACCGAAAAAGTATTCTTTCCAGGATACGGTGGTATACGATCCCGGCTATGGCAACTCCTACGGCGTAGAGGCGGGTCAATTGCGCAAAGACGATATGTGTTATGTCTACTTCGACATAAAGCCGGGGTTTGGCTATTATCTCCCCGAGAACGCTTCGGTAAAGGTGATCCTGCCCGCAGGCTACAGAGCTAACGGGATATTCGACTCTGCGGAAACATACAGCACGGTCTATAAGGGCGATTGGATCAGCTATTCACCGATAAACCAGAAATACCGGACCTCCCGGCTGTTGGAGCCGAACAGCGAGGGAAAGGAATACGGGACCAATATCCTTATAAAGGAGCCTAAGGTGGGGGACCGCCCTGTTACCATTGCCGGCTATGATAAGCCGACAAGCCTGCCGAATAATATGAAGGTGCTGTCGATGCAATGGCTGGGACCCGATCAAAAACCGATGAGGACATATGACAAATTTGAGATCGGAAAATCGTATTTTCTCGATCTTCGTATCGGATTTGAGGGCGGCGAAGAAAAGGGCTATGTATACCCGAAAAATTATAGAGAGTTCAAGGTGAACGGTAAGAGCGTAAACCAGTGGATGGAATATGACGACAATACAAACGGGCATTTCTTGCGGGTGTATGAATCCTATAAGCTGGTTGACCCCAGCGCCGGCGGAACGCTCAGCGGCACGGTGAAAAGCTTTGGTTCCGCCACCGATCCGGTGACGGTGCAGCTGTTCAAAAGCGGCTCCTCTTCGGCGGCATGCAACACCGCCGTGAAGGGAAATTCCGCCTCCTACACCATTTCCGGCATTACTCCCGGCACCTACACCATGAAGGTGTCGAAGAAGAACCATGTCACGCGTGAGTATTCAGTGACAGTGTCCACCGGCACAAAGACCCAAAACGCGGAGATTCGGCTGTTGGGAGATGTGAACGGGGACGGCCGTGTGAACACCATGGACTACACGCGTCTGCTCAAGCACGTGAACGAGACCCAGCTGTTGACCGATGCGTATGCGCTGAAGTGTTCCGATGTGAATAAGGATAATCGTGTGAACACCATGGACTACACGCGTCTGCTTAAGCATGTGAACGAGACCCAACCCCTGTGGTAAGACAGTGCGTACTTACCGAGAAACTGATGTGGCGGAGCTGCGGCCATGTGTTTAGCTCGGAATAATTTTGAAAGAGGAGAGGATTTCGTATAAAAGGAATATTTTCTCTGTTTTGTACAGTAATATTACTTAGCTGCTCTTTATGCGGATGCGCGGTATTGCCCGAAAAAAAACCCTCATACCCTGACGAAAGCCGGATTTCCGGCAGCAGCTCCGTCAAGCAGCCGAATAACACAAATGCGGACGAAGCTGCTTTAACGGCGCTGCGGCAGAAGATAAATTATCATAGCAAGGGCGCGGGCGTAGCTTTTATCGGCTATGTGGAAAGCGGGAGCTCCGAGATCGATCTGCGCGCCTATTATGCAAGCAGCGAAACGGGAAAGGCCTATCCCGACTTAGGGCATGCACCGCTTTACATGGCTGAGGGGCAGGAGTTGTATGCAATTATACCGCCGAATGACAAGGGAACGATAACAGTGTACCCATCCACGATGACCGAAGACGGCGAGTATGCAGATGATAAGAGTAACCCGCTCTGTATAGGGAAACCCGGCGAGGTTCTTTTGCTGCGATGCAACCTAAGTGAAATATACTCCAACGTGTTGATTTCCGTTACCGACGGCGGCGGGGCCGTTTTGTTCCGTCCGTCCGTCTCCTTAAAGGACGGTCATCTGACAAACGATTTGCCGGTGTACGATTTCTCAATATACGAGGAAACACCCGATGAGCGTTCGGTTCAAATTGCAACAGAAATTCTTCTTGAAGCCGATGAGGTAAAGGATGCTGTCAAAGGCGGAATGAAGATTATGTATACCGGAGATACACAGATGATTGAAGGCCGAACCTGTCTGCTGTTCGCTCTCGGAACCGATAGAGAGGATCAGTTTGTAAGAGAGCGCTATTACGGCGTATGCGACAATCTTATCTATGTCTATGACGCAGTGAGCGATACATGGGCGGTTCTCGGGAGGAAGTAAGATAAAAGGAGGAAAAAATGCGCAATTCAAAACGAAGCGGCAGTTTTTTTCCTTGCCTCTTCATAAATATGCTGATGAATATTGAAGGACTGCTGCCGGCTGTGATTTTATTGGTTTTACATTTTTGGCTGAAAATATCGGTGTGGTGGTCGGTCGGGGCATTTATCGCGTGGATTTTATATTTGATCATGTGGATGGTCTTTATCGGCTGGGCAGGTAAATGCGGCTCGGCGCGCGATTTGCCGAAAGAAAACAAAAATCCGTATTCCGTAGGGAGCACGGAAAATAAACAGTGATCTGCCGGCCTCGGTCGGGGAATATACAGATCTTTCTTACATTTGGAAAGGAGCAATTATTATGGGACTTATTAAAGCAGGTATCGGCGCGTTGGGAGGCACTCTTGCCGATCAATGGAAGGAATTCTTCTACTGCGAGTCTATGCCTAAGGAGGTACTTGTTACTAAAGGACAAAAACGCGTCAGCGGCCGTTCCTCCAATACAAAGGGCAACGATAATATCATCTCCAACGGCTCGGGTATAGCCGTTGCCGACGGTCAGTGTATGATTATCGTAGAGCAAGGAAAAGTAGTAGAGGTTTGCGCCGAGCCGGGCGAATTTACATATGATACTTCAACCGAACCTTCAATTTTCTCGGGAAGCTTGGGCGATAGCATAAAGCAAACCTTTAAGACTATCGGTAAACGCTTCACCTACGGAGGAGACACCGGAAAGGATCAGCGCGTTTACTATTTCAATACCAAAGAGCTTATCGACAACAAATTCGGTACGCCGAACCCTATCCCCTTCCGTGTGGTTGATTCTAAAATCGGTCTGGATTTAGATGTATCGGTGCGCTGCTCAGGCGTTTATTCCTATAAAATCGCAGACCCGCTGCTGTTTTACACCAATGTCTGCGGCAATGTTGAGCAGGAGTATTCCCGCGAGGAGCTGGACGGTCAGCTGAAAACCGAATTTGTCAGTGCTTTACAGCCGGCATTCGGACGGCTTTCCGATTTGGAGCTTCGTCCCAATCAGATTGTGACGCACAATACCGACCTTGAAAATGCCATGAATACGGCGCTTTCGGAAAAATGGGGAGAGCTGCGCGGTTTAAAGGTCGTCAGCATTGCTCTTGGCTCGGTTACGCTGCCGGACGAGGATGCGGAAATGATCAAGCAGGCTCAGCGCACGGCTATTATGCGGGACCCGACTATGGCGGCGGCAACACTCGTAGGTGCGCAGGCAGACGCCATGAAGGCGGCGGCTTCCAACGAAGCAGGCGCTATGACCGGCTTTATGGGCATGGGTATGGCTATGAATGCAGGCGGCGGAATGAATGCGCAAAATCTGTTTGCTATGGGTCAGCAGCAACAGCAGGCACAGCAGCAAGCTCCCGCAGCACCCGCAGCACCTGCGGCTGACGGTTGGAAATGCGCATGCGGAGCTACGGTCAGCGGCAATTTCTGCCCGAACTGCGGTGCGAAAAAGCCGGAACCACAGCCTGCGGCAGGTGCTTGGAAATGCAAATGCGGTGCCATGGCTACCGGAAAATTCTGTCCCGAGTGCGGTTCTCAGAAGCCGGCTGACGGGGATGGCTGGACTTGCTCGTGCGGCGCTTTGAATAAGGGTAAATTCTGCCAGAGCTGCGGTGCCAAAAAACCCGAGGGCGCACCGCTCTACCGCTGCGATAAATGCGGCTGGGAGCCGGAGGATCCGACTAATCCGCCGAAGTTCTGTCCCGAATGCGGAGATATTTTCGACGATAACGATAAAAAATAAAACCGCCGCTTTGAGGGGAACCGTATTAACTAAAGCGTTATTTCGGTCAGGTATGAACGGCTTAAGCAAAAAAAGCCGTTCATACCGCCGAAGGTTTTTTGCGGCAGCATGATAGGTTTTTTATATTTGTTTGCCAAAGGAGGCACATTTGTGACTGAAAAGCCGAAAAAAAAGAAAAAAGATATATATTCCGTATTGCTTTTGCTTGCGGGTATCGGCTTAATTGTCGCCGGAATTATCGGTATAATTACAAGCCGTACCGACAGCAGGGAATATAAAAACTCAACCGATATACAGAAAATTTCCGCCGTCATTGATGACTTTTCAACCCACAACACTAAGGATGACTCCGGCGATGTTAAGTATAAAACATATAAATTTAAAGTTTCATATGTTATTGACGGAAAAACCTATAAAGGAAAATGTGAAGAACGTGTCTGGTCAAGGTCAAGCAGCTACGCAAAAAAATATACCTATGATAAACTGAGAAAAGGCGACACAATAGATGTCGAGGTTTATAAAACCTCAAAAGGCGATTACAAGCTTTCTCCTGAGGGAAATCCCGTTGATTTTCTGCTTTATTGCGCGGCAATTCCCGTCGGTATATTTTTTGTTGTTATAATGATAATCGACATTACAAAACATGACAGTAAAAAGAAAAATGAAGACGAAATGATCGACGGGCAGTAAATCAGAGGTATTTTTATGGATTTATCAATATCACTGTTTATTGCGGCTTCCTTTGCCGTATTATGTACATTCTATATCGGTAAAAGTATACTTACAATAGATTTTTCGGAATACTCTTCCAAAAATTCCAAAAAAGCAAAGCTTAAAAGATTACTTGCGAAAAAGGACACTCCCCTTTCGGATTCAAAAATCCGAAGAGATATAAGAAAAGCCTTTGAAAGAATTTTAATACCGCTCGGGAAAGCGGATCAGAAGCTTCTCCCCGCAAGAATGGACATGGCATTCCGTAAAAAAATCGTCAGTCAAATCAACAGACTTAACAGGAATAAGCTTTGCCGCAAAATTTACGTTACGGATGTTGTTCCTGTGCCGAAAAATGATTTTGAAAGATGGAACGATGACGGCAGAGAATGGCGTGAATCGGTTTTAATGTGCAGCACGCTTGAGCGTTTTGAGTCAACCGAAGACAACAAGGTTCAGCATGAGATATACCGTAAAAATTCGTATCTCAGAATACTTCAGTCAAGACACATACGCAGTGCCGACCGAAAAGAAAAAAAGAAAAGCTATTATTCCGATATGTTAAGAATAACGTGTCCGTCCTGCGGTGCAAGTGTCAAGCTTGACAGTCAGCAGGTGACCTGCGAATATTGCGGCGCCGTTATTAAAAACGAGTTTTACGATTGGCAGACCGAATCGTTTGAGCTTTACGAATCTATCGGTACAAATCTGAAAAGATTTTTACAGCTTCTTGTATCCGGCTCCATACTTTTCTTATGTGTGTTCCTGTGTTTGTATTTAATCAAGGATACCGATATTTCTCTCGCTGCCGGCGTCGGTGCGGCGGTTCTCGCTTTCGGAGTAATCATCACACCGATTATCTGCGGGAAAATCAAGCAGGAAAGGCTTGCCGGAAAAATTGTAAGATATTCCGAGAATTTTCTCAGAGCCTGCTTAAACGAATATTTTTGGGAAAATGAAAACGACGAAGACCTGCTTGATTTCAGCGTTGGTACAATTAAGCTTTTAAAAGTTGCCCACGCAGAAGAAACAACAACAGTTACGGCTGACATTTACGGAATTAAAACCTTTCTTCCCGAAAATCAAAAGCCGTATACAGAAAAATTTAAAAAGAGATTGATCATGCAAAGGGCAAGATATCCCGAAAAACGAAAAGCGGACGGCGAGTTCTTTACCGAAAAGGATTGCCCGTCCTGCGGCGCCAATTTTATGCCTGATGAAAACAACTGCTGTTCGTTTTGCGGGTTTGGCTTACAGGTCAACAATGCAAAATGGATTGTGCAGAAAAATAATTAATAAACGGAGGATCACATTATGGGACTGTTTGACAAAAAATACTGCGACATCTGCGGTGAGAAAATCGGACTTCTCGGAAACCGCAAGCCGGAGGACGGGAATCTCTGCAAGGACTGTGCAAGAAAACTCTCGCCGTTTTTCAGCGAGCGGCGCAACTCGACCGTAGAGGACATTAAGCGTCAGCTTGCTTACCGTGCGGAAAACGAAAAGAAGCTTGCTGATTTTTCCCCGTCGGTCACCTTTGACGGGAGCAAAAAGGTATATATAGATCCTCTGGGGGAACGGTTCGTTGTTACCGGTCTTTCCAACTGGCGCAGCGGCAACCCCGACCTTATTGCGTTTTCGCAGGTGCTCGGGGTGAACACAGATATTAAAGAGAACAAGGAAGAAATTTATTACGAAGACTCCGACGGAAATAAGAAGAGCTATGTTCCTCCGCGTTATACATGTGACTATGAATTCAATATAACGATTCGAGTGGATTCACCCTGGTTTGACGAGATCGAGCTGGAGCTGAGCGACGGCAACCGCCCCGACAGTCCCTATACCGACCTGTACCGTCAATATGAGCAGAGAATGCACGAGCTTGCGGATATTCTGATGCGCCGGGATAACAGAAACCGGGTTTGGGACGGCGGCGGCATGATGAATCGGGTGGATAACGAGAACTTCCGCCCTGAAAGACCCGCCCCAACTCCTAACGCCATGGGCGGTGAGACATGGGCATGCCCGTCCTGCGGCGCACAAAGCAGCGGAAAATTCTGCGCAAACTGCGGCGCCCCCAAGCCCTTAGTCAGCTCCGGCTGTACAAATTGCGGGTGGAGACCTGCAAATGGGCAGAGCTTGCCGAAATTCTGCCCGGAGTGCGGCAGACCGCTTCAATAAAATAATGAAGCACACCGTATGTAAGGTTGTGACTGTTGTGCTTGCTCTCTTGCCTGTTTTCGGGCTTTTCGGCTGCGGCGGAGGTAAAAAATATACTTCCGATGATGTCGTCCTAATCAATACCGCTTATTACGGCACGGAAATGAACCCCGTGTATTCCTTCGCCCTGAAAAAAGAAAAAGACGGCTGGTTATTCTCTGCAGACTGTCTTGTGGGAAGTCAGAAGGATCATTACACCTCGTTCGGCTCGTTCCCGATAACGGCAGAGGATGCGGAGGGCTTCCTTCACATTATCTGTGAGGACTGCGAGATAGAAAAGCTTTACAGGCGTCGTAATCCGATACGAATTTTTAGAAGCTCCGATGCACCGGCACGCAGCTCCGGAATGACCTTTTCTGACGGAAGCACTATAGAAAAGGAAACAATGCTAGGCGGCAGGGCGCTTAACTATCTCTATGCGCTTGCCGACAGGTATTATGAGGCGGCTGAAAGTTCAGCAGACACTCCGCCGGATACAGCAGCGAACTGAACATCATCCTGCCAAAGCAGGAAAACTGAAAAACAAACCGACGATGTCGGAAAAAGGAGGAGAATTATGGCTAATAAATGCGCTATCTGTGGTGCGGATATCAATCTGATCCAAACCCAAAAGCTGTCGGACGGCAACTGTATTTGCCGCAAGAATTGCAGAAAAAAAGGTTTCAAGTCATATGATTATGTGCATGGCAATCTCCCCGGTGTCAAGGCACATCTTGCGCAGGTGGAGCGCGGCACCGAGCTGTGGGAACACTATTTCATTCCGCGGGAGAAAACAAAGGATAAGAGCAAAAAACTGAAGCGCTTCGGCACCTATCTCTATGTGGCGGAGGATATCGGGCTTATGGCATATGTCCAGAACGATTACAAGTTTATGATGTTCGGCAAGACCACCCGTGCCTGTGTGTACCGCATTGCCGATCTGCTTAGCTATAAGTATGAGGAGCAGCTCGTTAAAAACGGCGATAAGACCGAGAAAAAGCCTTTTGCAAGGCTCAGCCTTAGCAATACGCAAGGTCTTTACGAGTTTGTTCTCCCCATGAATAATTTTAAGGATTTCGAAAAGCTTAAAAAATACTTTGATACACTGTTCGGCATACAGAATACACTCGGCAATGCCTCAAATGTTTGGAAACAGCAGATGACTGCGGTTAAGGATATAGCGTCAGGTTTTTCTGCCGCGGTAAAAGGAGAAGCCGATGCCGGCGACAAGGCAGCGCAGGCAATTGACTCCCTGGATACCGCAATCCACGGCGACCGCACCGAGTGGATTCAGAAAGCAGATGCGGCCCTTGCGGCATTTAATGGGTGAATTTTTTTAGAGAGGAGATCTTTTCATGCAAACCTTGCAGGAATATAAATGCCCCTGCTGCGGCGGCGCGATAGCCTTTGACAGCACACTCCAGAAGATGAAGTGCCCTTTTTGCGACACTGAGTTTGAAATGGAGGCGCTGGAGGGCTACGACGCCGAGCTGCAGGGCGAAAAAAATGACAATATGGAATGGGAAACCACTGCCGGAGGAGACTGGCAGGAGGGAGAAACCGACGGCCTGCGCTCCTATGTGTGTAAGTCCTGCGGAGGCGAGATCGTCGGCGACGCCAACCTGGCAGCTACAGCTTGTCCTTTTTGCGGCAATCCCGTGGTGATGATGGGCCAGTTCTCAGGCGCTCTCAAGCCGGATCTTGTCATTCCGTTCAAGCTGGATAAAAAGGCGGCAAAAGCGGGGCTGATGAAGCACCTGACCGGTAAGCGGCTGCTGCCTAAGATTTTTAAGGATCAAAACCACATTGATGAGATCAAGGGAATCTATGTTCCTTTTTGGCTTTTCGATACCGATGTGGATGCGCAGATTCGCTATCGCGCCACCCGCGTGCGCACCTGGAGTGACAGCGACTACAATTATACGGAAACAAGCCATTATATGGCACATCGCGGCGGCAGCATCGGCTTTGAGCATGTCCCGGTGGACGGCTCGTCAAAAATGGCGGATGACCTTATGGAATCTATTGAACCATACGATTTTTCAGAGGCGGTGGACTTTCGGACAGCGTATCTTGCAGGATATTTGGCGGATAAATACGATGTGACTGCCGAGGCGAGTATTGACCGTGCCAATAAGCGCGTCAAGCGCTCCACCGAGGATACCTTTGCCGGAACGGTGCAGGGGTATACCACAGTCACGACGGAATACAGCAGTGTGCAGTTCCGCGGCGGCAAGGCACGTTATGCGCTGTATCCCGTGTGGTTGCTCAACACAACATGGAACGGAAACAAATACACATTTGCCATGAACGGACAGACCGGGAAATTCGTCGGCGATCTGCCGGTGGATAAAGCTGCGGCAGCGCGCTGGACATTCCTGTTGGCGGCGATATACAGCGTCGCTGCCTATGGCGTGGCTTGGCTTCTGCACCTGATCGGGCTGATTTAATAAGGAGGAAACAGAATGAAAAAGAAAATATGGACAGTTCTGTTCACTCTTGTGCTCTGTCTGTGTATGACAGCTCCTGCCTTTGCAGAGGGCACCGCCGGTTTTGCGGGTGATAAGGATCGGGTCGTGGATGATGCCGATCTGTTGTCCGCCAGCGAGGAGACGGCGCTGCGGGAAAAGCTCGAGGAGATTCGTGTGCGCCAAAAGATGGATATCGTCATCGTGACCGCGAAAACGCTGAACGGAGCTGCGCCCGCCGACTATGCCGATGACACCTACGATTATAACGGCTACGGTTACGGCAGCAACAAGGACGGTCTGCTGCTGCTCATCAGCATGGAGGATCGTGACTGGTACATATCCACCGCCGGCTACGGCATCACAGCATTCACAGATGCGGGAATTCAATATATCGGCAACAAGATAAAGGAGCATCTGTCGGATGGCGATTATGCTGACGCTTTTAATACCTTTGCCGAGCTTTGCGACGATTTTATTACAAAAGCAAGAACCGGAAAGCCATACGATTCCGGCAATATGCCTAAAGAACCTATGAAACCGGGCTGGATACTGGTGGCTGTTATAGCCGGATTTATACTATCCTTCATTACAGTCGGCACTATGAAGAGCAAGCTCAAAACAGTGCGTTTCCAGCCGGCGGCGAACAGTTATATGAAAGCCGGCAGCATGAACATCACCGAGAGCCGCGATATGTTCCTGTATAACACAGTCACACGCACTGCGAAACCGAAAGACAGCGATTCAGGCGGAGGGAGCAGCACGCACACCTCTTCCTCCGGATCGTCCCATGGCGGCGGAGGCGGCAAATTTTAATGCCGTATTCGCCCGCAAGAAAAAGCAGCAATAAAATATTTTATAAAGGAGAGATAACCCATGAGTATCTTTGACAAACTGAAAAGCACAGCCCAACAGGCGGTAAACACCGCCGCACAATCCATAGGCAGCAAACGAGAGACCTTCACCTTTTCGTCGCTGCCGGAAAGCCTTGCAGAAATGCAGGCGATGCCCGAGGCAAGTCTCGATACGCCGTTCAAAACGGCAGCACTTACGGTTCTTGCCCTCTGTGCATACGCGGCGGATAAGAACATCGGTACCGAAATGCTGAATTGGCTGCGGGGACCCCGTCCGCTGAACGGACAGGAAATTTCTTTCCTTAATGACCGTTTCCGCGACGGTAAGACCTACCTGCCCTTCACTTATTTTTCCGGTTCCACACCGGAAAACAACTACACCCCTACTGAGCCGTACACAATTGTCGTTGAAAGCAATCATGTGTCCGGCGAGGAGCAGGGCTATATGAAGCTGTTTATTCCCTGCGGCGGTGCGGACGATCCCCGTCCCATCAAAATGCGTCAACGCGGGTCTGACGGCAAGTGGTTTTTATGGGAGCAGTATCTGCTGACCGGCGTGCGTACGCCGAAGTCAGCTGATCCGTGGGCCTGATGAGAAGGAGGAAATAAAGATGGATATTCGCGGAATTTGGAAAGTAAAGGAAGTCCGTGTACCCACACCGGACGGAGAGAAGGTTTTTACACCCGATAACCCGCCGACGGATGAGAGATTTGAGGGCAGTGCCGAAATGATGCAGTACCGGACGGAGTTTGCCGAGGACGGTGTGCTCAACACGCTCATGTTCGTGCCGGAGGATAAGCGCGGAGAGGCTGCCAAGCACGGAGTGGTCGTCCGCGAGGACGGCTATGCCGCCGTTGAAAGCACGGTATGGAAGGAAGAAAACGGAAAAATCTACTATGACACGAAGATCGATGGTGAGGTTTTCGGGGAGAAGGTTGACTCCTTTGCGGAGATTCCGGTCACCGAGGACGGATGCCTGCTGTATAGCTACGGAATGATCCTTCTGGAAAGAGTCTGATCCGACTGTTTACAACTGTAAAGGTGATACAATGAATGTTGATAATCCATACAACCTCAACCTGGAATCAACAGAATCGCAGACGGTAAGCGAAAATCGCGCCGATGAATCGGTTCTGAAAGAGACTTTCAAGGATTTTTTCGGAGAATTGAACTATTTCTTTGCCGCAGAACAGGCGAATTTTACCCTTGATGATGTGATTGCACATATCGGTGTGGATCCTTCGGAGTACCGTTACGATGCTGAGCGGGAGGCGCAGATTTATTCATGGTATGCAGCAAAAAGCAAAGCAAGAGTGCTGCATGTCTGGTTTAAGGATGGCAAGCTCTACGCTTGCGGCGCATACAATCTCGGTTTTCCGAAAATGTCATAGTCTGTGCGGGAGAGGCTTGCTGCGGCAAGCTTCTTTCCGAAAGGCACCGAATGTGATTCGGTGCCTTTCGGAAAGGAAGAATAAATGAAAAAGCTACTTTTGTGTTTAATGTCGGTATCCATCTTTTTAATATCCGTTTCCGCTTGCGCTTCAAAGCATAATAATTGTAGTAATAATGATAATAATTATTACGGAGGGGATCCTATGGATTTCAAAAGCTTTAAACTGGTGCAAACCGATATGACGGCACAGTGCCGTGTTTATGAGGGATACAAAACGGAAAACGGCGTTCATTTAGAGTATTACATCAGCACGGAAATGTGGGATGATAAGACCTCCGAAAATGTTGAATGCCGCGATGCCATCCGCAAAATTGACGGAGACGAAAAGCTTTTTCAAAAGCTGTGTGAATTATTCGGTAATTGCAGAATAGAAAAATGGGCAGACTTTCACGGTTACGATTCTCGGGTGCTTGACGGAACCGGTATGAGCTTTGAAGCCGTATTGGCGGACGGTACTGAGGTGAATGCCACCGGAACCAACAGTTTTCCGAAAAATTTTTCAACATTTACTCAAGAGCTTCATAAGCTTATAGCAACAGAAAAAATAAACTCAGTAAAATTTACCGATGGAACCTATGAGGTTACACTGCCTGTAAGCTGGGTAGGTACAGTCACGGCAAGCTTTTCGGAAAACCATGTGGCGTTTTATGTTGATAAAACCGATGGAGGAGAGCTTACCTTTTTTATAATCGATAACGATACATACGGTTATTCATCAGATTCCTATAGGGGAAGAATAGAAGTCGGACGGCTTATTTCGGATGAAGATGTCAGATTTATTACGGCACGCGACAATTATTCAATAGCTTCATATGCGAAAAGCGTTTCCGATGAAGCTGCTGCGATTTGGAATAATTATGAAAACGACAAGCTTGCCATAATTGAAAGTCTTCGCGGTGTAAACGGGTATGAGTTTTATCCCGAGGACGGAACAGCCCTGTACTACGCAGATGCGAGGAAAATGGCAGATGAAGCGAGAAGCCTTTGGCTGAGCTTGAATTTTGCGGGTGAGTATTCGGGTAGTGCGAAGCCTGTACGGTTCAAGCGAAAGAATTATGTGCCTATGTTTCCTCCGTATGATTATATAAACACGATCGAAAGCGTCCGCAAAAAATTCTTAAAGATTTTTTCGGAGGAATTTACCGATAAAACGCTTAATCGTGCTATTGCCGATAAAGAGCTGATTGAATATAAGGGCGATGTCTATGTAGCTTGTAAAAAACGCAAGGGTGAAGCCTCTTACAACAGCTGTGTGGACTGCGTCCGGGATGAAGGCGGCGAAAAATTTACAGTTGTGATTGCTGTAAGAACGCCGCCAAACGGCAACAAGCTCTATGTTGATCTGCCGACAGAGAAAAACGCCGCGGGAGAGTTTGTGTTTTCGGATTATCCCTATTGGGAAAAAAGTGAATGATCTTTCATTTTTAGAATTAGAAAACATACCGAAATCCTTTCTCGGCATATGGGAAAATTACTGAATCATCCGATTGGGAACAGTCTTTATGATATGAATTTTTTCGGATTCCAAGGAACTATCGGAATTCGGAAACAAATAAAAAAACATATGAGGGGTATGAGTAGCAGATATGAAAAAATTTATTTTTGCTTTTATGTTTGTATTAGCATTTGTGGGATTTGCTGCCGCAACGGTTAGTGCGGCGGGTCCGGCAAAACCCGTGATTGTAGGAGAAATGCCGGATTGCTATATGTCTATCGGCGGTGACGGTATTACCCTGTTCACTAATGCCGGTGTGCCCGATGGCGGTACGCTGAAATATCAGTGGTATGTCACGGATATAGAAAACATGGCGATGATTCGTGCCATTGACTACGCAGATGGAGACAGCTATCGGGTGCCGGAGGAATTGGGAGTGAAATGGTACTGTTATGCTGCCTGGAATGTGATCGGAGGTTTAGAGAGTGAGCCGACATACAGCCGCCTGATCCGTGTGGAATTTTACAAAAACAGTTCCGCGCACACCCACAGCTTCGGCAAGTGGATGGTGACCACAAAGCCAACCTGTACAGAGGCAGGCATTAAGACTCGGGAATGTGATTGCGGTGTTACCGAACGGGCTGAAGTTCCTGCTGCCGGACATAATTGGGATGCGGGAACAATAACCCGGGAACCTTCTCCCAAAGCCGATGGCGAAAAGACCTGCAGCTGCCTTGTATGTAAGGCAACTATGACAGAGCCGATAAAATACAGCGGAAGTCTTGAAGGCGAAAATGATGAAAAAAGCAGTATTGAGCCGGACAAAGACATGAGTACCGATCTAAAAGAAAATCATGAAAAAAATACAGCGCAAGCCTCTCCTGCGGAGAGCGAAAGGGCTTCTTTCCCGTGGTGGATCGTTGCTGTTATCGCCGCAGTGGTGATTGGTGTGGGTATTTTGGCAATTATTTTAATTCGAAAAAATGATGATAAATGATGAAAAATCGTTTTGGACATTCAGAGCTGTATCTATGCTCACACAATGGAGCGGACTGATCTGTTTTCAAGCTCCCTTACGGACGGAGAAGGTTATTACCTGCACTGAAAAATTTCTGAAATTTTAATGTTGAACACAGCAAAAATCTTTTTTGAAAAGCCCTGTGAAAACTTAACACCGACCGACTATTGACAAACACCTGAAAATATGTTACATTTGTAGCATAAGGATAGAGGTGCGGTTTGTTAAAAGTAAGCCATGCGTGTTAAGTTCGGCAGAACAACAGCACGGCTGAAAGGAGCAGCCGCCGAAGACGGCGTGCCGGCGGGCATACTGTCTGGTAATGCGGAATAATATCCGTATTACTGTCGCTTTTGCGGAGAGCTATCGAAAAAGAGGAATGTTATTTAATTGTTTTTCTTGATTTTGATAGCCGATGCAATCGGCTATTTTTTTATTTTTAAAAAAGGAAAGTGTTTTTTATGAAATCTCCTGTATTTACAGGCGCAGCAACAGCGCTGATAACTCCTCTTGATGAAAGCGGAATCGATTATAACGCCCTTGCAAGGCTCATAGATTGGCAGATCGAAAGCGATATAAACGCCCTTGTTGTGTGCGGAACGACCGGCGAATCCTCGACCCTCACCGACGCAGAGCACAAAAGGGCTATCGAATTTGCGGTAAAGCAGGTGAACGGGCGTGTTCCCGTAATTGCGGGAACCGGCTCAAATGACGCGGCTTACGCCCTTGAGCTTACCGATTTTTCCTGCAAGGCAGGGGTCGACGGCGTACTGGTTGTGACCCCCTACTACAACAAAGCCACTCAAAACGGGCTTTTCAGATTATTTACCGCAATTGCCGACAAATCCTCCTCTCCCGTCATATTATATAATGTGCCTTCAAGAACGGGAGTAAATATGACCCCCGAGACCGTAGCAAAGCTTTCGTTACATCCGAATATAAACGGTATTAAGGAAGCCGGCGGCAGCATTTCTACCGTTGCGGAAACAGCCCAGCTTTGCGGGGATAACATCAACATATATTCCGGGAATGACGACCAGACCGTGCCTATAATGTCGCTCGGCGGCAAGGGCTGTATTTCGGTTCTTTCTAATCTCCTCCCGAAAGAGACCGCCGAAATGTGCGAAAAAATGCTGAAGGGAGATACCGCAGGCGCACGCCGCATGCAGCTTGATTATCTTCCGCTGATAAAGGCGCTGTTCTGCGAGGTGAACCCGATACCCGTTAAAGCGGCAATGGCGGCCATGGGCTTTTGCAGGAACTGCTTAAGACTGCCGCTCACACCGATGGAGGAAGCACACGCGCAACAGCTTTTTGAAGAAATGAGAAAGTGCGGCATTGAAATTTGAAATCAGTTGTTAACGGGAGAATGAATATGTTGTATGATAATCTTAATGTAAACGAAAAGGGGCATCTCTCCTTTGCGGGGTATGACACAGCAGAGCTTGCCGAAAAGTACGGTACTCCGCTTTATCTTATGGACGAGGACAGAATCCGCTCCCGCGTGCGGGAATACAAATCGGCGTTTGAGCGGTATTTTCCCGCAGGCTCTGTGCCGGAATTTGCAAGCAAAGCGTTTTGCTGCAAGCAGATCTACCGCATAATGGCTGAGGAGGGCATAGATATAGATGTTGTCTCCCCCGGAGAAATATATACCGCAAAAACCGCAGGCTTCCCTATGGAGAAAAGCTTTTTCCACGGCAATAACAAGACCGACGGCGATATAAGACTTGCAATAGACAGCGGCGTGGGATATTTCGTTGCCGATAATACAGACGAGCTTGAAGCATTAGAGCAGATTGCCGGTGAAAAGGGCGTAAAACAAAGAATTCTGTTAAGGGTGACCCCGGGGATAGACCCGCATACCCATAAGAAAATTTCCACCGGATCTGTGGAATCGAAATTCGGCATTTCGATAGAAACGGGTCAGGCATTTGAAGCCGTGAAATCGGTGCTTGCAAAAAAGAATATCATACTGTGCGGCTTTCATTGCCATATAGGCTCGCAGATATTTGAATCCTCCCCGTTCGGAACAGCGCTTGAAATAATGCTTGAATTCATAAAAAGAGTAAAGGATGAATTAGGCTTCGCACCCGATATGCTCAATTTAGGCGGCGGCTTCGGTGTTCGTTATACCGAAAATGACCCCGAGATTGATTATACCGCAAGAATCCGCGAGGTATCCGAAATAATAAACCTTCGCTGTGAGCAGATGGGGCTCATTGTTCCTAAAATTCTAATGGAGCCGGGCAGAAGCATTGTAGCCGATTCGGGAATTACGCTTTATACGGTAGGCGGCGTTAAGGAAATTACCGGCTATAAAAACTATGTTTCGATTGACGGCGGTATGACCGATAATCCCAGATATACACTTTATGAATCGGAATACACGGTGATTTTAGCTTCCCGTGCAGCCGCAAAACCCGATTTTACCGCGACCGTCGCAGGCAGATGCTGCGAATCGGGCGACCTTATCGGCGAGGATTTTAAGCTGCCGAAGCCCCGCCGCGGGGAAATACTGGCGGTGCTTACCACCGGCGCATACAATTACTCTATGGCTTCAAACTATAACCGCATAGGCAGACCCCCCGTTGTAATGCTGAACCGCAATTGCGATTATGTGGCGGTGGAGCGCGAAAGCCTTGAGGATATGTGCCGCCTTGATAAGTAAATATCGGGTCTCTGCCGTTCTGCAGCATTCCCGTACATGAGCGTGTCGGTTTATCGGCACGCTCAAAGCCTTTTAGGGCTTGACTAAACGGGGCTGATTGTGTATACTTGTATATGCCGCAATGCGGCAGGATTTATATAAATTTTCAAGGGGATGTTATTTTAAATGAACAGCGGTTATTTTAATGCGGTAATGCCGTTTGCGCAGCAATCGGGGCTTAAGCTTGATGAGCAAAGCGGCGTAATTTACGGTAATTATCAGGGCTATGATATCACAATACTTCCGACCGGCAGCGGTAAAACCTTTCAGCTTTCATTTTCAGTAAAGCGCGGCGAGGAAGCGCCGAATATCACGGAAATGCAGAAGCTCACCCGCCTTTATAAATCGCTCTTTTTAGGCGCGGTAACCGACCGATACAGCGTATCCTTCAACATTAAATCGGCAGGCTTCGGAGCTTCCGCCACCGTTAACAAAAAGCTTATACCCGCACTTTCCGCCGCAGTCACCTTCCTGCGTTCGGAGAATTATACAAACTGCTGCGCAGGCTGCGGTAAAACAGGCGTAAACGGCAGCTATTACATATACAATTCACCCTCGGTGCTCTGCGATTCATGCTTTGAAGCCTTTAAGGACAGGCACAACGAGGCTTGCAGAAACGAGGAACAAAAGAGCGAAAATCTTATCGGCGGAATTGTCGGCGCGCTTTTGGGCTCGCTCATAGGTGCGCTTGCGATAATTCTTATAAGCCGTCTCGGCTATGTTGCGGCGATTTCAGGCGTTATTATGGGCGTCTGCACGCTTAAGGGCTATGAAATGCTCGGCGGCAAGCTCACCAAAAGGGGCGTAATAGCTTCCTGTATCATTATGTTTGTAATGGTGCTTTTAAGCTACCAGATTGACACGGCAATTGCACTTTATTCCCTCGACGACTACAAGGAGTTAGGCTTCTTCGGCTGCTTCAGACTTTTGAATTATGCTATGTTCAACGGCGGAATCGATTGGGGCAGCTATCTGCCCGACCTTATACTGCTTTATGCGTTTACGGCGCTCGGCGCGGTTCCCACCGTTTCAAATACGCTTAAAAAACACGAAAGCCTCGGCAAGGTTTACAGGATGGGTTCTTACGCAGTGCAAAGCGAGGAAAATATAAATATATAAAAACATATAATAACAGGTTCAGCGCGGACTCCGACCGAAAAATCGGAATCCGCGCTGACTTTATATTTTACACACTAAATAATGTTTACTGAATAATTGCATTAGCAAATGCAATTATATAAAATCGAGTTAAAATCTCGATTTTATGAGTCAAAACCTTTGTTTTGACCGTCAATATCCATTGATTGTCGCCTGATTTTAAAAAGA